>Ga0182745_1005312_pt1 | contig 10536 bp, 13 predicted proteins | sample eDN3rd30CKraftBY_FD_128523 | JGI IMG/M metagenome (GOLD analysis project Ga0182745, IMG submission 128523) | Enriched backyard soil microbial communities from Emeryville, California, USA - eDNA 3rd pass 30_C Kraft BY (version 2) (version 2) | ecosystem: Environmental > Terrestrial > Soil >... | reverse complement strand
TCGCCGGCGAGGCGGGCGCGCCCTTCGTCGGATCGATCTGCGCGGTGCACCAGACGCGCAGCGTGGAGCCCGAAGGCACCGCGACGAGCGGAACCATGGGAGGCGCGGCGGGTGGTGAATCGAACGGGAGCGCCGCCGCGGGAAGCGATGCGCCGCTCGTCGATCGCATCGTTCCCGCGTCGATCGTCAACACGCATTCTTTCCCCGCCGGCAGGGGCGCGGCCAGGTTGAGCTCGACAATGCCGGGCCCCGCGTCGGGGTCGATTGAGGAGATCGAAATCAAACCCGACGGCGTAAGGACAGCGTAGCGGTGCTTCGCCACCGTGAGCCCGAACGTCGTTTCGATTGCGGTCGACAGGTAGATCAGGAGCTGCGAGCCCTTCGCGATCACATTCACGGCGCGAAACCCCATCTCGGATCCGCCCGGCACTTGGGAGGATCCAACCCACCCCGCGATCATGACCCAGTATCGGCCGGGGACCGACAGGGCAGGCGGTAGCGCTTGCTGCGTGCGAACGCGAGTCGCCAATGGTTCTACTCCAAGTTCGGGATCGCGCCGATCGGCAGCCAGAAGTAGCCGACACCGATCGACTTGGGAGCGACCAGATCAGGCTCGACCGTTCCGTGTGGGAGGTTGGGCGCCCATCGAATGTCCTGTATGCGTCCGCGAGTCGATCGGTTCTGCGCGCCGGATACCTCTCGCGTCCCAACGTATACGTGCCAGTCCGGCGCGGACCCGTCCGCGTCGCCGGAGTCCGTGTTCACTGCGGCCGGAACGAACCCCATGCTTAGGGTTCCGAACGAGAACCCGAAGATGTCGCAGAGCCCAAGCAGCGACGTCAGGATCGGTGAACCCACCTGCGCCGATCCGACGCCTCGAGCAATTCCGAAGGTGGATGCGTTCAAGTCGTTGAAGATGGGGCCGGGGGCCTGTGACGGGCTCGTTGACGCCGGCCCGTAAATCACGACAGCGGGCGCCGTATCGGCAGGTCGAGATTCGACGAGATGAGAAAAAACCAACGCCGAACCGAAATACTTAGTGCCTCGCTGATTCCACAGCGCAACGAAGGATCCGTCCTCTGCCAGCGCGTAATGGAACCGAACGGGGTTGGAGGCATCGTAGCCGAAACCACGGTAGTTCTTCGTTGGCCCTCCGACGAGGACAGACCCGGAGGGTCCCACGAGCGTCGTTCCGCCGGTCGGTTCGTCGGCGTAGATCTGACTGCGCCAGGATGCCGCAACGGTGTTGCTCGTGTTGAACTCTAGTCCGATCACAATCCAGTAGTGCCGCGGACCCGGACTTCGCAGAACGATCCACGACTGCGGCGAAAGATTCGTCGGCGCGTATAGGACCTTTGAAACGTCGGTCCAGAGATCGGAGTTGCTGATCGAGGATCCGTCGCACGACTGCACGACGGTCCACAGGCCGAGCGTCGCGCCGTGCTCTCCGGTGAGCGCGCGTTTGAGCTGGTACACCTGATCGGCGCCGGTTCGGTTCGACGCGGTGTTGAGCAGTTCGATATTCGCGCGCGAGTGCCAGCGCTTTTCGAGGATGGTTGCCACTACGCCTCCACCACCACGATGCGCGAGGTGTCGAAGCGCGCGAGCTCACGCTCGCCCACCGCGATGTTGGCGGTCCCGGTCGGCGACGACGTGAGCCCGATCTTGAGCGAGGGCACGTCGACCACGCCGGGCACGCTGAACACCGGCGCGAAGAGGGACGGGTAGATCACGTCCTCCCCGAGCGCGCGCTTCTTGGCGACGAGCGCCGCCTTGATCCGCTCCGCGCCGTCGAGCGGGTAGCCCTCGCCGCGAGTGACGGTGAGCGCCACGTGGACATCCTTGTAGCCAGGCCTGGAGAACGCGACCTCGTGCGCAAACCCGAGCGAGTCCACGACGTCGCCGGGGCTCGATCCGTGGGCAAGGATCCCCGCGGGCTTCAGGCGCCAGATCGCCTCGCGGATGGCCTGGGGATCGCCGCCCTCGACGATGGCCTCGAAGCTCTTGCCGGGCACTCCGGCCGCGTCGGTGACGAGGGTGGTGTTCTCGAAGACGCGCACCTGGGAGACGCCAGCGACGGCAGGCTCGAGGAGCCCCGCGCGGATCGCGTCGAGCGTCCCCGTGCCCGTCGCGCGGAGGAGCTGCTCCCGGCGGAGGCGCAACTCCGGGTCCGTCTCCATGCGGCGCCCGGGCGTGGCATCGAGCGGGTTCGTCACCGACGCCCACCCCGACACGGGCGTCTCGATCTTCGTGAGGCTGCCGGCCACAGCGACGATGGGCCCGAGCGCCTCGCTCTCCATCTCCATCGGCGCCGTGCCACCCTCCCCGATCGCCACCTCGCCGATGCTGCGGAAGCGGGCGCCGGTGCCGTCGACCGAGACGACGCGGCCGGCGGCCAGGACCGTCCCGGGCGTGCCGGTGGCGATCACCTCCGCCTTGCTGCGCGTCGCGGCCAGCCGGACCACGCCGGTGATCGCGCAGACCTGGTCCAAGGCCTCGCCGCTGGCGCTGTCGGGGTACGCGCTCCGGTAGACGGAGAGCGCCAGGTCCCAGGAGACGCCCAGCCGCTCGGCCAGGATGCCGACGAGGTGCCCGAGCCAGGAGTCGGGCCCGACGTTCACGGAGGCGTCGACCTGCGCGCGAAGCTGGTCGGCGATCTCGTCGTGCACCTGCTCGACGGTGAGGGCCTCGAAGCCGGTGGGAGTGAGTCCGCTCATGGAAGCTCCAGGGTGGCGGCGAGGGGATCGCCGTCGGTGGTGGTGGCGGAGAGGGAGACGGTGACGCTGCGACGCGCGCCGTCCACGTCGGCTTCGAGGCTGGCGATCCCAGCGATCCCCGGGCACGCGAGGACTTGCTCGCGCAGGATCGAGAGCAGCGCCGCCTTGCTGATCTTCTGCCCGAGGATGCGCTCGAAGTACGGCACGCCCTCATCCGGCGCGAGGAACCACTCGCCGGCGAAGAGCCGGAGGCGGATGCGGAGGCGCTGGGCGATCTCGTCCACGCCCGTCACCGTCACGAGGTCGCCGTTCACGAGGGCCAGGTCGCCGCTGTCGTCGAGGAGGAGATCCATGGGGGTCACGAACTGGCGGCCAGCCGGAGGGCTGCCGTAGGGTGGAGGGCTTTCGAGGAGGACGGACAATGCGATGGATGATGCTGGCGGCCCTGGTGGGCCTCGTGGGCTGCGGCGTTGCGACGCCCGGCGCCGATGCCCCCGGCAGCGAGTGCTCGTGTCCAGCGGGCCCCCAGGGCGCGCAGGGGCCGAAGGGCGAGAAGGGAGACCAGGGCGAGCCGGGGGAACCGGGAGCGCCTGGCACCGCCGAGGTCTCGGAGAGCGGGAGCCGCCTGCGCTACCTCGGGAAGACGCTGCGGGGGAGCGACGGATCGACCTACGTACAAGGCGGCAGCTTCTTTGACGAGGAGCTTGGCGTGGAGTGCTCCCTGCTGACGGCTGCGGACGGGCGGCGTCGGTGCCTTCCGGTCAAGAAGCACGCCGATCGGTTCGCCGATGCCGACTGCACGGTCCCCGCTGTCAGCATCAGCCAGGCCGACGAGTGCGAACCTGAGCCGCCCAGGTTCGCTTACGGTGCCACTGGAGCTTGCGGGCAATACGCCTACGTCGTGTACGAGGTCGGCTCCGAGTTGACGGAGACCTTCCTGCGCAGCGGATCGAAGTGCGTTGCCGCATCGATGGATGAGCGCCGAGCATTCTCCGTGAAGGCGCTCCCGCCGACCCGGTTCGTTGCCTTCGTGGACGAGTAACCTCACGACGCTTTCACCTTCTCGGCCGCGACCGACGGCGGCCAAGTCGCGAGTTCCGCGATGAGGTTCGTCTTGAAGGCTGCGCCGCCGTCGCCACCTGTAACGGCCGCGTCCTGGATCGCCTTCTTCAAGGCGGCCAGCGCCGCCTCCACCTTCTCCGCGAGCGCGACGTACTTCGCCTCGATCCCCTCGGCGCCCAGCACGATCGCCTCGCCGTCGGTGGGCGGCAGCGCGCTCGGGTACGGGTAGAACCCGGGGATCGCCACAGCATCGGAGAGCGCATGGGCCCGGGGATCGATCGGGTCGACCACTCCGCCCATCTGCGTCCACCGATCGATCGAGCCGTCCTGGAACACGACGAGGACGTGATCGCCCTTCGCCAGCGGCCAGGTGATGAACGCCCCGCCGCCGCGGGGGAACAAGATCGGGACGCTCGGCAGGAGCGCCGCCGGCTGGAGCTCCGTCCCGCCCTCGACGACAAGGCGCTGCCGGATGCAGAGCTGCACGGACGCCCGCTGCGTCGCGGTGTCGTAGCTCTCCACGATCCCGGGCTGCGCCACGTGGAGCTGCTGGGCGTGAAAGGCGAGGACGCCCGCGATCATCTCGGCGGTGGTCATAGTGGCGCCGCCTCCAGGTCCACGTACCAATCCGGCCCGTGGGTGTCGCCGGTGAGCTGCACCGTCTCGACGCGATACCAGCCCTTCACCTGCGCCGCGTCGATCTGCACCGCGCGCCCGGGCGCCAGGTCGCCGTTGAGGAGGGAGCGGGCCCGCACCACCCGGCGCTTGCCGCCGCCCTGCGTCGCGACGATCGCCGGCGTGGGCGAGCCGATGAGCCCGGTGGACGGCGAGAGGATTACGGCCTCCTTCGCGTTCGCCTTGCCCGGCTCGAGGATCTGGAGGGCGCCATCCTGAATCGACCACTCGAACCCGGTCGCCTTCGCCACGCGGTCCATCTCGGCGTGCACCGGGCCGGAGAGGATCAAGCCGTTCGCGAACGAGTCGATCGCGCCGTCGATGCCACCAGCGCGCCAGCTCTCCAGCGCGTTCCCGGCGCTCACCTTCATCTGCTTCGCGAGCGACCGCACCACGTCGCGCGTCTTCGCGCCGGCGGCGAAGGCCTCCATGATCCGCCCCTGCCGGACGGCGTTCAGGCCGTCGCCCGCCTGGAGCGTCGCCACCCAGTCGGCGCCCTCGCGCGCGTGCGTCACGAGGTCCACGTCCCCGACGAACACCAGGCGGACGTCGCCCCGGTAGCCGGCGGAGAGCATCACCCCGGCGCCCTTCTCCTGGGCCGCAGCGCGCGTCTCGGGGGCGAGGTTCCACACGCGGATCTCGATCGCGTTCGGCTTGCTGTCGAGGGTCTTCGTCGCGCGGAACGCCACGCGCAGCCCGGCCACCTGGCGGCCGCCGACGATCAGCGCGAGCTCTCTCCCGAAGCGCTCGCTCATCAACCCGGCTCCACGTAGATCAGCGAGAGGTCGTCACGCCCCGGGTCCTGCCCTGGCGTCGCGCCGTAGGCCACGATCTCCCCGAGGGGCAGCCGCTCGTCCGCACCGAGGCGCAGGAGCGGCGTATCGGCCACCACGCGAAGGCCGGAGCGCAGCGGCGTCCCGTCGGCGGTGGCGACGTCGAGCGACCACCGCCCATCCGCCTCCACCCAGCGAAGCGCGAGCTGGTACGAGCGGCCGGAAAGCTCGACCTCATAGCGGTACGCGAGGCGCCCGGGGAACGTGGGCAGGGAGAGCGCGGCCATCAGCGACCCCTCACACCGTCGATGAGCTGCGCGGATCCCGTGCGGTCGTCGATCGCCTTCGTCGCCGCCTCGGCCTGCTTCTTCGGCGCGGGGCTGGTCGCCTGCTTGCCCATGTCCTTCGGCTGGAGAAGTTCGGGCGGGATCTGCGCGGAGGCGGTGGAGACGACCACGATCTCCTTGAGCGAGATCCCCACTTCGATCGAGCCGACGCCTCCGTTCGTCCGCAGCGAGGTGATCACCATCGACGGGTAGTCGCCCAGCGTCGTCGCGACGGTGAGCACCTGGCCCTCGTTCTTGATCCGTTCGAGCTCGGTCCACACGTTGGCCGGGCGCCCTTCGTGCGGGTTCACGCCGCCGGCATCGATCGCCGGCTTGCCGCTCTCCGCTTGGCTTCGGATCTTGGCGTTCAGCCCGCCGGCCACGATGCCGCTGGCGATCGGGATCGCGTTGACGATCGCGTTGCCGCGAAGCTCCGCCTCGAAATCCTTGATCGCCTTGGCGACCGAGTCGCGCGCCGCACTGGTAGCCGGGTCGGGGTTCTTCACGATAGGCGTCGACGTAACAACGCCCTGGATTTCGAGGGTGCGGAGCTTCCGCCGGACGTGATCGGTGATCGCCACGCCCGCCTCGACCGGATGCTCGGTCACGTCGGCGGAGGATTCGTGCCCTTCGGAGAGCACGGCGTCGAGCTCGATCAGCCCTGCGCGGCTGCCGGTCCCGTAGAGGAGAGCGACATCGGCCACGTCACCCTCCTGCCGGCGCCGGCACCGCGGCAGCGAACGCGCGTCGGTTCGCGTTGCCGAGCGCCTCTTCCACCCGGGCGCGAACCTCCTCGCCCGAAAGGCGAGAGCCCTCGATCGTGATCTGGACGGACTGATGAACCTCCGCGTTCGTCATGCGGCCTGCCGTTGCGGACGGGCTGGGTTCGACGTAGGCCGGGAGCCCGAGGTCGCGGCGCACCTGCGCCATGTGCTCTTCCTGGGCCTCCAAGTCGCGGGGTGCGCGGTTGTTTCGCTGGATCCCCTCGAAGGTCTTGGGCGTCTGAGCCAACGTCGTAATCGCGCCGATCGGACCGGCTGCGGCAAGCGCCCACTTCAGCGGCTTGGGGAGGTTTTGGTACTTGTCCGAAAGCTTGTCCCACAGGCGCAGCACTTCCTGGAGGAACTTGAGGTACGGGTGCTCTTGCCACGAGAGATCCCGGCTCAAGAACTCCTCGCGCAGTTCGCGCATCCAGTCGACGATGCGCCCGATGATCGAGTCTTTCCCCTGCAAGAAGCCGATGAAGTCTTCGACGACGGCGACGAGCAACCCGATCGCCACGGCCTTGAGGCCGAAGAGGGCAACGAGGGCAGTGACGATCAACAGGAGCTTGAACCCCGCGGCGGCCGTCTCGCCCATCGCATCGCGCACGCGGCGCACCACCTCAACGATGGCGGTCGCGACGTTGTTGAGGATCACCATCGCCGCCGTGATCGCCTTGACCGCCTGCTCTACCCGCTGCGCGATCAACTCCCGGTTCGCCCGCATCCAGGCGAGGACCTTGGGGACCGTCTCGTTCATCGCCGGAAGGAGGCGCCCGACGATCTGATCGCGCAGGCCGGACATGGCGCGGCGGAGACGGATTTGCTGGTTCGCCATCTCGGCGGCTTCCTTCGCCGCATCCCCGCTCATCACCCCGAGCTCGCGCGCCTCCGTCCGCCATGCCTCGATCCCCGCGGCGCCGTCTCGAAAAAGCGGCGCCATGCGCAGGCCCGCATCGCCCATCAGGTTCATGGCGTGCGCCGACCTGTGCGCATCGGATGGCAGCTTCGCCATCGCGTCGGCCATCTCCATGAAGAGCGTGTCGGCGTCTTTGACCGCGCCGCTGCCGTCTCGGATCCGAAGACCCAGGGCGGAGAACGCAGAGGCCATCGACTTGTTGCCAGAGGCCGCCGAGCCGAGGCGACGGTTGAATCGCTGCAGGGATGCGTCGATGTCGTTGACGGAGAGCCCCGCCATCTCGCCCGCGTGCCGAAACTCCTGCAACCCCTCGACGCTGATCCCGGTCCTCTGGGCGAGCGTGTCCAGGGTGGCCCCTGCCCTCGCCGTCTCGTCGACCATCTGCCGCGCCCAGCCGATCACCTTCGATCCGGCGAACGCCGCACCCACCGCCATGGCCGCGGTCTTCAGCTTCTCCACGCGCTGGTCCGCGCGATCGAACGACGAGCGATCGAGGCTCAGGCCGAACTTGGCGACGAGCTCGCGGACGGTCATTTCCTCGCCTCCTTCATCGCTCGCGCGTCAGCCTCCGCCTGGAGGTCCAACACGAGGTTCGCGTCGGCGAGGTCGTTGATGCACCAGTGCTCATCGATCTCGCGCAACGTCGCCAAGCCCGCCTTGATCACCCGCCACACGTCCCACTCGAGGTGGGCGGGGATCGCTACGCCGCCGCCTCCTTCGTCGCCGCCGCGCGCGCGTCGAAGCTGGCGAGGGCGGCGCTCGCCACGTCGAAAAAATCGGCGTACTGCACGCGCAGCGCGAAGGCCGCCCACTTCATCAGCGCGCCCTGTCGGCCCATGAAGTGCACGTCGTAGATGGGCTTGAGCAGCCCGCCCGGCTCCACGGTGGTGACGTCGGCCAGCTCCATCAGGATCGCGTCCACCGCGTCCTCGTCGACGTGCGCGAAGAGCGCCACCGCGGCGCGCGAGAAGAGCTTGCCGTTCACCTTCGCGTCGGCGAGGTCAGAGAGCTTGCCGCCCTCGGCCAGCGTGCCGAGTGCCGGGCCGATCATGCTGGAGAGCTTCGCCAGCATCCGCGTCGCCCGGCGGGCCGGGAGCATGCGAACGGTGTAGCTGTGCCCGTCGATCGTCGACGTCTGCGAATCGAACTGGGACATCAGTTGCCCCCAACGTGGAACTCGAGGTTGTCCGTCTCGAAGATCCAGTCGCGCTGCCCGGCCTCCTTGCCGAAGCCCGACGCCGGAGGCTTCACGATCCAGGCGTCCTGCGCGGCGTAGACGGTGCGGCCGGAGAGGTCCTTGGCGAGGAGCGGGAAGACGCCCTGCCCCGTCTTGCGATCGACCTGGGCGATTGCCGAGAGGAGGTCGTTCGCGAGGCTCGTCTGCATGAGCGGCACGGTGACGCGGCCCGACTTGTTCGCGTTCTTCGTCCGCGTGCCCTTGCCGTCGAGCCCAGCCTTGAAGGTGAAGCTGTCCTCGTTGTGCTCGATCGTCACGTCGGCGTCGGCGAAGCCCGACATGAGCACCGGGCCGAAGGTGATGACGAGCTCTTCGGGAGCGTAGGTTTCGACTGCCATGGTGGACCTCGATCAGACCGTGATGGTCCCGGAGATGGTGAGCGAGTGGACGGCGCCGGCGAGGACGGCCTCGAAGCGCACGTCGGGAAGGTGGCGGGCGGCGCGGTCCGGCTGCGGCACGTCCCGCACGCGGGGGACCGAGACGGTGGGCTCGGGGTCGGCGGCGAGGAGATCCGCCGACACCCCTCGGGCTAGGCAGCCGCGCACCACGTTCTCGACGAGGGCCACGCCCCCGTCCGTGAACGGCACCTTGTCGCTGTTCACGAGGAGGGAGTAGACGCCCTCCTGGAGCTGGGCCTGGAGCCAGTCCACGCCGTGGGTGACGTCGATGAACTCGCCCGAGGCGGTGACGCCCTCGGCCGTGATCGAGACGCCGCCGATCGAGGTGTACGTGTTCGCGTTCTTCGCCTTCGCCGCGGCCTCCTGGGAGGCGGTGAGCGAGTAGACGGAGACGCCCCGCAGCGTCTTGAACTTCCACGTGCTCCCGCCCGGCTGCCCGGGGAAGCGGTTCCCCATCCACGCCGCGGCGCCGTACTCGTGCGCCGCGGGCGAGTAGAGGAGGAAGGTGCGCGCGTAGCCCGCGGCCTTGAGCTGCGAGGCCAGGTCGGTCGTCGCCACGCCGTCGAGGATGTCGGAGTCCATGGACGTGACGCCCAGGATCCGACGCATCGACTCGATCACGGCGGCGGCGGCGAGGATCTCCGCCTTGCCCTGGGAGACGAGGACGAGGCCGTACCAGTCGCCGGTCGCCAGCGCGAGGGCCGCGATGTCGTCGGCGATCCCCACGTCGGCCGTGGTCTCCTCGACGGAGAGCTTCGCGCCCAGCGTGGTGGCGAGCTCGAGGGAGTAGACCTCGCCGGCCACCTTCGCGGTGATGGTGAGCCCGGTCTCGGTCCCGGCGCCGCCCACCGCGGCCGCCGTAACGGCGCCGCCCGAGACGGCGTTGATCGCAGCCACGAGCCCGGCGGACACCTTGGCAACGGTGGACGTGGCGTCGGCCGTGAAGCTGGCCTCCTTGCCGTCGACGGTCACGGTGTACTTCGCGAGGTGCACCGCAGTCGGGGTGAGCGCGTGCTTCGTCGTGGGCTTGCCGTCCCGGCGCCCCACGATCACCCGCTGCACCTTCGGCTGCTGCGAGAGGATCGCGGAGACCGCACGCACGATCGCGCTGCTCGCCGGGAAGCCGTCCTCAACCATGTCGGCCACCGCGGTGTAGACGCGGAAGCGCTCAGGGAAGACGGTGTGGTAGCCGAGCACCGCCGGCACGCCGAAGCCCGCCCGGGCGACGCCCGCGCTCTTCGTAGAGATGTTCACGTTGACGATCGATTCGAGTCCCATGGTCAGGGCCCTCCGATGTTGGCGGCCACGTCGGCCGTCTGGATGGATTCGATGCGCTCGGTGGTCACGTCGGCCAGCCCGAGGCGCACGTCGAACTGGCGCCGCTCCACGAACGCGGTGTCCTGCAAAAAGGTGAGGTCCTGGATCGCCTCGATGCGCCGCAGGGAGAGCCCCGCCGCCCGCAGCGTCGCCAGCGACTCCCCGAGGTAGAGGCTCGACTGCGCCTTCGTCGCGAGGGCCAGCGCGCTCTGCGAGTGGTCGTAGGGCGCGCCCCGCTGCTGGGCGTAGATGTTGACCTGCACGGTGATCGTCCGCTCGCCGCGCGTGGTCAGGTCGACGTCTTCCCCCGCCGGCGCCGATCGCTTCTCGTCCCGCCCGACGGGCACCGGG
>Ga0182745_1005307_pt1 | contig 10541 bp, 15 predicted proteins | sample eDN3rd30CKraftBY_FD_128523 | JGI IMG/M metagenome (GOLD analysis project Ga0182745, IMG submission 128523) | Enriched backyard soil microbial communities from Emeryville, California, USA - eDNA 3rd pass 30_C Kraft BY (version 2) (version 2) | ecosystem: Environmental > Terrestrial > Soil >... | reverse complement strand
CAAAGGAATTATAGCATTATTCCCATTCATTGCAAAGAAATTTATGTTATTCCTTATCCAGTTTACGATAGTTTCCCTTTAACACAGGAAAATTACCCTAAAGTAACGAAATAACAAGTAGAAGTTTTTAGGAGGGTTTAAATTGGAATGGAAAACACGTGTGACTCAATTATTAAACATACGTTATCCGATAATTCAAGGGGGTTTAGCCTATTTAGCCTATTCTGAATTAGCTTCAGCTGTTTCAAACGCAGGTGGTCTTGGGCAGATCACAGCCATGTCATTAGCTGAACCTGAACAACTTCGAGCGGAAATACGTAAAGTAAGACAACTAACAAACAATCCTTTTGGGGTGAACTTTGCGATTGGACAGCATGGCAGACCATTTGCCGATTTTCTACAAGTGGCTATTGATGAAAAGGTTCCGGTTGTTTCAATGACAGGAGGAAATCCTGCACCCATATTTGAGCAATTAAATGGTACACAGATAAAAACACTTGTCCTTGTTGCGGCCAGAAGACAGGCAGTTAAGGCAGAGGAACTTGGTGCAGATGCTGTTATGGTTGTGGGGCAGGAAGGTGGGGGCCACCTTGGCCGAGATGATGTAGGTACAATGGTACTAGTGCCTCAAGTGGTAGATGCTGTTTCTATACCTGTTATTGCTTCAGGGGGAATAGGTGATGGACGTGGACTAATGGCTGCCCTTAGTTTAGGTGCAGAGGGTATTGAAATGGGTACAAGATTCATTGCAACAAAAGAATGTGTTCATGCCAATGAACTATATAAGAATACCTTAGTGGAAGGCAATGAAACTGGCACAGTGGTGATTAAAAGGACTATCGGTGCTCCGGCTAGAGCATTAGCTAATAGTTGGACAGAAAAAATTCTAGAAATTGAAAAAAACAATGGGGGATATGATGATTTAAAAGATTACATTAGTGGAACTGCAAACCAACGCTATATTTATGATGGTGTACCTGATAATGGTTTTGCATGGGCAGGGCAAGTGATGGGTTTAATAAAAGATGTCCCTACAGTTGAAGAATTATTTCATCGAATGATACATGATGCTGAACAAATTCGTGCAAAATGGGGAAAATAAGTATATGATTCTGTTTAGTTGAATTAGTAAGAAGGTGAAATTATGGAATACCAATATCCTATTGACCATCATTGGAGTACAGAAGAAATTGTGGATGTAATTGCATTTTTTGAAACAATTGAAAAGGCATATGAACAGGGAATTGACCGCGATGTGGTATTGAAGGCATATCGCCGCTTTAAAGAAATCGTTCCCAGCAAAGCCGAAGAAAAGACAATTTGTAATGAATTTGAAGAAATGAGTGGCTATTCTTCTTATCGAACTATAAAAAAAGTAAAAGATGCAGCCTCCGGGGATAGAATTAAAATGAAATAGAAAAAATCAGATCCTGCACCTATTGTGCAGGATCTGATTTTTTTCTTACTTTCTATTTTGTGAAATTCGATATAAAGTGGCAACTTTCTCAAAAACACCCTCAATTTGCTGAATTAATTGATCAGAACCTAATTGAATGACTTTTTCTCTTTCAATTGTATAACCACATAATAATTCTGCTTTTTTTACGTTATGCAGGCGGTCAAAAAGCGAACGAAGTTCTTCCTTTGATAAATGACTGTGGGCAATGGTCTCTGGTTTTGTATGATCCACTGACCAAACATAGTCCTTTGGTGTATCTTTGTAAATTTTTGCTATTTTTTTTGAAAATCTTTCAGCAATTAATTCTTTTTGAGGTGCTTCATAAATAACAGCAAACCATATAAACAAATGGGTATTCCACATGCCGATTTGAAAATGGGGAAGCATCTTATAACCTCGAGGATTATTTGAGAATGCAACCCAAGTATCTTTAGGCGGATTAATGGTCCTTCTGGCATGTTTTGCCACGTGAACAAACATTTCATCATCCGTATGTGAAGAAATGAAAGGGGCGAAATATTCTCCTAATTCTTCCAATTTAGGTCGGACCGTTTCCTTCAAAGCCTCCATCCTTGCCTCTAAACCATCTATTAAAAAAACATCAAAATCTTCGTTTGTAAATCCTGTAAAACCCATATATAAACCTCCAAATAAACATTTGTTTCTAATTGTAGCATAACAATCAGAGAGACCTATAGTTTGATGCTTTCTAGGTTAGAGCACATATTTGTTGCAACATATCTCCCTGACTCATATTATACAGTAAAAAAATAATCTGAAAAATGAATCAAATCCAGGAAGGGGAGGAGAAACGTGAAACAATTGATGAATACCTCACTAAAAAAAGCAAGCGAAAAGGAAAGGACTGCAGTATTAAGATTGGAAATGGATTATGAATTAGCTACATTATTCGAAGCGATTGAAGAAAAGAATGAGAAAAAAATGAAAGAATGCAAACAAAAATTAGAAAAAATCCGCCAAGAATTATTACGATTAAAAGCACTTTGATAAATTAATGATGTTTTTTATCCAAGGAGAAATAAAGCAGGATGGAGAGAAATAGAATATACTCTGAACTTATCAAAACGAACTCCAGCAAAAATGAAGGGGGTTCGTTTATTATTGTCCTTTTTGATGTGGTACGTGTACCTCTTAAAAGTTGATGTGTTCTAACAATTTGATTAAGCTAAAGGTACATTATTTAATTTATCATGCATCATACTACATACATTGAAATCTAGACAGGAAATTAATTAGATGTGTTTGGAGGAGTGTTATGAACTGGGATCAAATTTATTCTCATGCAAAGGAATGGGTTAATGACGCTGGAGCTAGAATTAGATTATCTTTTGATGAAACATTGAATATTCAAACGAAGTCAAATGCTAATGATTTGGTTACAAATATGGATAAAGAAATTGAGCAATTTTTTATTAGTAAAATCAGAGCGGTATATCCCGATCATAAAATATTGGGGGAAGAAGGGTTTGGAGACACACTTGAAAGTCTTGATGGTGTGGTTTGGATGATTGATCCAATCGATGGAACGATGAATTTTATACACCAACAAAGAAATTTTGCTATTTCTCTTGGGATATATGAGAATGGGATTGGTAAAATTGGACTCATTTACGATGTGGTCCATGATGAACTGTATCATGCCAAAAAGGGAAATGGAGCCTATTTAAATCAAAAGAATCTGGTACCACTCAAGGATACACTGGTTAAGGAATCCATCATTGCACTAAATGCAACATGGGTAATGGAAAATCACCGTATTGATCATAATTTAATGATACCTCTAGTGAAAGATTCACGGGGAACAAGGTCATATGGTTCGGCAGCCCTTGAAATGGTGTTTGTTGCGACAAGAAGGGTTGACGCATACCTCTCGATGCGCTTATCGCCTTGGGATGTTGCTGCAGGAGCAGTAATTATTGAAGAACTAGGCGGGGTGGTTACAAATCTAAGGGGAGAAAAACTGAATTTTCTTGCACAGGATTCATTATTTACTGCAAATCATGGATTGCACCAATCAATTTTGAAGGACTACTTAAAAGAGGGAAGATGGTAAAAAGAAGAAGCCGATGCAGGCTTCTTCTTTTTATAATTCTCCATTTTCACGCATTTTTCTTTTTGTTTTAAAGCCCATCCCCATAATTACGATAATTGCAATGATACAGCCAAGTGCACCGATTATGCTTTTTTCGCTAATTGCAATGCCAATCCCCATTATACTCGCGGCTGCAAGGATGGCATAAACGAGTAATGACCACTTCACGTTTTTCATTTTTTGATACCCCTTTTTTAGTTCAAAAATTGAGTGCTTTAGTATAATTTTAATTCTACAATAAAATGGTTAGGGGTTTCCACTTTAATTGTGGTATAATGTTTTAGTTGTGAATGGGAAACTACAAATAGACTTATTTTTAGAATATAGGAGTGGAATTTTTTGAATATAAGAAATGATATACGTAATATTGCGATCATTGCCCACGTTGACCACGGGAAAACAACATTGGTAGACCAATTGTTGAAACAATCTGGAACATTTCGTTCTAACGAGCATGTTGAAGAACGTGCTATGGATTCGAATGACTTAGAAAGAGAGCGTGGAATCACCATCCTCGCGAAGAACACGGCGATTCAATACAAAGATACTCGTATCAATATTTTGGATACTCCAGGACACGCTGACTTTGGCGGAGAAGTGGAACGGATTATGAAAATGGTTGATGGGGTATTGCTAGTAGTTGATGCCTATGAAGGCTGTATGCCACAAACTCGTTTTGTTCTTAAAAAGGCATTAGAGCAGAATTTAACTCCAATTGTTGTTGTTAATAAAATTGACCGTGACTTTGCAAGACCTGCAGAAGTAATCGATGAAGTTATCGATTTATTTATTGAACTTGAAGCAAATGAGGATCAACTTGAATTCCCAGTTATTTACGCTTCAGCGATTAATGGTACAGCAAGTACTAACCCTGAGAAGCAAGATGAAAATATGCAATCCTTGTATGATGCAATTGTTGAATATATACCTGCTCCAGTTGATAATCGTGAAGAACCATTACAATTTCAAGTTGCACTTCTTGATTACAACGATTATGTTGGCAGAATCGGGATCGGCCGTGTTTTCCGCGGTACGATGAAGGTGGGTCAACAAGTTGCCTTAATGAAATTAGATGGTTCAGTGAAGCAATTCCGTGTGACCAAGATTTTCGGTTTCTTTGGATTAAAGCGTCAAGAGATCCAAGAAGCAGTAGCGGGAGATTTAATTGCAGTATCAGGTATGGAAGATATCAACGTTGGTGAAACAGTTTGCCCGGTTGAACATCAAGAAGCACTGCCAATCCTAAGAATAGATGAACCAACATTACAAATGACATTTGTTGTTAACAACAGTCCATTTGCAGGTAGAGAAGGTAAGTATTTAACTGCAAGGAAAATTGAAGAAAGATTACGTGCTCAATTGCAAACAGATGTAAGTTTACGAGTGGATAACACAGATTCACCTGATGCATGGATCGTTTCTGGCCGTGGTGAACTTCATTTATCAATCTTGATTGAAAACATGCGTCGTGAAGGCTATGAACTTCAAGTTTCTAAACCGGAAGTTATTGTTAAAGAAATTGATGGTGTACGTTGTGAACCAGTGGAAAGAGTCCAAATCGATGTACCTGAAGAGCATACTGGTTCTGTAATGGAATCAATTGGTGCCCGCAAAGGCGAAATGCTGGATATGATCAATAATGGTACCGGCCAAGTTCGTTTAATCTTTAATGTGCCAGCACGTGGATTAATTGGTTACACTACCGAATTCTTAACTATGACTCGTGGTTATGGAATTATTAATCATACCTTTGATAGCTACCAGCCGATGTTACCAGGCCAAGTTGGTGGACGACACCAAGGTGTGCTTGTCTCAATGGAATCTGGAAAAGCTTCGACATATGGTATCATGCAAGTGGAAGACCGTGGAACTATTTTTGTTGAACCAGGTACTGAAATTTACGAGGGGATGATCGTGGGTGAAAATACCCGTGAAAATGACATCACCGTTAATATTACTAAAATGAAACAAGCAACAAATGTGCGTTCAGCTAACAAAGATCAAACATCAGTGATTAAAAAGCCGCGCATTATGACCTTAGAAGAGTCATTAGAATATTTAAATGATGACGAATATTGTGAGGTTACACCGGAATCAATTCGTCTTCGTAAGAAAATTCTTGATAAAAATGAACGTGAAAGAGCTGCTAAAAAGAAAAAATATGCTGAACAGAGTTAAGTAAAAGGAGTGCAAAAAGATGGAAGGATTCTCTCCCAGCCTTAGATTTTTCATTGAACTAACAGATGTAAAAACCGCTGTGTGGTTACAGTATGTATATATTGTTATTTTAGCGGCCATTGTCTATAAGTTAGGCTTTGCAAAAAAATTGCCTCTTTTGAAAAACATTGTTATTTATATTTGTCTCTTGATTGGATGCTTTGTGATGCTGATTTTTTCTTATGCGTTGCCAATCGCTGAAGGACTCGCAGGTGCGGCCGTGTTATTAATTATCTATAAAATACGCTTACATCAGACGAAAAAGCATCAGGCAGAAGCGAAATAACGGGGGTTTTGGTAAATGAAATCCGTACAGGATACACTATATAATTGGCTTACAATTAAGGTTGTATGCGACGCAAGGCCTGATGATACAGCAGCTCGAGATACATTACACCTTTTTGAGGAAATGCTGGCGGATCTTAACCTCTCGAACATTGAGGTAACAACAGATGTAGTCATGTATTATGTTTCCTATCAACAAGGAGAAGAAACGAAAAAAACTCGTTTTCCGCGGGAATTGATTGAAGTCATGCTGCAGCAGATTAATCATGAACCAGAAAAATATGAGAACTACCCTATCGAAGAATAATAAAAAACCATCAAGTCATTCCAGTTGGAATTGGCCTGATGGTTTTTTTTTACTCACCTCATAGGGTCTGGAATTTTTCGTTTTACCAATCGTCTTCCTCTGTTTTAGTACGAAATAATCGAAAATTTCCTGTTTCAAATCTGGCATTCGTTTTTTCCGTTATTCTTGAATTGCACTCTTTACACATATATGTATGGATGGGACGATTGCGAAGTCGTTTAGCAACAAACGATTCATCCTCGATTGCTTCAATTTTATCGCAAATTACACATTTAACTCTCATAAGACACCTCTTTAACTATTTCTAATAACCGATGTTTCCTCTAGTATATCATGGCAGAATGTTTGTAAGTAATCAATTGGTTAAATTTGATGAAAGAATGGGATAGTAGTAATATGAGGATATCTGTTTCTTTTAACAGAGCAAAGGACTAATTTAAGGGGATGTAGAAAAATGGCAAATCAAGTAGAACCAGTGCTAATTAAGCCTTTATATGATGAACTGCAAAAAGAGCGGTTCGTGACATTGGCAACAGTTGATTATGAAACAGGGGGTCCTAATGTCAGCTCGATTTCCTGGGTGCTTGCAAAGGATGAAAGTACCATCTATTTTGCAGTTGATAATCGCTCTAGGATCATCGAAAATATTCATAAAAACAATCAAGTGGTTATTAATTTGATTGCGAACGAATCTACATATGCTATTCACGGGAACGCTCAGGTAAAAGAGGAAAGACTGCAGGATGTTCCACTAAAACTTGCTCTAATCCAGGTGGACATTACTGCTGTAAGGGATGTAATGTTTTATGGTTCAAAAATAGTCACAGAGGTTCAATATGATAAAACCTATGATAAAAATGCTGCCCAAAAGTTAGACAATCAAGTAATGGATGCAATAAGAAAAGCTTAGGAATTACCCTAAGCTTTTTGCTTTTCTATTTGTAGTGGTTAGATTGGTCTTCTTGTTCTTTTTCCAGCTTCTTTTGATCGTTAGAATTTAGCTTCTTATCTGGCTTTTCAGGGGCATTTTTAGGGCTTGGCGTAAGTATATCTCCAGGGATTTCGGGCATTAATCGACCCGCTACATCGGCAAGTTCTTCCATAATCCCTTGGATTGGCCTTCCCTTATTAATATCCTCTTGAATCTCTCGCAAACGCTGTGTTGTATCCGCATCAGCTACGACTACTGATTTGGCACCATACGGATCCTTTTTTAAACTTTCAGCCACTGAATACTTAATGGACCCTACTTGTGAACGATCAATTTTTGCGTTTACATCAATTCCGACAATCGCATATCTTCCTAAAACGACAGCAGTTGCATCTTTAACATTTGGAATACTTGTTGCAAGTTTTACCAATCGTTTCGAGATTTCTTGCCCTGTTTTTCGATCAACATTTTCAATATAACTGTTTTTTACTTTAACGGATGAATCATTTACATTGTTTGAGAGCTCCTTCTTTGTACTGCAGCCCGCTAGGATGAGCAATAATGCAGCTATGATTAAGGTTTTCTTCATTTTTATTCCACCTCCGCAAGCTTTATAAATAATTGAGATAAAGTCAAAATCATTTATCTTAATTGAATGTCTCACTAACATTTATTGTGCGGAAATCCTTCTATCTTTATTCCAATAAACATATATTTTACCAAAGTCCAATCTAGCAGAAGGGTTGTTTGCAAGATGCAATCCAAACAACAAGTAAAGCAGGAGGCGTTGCTTTGAGTAAGATATACGTGTTAGATACGAATGTCTTGTTGCAAGACCCGTATTCACTCTTCTCCTTTGAAGATAATGAGGTTGTAATTCCTGCAGTGGTTCTTGAAGAAGTGGACTCAAAGAAAAGGTACATGGATGAAGTAGGGAGAAATGCAAGACAAGTATCAAGGTTAATTGATGGTTTTAGAGCTTCAGGAAAACTCCATGAAAAAATTCCTCTTGAAAACGGAGGGACCATCCGAATTGAGTTGAATCATCGTACCTTTCATGAACTTCAGGATATATTTGTTGAAAAAACAAATGATAATCGAATTTTGGCAGTGGCGAAAAATTTATTTTTAGAAGAACAAACCAAAGAAAATGGAAAGCCGGTTATTCTAGTAAGTAAGGATGCTCTTGTCAGGGTCAAAGCAGATGCAATTGGTTTAGATGCCGAAGATTTTTTGAATGATCGAGTGGTTGAAATTGATCATATCTACACAGGCTTTTTTGAAGTGTTGATTCCCATCGAATTATTGGGTCGTTTTTATGAAAAAGGTGAACTGAATCTCTCGGAGATAGCAAATCACCCATTTTATCCCAATCAATTTTTAGTAATGAAAGATGCATTGGGCAGTTCTGCCTCTGCCATAGGAATGGTAGATAAAACCAGTAAGAAGGTAAAAAAATTAGCTTTAAATCAAGAGCATGTTTGGGGCATCCATTCTAGGAATGTTCAACAGACAATGGCAATTGAATTGTTATTACGAAAAGATATTCACTTAGTTACATTAACTGGGAAAGCAGGAACAGGGAAGACGCTGTTAGCACTTGCTTCTGGTTTAATGCAAACGGAAGATTTCCGGGAATATAAAAAACTTTTAGTGGCAAGGCCGATAGTGCCGGTAGGGAAGGACTTAGGTTTTTTACCGGGAGAGAAACAGGAAAAGCTTCGACCATGGATGCAGCCCATTTTTGATAATCTAGAATTTCTATTCAACACCAAAAAGCCTGGTGAACTTGATGCGATTTTAGCAGGACTTGGATCAATTGAGGTGGAGGCATTAACGTATATTCGTGGCAGAAGTTTACCGAAGCAATTCATCATAATAGATGAAGCACAAAATTTAACGAAGCATGAGGTGAAAACGATTCTTACGCGTGTTGGAGAAGGTAGTAAAATTGTGTTAATGGGAGACCCTGAACAGATTGATCATCCTTATCTAGATGCATATAACAACGGCTTAACGTATGTTGTAGAAAAATTTAAGGATCAGTCTATTTCAGGACATGTTAAATTAATGAAAGGGGAAAGGTCGGGATTAGCTCTTTTAGCTGCAGACTTACTCTAAATTATATAAAAAAATAAAACGGGCGCCAAAGGCACCCGTCTTATTTTATGGTAAAGCTCTTTACGTTTTTAATCGGACTTGTAAGATTTGAGCCATCACCAAAATAGACATGGATTGGACCGTCTCCTGTAAGTGGCTTTCCATTATTGGAAAATCCTAAGATAAAATCATTGGCCTTTTCTAGAGGGTATTCATATTCACTGTCAATACAATGTATAACAAATGTATTTGCATCACTAGAAGGTTCTGAATTTTTTAGAAAGGGTTTTAGTGGTATACCAAAGGTCCCAGTCAATACCTTTTCTTTTTCAAATTTCTTTTCAGTTTTCAATGTGGGCGGGTAAATCGCACCCTCGATAATTTCACGGTCCCAATGTTTGGATACTGCTTTCGTATACTCTTCCAATGATTCAGTATTCTCTAGTTTTGTTGTAAAATAGGTGGTTAAATCAATACGTCGGTCGTCAAAAATCCACACACCTGGATCAAGTGTAATTGTATACTTCACGTTTCCTGAAATGATAATGATATTTTCCATAGTTTATTCCCCCTAAACCTTTGCATAATTAGTATAACTTCTTTTTGGCAAAATGTCATAATAGTAAAATCAGGTCCGCGATAAGATAAATCATATTTGATGAAAAATAGTCTCAACTTGCTACTTTAATCGACTTCATTGTTCTTGCAATTTTCCGTTGTAAACGGTAAAATTTATAGATAAGTTGAATTATCGCTCTGAAATGGGGGGATTTATGTTGGCCTCTGAAATGATCGTGAATCACCAAGAAAAAGCATTTGCCTTATTACAGGCTGACGCAGAAAAAATATTAAGGCTAATCAAAGTACAAATGGACAATCTCACAATGCCCCAATGTCCTCTTTATGAAGAGGTGCTGGATACGCAAATGTTTGGCCTATCAAGAGAGATAGATTTTGCTGTTCGATTAGGTTTAATAGATAGTAAAGATGGTAAAGCAATCCTCGATACATTAGAGAAAGAGTTATCAATGCTTCATGATGCTTCATTAAGGAAATAGTTGCATAGGAACTCAAACAATTACTGTTCATTGTTTGGGTTTTTTTGTTAATTATGAGCAGGTGATTTCAT
>Ga0182745_1005305_pt1 | contig 10545 bp, 8 predicted proteins | sample eDN3rd30CKraftBY_FD_128523 | JGI IMG/M metagenome (GOLD analysis project Ga0182745, IMG submission 128523) | Enriched backyard soil microbial communities from Emeryville, California, USA - eDNA 3rd pass 30_C Kraft BY (version 2) (version 2) | ecosystem: Environmental > Terrestrial > Soil >... | reverse complement strand
CCCCGAGAAGAGTGGCGCGGCCGGAGAGATTCGAACTCCCGACCACCTGGTTCGAAGTTGGAGGTAACACTCTACCTCCATGTCCTCCCAACCCCGCTGTAGTTGGTTTTTCAAACAGTTAGCGAAGGCTACAGTGCGGCCGTTCCCGCTGCAACCCGCGGGAATTCGAGCCTTCGTGGTCACTCCCTGGTCACTCCTTTTTCGCAAGGACGCGCCATGCCTACGCTGAAACTTCGACAGGATTCGGTTCGAAGTCTTCGTTACGAAGGGCCGGGCGGAAAGCACCAATGCGTGTATTGGGACGCGGCGCTCGAAAGCTTCGGCGTGCGCGTGTACCCCAGTGGCCGACGCACGTATGTCTGTGCTTATCGCATCCGACGCAGGAAACGACTTGCGACGCTTGGGCGTGCCGACGTGCTCACGCTGGATCAAGCACGCAAGAAGGCGATTGCGTACCTCGGCAAGGTCGCAAGCAATGAAGATCCGCAGGACGCGGTCGACCAGAACCGGGCGCTGAAGAGGGTCGATGAACTCTGCGATGAGTTCATCGAGAAACACTCGAAGAAGAAAAAGAAGTCCTGGAAGGACGACAAATCCACCTTGGATCGCAATATCCGCCCGAAGCTGGGATCTCGCCTGGCAGTGAGCATCGGCAGCGAGGACATCGAGCCGACTCACTCCGCGATCGGCACGGATCATCCCTATGCGGCAAATCGGCTGCTGGAGACCGTGCGCAAGATGTTCAACTGGGGCAAGGTGGCTGGCTTCGTTCCTAAAGACCATCCCGGTCCGACCATGGGCATCGTGCGATTCCCGGAGCGTAAGCGAAAGCGTTTTGTCACGACGGTCGAGATGCCTCGATTCATCAAGGCCCTTGAGGAGGAGGGCAGCGACTACGCGAGACACGGGCTCTGGCTGCTATTGCTGACGGGTCTGCGCAGCGTGGAATTGCGCTATGCCAAATGGGAGGACATCGACTGGGACATGGGGACGCTCTTCGTCGGACTCACAAAAAACGGTGAGCCGCTGCTTGCGCCGCTCAGCGATGCCGCAATGGACCGGCTGAGTGTCATTCCAAGGATGGCCGGGAACCCTTACATCATCTGCGGGCAGAAGCCGGGTCAGCCTCGGAGCGGACTCGGCGAAGCGCTGAAGCGCGTACTCAAGCGAGCCGGGCTTGAGAACATCCGCATTCATGACCTGCGTCGTACGGTGGGGTCCTGGCTCGTGCAATCCGGTGCCTCATTGCATCTTGTCGGCGACGTCCTGAATCACAAAGATCCCAAGACGACGGCCGGATACGCCTACTTCATGACGCAGCAGCGGCGCGATGCGCTGACAGGACACGCAACGCGCGTGCTTACGTGTGCAGGACCAAACGTGCACAAACCGACGCGAGAAACGTCGGTGTCTGCTCCGGCGCTACTGTCGCCGCATGAAGCGGATCAGATCCTCTCCTTGAGCCCACGGGTCGTTCGCCATCGGCACTATTTCAAGCGTGAGTTGCTACATGACTTGGTGTGGACGGCGCCGGTGATGGAAGTGGCGCGTCGCCTCGGCGTATCCGATGTGGCACTCGCGAAGTTGTGTCGGCGGGCAAGTATCCCGACTCCCCATCGAGGGTATTGGGCGCGCGTTGAAGCGGGACAGCAGATCGCTCGAACGCCTTTGCCGCCGGCGCCAGATGGACTGCCGGAGTTACTGAGAATCCGAGGAACTAGGGCGAGTGGTGGTGATGGGCGCCTCTCGTCTGTCCAGGCTGCCTAGGCTCCAATTTGCGCTCTATATCTGAACGGATATAATGAAATGACGGATAAGCGAAGGCTGTTGTATTGGGAAGGGTCGTCGCGGAAGGACTTCAAGGAATTCCCGATTTCCGTTCAGAAGGACTTGGGTGTAGCACTCTTCATCGTGCAGTTGGGGCGCATGCCGGCTACTTCAAAGCCTTGGAAGGGGTTGGGGTCCGGAGTTCATGAGCTGACGGACGACCACCGCGGTGACACATTCCGAGCTGTGTACACGGTGAAAGTCGACGATGCGGTACATGTGTTGCACGCGTTTCAGAAGAAATCGAAGTCGGGAATTGCGACACCGCAACCGGATGTGGAACTGATTGAGAGGCGATTGAAAGCTGTGCTCGCACGCTACGGGCTGGGCGGGAGATAAAGATGTCACGTAAGAGTGGTCGCAAGGCGGTCGACAACGCGCTTGTCGACCTTGGATTTGAGGATGCTGAAGACCTTTCGGCAAAGGCGCTTCTCGCGGTCAAGCTCAATGAGCTGATCGAAGAGCGCGAACTGAGTCAAGCGGAAGCGGCGAAGATTACTGGTATGACTCAGCCGAAGATCTCCCAGGTGCGCAGATACAAACTCCAGAACATCTCGCTCGAACGCCTGATGCAGGCGCTCGTATCGCTCGATCAGGAAGTGGAGATTGTTGTGCGGCGTGCGCGCCGATCGCACGGTGCTGGAATCACAGTTGCAGCGTGAAGCTGAGAAGTCGAAGTCATAGCTACAGCGAGAAAGAATTGATGGCGCTCAAAGCTAACCAGGAGCGCTTCTTTCGCGTATTGAGTGCTTAGGCGGTTGCCTCTGTGTTTCGGGACGGCCATGTAGAAGTTCCTCGATACAAATTGGATCTGACGAGTCACGTTTCGTCGTGGCTCTCGGGAGGGTCGCGCAGCTAGGAGTAGCTAGGCCTCATTGAATCGTTCGAGCCTCATTGCTGTCTGAGAGGAGACGCGAGTGATTGAATAGCCAGTTTGACGCATGAATCCTGCTGCTTGAGAATTCAGAGAAAATCAAGAATCCGCCACTGAACCGCATGACCTATCACGGTATCATCGTCATTGTCTTGGCCGTCGTCGTCTTCTTTCTGCTCGCACGCGGGCGTCTGTCCGTCGAATTGGCCAGCCTCGTTCTCCTGGGCGGATTAACCCTGAGTTTCCTGCTCTTTCCGCTCACGGTCGATGGTGTCCCAATCCGCGCCACCGACTTCTTCTACGGATTCGGTCATGAGGCGTTGATCGCTATCGCCTGTCTCATGGTGCACGGTCACGCGCTGGTAAGGACTGGCGCGCTCGAGCCGCTCGCGCGGCTGCTGGGACGACTGTGGGCATGGAACTCGCACGTCGCGCTGCTGGCGGTGCTCGTCGTCGGTATGGCCCTGAGCAGCGTGCTTAACGATACGCCGGTCGTCGTGCTGATGATTCCAGTATTGGTGAGTGTCGCGCTGCGAACAGGCTCGGCGCCTTCAAAAACCCTGATGCCTATGAACTTCGCGGTACTTGTTGGTGGCATGGGCACAACCATCGGCACCTCGACGAACCTGCTCGTTGTCTCGATTGCAGCCGACCTTGGTCTGGCGCCGTTCGGAATGTTCGATTTCATGCCGATTGCATTGATGGCCGCGGTGCCTGCGCTCATTTATCTTTGGCTAATCGCTCCTCGGGTACTTCCCGACCGACGTCCACCAATGGATTCGACCGAGAGACGTATCTTTCAGGCTGTACTGCACGTCGGGCAGGGTAGTTATCCAGATGGTCGAACCTTGGCGCAGACACTCGAACGGACGGGCAATCGTATGCGCATCGAGCGCGTACAACGGGGCTCCAGCGGCGATTACCTAGTTCGTCTGCCAACGTTGAAGCTGACGGCTGGTGACCGACTCGTCGTGCGCGACACATCGGGAAACATCAAAGACTACGAGCAAGTTCTTGGCAGCAAGCTGCATGGCGTTGCGGCTGAGAATGCAGATGCGACCGACGCAGGTCAGCGCGAAGGAGAAGATAAGGACACGGGCGGAGAGGAGGGCCGAGAACAACTGGCTGAGATAGTGGTTACCGATGATTCGGACCTTGCAGGGCGTTCGTTGCGCGACGCGCGATTCTACGACCGCTACGGACTCGCTGTAATCGCATTACATCGGCCGCCCACCGGCGCCATTCTCGATCGTGATCTGGTCGACGTACCGCTGGCGAGTGGCGATGTGCTGCTGGTTCAAGGTGCAGTACGCCAGATTGCGAATCTGAAAGGGGATCCGTCGTTGCTGGTACTCGATGGTCGGCTTGATTTGCCTCACACTCGCAAAGCGCCGATTGCACTGGCGATCATGTTCTGCGTGGTGGCGGCGGCAGGAATCGGCCTGGTGCCGATTTACATCGGGTCGCTCATTGGTGTGATCGTGCTGCTCGCAACCCGCACAGTGCCGGTCAGCAATCTGGGGCGCGCACTCAAGGCGGACGTCGTGCTACTGATCGCTGCAAGTCTTGCGCTCGGGAAAGCGGTTACCGACACCGGCGTCGCAGAGTCCATTGGTTCCTTGATAGCAGGTCACGCGGCTGGTCTGCCGCCTGCGCTGACACTCGGCATCTTGATGGTGACGATGGCGACCATGACGAATTTCATCTCCAATAATGCTGCAGCGGCGGTCGGTACACCGCTGGCTTTCTATGTCGCGCGACAGCTAGGGCTTCCGCCGGAGCCGTTCGTTCTGGCGGTGCTGTTCGGCTGTAATCTGTCGTTTGCAACGCCGATGGGTTATCAGACGAATGTGCTCATCATGGCGACCGCCAACTACCGTTTCGGCGACTATCTCAAAGTAGGGTTGCCACTCGTTGCCATTCTCGCAGCCATACTGTCGTACTCGCTGAGTGTCAAGTACTTCGGGAGTGTCGCATGGTAAAAGAATTGGCCGTTTCCGCTGACAGCTGTTCTGCGCTGCGTCACCGATGCCAGGAAGCAAGAGTGAAGAATACTAGAATCGGAAATGTTTCAAGCCGGCCAATGATCATCGCAAAGATGCAGGTCCGTGCCTGCAGATCCGTCAAGCTGGCGTAGTTGCTGCCGGGACTACCTCGCTTGACTCAGGGCCCAATTATTGATGTGGGCGCTGATCACGACTGATGAAGTCGAGCCCGGAAAGTAGGAGCGCGAGCGTTAGCGCAACCACGCAGATGAAATACAGGAAAATGAATCCGAGAGCGGCTGCCGGAAGGTTGTCGAGCATCACCCGCGCGCCGATTCTCATGCGGATGCATGATCTTGGTCATCTGCCGTGCAGTTTGGCGATTGGGCGCCAACGTGCGGATCATTTTGATGCCAGCTCCGGTGGGGCCGGAACTGCACGTTATGTAGCCCAGCGGCATCGACATTGGCACAAAGGCCGGCCGCGCCGCAGAATCCTGTGAGGCGTAGCGGCAATCTGTTGCAATGGTCGCCAAGTTGAAGGTTACGTAGCTCAGTGCCTCGGGCAGGCTTGCGTAGGTGTTCGTGCCATAAAAGATACTCACTACCCAGCAGGCAGTCGATCGCCAGAATGAGAACGACATCCGTATCTCGACGTCGTAAACGTACGTGTGCAGGCTGCGGTCGCGCCAAGTCAAAAAAACATTTTGCAGACGCGCCGCGTTTGGCAACGCCGTATTTCGAGACCTGAGCTGGATAGGCCGTACACGCGCATGAATTTGTCTTGCGTCCAGAGAATTCTGGGACTGCTGCTGATGCTGTTCAGCTTCAGTATGCTGCCTCCCGTCGGCGTGTCGTACTACTATGACGATGGCAATTACCAGCCGTTTCTCGACGCATTCGTTTCTTTGCTGCTGATTGGATCCGCAGTCTGGTTCCCCGTGCGTCGGTCTGTCCGCGAACTGAGATTACGCGATGGGTTTCTGGTCGTGGCACTGTTCTGGGTCGTCCTCGGCTTGGCGGGCGCTGCGCCGCTGGTGCTGTCGGATCGGACGCACATGCCCATTACCGATGCCGTCTTCGAGTCGGTTTCGGGATTCACGACAACCGGTGCCACGGTGCTGGTCGGACTCGATTCGCTACCCAGATCGATCGTTTACTTTCGCCATCAGACCCAGTGGTTGGGAGGAATTGGAATGGTGGTGCTGGCGGTGGCATTGTTGCCGATGCTGGGCGTCGGTGGCATGCAGTTGCTACGCGCGGAGACGCCGGGTCCGGTCAAGGATGCAAAGATTACGCCTCGCATCACGGAAACGGCAAAGGTGCTTTGGGTCGTCTACGTGACGATGACCCTGGCCTGCGCCGGTGCGTACTGGATTGCAGGAATGCCGCTGTTCGAGGCAGTCGGGCACAGCTTCTCGACTGTATCGACGGGAGGGTTCTCCAATCACGACGCGAATCTTGCCTACTTCGACAATGCCGGGATCGAACTGATCGCTGTGCTGTTCATGTTGTTGGGCAGCGTCAATTTCGCTCTACATTTCGCTGCCTGGCGGCAGCGGAGTGTATTCGCGTATCTCCGGGATTCGGAGTTTCGTATCTATCTACTGACATTAGCCGGCTGCAGCACTTTGTATGTACTGGCGCTGCTGGTCGCGGCTACGGTTCAGGACCCATGGCTGGCCTTGCGACGCGCGGTAGTGCAGGCAGTATCGATGCAGTCCAGTACGGGATTCACCACGGATAATTTCGCACTTTGGCCGGGAGCCTTGCCTTTCCTCTTGATGATTTCGACCTTTCTTGGGGGCTGTGCGGGCTCGACGGCCGGAGGAATGAAGGTGATTCGCTGGTTGCTGATCTGGCAGCAGGGTCGGCGCGAGATCATGAGGCTCGTTCATCCTAGTGCGGAGCTACCAGTCAAGGTTGGCGGTAAGCCTGCGAGTGTGCGGATTATCGAATCGGTGTGGGGCTTCTTTGCCGTCTATGTCTTGTGCTTCGTGATGCTGATGCTGCTGCTGATGGCAGTCGGCACGGATCAGGTGACCGCCTTCTCGGCGATTGCAACCTGCATCAACAATGCGGGTCCGGCGCTCGGCGCGGTTTCGTCAAATTTTTCCGCGCTCAGCGACGGCGGCAAGTGGATCTGCGTTGTCGCCATGCTTCTTGGGCGCTTGGAGATTTTTCCGCTCCTCGTGCTGATCTCGCCAACCTTCTGGCGTGGTTGAGCTGTCACAGGCGTGAAAACATGGATGATACTTGCCCTAGCGTCCCCGGCGCTCCAACCGTCTGTCGCCATGCAGGTTTCGCTCGAACCTGGGCGATTCGCTTCGCGGCTGCGTAGTGCGAGTTTGGTAGATGATGAGCCATTGATGACAACACTGCAGGCATGGATCGCGCGGCACGCTCTGGACCTTCGCGAATTGCGGGTGGCAGAAGAGCTGCCTGATTGGTAAACTGCGCCCTGATGAATTTCTTTGCATGTCGGATCGTTCGTCGGTCCTATTCATCTTGCGCTTCTGTCGCCGCCATTCGCGCGGTGCTTCGGCCGACCTGATCGGCTGATACCTCTGTTTGTGTCGTGTTCGGGGCTGCTTATCGGTAGCTGCCTTGAGCTTTGGTTTTATTGCGCTGCTCGCGCTCGCTGACGCGGGCGCGTCGAGAACATTTGTCCGATGCCCAAAACACTACATCAGGATTGGTTCGCCAATGTCCGTGGCGATGTGCTCGCCGGCACTGTCGTCGCCCTGGCACTCATTCCCGAGGCCATTGCATTTTCGATCATCGCTGGCGTCGATCCGAAGGTGGGGCTATACGCCTCGTTTGCGATCGCTGTTGTCATTGCCTTCGTGGGCGGCAGGCCGGGCATGATCTCCGCAGCGACCGGTGCAATGGCCTTGTTGATGGTGACGCTGGTCAAAGAATATGGCTTGCAGTACCTGCTGGTGGCCACGCTGTTGACCGGAGTCCTTCAAATTCTTGCGGGCGCGTTGCGCCTCGGCGTGCTCATGCGGTTCATCTCGCGCTCGGTCATTACCGGCTTCGTGAACGCCCTGGCCATTCTCATTTTCATGGCGCAGATGCCGGAGCTGGTCGGCGGCAACTGGATGGTGTATGCGATGGTTGCGGCTGGCTTGGCGATCATCTATCTGTTTCCCTACGTGACGCGCTCGATTCCTTCTCCCTTGGTGTGCATCATCGTTCTCACTGCCATCTGCATCTGGCTCGATCTGGACGTGCGACGAGTTGGAGACATGGGAGAGTTGCCGGGCACGTTGCCCGTGTTTCTGTTTCCTCAAGTTCCGTGGACCCTCGAAACCCTGCTGATCGTGTTGCCGTATTCGGCCACCATGGCAGTGGTGGGTCTGCTCGAATCGCTGTTGACGGCGTCCATTGTCGATGAGCTGACTGATACCGCGAGCGACAAGAATCGCGAATGTGCGGGCCAGGGCGTGTCGAACATCATGGCGGGATTGCTTGGAGGCATGGCGGGCTGCGCCATGATCGGTCAGTCGGTAATCAACGTGAAGTCCGGTGGGCGCGGTAGGCTCTCGACCTTGACCGCGGGTGTGTTCCTACTGCTTCTGATCGTGTTCTTGAGCGATTGGGTGAAGCGCATACCCATGGCCGCGCTCGTGGCGGTCATGATCATGGTGTCGATTGGTACCTTCAGCTGGCAGTCATTGCGAAACCTGCGTGTGCATCCGAAAAGTTCCAGTATCGTCATGATAGCGACGGTCGTGGTCGTGGTGTTTACTCACGATCTCGCGAAGGGGGTGCTGGTCGGAGTGTTGTTGAGCGGCCTATTCTTCGCGCGCAAGGTCGGGCAAGTCTTGCATGTAAGTTCAGCGAGCGCCGACGGCGGCAAAGCGCGGAACTACGTCGTCACAGGGCAGGTCTTCTTCGCCTCGGCTGAAAGTTTCTGCAGCACCTTCGACGTCAAGGAGGCCGTCAAACGTGTACGGATCGACGTCTCTGGGGCGCATTTTTGGGACATCACCGCAGTCACGGCGCTGGACAAAGTGGTTCTAAAGTTCCGGCGTGAGGGCACCGAGGTTGAGATCGTCGGCATGAACGAAGCGAGTGCGACGCTGATCGACAAGTTTGCCGTGCACGACAAGCCGGGCGCGGAACGGTTGATGGGGCACTGACTGGAAAAGACGTGAACAAGATACTGGCGTGCATCGACAGGTCCATTTATGCGCAGAGTGTTTGTGACTACGCGATCTGGGCGGCGCTGCGTCTGGGGGCGCCGCTGGAGTTCTTGCACGTGCTAAATCGTCGCTCCGACACAGGCGGGGTGCATGATTTGAGTGGCAGTATCGGACTGGGCTCGCAGGACAGCCTGCTGTCGGAACTGGCGCAACTCGACGAGCAGCGAAACAAGGTGGCTCAGCAGCATGGGTGGCAAATGTTGGGTGTCGCAATGCAAGCGGCACGAGAGCAGGGCATTGAGAGCGTGGACCAACGTCTGCGGCACGGCACGCTGGTCGATACGTTGACCGACATGGAGAAGGGCGTGCGAATGTTCGTCCTTGGTAAGCGCGGTGAGCATGCCGATTTTTCGAGGTTGCAAGTCGGGTCGGAACTGGAGCGCACCGTACGCGCGGTCCATCGGCCGTTGCTGGTCGCTTCCCGACAGTTCAAGCCGATCGAAAGGTTTCTGATCGCTTTCGATGGTAGCGAGACGATGCGCAAGAGCTTGGAAATGATCGTTGCCGGGCCGTTGTTTCAAGGGTTGTCGTGCCACCTCGTCATGGCGGGCGCTAACACTCCTGATGCTCGTACACAGATTCAGTGGGCGCAGGAAAAGCTGGCAGGGGCTGGATACGAAGTTCATAGCTCCATCAAGACCGGCCATGCCGATGCTGTGATCGGCCAATACGTCACTGCAAATGCGATTGACCTCCTAGTAGTGGGAGCTTACGGCCACTCGCGTATCCGTCAGTTGATCGTGGGCAGTACGACCACGGTCATGATCCGAACGTGTTTGATCCCGGTGTTATTGTTGCGCTGAAGCGTCGAAGCGAAGTAAGAGACGTTCTCGCGCCTGATGGCCAATGAGATTGGCATCCAGGACCAGTTGACACCGCCATCGCTGTGCTCGTGCGGAATGCCACTCGCAACCTGTTTGCTTCTACTGTCGATCACGTTCGGCTTGCTATTCGTCGTCGGCGATTTCCTGATCGTTGGAGATTTCCTCGACTCCGCCGGGTACATCGTTCGCGTTCGACCGAAGAAGTGCTTACCCGAAGTCAGGGCTATGCGGTGGCGACTGCGTGGGCTACAAGGATGCAGGCCTGTCAGGCCGGCGTAGGTGCTTGCTGGGCCTGTCTCGCGCGGCTCATTCAGTCTGTCGGTCTGCGGCGCGCTCCGGAGAGAATGCGGGCCATTAACAAGCCGCCTTCGTAAAGCAAATACATAGGAGCGGCCATTAAAGACTGAGAGATGATATCCGGTGGCGTCAAGAATGCGGCTACAACGAAGATGGCGATAAGCACGTAACCCCGATTGCCTCGGAGCTTATCCAGACTGACGGCACCGATCAGCACCAGCAGTACTACGGCAATCGGCATCTGAAACGCGACACCAAACGCAAAAAGCACCAGCAGAACAAAATCGAGATAACTGGAAATATCAGTCATCATGGTCACGCCAGTAGGCACTGTGCTTGCGAAAAACCCGAACATCACTGGGAATACAAATGCGTATGAGAATGCGGCGCCAACGTAGAAGAGGACGATGGAGGACGTGAGTAGCGGAATGGTAAAGCGCTTCTCGTGTCGATACAGGCCAGGTGCGACGAATGCCCAAACTTGGTAAAGGACATAGGGCATCGCAGCAAAAAGGGCAATGAAGATTG
>Ga0182745_1005304_pt1 | contig 10547 bp, 7 predicted proteins | sample eDN3rd30CKraftBY_FD_128523 | JGI IMG/M metagenome (GOLD analysis project Ga0182745, IMG submission 128523) | Enriched backyard soil microbial communities from Emeryville, California, USA - eDNA 3rd pass 30_C Kraft BY (version 2) (version 2) | ecosystem: Environmental > Terrestrial > Soil >... | reverse complement strand
GGGGGAAGAGGCGGGTCCGCTCCTCGTCGTCGCGCCCTTCCGACTCGTGCCAAATCGCCGCCAGCGCGCCCTCGTCACTTCGCGGTTTGCCGCCCGCACGCACGGGGCCAACGCGCGGGACGAGCTCCAACGCCTGCCGCAGCGAGGCCACCTCCCCCTCGCCGACGAGCACGGGCCCACTCGGGACGCAGGTCTTCCTCCCGAGGAAGAGGGGACGCGCCGGCGAGGCCAACGCCGCTCTCACCTCGGCGAGCGTGGGCTCCTCGCCTTCCGGATCGAGGGTGAGCGCGACGGTGACGATCGCGTCGGCCAGGTAATGCCGATAGCGGATATGCGTCCCGTCGCTCGCCCCGCCGCCCTTGCGCTCTTCCAGGCGACCGCGCGTCGTCCAGCCGAGGCTCGAGTCCATGGAGGGCTGCGAGAAATCGACCGTCTGGTAATCGACGAGGGTCGTCCCTCGACGATCGCGCCGCGCGGCGTAGCGAATGCGCGCCTGGAGCCTCGCCTGCGCTTCCTCATCCTGACGCGTCAGGCCGAGCGCGTTGGCGATGAGCCCCGTCAGCATGGCGCGGTACGGAAAGGCATCCGTCCGGTTGTGCTGATCGACGACCACGCTGCCGAAGCTCATCAGCGGGGCGTCGAAGCGAAGGAAGAGAACCTTCATCACCGAGGCTCCCGAATGGCGTCGGCGGCGAAGCTCGCGACCTTCTCGATCGAGCCTCGCTCGGCGTCGATTTGGGTGAGCGCATCCTTGTGCCCAATCGACATCAGCGCGCGCCGGGGCTTGTCGCCGAAGGCCTCGTCCACCTCGGCGAGATAGCTCGCGAGGGCCTTGTAGGTCTTCTCGAGAAGGGGCTGCCCTTTGACAGGCTCGAAGAAGGCATTGGCGAGGGTGCGCGGCTGGGCCGAGCCGACCTCGACCAGCGTGAGGTGCGAATACGCATAAGGCGCCGTCGAACCCTTCTTCGCGCCGGGCGACACGCGCGAGACGAGGTGCACGAGCGAGGCGACGACATCGGCCGCGAGCTTGCGGTCGGCGCCCAACCACTCCTTCGCATCGCAGCCTTCGAGGTTGGAGACGAGCTGCGCGACGTCGACGACGACGTAGCTGTAGAAGAGCCCGCTGGTCAGCTCGGTCGTCCCGATGTGACCGCTACCGAGCTCGCCGTCGTCACCCTGGACGAGGTCGTCGACGGCCGCGAAGAAGTCCGTCTCCGTCTGCTCGGCGTGGACGGTGAAGGCATGGGCGACGTGAACGGCGGCATCGGCGCGAGACAGCTTGTCGCTCGTGACCATGCGACCGAAGAGCGCAGCGTCGAGCCCCGCCGCCAAGCGAAGACCGGCGAGGTTCTTCTTCCACTCCTTGTCGAAACGCTTCTTCGCGACGCCGGCGACCTCCTTGACCGAACCTGCCGCTTCGGCGATCGCCTTCGCCTCGGCGAAGAAGAAATCGACCTCGGGCTTGCCGAGAACCGTGATCTGCCCGGTGGCGAGCTTGTCTTCTTTCGCCGTCTCGCCTTCCTTCTCGCCGTCCTTTTTCTTCGAATCCGCCTTGGCCTTCTTCGCCTTGGCGCTCTCGCCGAGAACCTCGACCATAACGGCATTCGTCGCTTCGCGCGCCACGTCCTCGGCGATTCCCGCCTCGATCAGCGGCTTCACCACGAAGCGCTCGAAGGTCTCGCGGGAACGCGTCGACATCCCAACCGGGCCGGCCCCGTCATGGAGCGACTTGAGCGCATGCTCGCCATCGAAGGTGCGCCAATGCCGCTTGAGGCATTGCGATGAGACGCGCGTGCGGGTCGCGCCACCAAAGGGGAGACGCTTGGCAAAGCCCACGTCATCGCGATTGAGGAGGGTGCCGGGATACGAGGTGAGGGTGTGAATCTGGAGGAAAAGGGGCTTGGTCATTGCTGGCTCCGATCAGTTCTTTTGATGACGGTAGAAATCGCGTGCAATGCGTCGGCGCGGCCACTCGCTCTCCGGCTCGAGCACGAGGTCGGCGAGGTCGTGCGGGTCGAAGGGCTGGCCCTTCTGCACGAGCTGATGGACGAGGGTGCGGACGATTTCGGGGAGCTGGGCTTCCCCCGCTTCGAGGAGGCGAAGGACGCGCATCTCCGCCACGTCCGCCTCGGCAAGGGCTCGGCCGAGCGAGATACGAGCGAGGAAGTCCTTCCCGCTCGCCATGGCGGCCACGACGACGCTCCAGCGAGCATCGAGGAGATCTCGCCACTCGCCTTGATCGGGAAGGTTCTCGTAATGGTCTTCGAGGATGCCGGTCGCGAATCGATAGAAGGCGACCGTCGCGGCTTCCGATCCGGCGCTACGCCGAAGCGCGGCCAACGTCCCCGGGTCGGCGTGCTTCAGCTTTTCCCAAAGTGCGTTCACCGCACGACGTCGAGGTGATTCGGAACGGCTTTCGGCAGAATCGGCAGAAGAAGGCGTTGCTTCACTCACGGTGAATCTCCGAGCGTGGGGGCTTCCTCGTTGGAGGTCGCCGTCTTGGGGGGGAAAGCGGCTTTGAAGTGGTTGCGGCTGGCGCCTTCGAAGACGCGCTCCGCCTGGGCGCGGGCACGCCAGCGGCGCGCGTTCGGAATGGGGAGGCCCTGCCCAGCCTCGTCGAGCTGCGCTCGCGCCATCTCGATGAGGCGCCTCTGAAAGAGGACGTTGGCCTCATCGGGCGCCTCGTCGGCGTGCTCGAAGAGGAGCTGGAAGAACTCGTCGTCGATCGCCTGATCGAGCTTTTGCAGATACGGATCGACGCGATTGTCGTCGAACTTGAGCTGCTCGGGCGCTCCTTGGAGGAGCGTGAGGAGAGCGGGCTTCAGGATGCGGAGGCGAGCAGTGCCTGCGAAGCTGACCCAGTCCTTGGAACGCTTGGCGAGCTCGGCGCGGTCTTCCGAGCGGGCGAGCCGCATGCGCGCTTTGGGAGGAACGGGCACCCAGCGTTCGTGATAGCCGCCGGTCTTGCCCTGGCCTCGAACGAGGACTTGCCCCACCCACAGGTGATCCTTTTCGGGCTGCAGGTCTCCGGCGGCTCCCGCTTGCCATTCGCCGAAGAGAAAGTCCTGCACTCGGTCGTAGGTGAAGCCCGCCTCGGGCATCGTCAGCGCCTTGCCGTCGCGCGAAACGAGGTTCCACGGGTCGCCGGTGTTGCCATTCGACTCCTTGGCATCGATGCGGGCGGCCTTGCTCGTTCCCCGGTACGCGACGACCGCACCGTCCTCCGCGAGGCTCAGACGAATGCGCCGACAGATTTCGATGAAGAAGGGATCGAGCTCGTCGAACGCCAGCGACGTCGTACCGTCCCAGGGCTTGCACCAGACGAGCCCCAAGGTTCCACGCTGCCCGAACCCGAAGTTCTCGATGAGCGAATCGCGTCGCTCGAGAAGCAAGCGGACATCACGCCGAAAGCGCTCGGCTTCCGAATAGCCCGGCGCAAAGGCGACACACGGCCGGCTCGAGAAGCCCCCATTCATACGCGCGATGCCGTAATTCCCCGCCCCCAAGAAGCCCTGCATCGTCTGCAAGGTGATCAACGCGAAGATCCAATGCTCGACGGTCGGCTTGTCGACGCGATCGATCTTCACGTCGTGGTTTTTCGCCGTGATGAGCACATCGAGGTCGGCGGTGGGCCGATCGTGCTCGTTTTTGAGAGCCGCGAGCTTCCCTTCCGGGACGGGCGGTTGGAGGAAGGCCGGCTTGCTCAGGTCGCCGACGATGAGCGTAAAGGCCTCGGGGCCGGCGCCATCGCGCTCGGCGGCACCGAGAAGGAGCGCTTTCCAAGCCGCTTCATCGTGCTCGATGCGGTCCTCGCCGGCTCGCGAAAGGGCAATCGCCGCGAGCTGGACGAGAAAGGCGTGCACGGCATGTTGCTGATGGGCTTGGAGGGCCGTCAGCGTCGTGGGCTCGCCATCTGAAAGCCGCGCGAGGAGGTCCGGCAAGGTGACGCGATCTCGACGGCCACCCTTGTCTTCAATGCCCAAAAGGCGGTCGTCGAGGAGGTTGTGTAGCAACGGCGGTGAAGACTTAGGCATCGGCAATGTCCCTCATACTCTCGTCGTCCATCCCTTCTTCCTCCGTCAAGCCCAACCGGTCGTAGACGAAGCGATGCGAGCCGAAGGTGAAGCGGAGGGCGGCGGCGCCTGGGCCGGTGACCGGCTCGACCTCGATCGGTGCAGCATCGCTCGGAACGTCCTTCACGAGCCAGCCCGGAATCGTCAGCTCTCGAAGCGAGTGACCGAACGGCCCCGCCAGGTGCTGTTCGAACGTCGCGCGGCGATCGCTCTCGCCCAGACGAGAGGCGATGCGCTCGTCGAGCCCGCCTTTGTCGAACGAATAGTCCCCGAAGCGCGCATGGCGCTCGACGACGTTGAGCGCCGCCACCCCTCGCTCGGCAAACACCTTGCCGGAGGTCTTCCTCCGATGCCGCTGCCACGCCTCGCCGAGTTGGTCGGCAAGCCTCTCCAACACCTCCGGATGCGTCGTCACCTCGACGAGCTCGCGGTTCTGCTCGGGGATGCGGAGCGTGCCGTCACGCTCGAGGCGCTGCCGCGTGGCTTCGAGGATGAGGAGGTCTTCATAGACGGTGCCCACGCCGTGCTTGGCTTGGGCCTCGCCGTCCTTGCGGATGGCGTTCTCGAGCGGGACGCTGCCGGTCATCACGACGGCCTGCGCGACCTCGAAGCCCTTGGGCCTCACACCATCGCGTTCCCTATGGCGATGCACACGCCCGAAGCGCTGGAGGAGGACGTCCATCGGCGCGAGGTCGGTGAAAAGGATGTCGGCGTCGAGATCGAGGCTTTGCTGCACGGTCTGCGTGGCGACGACGATGGCGCCGCCGTGCGCTGGAGCACCCTTTCCGAATCGCGCCTCGATGGCCCTGTCGAGGCGTTCGCGATCCTCTCGCGCGAAGCGCGCGTGGTGGACCGTGAGCACGTCGCCGACACGAAAGAGCAGAGGCGCGTCGCTCGGTTCGACGATCTCTTCGAGGGCCTTCTGCGTCGCGATCGCGTCGCTGACCGTATTGCGGAGGACGATGACGCGCGCCCCCTTCCGCGCTGCATCGAGAGCCCGGCTCGCGACCTCGTGCGGAGCGTCGGCCATGGGCGCCAAGGTGACCTGAATGGTCTTCGGCAGGCCGGGACTTCGAATCGATGTGACGATTCTCTCACCGGCGCGCGTTGCGTAATGGATGACCGGATAAGGTGTCGCCAATGCGTCGTCGAGGCCGACGTTCCCCCCTCGGATGACGGGCAGCCCCATCGCAGCGCGCACGAGCCGCTCGCGCACGAAGGAGCCGAGCGTTGCCGACATGAGAAAGGCGTGACCGCCCGCCGCGAGGTGAAATCGCAAGACCTCCTCGAGGATGCGGTTCATGTACGCATCCGAGGCGTGGACCTCATCGACGACGAGGAGCTGTCGCAGCAAAGCCGTCGCCCGCAGGTGGGCATGCCCGACGCGCAGGGCGGAGAGGAGGACTTGGTCGATCGTCCCGACGACGACGGGCCCGGCCAGGTAACGCTTGGAGTTCTCGGCGGCCCAGCCGCGATGACGGAAGCGCTCCTTGTCGTCGTCGTTCCAGAGCACCTCGAAGCCCGGCAGCTTCTGGCCCAAGACTTCATCGACCTTGAGATATCCAGGGACCGCGAGCACCACAGGCGGGCGGCTTTTTTCGTCCGGGAAGGCGCGCGCGATCGCTTTGCAAACACGTTCGTGGAGCTGTGTCGCCGCCGTGCGCGTCGGAAGCGCGAAGACCATCCCGTCCACGAGCCCCGCCTGAAAGAGGCGCACGAAGCGCCCAAGAGCCGCTTCGGTTTTGCCGGACCCCGTCTCGGATTCGAGGATGACGAGGTCACCGCCCTCGGTGAGCGGCAGCGCCATCGTCTTCGCCTGAGCCTCGCGGGGGGCGTATTCGCTGATGGCGTCGAAGCCGATCGGGTAGGTGCCGAGGCTCATGCGGGCGAGGAGCGCGTCGATGCCGACGTCGCAAAGCGCTTTGCGCGCTCGCTCGCGAGCGAAGGGCATGCGGTCGCCGAGGTCGTCCGCAAAGGGGAAATGCCGCACGTCCGAGCCGAGCCAGTCGGCGAGCATGACGAGGCCCGCGAAGGCGTGATGGAACTCGGGGTCGTCAGGCAATGCCGGCCCGTCTTCCGAATACGCATCGGGAAACCAGGCGCGGGTCGCGGCGGATAGCTGAGCGATGCCCGCCATGGGATCGAGCGAGCCGTTCGCCTTCCAAATCCACGGATTGAAGCGCGTGGGATCGCATCGAACGGGGCGCCCGTGGTGGCCAATCGACGCGACGAGACATTCGACGACGCTCTCGCCCCATGAACCGAGCTCGCGAGGAAGCGCCTCGACGAGCTCGTCGTAGACGGGCGATCGAGACTCCAAGATCGCCAACACCTCGACGACGTGACCGGCGACATCACGCGGCGTGGGGTCGCCTTTGCGCTGAAAGCCGAGGTTGAATTTGCCGATGTCGTGGAAGGCGGCGAGCACGGCGAGGCGCGCAATCGTCACCGGATCGAGGTCGTCGCGACCCACGAGCTTCGCAAAGCGCTTTCGGAGCAGCGTTCGTTCGAGCAGCGCCTCACAGCAGGCAGCGACGTCGGCGCAATGCGCAGGGAGCGGGTGCCACGCGACCACGTCCCCCGCCTCGTTGCGATCGAGCTTTCCCCAAAACGTCGTCGGTCGTCCGCGCATCCCTTCCTCACCGGCTGCCCACCGCAGCACGAGGACCCAGGTGTAGTCCGCGTGACACTTCGCGTTCAAGCGCGATGCGTCGTCCCATGGACATTGTCTGTCCACCTCGCCGAGCGAGGACACGACTCGGGAGCGACGAGAGCCCTCTCCGTACCGTAGGGCCCACGGCCAATCGCGTGGGCGAGGTCGTCGTAGTTCGCCGCACCGTCATGCGCGCGCGAACCCACAAAAGGAAAAGAGGCCAGTGTCACCACCAGCCTCGTTTCCATCCGCCGCCCGCCTCTACCGCCTCCTCCTCCGCGCAAGCGCCGTCGCAGCGAGCGCTCCACCCATCAGCCAGCCAGCACCCGGGCCCGCCGATCCCGGCTGGACCGCACACAGCCCGCCGCTCGACCCACCGTCACCTTCCTCGCCACCGACATCGGTCCCTTCGTCACCAGCGTCACGAGCATCCGCGCCCCCGACGCCCCCGTCATCGCTCGCGCCGCCCGAGCCACCCGAGCCGCCGGCGCCGCCGTCAGCGTCGTCACCGGCGTCGCTCGTGTCGCCCGCATCCCCACCATCCGTGTCACCAGCATCACTGCCCCCGGTTCCCCCATCACCCACCTCTTCACAGGTGCCGATGCTCTCGTCACTCGACGAGCACGTCTCCCCCACCCCACAGCCGTTCCCATCGGTCCCACGGCACCCGTCGGCGCACGTCGCGGTCGCGGCGTCGCACACCTTCCCGCTCGTCGCGTCGCCGCAGTCGTTGTCCGCGAGGCACTCGACGCAGTTCCCGATGGTGTGGTTGGTCGAGGTGCATAGCTCGCCACTGCCGCAGCCGTTGCCACCGGCGAAGCGGCAGCCGTCCTGACACTCGTTCGTCGAGGTGTCACAGACCTTTCCGCTGTCGATGTCACCGCAGTGGCCATCCTTGATGCACTGGACACAGGTGCCGACGCTCGTATCCGTCGAGGTGCAGACCTCGCCGTTGTCACATCCGTTGCCCCCCACACCCCGGCATCCCGCGACGCACTCGTAGCTGGCACCGAGGCCCGTGTCACAGATTTCGCCGACGCCGCATCCGTCGTCCGCGAGGCAATCGCAGCCGTTGTTCAGGTTGCCGTCGCAATCCGAGTCGAGATCGTCGCCGCAGATCTCCCGCGAAGGCTGCCCGGCAACTGCATTGCAAATGGCATTGCCCGCGCCGCCGCACTCGATCTGTCCCGTCACCTGACACACTCCGGTGCCAACGGTGCACGCTTCACCGACGTCGAAGCCGTCGTCGATGGAACCGTTGCAGTCGTTGTCGATTCCGTCGCAGATCTCGGCACCGGTCGGTACGCAGATGCAGGTATTCGTCGCCGCGTGACACGTGGGCGTCGGTCCCGAGCAGTGACTATTGTCCACGCACTGCACGCAGACGTACGCTTGGCCGGCCACCTTGCAGATGCCGCCCTCCGCGCAGTCGTCATTGGTGCCGCATTCGTACACCTCCGATTGGGTGGGCTCGCCGGGGTTGTCGTGACCCGTCGGCGTTTGCGAGGCGGGTGCACCCTGCTCGCCGGCCGCGGAGATCGTCGCCTGGTTGGAGACGACGCCGACTTGGTCGACCTGCACCTGGAACTTGAGGACGGTCTGCTGGCTAACGCCGAGCGATCCGCCATCCGTGCCATTGGCGCCCGCGCCTAGGCGGAAGGTGACCTTTCGCGTCGCCGAATCGTAGTCGGCCTGATCGTCACCCTTGGCGTCGGTCTTCGCGCCCTGGTTCGGCCCACTCACGATCTGGAGCGTACCGGGAACGTAGGTGACACCCACGGGGAGGGGGTCCGTCACGATCGTTTGGATCGCGGTGTCGTTGCCCGAATTGGTGACCGTGATCGTGTACTCGAGCGTGTCACCCACGACGAGCGGAGCGCCGTTCAGATCCGTTGCCGTCTTCGTGGAGGCGGAGAGGTCCGGCGCCGTCGTCGTAATCGACGTGACGAAGCCGGCGAGCAGGAAAGCGTCCTGCAAGCTCTGCGCTTGAATGGGGGCGGAGGTCTGGCCGGGGCTGAGGTTCGCAGTGACATCGACCACGTCGAGGTCCATCCCCGCCATGCTCCCGATGCCACCCGTGAGCTGCGGAAGATCGCCCGGCGTCGAGACGGGCACCCCGAGATGGCTCCGCGTGCGATTGAAGAAGTTGGACGTCGGGTTGACCGCATTCATGTCCAAACTGCCCATGGGTGCGCCATTGAAGTAGAGCGCGTCGCCCGTGATGGTGTGGTCCCCCTCGAAGGCGACGACACCGAGCTTGCCGCTGTAACCCGCGGGCGGAACCAGGAAGCCGCTCAGCGTGGCGCTCTGCCAATTGGACGCGTTGACCAGATCGAAACCGTCGAAAAGGGCCAAGTGGCGCTGCGGTTCCGAAGGCAACTTGTAGAAGACGGCCATCCACCAACCGGCGAATGCGTTTTCGTTGGTCTCGCTCGCGACCGGTCTCGATTCGACATCGCTCACGCGGTAGAGGCCGGCGCCTTCGCTCGCGACAAAGCTCGTCACGTCGGCAACCGACTGATAGCCGCGTTGTATCCCCGCGATCGTCGTGAGGGTCGACGTGACTGCGTTCGCGCTGTTCACGCTTCCCGAAGGGCCCCGGAGCGTGGCCGTCGTATCGATCGTGCTGTTCAAGGCCTCGGCGGCCCAATAGAGATAAGCGTGCGTGACGCTGGCCCCCGGGGGGAGGGCGAGGACCGCCCCGCTGTCGGCGCTCGTGGGGCTCACGTCGATCGACGCCCGGACGGGCCCGTTTTCCGGCGGGTCCACCTGCCAATACGCGTCGACGCCGGTGTCTCCGATGGTGCCGGAATGACCACAACTCACGACATTGCCGACGACGACGGTATCGTTGGCCGACACCGCGCAGTCGTGGGCCAAAGTATTGCCTACGAGAACGAAGTCGCCCCTCTGGATGACCTGCGCGCGAAGCTTCGGCTCCGCGTCGAGCGATCCCGCCGACAAGCCCACGAGACCCGCCCCCGCCAGTGAAATCAGTCGCCTAGTTCGCATTGCTCTCTCCCTTCGGAGCCTTCTCGAGAATCACGAACCGCACGCGACGGTGCTTCCACCGTCCATCCGCGGTCTCGTCGTCGGTCATGGGTGTCTCCGGGCCGTAGCCCTTCGAGACGAGGCGGTCCTGGGCAGGAGCCGGATCGAAGCTGCCGAGCGCGACCCTTTCGGCCGAAGCCACAGCGGTCCAGCCGAGCGCCGCTGCCGCATTCACGTGCGCGCTCATTGAGTACTCGTGCAGCGATCTCATGTTCCCGATGCCGGTGACGCCTCCCAAGGAATCCACCCCACTGCGTCACTCGGGAGCCATGCAAAAACGCCATGGGAAGGATGGCAACGGGCCTGCGTAGCCGAGACCCGTCTCGGGTGTCAACGGAAAGCGCGGGCGCTTGCGAGATTCCCGTGACCGGTTCCGTCTTTGCCCTGGTCGCGGGGGCAAGACCTTTGAAGACAACGAGGTCCGCTTCGGCGACGGAGAGGGCGCCACGTTCTGCGCGCCGAGCATCCGCAATCCCCTTCCACAAAACGGAAAAAGGCCGGCGTCACCGCCAGCCTCTTCCCTTCCTTACGGCCGCTCGCGCTTACCGCCGGCGCCTACGGGCCAGCGCAAGCGCCAGCGCGGCTCCACCGATCAGCCAGCCAGCACCCTGGCCCGCCGATCCCGGATGCGTCGCGCAGAGCACGCCGTTGCCGGTCGCCCAGACGTCGCCCTGGTCCGCGCCGAAGCCCGTACCAGCGTCGTCGTCGTCACCAGCATCCGCGCCACCGACACCACCGTCGTCGTCCGTGCCGCCCGTGCCGCCGTCGCC
>Ga0182745_1005302_pt1 | contig 10550 bp, 7 predicted proteins | sample eDN3rd30CKraftBY_FD_128523 | JGI IMG/M metagenome (GOLD analysis project Ga0182745, IMG submission 128523) | Enriched backyard soil microbial communities from Emeryville, California, USA - eDNA 3rd pass 30_C Kraft BY (version 2) (version 2) | ecosystem: Environmental > Terrestrial > Soil >... | reverse complement strand
TAAGCCCCTCAGCCCCGATGGTACTGCATGCGTAAGTGTGTGGGAGAGTAGGTCGTCGCCCATTTAATTTATCGCTCCCCAACAAGGAGCCCTCGGAAAGCCCGCCCACAAGGCGGGCTTTCGTGCGTCTGCCCTCAGCAAACCCTAACGCGCGAATCTTCCCTTGCGCGCAAATCCCGCACCGACTTCCCCCCTCTCTCTCCTTCCTTCCCCTCGCCCTCTCTCTCGTCAACTTCCTCTTGAAACCTTCACTCACCTAGCTGAGTTGGCTTAGGTAAGAAAGATCTTAATCAGTGCCGGTATGCCGAATCTCCCTTGCCGTACGGCCACGCTAACGACACACAGAGCTAGCGATATAGCGAGAGCGGAACTGGGAAGCCTCTGCTGCAGGAGAGGGACACTCAGTTTTCGAAGAAACTCGCAGACACACTCTCGAAATCAGCGTGATGAAACGATGATCTCTGGCACAAACTTGGAAGGATAGGTTGTAGCTCCCACACTGGATGTGTAGACTTACCCTCCGCTGTTCCGTAGCGCTCTCGGCGGAGGACATCAGGATGCTTCACCTTCAGAGCCGCCAGAGATCAACCACCCTATAGCCAATGCCGATTTCAAGACAATTCACGATTGGCGCCTTATTGGTTGCTGCTGCTTTGGCACTAGGCGCCCGATTCGTTGGATCCCTCCCTGCGGGCCAGGACTCCGAGATCTACATAACGGATGGGGTTCTGCGAGCCAACGAGCATTGGCTTGCGTTTCCGCTGGATGGTCGCGTGGCAAGCGTCGCGGTCAATGTCGGTGCCGTGGCGCCGGAGGGTACCGTACTGGCGAGGTTAGATGCTCCCTCGGCCATGGTCGCGGTCCGGGAGCCGGGGGCGGAGCAAGTGATTCTGAAGGACTTGGCCGAACTGAAGACATCGCTTACACAGCAGGCGGATCGGTTACGTTCGTTGCAAGTCAGGTTGGCAAAGACGATAGCGACGGAGGAGGCGCGCTCCCAACGGGTTCGGAATTCCCAAATGCCTCGACAGGAATGGAATGGCGGCGTGGAAGATCTGCAACGGGATCTCCTCGAGAATCTGATTGCAATTCAGGAAGGGTTGGTCTTCATGACGAGCCGAGAGATCGTTTCGCGCGAGACGCTTGGGGCAAGCCGTAGCCTCGCGGTCACGCAGGCGCTTCGGACTGAGGGGACGGTATTGAAAGCACCGAAGGAGGCTCGGGTATCGGCGATCCTCCGTCGGGAGGGCGAGCTCGTCCGAGCCGGGGAGCCGATACTGCTGCTGACTGCGGTACGTCCGCTTCATGTGAACTGCGTCGTCCCCGAATATCTTGCGGATCACTGGCGTGAGGGTGACTCCGTCCAAGTGCGCTTGGCGAAAGACTTGATGGGTGAGGAATATACCGTGGTGGGCCGAGTCGGAGTGATTCGAGCAGAGGGCGACTATGTGGCGGCACAAGATCTCAGCGCGGATTGGCGCACGGTGCATACGGTCCGTATGACTGTTTTTATTGATGCGGCTGATGATCGCCTACTACCTGGCATGAGCGTACGCGTTGCGTTTGATAAGGGCGGCTCATGATGAAGGCGGTCTCAGTTAGGGGAGTGCGCAAACGCTTTGGGAGGACTTGGGTGTTGGATGGTGTGGATCTGGAGATCGAGCTGGGCCGCGTGATGGTGCTGTTGGGGCCGAATGGGGCAGGGAAGTCAACATTGTTGCGGATCCTCGCCGGCCTAATGTCTGCGGATGCCGGGTCCGTACAGGTTCTTGGTAGACCTCTGTTTCTGGAGAAAAACGAAGTCTGTAGAGAGGTGCTTTATCTTCCGCAAGGGGCAAGTACAGATCCGGACTTGAGCGCAAAAGAAGACCTCGAGTTCTATGGTGGGCTCTATGGCATTCCTGCCAAGGCAAGGGCCGAACTCGTCAGTAAGGCGCTGGCGGCGGTTGGTCTATCAGGGAAGGCGAGTGCTGCCAGCGGCAAGCTTTCGGGGGGGATGCGACGCCGACTCGAAATCGCTCGGTGCTTGCTCGTGCGTCCACGGTTGCTTCTGCTGGATGAACCCACCGCTGCGCTGGATATCGAGTCGCGTGACCTTCTGCAGAAGCTGATTCGCACGCTAGCCACAGAGGATTCGGTTGCCGTCCTGATGACGACACAGTATCCAGAGGAAGCAGAGCGTTGCGGAGACGCCTACGTCATCCTGTCTCAGGGTAAGGTGCTCCGCCGGGGCCTCTTGAACCGGGATGATAGCGGGACGGCACAAAGAGGGGAAGGGGGGCTGCTCGAATTGTACCTTGCCGCACCCCAGGGCGACAGAGAACAGAACGCCTCAGGAAGGGAACCGTTTGCGTAACTGGTGGATTTCGGTCCAGGCCGTGTTTCTGCGGGACCTTCGGAAGTATCGACGATGGCCCAGCCTAATTGTGGCCTCGCTAGTCTTGCCGATTCTGCAGTTGCTGGTGATGGGCTATGCCATCGGCGGAAGCATCCAGGATGTTCCTGTGGTTCTACTTGACCTCGATGGTGGCGTCGTCGCTTGGGATGTCTACGAAAACCTGCTGGCCGTGCAGGCCACGACGGGTTCGTATGAGCTGCAACGCGTGCAGGATGAGCCCGCCGCGATGCAGGCCTTGGCTTTGGGCAAGTGTAGCGCAGTCGTGGTGATCCCTCGGGCCACGACGGAAGCGGTGGCACGTGGAGAGCCTGCCAAGCTGACGGTGCTGATGGACAACGCCGATCTGGTGACCAGAATTGCGCTGGGCGCGGAGTTTGCGCGTGTGGGGCGCCGCTTGGAATCTCTCCGTGCAGATCGCCTGGGGAGCGGTTCGCGCCGTATCTCGATCATCATGGAGGGCATCGACGCCTATCCGCACACAGAGTATTTCGACTATCTCTCTCCTGGGGCTATCGCGGTAGGTCTGTATCTCGCCTGCATGATTGGCGGCGGCTTGATCTACGTGGACGACAAGGCCAACGGCATTGCGGAAGGGTACCTGGCCTCACCCATAGGGCCTTGGCAATTTCTAGCCGGAATAGTAATGGCTGGGACGTTGAAGGCCTTCCTTACTGGGTTCCTGGTGATGGCGTGCGCCCTGGCAATTACCGGCAGTTGGTTCCGGATTGGCTGGGAGACCTGGATTCCGCTGATGGGGTTCCTGGCTCTCACCGCGCTGGCCATCGTTACCTTTACCACCATGCTCTGTATTCGATTGCGTAGTGTGTTGCTCGGGCGGGCGTTTCTGGTGGTGCTCAGCATGATGCTCTATTTCCCTAGCGGCGCGGTGTATCCAGTCAGTTCGTTTCCCCCATGGCTGCAGGCCTGGGCGCGGATAGACCCGTTTACCTACGGCGTTCATGGTCTACGGGTTCTGCTGTTCAAGGGCTATCGAGCGGAAGCTCTAGCGAGTGATGCCTTGGCGCTGGGGATATGCGCGCTGTTGTCGTTCTGCGTGGCGCGGCTGCTCTTTACGCGAACCATCAAGTAGCGCGTGATGTTTCGGAAAAATGCGGCACGTAGGAACATGGCATCCCCTTGGCGTTTGGTTTCCCGCGTATTTTTTCTAGCGTTTCTCGTAGCATCCACCGCACTTCATGGTCAGGATTGTTCGCCTGTCCGGTTCGTCTCCACCATAACCACAAGCATCTATACGCCGGGCTCAAACGCTGCGGTTTCCGGCCTGGAAAGAAAAGCGGATGGGTCTTTCACCAGGCGGACCTACCGTCTCTACACTCCTTATACGAATACCAAGAACGCGCCCAACTACCTGGACGATCTGCTGCGCTGCAGCAAATACACAAACGGACAGCAGGCTCCGTCCGCACAAGCTCCAGCGATCGGCGTGGGAGCATTGGGGCGGGCGTCGCAAATCGGCACGGTCTTCACACTAGGGGATCCGGGCAAGCGTTACGCCGTGGGCATTGACTCCCGTTTTGCCAAGGACGCCATCGTATTCGCACGTTCCAATGCCGATGGAGAATTCACCGGTAGAGAAGACTATCCCGTGGGCCAAAATCCGACCACGCTGGTGGTGGCGGATTTCAACCATGATGACGTGAATGACGTCGCCGTCGCCTACTACGGACCTTACAACGCCGCTGCGGGAGGAGTTTCCATCCTCCTCGGAAATCCAGCGGGCTCATTGGGGAGTGCCCTAAACATCAAGCTGAATCCAAACAATGACAGCACTTCCTCGATTACTTCCGTCACCGCCTTTGATCTGGATCAGGATGGCAAGGTGGACATCGCGGCATCGGAAACGGGAAGAGGGGGCGTGTATATTCTGCGTGGAAATGGAGATGGCAGTTTCGCGCAACCAGTTTTCCAAAGTATGGGTGGGGGCGTTCGACAGATTGTGGCGGCGGATGTCCAGGGCGACGGTCGGCCGGACATACTAGGGGTGGGCTACGTCGGGAATACGTCTACTCTGTTTGTCCTTCCGGGTGTGGCCGGCGGTGGTTATGCCGCACCATTGCACACGACGCTACCTGTCGCGCCAGCATCCTTGGTGACGGGTGACCTGAACAAAGACGGGAAGTTGGATGTGGTTGTCAGCAGTGGCTCGTTCGGCGCTGCGCAGATTTTGCTAGGTGACGGAACCGGGAAGTTTTCGGTGGGCCCTGCCTACCAAACCGTAGAATCCGGACGTAACATGCACATCACGGATCTCAACCTGGATGGGAACCCGGACATTGTGGTTGGTGGTGGGGATCCGGCTGCAATCACACCCAATGAGAACTCTGGGGAAATTGCCGTGCTCTTTGGCAAAGGGGATGGCTCCTTCTACGGAACCCCCAGTTTTCCGACCCGTGGTTCAGTGGCGACCGATCTGACGACAGCGGACCTGAACGGAGACGGAAAGCTGGACGTCTTGGCTGCCCGTGGGGGCTTGAACGTTCTACTTGCCAATGCAGATGGAAGCTACCGATCCGTGGCAAATGTCGTGCCTCCTCAGGACGACACTGTGCGTGCGGTTGGAGCTCTCGCTGTAGGACGCATCAGTGGCGACTCTACCCTAGACGTTGTAGCGTCCCTGTCTCGAAACTCTCAGATTGTGTTCTACTCCGGCAACGGTGACGGCACATTCCGTAGCGGTGTTTCGTTCAACGCCTGTGAAGATGGTGGAGACATCGAACTGGTGGATCTAAACACAGATGGAAGCCTGGATGTCGTCGTAGCCTGTCTGGGAAGTTCCAACGCACCAGAAACCTCGCGCCTGGGCATTCTGCTTGGCAATGGTGGCGGTTCCTTCTCCGCTCCAACCGTTCTGAATGTGGGAAGCGGGGTATATGCCGTCCATGCTGCTGACTTCAATGGGGATGGCAAGCCGGACTTGGCGGTTGGTCGGGATTACTATGACACCCGCACGGGCGGTAAGCTCGGCGGGCTCACGATTCTGCTAGGAAAAGGGAACGGCACATTTGAAAACCAGGTGGACCTGCAACCGACGCAGTCGGTAAACGGAATCAGCAGTGGTGACCTGAATGAGGACGGCAAAGTGGATCTCGTTGTGAGTGGCTCAGGAGTCGGATTCTCCGACCAGATCGCGGTGCTGTTGGGCGATGGCGCAGGGTCTTTTCGCCAAGAGGTATGGAAGGCGGAATTCGGTCCAAGGAAGCCTCTGCTTGCTGATTACAGCCGCGATGGCAAATTGGACATGCTGGTTCCCCACTGCTGCGGGGACGACTTGGGCTTTGCCATCTATCTGGGGAACGGCGATGGAAGCTTTCAGTCTGCGGGACATATGACGACGGGGGCGTCTCCCTATACCGCAGCTGTAGCGGATCTAAATGCAGATGGGGCTCCAGATATCGTCGCTGGGTTGTCCGGATCGGAAACGAGTTCTATCGGTATCCTGATCAACGCGGTGGACACGGGAACACCCCTGCTTTCCAGTGTTTCCGCCGCCAGTTTCCGCGCTGGAAAAGTTGCGCCGGTATCCCTTGTCACAGGCTTTGGCGCGCATCTGGCGACAGAAACCGCGTATGCTTCGTCCCTCCCTCTTCCCACGATGCTTGGCGGATCCACAGTCACCATCACGGATTCGAGCGGAGCCTCGTTTGCTGCAGAACTACTCTATGTCGGCCCCACGCAGGTGAACTACGTCATTCCCCGCAGCGTGGCGAACGGGCTGGCCTCGGTGCGTGTCAATTCCTCTGATGGCGTCGTCACTGCGGGCTTCTTGCAAGTTGCGAATATCGCGCCGGCGCTGTTTCTGTTTGATCAGACGTCGAAGCTCGTGGCGGGCGCCGTCGTCCGAGTGCGTGCCGATGGCAGTCAGAGTGAGGAAGCTATCTTCCAGTTGGGAGGCAGTGGTGAAGTGCTAGCTAAACCAGTCAGTATGGGGGATGCCAGTGAGACGGTTTATCTCGTGCTGTACGGCACAGGCATCCGTGGGCACGTTGGCAATGGATATATCACGGCAAAGGTTGGTGGTGAGACTGCGGCAGTGGAATATGCCGGTCCCCAGGGGAGCTTTGTCGGTCTGGATCAGGTGAACCTGAAACTGCCGCGTAGCTTGGCGGGCAAGGGTAAGGTAAATGTTGAACTTACCTTTGACTACAGTGTACCCGCGCCGGTAGCCACGCTGGAAATTCAATAGCGGGCGATGACCCGCGATGCACGCGCGGGTCGCCGGAATCCAGGCGGGGCGTGAACGGAGTACAAAAGACAGAAGAGACCGAGCGGCGGTATCCTTCCGGTCCTCCCGCACAATTCTGGCCTATTGCAGGCGGGTAAATCCACGTGATGCGTTGGCGGATACCGTAGCCTATGGAGGTCTTCGGGACTTCTTCCGCTACAGTGGTTCTACGGTTTCTTCCACTGGCTGGGGTTTGTCGAGTGCAGCCAAAGCGCGCAAGGCCACCTTCATGCTGCCATGATCATCCTCTTGCTCGTAGGACGCTTCCTCGCGTTCGCGAGCCTGCTCCGGATCGAGAATCTCCAGAATTTCGTCGGCATATTTCCTGGTGTAGTAGAGCACCATCCCGATATTGCAGCCTTCATGGGCCACCGTCGTCAACACCGCTCGATTGCCGACGGCAACGACGCTGATCCATCCGTCCACACCTTTGAAGCAGAGTTCCTCCAACTGGCCACAGTCGCCAACCTCCGTGACGCTGCGTCCGATGCCCAGGGAAGAGGCGCTGAGGGCCGCGAGTGCTTCGTTCTGTTGTTCCAAGTCGTGATGCATGATGGATACACCATCTGCTGTTGCAAGTAAGCAACCACGAATTCCCCGCGTGGCGAGCGCTAGCGCTTCCATAGGGACTTGAATCTGCTGCCGGATGGCGGTATCCATGAAGCGATCTTCCTCCTAGACCAAGCTCAGAGACGCCTCGGATACTGCGGAGTCGTCGTTGGGGGACACGTATTCGAACAAGATATGGAGAGCCTGCATGCAGCTCTCTTTGCTTCTTGCGTCGATTTCTACTACACATTCGGGTGAAACGCCGAGATAGGCTCCAACCTCAGCGTGATCCCAATCTTCGCCGACGTCGGATCGAGTCAACCCTATAACAACAGGCACGGAAATGCGTTCGCGCAGGAAGCGCAGGATTTTCTTTGATTCGATGAAGCAGGCAGGCCGGTCTGCCGCGATCAGCAGCACCAGTGCGTGGGACCCGTTGCAGGCGACATCCCACATGAAATCGAAACGTTCTTGTCCCGGCACACCAAACAACAGAATGTGGAGGCGATCCACGTTCAAGCTGCCGAAGTCTATGCCCACCGTTGTGGCTAACTTCCCAATCTTTTCACTGGCGGCCACATCGGTGTTAACGACAGCAGACTCTGATAGAGTCCGCACAAAAGTCGTCTTTCCGGAACCGACTGGTCCGGCCACCAGAATTTTGGTCACCAAACGTTTCGTGGACATCAACCGCACAACCTCTCCGCAAAACGAAAACATAGTGCATCGGGCCGCGACCAGGCCGTCAGGAAGGTGTCAAAGGACTTTTGACGGGAACTACTCTACTCTGCGGTGAAAGATGTGCAGCTGACTAGGCGAAGATATGTTGAAGGCAATGCAGTACGAATTCCCGAACGGGGAGAAAACACCAGCGGGATGGCTGTAAGTGGCTGTTTTTAGGAATGGTGCGACGCTAGTACTTCCCGAGTCTCTCGGCATCGCCCCCAATCTTTCCGTTGTTCGTTATCCGTCTTTGGAGCTCGTTTGCAGCAAAAAGGTGCTGAATAGGGAGGTACTCCGCGCCCAGTGGACTTGGCTCGTTCTCCTACAATCTCAGTTGCGGACACAGACTCGCTTTTACTGGATTCTCTATTCCGCACGAATGGCCTCCGCTGCACTTACTCTTGCAGCGCGATACACCGGCCAGGCGCTTGCGGTGATACTAGCCGTCAGCAGCACCAGCCCTGCCAGAACGAACGGCGTGGCACTCTGAAAGGGAAGGTCTCCCACAAAACGAGTAGCAAGATGATTCATCCCCACAGCTAAGCCAGCGCCAACGGCCACGCCCACCAACACCACGCGAGTGGAACTGCTCACTACCAACAGACCGCACTGATAGGGACTCGCGCCCAGACACATGCGAACTCCGAACTCGTTCACACGCCTTGTGACGGTATAGGAAAGAAGACTGAACAGTGCAACTACAGTCAGTGCCAGGCCGGTTGCTGCGAATGCCCCAGCAATGGAGGCGATCATACGCTCCGGTACGATCGCAGCATCCATCTGAGTCGCCATTGTCGTGACGCGGCTTTGCTTGATTCCCGGAGCCGCATCCTTTATCACTTGGTGCAGGGTTGGTAGCAATTGCCCCAAAGACGCAGTGCTGCGGATGGACCAAGTATTTCCAACAACGTGATCAGGGTGAAATGCCATCAGATAGCAGGTTCGTGGCGGAGCCTCCCGCAACTCCGTATATTTGGTATCCCCGACAAGACCGATTACCTCGTAGGTTTGTTCGTCACCGTCGAAGTGGAGGCGTCTGCCAACAGGGTTTTCAGCGCCGAAATAGTGCCGTGCAAAAGACTGGTTGACGAGTACGACCACAGGGTTTACCCGGTCGCGATTAACAAAATCACGGCCTGCAATCAGAGGAATCTGATAGGTCCCTAGAAATCCGGGGCCCACCCAGTTCAGAGATACATACCGCCTTTGCTCCCGCTCTTCTTCATATCCTTCCACAGAGACAAAACGGCTTGCGCCTGCGCCAGAGATGGGTGTTGCTGCCGTGAATGCGGCGGATTCCACACCGGGAATAGCCGTAAGTCGCGAGGCCAATTCGTGGTGGATCTGTGCAAGCTGCGACCTGTTGTAGCCGCTGCCTGCAGGATCAAGGCTCACCAGGACAAGATGCTCCGGGTTGAAGCCTAACCCAGCGTTGCTCAAGTTCCAGACGTGCTGCAAAAGCAGGCTGGCAGTTACCAGCAGAGCAACGGAGACCGACACCTGGCCCGCGACCAATAGCTTGCTGGTGATGGCGCTCCGCCTGCCCATGCCTACTGACTTGATATTTCGCAAAGCATCGGCTGGGGCAGCATGTAAGGTCTGCCATAGGGGAATGGCCCATGCAAGCAGGCAAGTGAACAGCATCAGCCCGATGACGAAGAGCAGTACTGTGCCATCGGGTTCGACGAAAAGCTCCACTCGTTCATGTTCCCTTCCGCTTGCCAGCATGACGGCAAGGGCCTGCGTGCCCACGTGGGCAGCGATGGTCCCGGCAATGGCCGCAGCTGCGGATAGCAATACCGCTTCGACAAGCAGCGTACGAGCCAACTGCACGGTTCCGGCTCCCAGAGCGGTCTGGATCGACCGTTCCTTTTGCCGTGAAATGCCCTGCGCCAACAGGAGACCTGCCACGTTGGTGCAGGTCAGCAGCAGAAGCATTCCCGCCGCGATCATCAGGAAGCGTAACGGTTTGCGAAAGACTTCCTGTAAGCGACCGAGCCCAGATCTGGCGGACTCGACAAAAAACTGTGCTCGCCGCCAATTGGGATCACGTGCAAGGTCCCCTTCGGAAAAGGAATTGCGGTACAAGCGTTCCAGATCAGCCGTCGCGGTCTCGATAGAGACACCCGGCCTCAGTCGGCCCAATATGCCAGCGCCGGGGCGTCTGCCAGGATGCACTTGCGCTTCGGTGGCATGGGAAATCCAGATCGATGACGGGGTTCCGGTCTCCAACCCAACAAATCTCCGCGGGGCTACACCAACGATGGTGACGGGTACGCTATCCAGCAACAGGTTCATTCCCAGCACCTCTGGATTTCGCTGGAATCTACTGGTCCACCACGCGTAGCTAATGACCGCGGTGGGGATGCTGCCAGGACGGTCATCCTGGCTGTTCAGCAACCTACCCCTTGTGGCTTCCATGCCCAGGGTGGGGAAGTAGTCGCCATTGACCACCTCGGCTGTCAGCTTCTCGGCGTCTTCGCCTGCCTGGCGAGCAAACACGGTCGAACGCGACAGGGCGATCAGTCCTGAGAGCACCTGATTGTGGTCACGTATATGTTCATAGGTCTGGAACGAGAATCCATTCAGACGTGGATCGCCGGGGTATTGATGCAGAAGCTGAATGAGTTGATCCGG
>Ga0182745_1005301_pt1 | contig 10550 bp, 8 predicted proteins | sample eDN3rd30CKraftBY_FD_128523 | JGI IMG/M metagenome (GOLD analysis project Ga0182745, IMG submission 128523) | Enriched backyard soil microbial communities from Emeryville, California, USA - eDNA 3rd pass 30_C Kraft BY (version 2) (version 2) | ecosystem: Environmental > Terrestrial > Soil >... | reverse complement strand
GTCGAGCCAGAGCGCGTCCTGGGCGATGCGTCCGATCACGGGGCGCGGCAGTTGCCGCAGCCAGGCCTCCAGCTTTTGCAGCGCCCGGCCCGGGCGGCTGGCGTCGGCGAGACGCACGACCAGGCCATGGCTGGGGAGTTGATCCACCGGCAAGGCGCCGCTGCCGATCTGGCTGAACATGGGTGCGGCCTGCACCGCATAGGCTGGGCCCAGCGCTTGCCGTATGGCTTGCTGCAGAGGCGGCTGCAGGCGCTCGGCCTGGATGCGCATATGTTCCTGCGGCCGGGTCAGCAGACGCAAGGTGGTGAGTCGGTCGGCCAGCAGTTCGGGAGCGCGGTATAGCGCCAGCACCGGCTCCAGCGCTGCGAGCGTGAGCTTGCCGACGCGCAGCGCACGCTTCAGGGGATTCTTCTTGATCTTGCGGATCAGGTCGGCACGCCCGACGATGAGACCGGCCTGGGGACCGCCGAGGAGCTTGTCGCCGCTGAAGGTGACGATGTCGGCGCCCGCTTCCAGGGTTTCGCGCACCGTGTCTTCGCGTGGCAGCCCCCATTGGGTCAGGTCGACCAGGGTGCCGCTGCCCAGGTCCACGGCGGTGGGAAGGCCATGGCTTCTGGCGATGCCGGCGACTTGCGCAACGCTGACGCTGCTGGTGAAGCCGCTGACGGCGTAATTGCTGCAATGGACTTTCATGAGCATCGCGGTGCGCGCGCCGATCGCGTTCTCGTAGTCGGCCGGATGGGTGCGATTGGTGGTGCCGACTTCGACCAGGCGCGCGCCGGCGCGCTGCATGATGTCGGGTATGCGGAAGGCGCCGCCGATCTCGACCAGCTCGCCGCGCGAGACGATGACTTCGCGCCGGTTGGCGAGCGCATTGAGCATCAGCAGCACGGCGGCGGCATTGTTGTTGACGACGGTCGCGGCTTCGGCGCCGGTGAGCTCGCGCAGCAGGCCTTCGACCAGGTCGTCGCGGTCGCCGCGGCGGCCAGTGTCGAGATCGAATTCCAGATTGGCCGGCGCGGTCAGGGCTTGCACCACGGATTGCACGGCCTGGTCGGGCAGCAGCGCCCGGCCCAGGTTGGTGTGCAATACCGTGCCGGTGAGGTTGTAGACCGCGCGCAGGCGCGCTTTATCTTCCGTGCCGATGCGCGTTTGGGCTTGCCGTATCAATCCGGAAGGGTCGAGCGCGTCAATGCTCAGTTCGCCCGCCAGCGCCTGGCCGCGGGCCTGGTCCAGTAACTGGCGCAGCGCCGCCGTCAGGCGGCCGCGGCCAACTTCCGCCGCCAGCGCCTTGCCGGGGTCGGATCCAAGCAGACGTTCGAGCGCTGGGATGTCGGTCACGCTGGCGCGGGCCGCGCCAGGTCGAGCCGGCATGGCGTCGTCATCCTTGGCTAGAGGTCTTGCCGTCATGATGCGTCCGGTGCTGCCTGGCCGTCATCCTCGGCGGCCTGCTCGCCCTGCCACAGCAGGGGGTTGCCGCTGGCGCGCGCATAGCCGGCCTCGCCCATCAGCATGTCCAGCGTCAAGCTGGCGAGGTCGTCGGCCACCGCGTCCACGCCCAGGACTTTTTCCTGGTAGAAGATCTTGCGATAGGTGTGGCAGTGGTCGCAGGATTCCGCCTTGATGCCTTCGGCGCCGTCTTCGATCGCGTGATAGCTGATTTCCTTGGTGTCCTGGCAGTGCGAACAGGTGACGCGCACCAGATGCCATTCGGACGAGCACAGCGAGCAGCACAGGTAGCGGCAGCCATCGATCTGGGCGCCGACGCGCACCACGCTGGCCACCGGCAGGCTGGCGCACAACGGGCATACCCCATCGGGACTGACCACCGGCAGCGTGGCCTGGTCGAAGTCGGCGGCCAGGCTGGTCCAGTAAACCTGCAGGGCCGCCATGATGAAGGGCGCTGCCGCCACATCGACGCCTTCTTCGCGCTCGGCCAGGATGGCGTCGGCCTGGGCCTCGATCGCCGCCGGATCTTGCTCCACGTTGCGCAGCAAGGCCGCTACGATGCGCGCCGCCTCGGGCGGGAGCTGCGGCAGGCCGGCCATGTGTTGCAACAGTCTGGCCAGCAGTGCGCGCCATTCGGGAGCGCGCTCCCAGCCGCTGGCCTGCAGCGGCGGCATGCCGTGGGCCTGGGCCAGCTCGATGCGTTCGGCGCCGGGTCCGGGCATGGCGCAATCGTGCAAGGCCTGGTGCTGGGCGTCGGCCAGATCGGCCATCAAGCACAGATAGCCGGACAGCGGACTGTCCTGCGCCAATTGGCGCAGGCGCGCGGCGCGGTCAGCAAACACCGATGCGCGCACCGGCTGGCGCAGGCGTGGGATGGAGGTATGGTCGAGACTCTCGATCTCGCCACGTTCCAGGATTCTCCGCAAGACCGTTCTCCTAAATGTGTATGGCCGCCCCGGCGCTTTGCCGGGGCGGCCATGCGGGATGGAAGGCGCATATTCGTGCTTATCCGCGCTTATCCGCGCTTATCCGCGCTTATCCGCGCTTGTCGGGAGTGCCGCCGCGCAACTGGCGCAGCCAGGCCCGGTGATGCTTCCATGCCCAGCCCGGCGTGACCGTGCCGCGAGTCATGGCGCGTACCGAACCCTTGACCCAGATCCCCGCATAGATGTGCACTATGATCGCGCAAATCATCAGAAATGCAAATAGCGCATGCAGCAAGGAAGCCAAGCGTATGCCCCAGATCGGGAAGAAGCCGGAAAAGTAGGAGCGCCACATCACCAGGCCGGTCAGCAGCAGTCCCAGCATCAAGAATATCAGCGCAAAGAACAGCAGTTTCTGGCCAGCGTTGTAACGCCCGGCCTCGGGCAGGTTTTCTTCGCGGTTTTCAAGCATATCGCCGATATGCTTGAGCCATTCCGCGTCGCGCCGGGCGAACAGATTGTGGCGGAACAGACGCACGATGAAAATGGCGAAGCACACGAACATCAGCACGCCGACGAAGGGATGCAGGATGCGGGTCCAGACGCCGCCGCCGAACAGGTTGGTCAGCCAGTAGAACGCCGGATGAAACAAGGCCAGCCCCGACAAGGCCAGCATCACGAAGGTGATGGCGATGATCCAGTGGTTGATGCGCTGGCTGGTGGTGTAACGCTGGATCAGCCTGGGTTCGCGTTCCTTATTCATCGATCATCTCCCGGGCTTTGCGCTCGTCTTCCTCATCGGTTTCGATGGGGCCGGAGCGGATGTAATGGAAGAAGCCGGTCAATACCGCCAAGGCCATGGCGGCGGTACCCAGCGGCTTGGTGATGCCCTTCCACAGGCCCACCATGGGGCTGATCCTCGGTTCCTTGGGCAGGTCGTTGTACAGGCCGGGCTTATCCGCGTGATGCAGCACATACATGACATGGGTGCCGCCCACGCCGGCCGGGTCGTACAGGCCGGCATTGTCGAAGCCGCGCGACTTCAGATCGACGATGCGGTCGTCGGCGTGCTTTTTCATGTCTTCCTTGGTGCCGAAGACGATGGCGCCGGTGGGACAGGTCTTGACGCAGGCGGGCTCCTGTCCCACCGCCACCCGGTCCGAGCACAGGGTGCACTTGTAGGCCTTGCTGTCCTTCTTGGAAATGCGCGGCACGTCGAATGGGCAACCGGTGATGCAATAGCCGCAGCCGATGCAGTGCTCTTCATGAAAATCGACGATGCCGTTGTTGTATTGCACGATGGCGCCCGGCGATGGGCAGGCCTTGAGGCAACCGGGGTCTTCGCAGTGCATGCAGCCGTCCTTGCGGATCAGCCATTCGAGGTCGCCGGCCGGATTCTCGTACTCGGAAAAACGCATGACGGTCCAGGACTGGTCGGTCAGGTCGGCCGGGTTGTCGTAGACCCCGACGTTGCTGCCGATCTCGTCGCGCAGATCGTTCCACTCCATGCAGGCCACCTGGCAGGCTTTGCAGCCTATGCATTTGGTGGTGTCGATGAGCTTGGCGACACCGCCGCCGATGACCTCGCCACGCACGCTGGGAGGGGGCGTGGTGGTGGCGGAGCGCCGTTTGATATCCAGTGATTGCAGTGACATGCTGTGCGCTCCTATGCTTTTTCGACCTTGACCAGGAAGGACTTGAACTCAGGCGTCTGCGAGTTGCCGTCGCCCACCGACGGCGTCAAGGTATTGGCCAGGAAGCCCGGCTTGGCCAGACCGACAAAGCCCCAGTGAATGGGAATGCCGACCTGGTGCACTGTCTTGCCTTCCACGGTCAGCGCCTTGATGCGCTTGGTCACGACCGCCACCGCCTTGATGTAGCCGCGGTTGGACGAGACCTTGACGCGTTCGCCCTGCCTGATGCCCAGTTCTTGCGCCAGCGCGTCGCCGATTTCGACGAATTGCTCGGGCTGCAGGATGGCATTGAGCTTGACGTGCTTGGTCCAGTAGTGGAAGTGCTCGGTCAGGCGATAGGTCGTCGCCACGTACGGGAAGTCGGCCACCTTGCCCATCATCGCAAGGTCTCCATCGAACACGCGCGCGGCAGGGTTGCTGATTGCCAGTTTGTTGTCCGGGTACAGCGGGTTGTAGCCCACCGGGGTTTCGAAGGGTTCGTAATGCACCGGGAACGGTCCCTCGGCCATGCCCTTGCGCGCAAAGAACCTGGCCACGCCTTCGGGGTTCATGATGAAGGGCCCCATGCCGCCGGCCGGATCCTCGTCCAGCTTGTAGTCGGGCACGTCCACCCCACCCCAGGTCTTGCCGTTCCAGTGCACCAGCTTGCGGCGCGGGTCGAACGGCCGCCCCGCGGTATCGCTCGAAGCGCGGTTGTACAGGATGCGGCGGTTGGCGGGCCAGGCCCAGGCCCAGTTCAGGGTCTGGCCGATGCCGCTTGGATCGCTGTTGTCACGGCGCGCCATCTGGTTGCCGGCCGTGGTCCAGCTGCCGGTATAGATCCAGCAGCCGCCGTTGGTGGTGCCGTCGTCGCGCATCTCGCCAAACCCGGACAACTGCTCGCCGGCACGGCGCAAGATCCTGTTCGGATCGGCCGGATCGGCCAGGTTGGCGAGCGCCCGGCCATTGATCTCCTTGGCCAGTTCATGCGCGCTGGGGTCGTCCGGCGTCAGGTAGGGCCAGGCCAGGTTGACGATGGGATCGGGGAACTTGCCGCCTTCTTTCTGGTACAGCGCCTTCACGCGCTGGTAGATCAGCGCCATGATCTCGATGTCGCTCTTGCCCTCGCCCGGCGGCTCGGCGCCCTTCCAATGCCACTGCAGCCAGCGCCCGGAACTGACCAGCGTACCCTCTTCCTCGGCAAAGCAGGTCGTGGGCAGGCGGAACACCTCCGTCTGGATCTGCGCGGAATCGACGTCGTTGTGCTCACCGAAATTGCGCCAGAACTCCGAGGTGTCGGTCACCAGCGGGTCCATGACGATCATGAACTTGAGCTTGGAGAACCCTTCCAGCAGTTTGCTCTTGTAAGGCGCGGCCGCGAGCGGGTTGAAGCCCTGGCAGATATAGCCGCTCATCTTGCCCTGCTGCATGAGCTCATACACCTGCAGCATGTCGTAGGGCTTGTCCATCTTGGGCAGGTATTCGTAAGCCCAATCGTTCTCGGGCTGCGCGGCGTCGCCCCACCAGGCCTTCATCAGGCTGACGTGGAATTTGCTGTAGTTGCGCCAATAGCTCATCTGGTTCGGCCGCAGCGGCAACTGGGTACGGCGGCTGATGTAGTCCTGGTACGACTGCTCGCCGTCCGCGGGCAGGGTCAGGTAGCCAGGCAGCAGATTCGACATCAGCCCAAGATCGGTCAAGCCCTGGATATTGGAGTGGCCGCGCAGCGCATTCATGCCGCCGCCGGCGATGCCGATATTGCCCAGCAACAGTTGCACCATCGCACCGGTACGGATGATCTGCGAACCGATCGAGTGCTGCGTCCAGCCCAGCGCGTACAGTATGGTTCCGGCGCGATCCTTGCCAGAAGTCGAAGCCAGCAATTCGCAGACCTTCAGGAACTTGTCCGCCGGCGTGCCGCATACCCGGGCCACCATTTCCGGCGTATAGCGCTCGTAATGTTTCTTGAGCAGCTGATATACCGAACGCGGATGCTGCAGGGTCGGATCGACCTTGATATAGCCGTCGTCGCCCAGCTCGTACTCCCAGGTGCTCTGGTCGTACTTGCGGGTTTTTTCGTTGTAGCCTGAATACAGGCCATCCTCGAAGGTGAAATCCTCGCGGACGATGAAGGGAAGGTCGGTGTAATTGCGCACGTACTCGTGCTGGACCTTGTCGTTCTCCAGCAGATAGCGGATCACGCCTCCGAGGAAGATGATGTCGGTGCCGGTGCGTATGGGCGCATAGAAATCCGCCACCGACGCCGAGCGCGTAAAGCGTGGATCGACAACGATCAGCTGCGCCTTGTTATGCGCCTTGGCTTCAGTGACCCACTTGAATCCGCACGGGTGCGCCTCGGCGGCATTGCCGCCCATGATCAGTATTACGTCCGCATTCTTGATGTCGACCCAATGGTTCGTCATCGCTCCACGGCCAAACGTCGGGGCAAGACCTGCCACCGTCGGACCATGTCAGACACGCGCCTGATTATCGAATGCCAGTGCGCCGAAGCTGCGGAATACCTTGTGCGTGATGTAAGCGACTTCGTTCGAACTTGCCGACGCCGCCAGCATGCCGGTGGTCAGCCATCGATTAACGGTCTTGCCGTCATCGGTGCGCTCGATGAAGTTGGCATCGCGATCGTCTTTCAGCAGGCGCGCAATGCGGTCGAGCGCATCGTCCCACGACATGCGTTGCCACTTGTCGGAGCCGGGGGCGCGATACTCGGGATACTTGAGGCGGTTGGGGCTGTTGATGAAATCGGTCAGCGCCGCGCCCTTCGGGCAGAGCGTGCCGCGATTCACAGGGTGATCGGCATCGCCTTCGATATGCATGATGCGCGGGTGAGCATTTTTTGCTCCGTCGCCCAGGCTATACATCAGCACACCGCATGCCACGGAACAGTAAGGACAGGTATTGCGCGTTTCCTTCATGCGCGCCAGCTTGTATTGGCGAACCTCGGCCATTGCTGGAGCGGGTGCCGCACCCAGCAACGCCAGGCTGGAACCCGCCAATGTCGACCCTGTCACCTTGAAGAATTGCCGCCGGCTCATGTTGGCCATGACGCCCTCCAGATGATTGAAGCTTCATTATTGGTGTAATAAAGCAGGTCGCCTGCAGCTCGTGGCGCCCCACATGCTGGTTGAGTATAAGCCCGGCGGCAGAAATCCACAAATGCCGGGCCAGGCTAGCGCAAACCCGGCTGGTGCCTTATGCCTGCTTGAGCGCGGCGGCGACCGAATCCCGAATCGGCGTGGTGGGCCGGCCTATCAGTTTCGATAGCACCCGGCCGTCGTCGAACAACGCGCCCTTGGCGGCCTCGACGTCGAACGACCGCAGCGCTTCCGGCCACGGCGCCGGAACGCCCGCGGCAGCCAGCGCCGCCGAGGAAGGCGCCGGTGCTCAGTCGCGCCCCAGCCGCTGGGCGAGAAAGTCGATCAGTCTGCGCACGCGATAAGGTATTTGGCGATTGCTCGGCAGCATGACGTAGATGCCAAGCTCCGGCGGCGGATAAGCGCTCAGGATAGTCTGGAGGCGGCCTGCCGCGACGCTGTCGGTATAGCCGAGGCAATCGTGATCAAACAAGTCCGCCGGATGGCGCGGCTCGCCGTCGGCGGTCCCGGCGGCGTCAAGGGCGTCATGGATTTCATGCAGCGAGAACTGGTCAATACCGTCTTGCATTGCGGCGTCGACAGCATCGCCAAGCTTGACGGCAGCCATGTGCGGCGGGTCGGAAAGGTATAGAGCGTTTTCAATTGACTTGCTTACACAACCAGGGCGGGTTAGAAACCCGCCCCTACGAAGTGGAGGCCATACCCATAGCGAGGTTCCGTAGAGGCGGGTATCAAACCCGCCCTAGATATCCCCGCGCCGCGAAGCTCAGGACTTGCCCGCGGTGAAGCCCCCGTCCACCAGCAGATTGGCGCCGCTAATGAAACTGGCTTCGTCGCTGGCCAGGAAGATGACGGCGTTGGCGACTTCCTCCGACCGGCCCAGGCGGCCGATCGGATGCATGGTAATCAGGGCTTGGCGCATTTCGTCGGGAAGCACCGCGATCAAGGGGGTATCGATATAGCCTGGCGATACCGCGTTCACGCGCACGCCCCTGGGTGAGGACTCCAATGCGAGCGAGCGCGTCAGGTTGGCGACGCCGCCCTTGGCGGCGGTATAGGCCGCCGTGTTGGATTGGCCGAACACGCTCAGGATCGAGGCGCAATTGATGATGTTGCCCGAGCCCTGCGCCAGCATGACTTTCAAGGCGGCGCGCGCGACCCGGAATACGCCATTCAGATTGATGTCGATCACACGCAGGTAATCTTCCTCGGGATATTGATCGGAAGGACTCATGCCGCCGATGCCGGCGTTGTTGAATACCACGTCCAGGCTGCCAAGCTGCTGGACCGTCTGTTCGATCAAACTATCGACTTCCGCCACCTTGGTGACGTCGGTGGCGATGAACAGGCACTTGCCGCCGTTGCGGCCGTCGAGTTCCTTGGCCCTGGCCGCGCCGTCGCTGGCGCCGATGTCGGCAATGACCAGATTCGCACCCTCCTGCAGGGCGCGTTCGACGGTGGCCAGGCCGATGCCGCTGGCGCCACCGGTGACGATCATGTTTTTACCCTTGAGTCTCATGGCAATTCCTTTCAGGATGATACGGTTTGATGTGCATCGGGATGTGCCTCGAGGACAGCCGCGGCGTGCAGTGCGGCTACCCATTCTTCATTGGTCGGTTCGATGACGATGCGCACGCGGGACGCTGGCGTCGAAATCGATGCGGTATGGGCGGAATTGGCTGCGGCGTCCATCTCCAGTCCCAGGAAAGTCAGGGCCTGGCAGACGCGCTGGCGGATTGCTGCGTTGTGTTCGCCGATCCCGGCGGTAAACACCAGCATGTCGAGTCCTCCGAGCACGGCCGCCAGCGCGCCGATTTCGCGCACGATGCGGGCCACGTACATGTCCAGCGCCATGCGGCAACGCGGGTCGGCGTCTTCGCGCTGCAGCAGTTCGCGCGGATCCGACGATACCCCGGATATCCCCAGCAGGCCCGACTGGTGATACAGCATGGCGCCGACCTGCTCCAGGCTGAGCTTCTTGATCTGCATCAGGTAGATCACCGCCCCGGGATCGAGCGCGCCGCAACGGGTGCCCATCATCAGGCCGTCGAGCGCCGAGAATCCCATGGTGGTAGTGACCGTCTTCAAGTCGCGCATGGCGCACAGGCTGGCGCCGCTGCCCAGGTGCGCGGCGATGATGCGCCCGCGCGCCTGGTCGCCGTAGCGTTCGGCCAGCGCGATCGCAAGGTATTCGTACGACAGCCCATGAAAGCCGTAGCGGCGCATGCCCTGTTCCCAGGCTTCGTAGGGCAAGGGCAGCATTTGCTCGATCTGCGGCATGCCGTGGTGGAAGCCGGTGTCGAAGCAGGCGACCTGGGGCAGTCCGGGCTGGGTTTCGATCAGGGATTCGATGGCTTCCAGCGCGAAGGGTTGGTGCAAGGGGGCGAGCGGGATGTAGGAACGCAAGTCGCCGAGAATGTGCGCATCCATCAACACCGGCGCGAAGTATTTGCTGCCGCCATGCACGACCCGGTGCGCCACCGCGGCGAGCCCGCGCCCGCCGAGGAAATCCGCGGCGCGCTGGATGATGATTTCCAGCGCCGACAGGTAAGGCCGTTTGGCGGACAGCGCCAGCGGCACGGCTTGCCCGTCCGATGCGCTGAACAAGGGTTGCTGCCCGAGAATGTCTTCGACCTTGCCGCTCCACATGGCCTGGCGCGGCAACGGCGACTGGTCGCTGTCGAACAGGGCGAACTTGATGCTGGACGAACCGCAGTTCAGGACCAGGATGCAACTGCCGTGGGTAAAGCGGCGGCTCATGGCGGGGTTACCCGATAGCGTTGCGCCAGCATCAGCGCCAGCGCGCAAGAGGCGATGCGCGCCTCGCGCGAATCGGCGCGACTGGTCAAGACCACCGGCACTTTCGCGCCCATCAAAATCCCGGCGCTGGAAGCGTCGCCCAGGTATTCCAGCTGCTTGGCCAGCATGTTGCCGCTTTCCAGATCCTGCACCACCAGCACGTCGGCCTGGCCGGCGACCTGCGAGGCGATGCCCTTGACGTGGGCCGCCGCCGCCGACACCGCATTGTCGAAAGCCAGCGGGCCATCCAGCAAGCCGCCGCTGATCTGACCGCGGTCGGCCATCTTGCACAGCGCGGCCGCGTCCAGCGTCGCCTGCATGGCGGGATTCACCGTTTCCACCGCGGCCAGGATCGCAACCTTGGGCAGCGCTACGCCGATGGTCTGGGACAGCTCGATGGCGTTGCGAATGATGTCGGCCTTGGTCTGCAAGTCCGGGGCGATATTCACGGCGGCGTCGGTAATGATGAAAGGACGCGGATAGGCCGGGGTTTGCATCACGAAGCAATGGCTGATGCGACGCTTGGTGCGCAGACCGCCTTGTATGATCGCCTTGATCAACTCATCCGAGTGCAGGCTGCCTTTCATCAGGGC
>Ga0182745_1005300_pt1 | contig 10553 bp, 9 predicted proteins | sample eDN3rd30CKraftBY_FD_128523 | JGI IMG/M metagenome (GOLD analysis project Ga0182745, IMG submission 128523) | Enriched backyard soil microbial communities from Emeryville, California, USA - eDNA 3rd pass 30_C Kraft BY (version 2) (version 2) | ecosystem: Environmental > Terrestrial > Soil >... | reverse complement strand
GCCTTCGCCGACGGCAAGGTCGTGCCCTTCCGCGTGGCGGGCTCCAGCCAGTCGGACAACTGGCGTTTCCGGGTGGTGGGCCGGGACACGCTGTCCACGCCCATGGGCCGCATCGAGGCGGTGCATCTGACGCGCGAGCGCGACCACGACGACGGCCAGAAGATCGAAGTGTGGCTGTCGCCCGCGCACGACTGGCTGCCGGTGCGGGTGCTGTCGAACGAGGCCGACGGCGACTTCCTGGACCAGGTGGTGCAGAAGATAGAGCGGCCGTAGGTCCGGGCGGTTCGCCTTCCCTTCCTTTGGCCGCAGCGATGCAAGCCTAGTCGGCCATTGTCCGGCTCAACGGCTGGATCCAAGCTCGTGTTGAGTTTGTGCCCGAGGTTCCAGCACGGGTGCCGCGGGCGTTTTCCCTGCCTCATGCGGCCATCGTTTCCATTCGATCACCGCGGTCACCTTGACGCCGTTCACATCGCGCGGAGAAGTGGACAGGCGCAGTATCTGTCCGTCCCAGGATATGCGACGTTGCTGCCGATCGCCGATCCAATTGGGATAGCTGGCGGCCTGGATGTGGTGAACGACCATGTCGCCGGTCAGTTCGTAGCGCCCGCAATACCCCATGTATCCGGCAAACGCGACCGCTTTCTCTTCATCGGAGGCACTCACGAAATCGCCAGTCATCATCTGCGGCCGCCCTCTGCGCATGATGTTCACCGATACGAAGCCGTCGCGTGTATATACGATGAAACCCACTGGCAGGTCGCCCAGAGGTAACACGGTCTGGTCGCCCCGGTGCTGGCGCCAGGCGATCATCGACCATACGCCGACGATATCGAGGTTCGTCCTCACGGGAGATCTCCTGTTCGTTGGCCCGGCCGTGCATGGTTTCGCTCTTGTACTCGCTGATGGCCCCATTTGCTGGTGACGTTGTGGACGTGGGTGCTCCAGCGGGATTCGTCGATCTCGATGGCACCCCATCCGCATTCGATCTGGAAGCCTGACGGCGTATCCATATAGAAGGACACCATGCAGTCGTTGCTATGCCTGCCGAGTTCGCGGCGTTGCCGCACTCCCGCGCGCTTGGCGATGTCCAGAGTACGGCCGACATCGTCGAGATCGTTCGTCTGCAGCATCATGTGCTGCAGCCTCTTGCCGCCCCCCACTTCGCCGAAAGCCAGGCTGTGGTGGCGCGGGTTGCAGCGCATGAACGAGCACGGCGTCCGGCGGCCGTCGCGCTCGAGATTGACCGTATCCGTCAGCCGCAGACCAAGCAGGCCCTCGTAGAGACGGGTAGACTCGCCGGCGTCGTCCACTGCGAGGAAGACATGGCCGAGGCCCTGGTCGCCGGTCTGGAAACCCGCGTGAGCACGCGGCGGGTTGTAAGGTGCTTGATGGCAAATTGTCGGGCCGCAATAGATCTCATGCAGCAGGCCCGACCTGTCTGCGAACACAGCCAAGCCCGCGACCTCGTGGCGGCGTGGGCTGGCCGGCTGTTCCTGCAGCAGATCCTTCCCTTCTGCGCGCAATGTCGTCGCCAACCGATCCAGCTCGCGGGAGTCGTTCATTTCCCAACCCAACGCTACCAGGTCATCGTCTCCGCCACCCTGCACGACGATGCGAAAGGCGTACTCGTCCAGGCGCAGTAGAAGGCGGTTGCGCTGCGGGTCGTCGATCACCATGCATGCCAGGACGTCACGGCCGAAATGGCGCCAGGCTTCCAGGTCAGACACGCCGATTTCCATGTAGCCCAGGCGGCGCACGGCGGTCCGCACACCACGGCCTGTATGGGATGTCTCGCCGTTCATTGTCGAGTCTCCGTTTGCACGTCTTCACCCAGAAAGTCAGCGACGAGAGCGTTGAATCTTCTTGCGTGCTCGATTTGCGTCCAATGTCCGCAGCGGCCGAAGACATGTAATTGCGACCGTGGGATCCACGAGGCGAGCGTGAAAGATGTCTCGGAGGGAATCACCCGGTCCTCTCGTCCGTGGAATATCAAGGCCTCGTGCGGCAGCGCGCGGATGTCCGCTTCTCTTGAGGCCATGGCATCGATCCATCGTTGGCGGGGGGCCGGAAACATGCTCGCAAAGGCGTCCTGGACGCCGGGCCGGATGCTGGCTTCGTAGCGGAGCCGGGCCAGTTCGTCGTTCACCAGACTACGGTCGTACGCAAAGATATCCAGCATCTTGCGCATGTTGGGGACCGACGGCGTATAGCCCCATACCGCGTCCAGGCCTTCGGTGAGCGTAAAGGGCACTCCAACCGATCCCATCAGCACCATGCGCGTCACGCGCTGGGGATGGCGGATCGCGAACGCCAAGGCCAGTCCGCCGCCAAACGAGTTGCCTACCAATGCCGTCTGTTCGATTTCGAGGGCGTCCAGTACGCCGCGCAGCTGTTCGACCCACAAGTCCATGTGGTAGCCGTTCGTTGACCGGTCGCTGTAGCCGAAACCGAGCATGTCGGGCGCGATGACGCGGAATCGGTCGCACAGCGCGGGTATCGTGTTGCGCCAGTTGGCCCACGCGCTGACGCCGGGGCCGGAGCCGTGGATCAGCAGAACGGGAGAGCCTTGTCCCCGGTCGTGATAATTGATGGCGTACCCGCCTGCCGAGAGCGTTCGACCGATTTCAGGGTTGATGCCGGAGTAGTCAGGGTCCATGTCGATATTTCCTGTCCGATTGGGTGTCTTCACAAGGGCCGGGTGATCTTTGCCGGAACGCGGTCACGCCGTGCCGCCGCCGGCTACGCTGAGCAACTGGCCGGTGATGTAGGACGCCTGGTCCGAGGCTAGAAAGCAGATGGCGGCGGCGACTTCGTCGGGCTGGCCATAGCGATTCAGCGGCGTGTCGGCAAGCACCTTGTCGTACAGTTCCTGCATCCAGACGCGCTCTTGTGCGGTCGGCGCCGACGGATTGCGCGGAATCACCCGGCCCGTATTGTCAATGGGTCCGGGAGCGACGCAGTTCACGCGCAAGCCGCTATCGGCCAGATCGTTGGCCAGGCATAGCGTCATCGCATGGACGCCGCCCTTGGCCGCAGCGTACGGCACGCGGTACAAGCCGCCGCGGGTCACCGCCGAGCCGACGTTGACGATGGCGCCGCGCCCGCGAGGCAGCATGGCCTTGACGATCTCGTGGCAGCACCACATCGTGGGCCAGAGTGAGCGTGAGATTTCCCTTTCTATTTCCACGCTGCTGTATTCCCAATACGGCTTGGTCCAGATTGTGCCGCCGACATTGTGCACCGACACGTCGATGTCGCCGCACAGCTCTTGCGCGCGTCGCACCATCTCGCAAGCGCCGTCATGGGTTTCCAGATCGGCCTGAATCACCGCAGCGCGACCGCCCGCCTGTTCGATCTGCGCTCCGATCTCCTCGCAGGGAGGTGCCACGCGATCCACCAGCGTCACGACTGCGCCCTCCGCGGCTAGCTGAAGCGCCGTGGCCCGCCCGATGCCCTGGGCGGCTCCAGTGACGATGGCATGCTTTCCCTCGAAGCGCTTCATGAACAGCCCTCCGTCCGTCTTCTTGAATGGTTTGGCCGGCCTCGGCGCATAACTGCACGCCCGGCGGCTCGTGGGATATTCCATCTACAGGTAATGGATGTCGATGACCCGATCCACCCATTCGTTCTGCACCAAGGTGTACGATCTGGCGATCTTCATGGAAGCTCCGGCCTCGGCCAGATACAGCGTTTTGCGGCCGAAGTAAGTAAAGGATTCGCCCAGGCGCACAATGTGCGTCGTCCAGTTGAAGCGGGCGACCAGCTGGCTCTCCTGACGCTCCACCACGGGGGGTGTCCGCATGTGGCAGGTCCGTGCCAAAGGTATCGTCGCTGCCGAGTTGCCCGACTTGATGCGGAAAATCCGGTCTTCCAGCCCGCTGCGGTTCGGGTAGTAGATCAGCGATAACTCTGACTGCGGGTCGCGGGTCGGCTCGCCGTCGTCGTCCCACATCGGTACCCAATATTCCGCTTGCGGGTCATAGAGATCGAGCCATTCGTCCCAACGGCGCTCATCCAGCAAGAATGCCTCGTATTGCACGAATTGCGCCACATGCATCAGGCTCGTCTCATCCATGGCGTTGCTCCGCCAGCGCGTCGACGATGCGTTGGCGCCATGCACGATGTTGCGTGACGAAGACTCCCTCGTTGTCGATGTTGGCGCCGCTCGCGACACAATCGAATCCGCCCAGCTTGGCCAGATCGTCGGTACCGTCACGCCGCAGCAGCGCGCCCCGCGCGAAATCGTTCCAGCGCGCGAGCGTGCCGCGGTAGCCGTTCTGGGATGCTTCGAATTCCGCCAGATCATCGGGTGTGGCCATGCCGCTGGCATTGTAGAAGTCCTCGAATTGCCGTATCCGCCGGGCCCGGCTCTCGGGCGCTTCTCCGACGGGGGCGTAGCAGTACGATGTGACTTCCGTTCGGTCCACCGCCAGTGGACGCCAGGTCCGGATCTGCGAACTCATGGAATCCATCAGGAACAGGTTCGGGTACAGGCAAAGGTTGCGCGACCGGTCTATCATCCAGCGGGCGCGCTCTTCGCCGAACCGTGCCGCGTACTCGGTCCGGTTGCCAAAGCCGGGAGCATCCTCGGGATTCGCGCGTTGCGACCAGATGACGACGTGGCCATTGCCAAAGCCATAGAATCCGCCCGCCCGCTTGCCCGTGCCGCCCGGGCTGATGACCTTCACATCGTCGCGGGTCGCGCGCTTGCGGCGCGCTTGCAGAAGCATGTAGTTCCAATGGACCGTGCCGACGTGATAGCCGTCGGCGCCGTTTTCGGCCTGGAGCTTCCAATTGCCGTGGTAGATGTACGAAGAGCTGCCGCGCAATACCTCGATGCCGGCGGGCGCCTGATCCACGATCATGTCGATGAAGGCGGTCGCGCCTGACAGATACTCGGTCAGCGGCGCCACATCGGCGCGCAGGCTGGCGAACACGAAGCCGCGGTACGATTCGACGCGCGGCACCGGCGTGAGCCGATGGTCGGATTTGCGGAAGGCAGGCGGATAGGCGCCGTCTTCTTCTTCGCGGACCTTGACCAATTCTCCCTCGGCGTCGAAGCACCAGCCATGAAAGGAGCATGCGAAGATGCGGCGATTGCCTTTCTTGTCGCGGCAGAGCGTGGCGCCGCGGTGGGCGCAAGCATTGATGAAGCCGCCGATCGAGCCGTCCTTGCGGCGATTGATGACGACGGGCTGGCGGCCAAGTGTTCGAGTCAGATAATCATGCGCCCGCGGCAGCTGGCTTTCGTGGCAAACGTATACCCAGTTCGCTTCGAAGATGTGCTGCAACTCCAGTTCGAATAAGTGTTCGTCAGTGAAGGCCGATCGCGCCAGACGAAAACTACCCTCCCGCTCCTGCACCATCTCGGTGATGCGCCTGCGGATGTCTTCCATTGAATGCTCCTACGTTGATTTGCGGGCGTCGAGACCGCGCACCTACTCCTTCGGTATGTTGAGCTGAGCGAACAGGGCCTGGTTGCTGGCGTACTCGGTCTTCAGCCGCCGGGCGAACTCGGCTGTCCCACCGTAGCGGACCTCGAAGCCCTGACGTACGAGCTTGTCTTTGAAGGCCGGGTTGTTCACGACATGCTCGAGATCGTCGCTGATTTTCTTGACGATGGGAGCCGGGATGCCGGCCGGCCCGACGATGCCCATCCAGATGGTCGATTCGAATCCCGGATAACCTAGCTCTTTCATGGTTGGCACATCGGGCAGCTGGGGCGAACGGTCCAGGCTGCCGATGGCAAGCGGCACGATCTTGCCTTCGCGAATCAGGGGAAGCGAAGTGGGTACTGTGTCCCACATCACCGCCACGCGGCCGGCCAGCAGATCGGGCAGGGCCTGGGCATTGCCCTTGTAGGGCACGTGCGTGAGGGCGATGTCGGCGGCGCGCTGCATGCGTTCCATGGCGATGTGCAGGCCGGCGCCGATGCCGTTGGAGGCATAGCTGATCGTATTCGGCGCCTTCTTGGCCTGCCGGACCAGGTCGTCGAAGGCCTTGCCCTTGAAGCCTGGGCCCGCCACCAGGATCAGGGGGATGCTGCCGATGGTTGCCAGCGGTTGCAGGTCAGTCAGCGGATCGTAGGGCAATTCCTTGCGCAGGAAAGGCAGTACGACGGTAGCCGTGTCAGTGGTCAATAACAGCGAATACCCATCCGGCGCCGCTCGCGCAACCGATTGAGTCGCCAGCGAAGAGGCGGCGCCGGGCTTGTTCTCCGTCACGACGGGATGTCCCCAGCGTTCCTGCAAACCCGCCGCCAGTTGGCGGGTCATGATGTCGGTCGTGCCTCCGGGGGCGAATCCCACCGTGATCTTCACTGGCCTGTTGGGAAATGTCGATTGGGCCGTTGCTCCCAATGGGAATGCGAGGGCGCACAGCGCGCAGAGCGCGAGGCGCCTCGTCTTTGATGCAATGGACGTGTTCGGGCCTGAAAAATTCATCCGTTGTCTCCTGGTATGTCGTGGGACTCCATGGGTGGCCGCCACTCTTGACGTGTGGGGTTGTCGCCGTAGCCAGGCGCCGCGATCGGCACGGAGTCTTGATCGCAATACATATTGCGTGGCGCATTATATGTCATATAAATAAAAACATAATACATAAATTTTTTGTATCATGAGTGGAGATCTTGCATGCCGATGCGTGCGCGCGCGGGAGCCGCTCGAGCAGCGCCTGTGTCGAACCTGTGCTGAAAGGAAATCCGCATGACCCAAGACCGGACGGAGCGCGACACCGAGGAGATGGAGCCGCTTTCAACCGTCTTCGCCAAGAAATTGCGCGAATCGATCCTGCGTGGCGAACGCGAGCTTGGGGCGCGGCTTTACCTGAACGATCTGCATCAGGAGTTCGGCATCAGCCTTACTCCGATACGGGAGGGATTGACGCGCTTGACCGTGGAGGGACTGATCGAGCCGGCGGGCAAGCGCGGCTATATCGTTTCGGACGTTTCGGAAGAGGATGTCAGCCAGGTGCTCGAATTGCGGTTGCTGCTTGAGCCATTGGCCGTGAAGAAGGCCGTGGAGCATGGAGGGCGGGACTGGGAGGCTGGCGTCGTGGTCGCCGCGCATCGCGACGCCCAATTGCGGAAGGAGCCGTGGGACGTGTCCATGGTAGGGCGCTGGGAGCGTTGTAATCGCGAACTCCACGAAGCGCTGATTTCCGGTTGTGGCTCACCGCTGCTCAGCCAGTTCTGCCATGCGCTGCACGACCGTAGTCACCGGCATCGCAGCCTATTCCTTACTCGCAAGCAGTCGCAACCGAAGCAGTCCGATGATCACGCCAGGATCGTGGACGCCGCGCTGAACCGGGATGGGGAGTTGGCTGCGCAGCTCATGTACGAACATATTCGGCGGGCGACGGAAGATCTGCGCAAGGGCTTGGCCGTGCAGGCCCGCGCCCGGCGCAAGACGGGTGCGTAGAAGGCCCGGCGCGGCCAGGAAGTTGGCCTTGAGAGTGTGACGGGCGTCCTCGTTGCGCCTACGGCAACACGTTGTTGCTCCCATGGCGGTTGTTCTTCCCCGCTTGTCCCCCTGAGAATGCACGGCATGATCACGAGCCGGCATCAGCCTTGAGGCGAGGCCGGGCTGACCTCGATGGGGGCGATGCCGTGCAGTTCTTGCCTGTTTCTTTCGTTCTGCAGGATGGTGTGGCTGTCTTGTGCATCGATCAGCCGCCCGTCAACGCTTTGAACGTAGAGGTGCGGGCGGGCCTTTGGCGAGCACTCGAGGCTGCCGAAAGCGACAACGGGGTGCGCGCTGTCGTCATCACCAGCGCGGGACGCATGTTCTCCGGCGGCGGCGACTTGCGCGAGGTCGGCCGGCCGGATGCACCCGGCACTGTCCGCATGGCCGATCTGGCGCGCCGGATCGAGACCTTTCCCAAGCCCGTCGCGGCCGCGATACGCGGCAAATGCATAGGGGGCGGTACCCTGCTGGCCATGGCCTGCCACGCGCGGGTGGGCGCCGACGATGCGCTGCTGATGCTGCCCGAACTCAACCTGGGGCTGGTGCCCGGCGCCGGCGGAACGCAGCGCCTGCCGCGTCTGGTGGGGCTGGAAGCAGCACTGGACATGGTCGTGCGCGCCCGCGCCGTGGATGCCGCGGAGGCGCTGCGCCAGGGCCTGCTGGATGAGGTGGCCGGCGATCCGGTGGACGCCGCCGCGCAGCGCGCGCTCGGCATCGCGCAGGGCCGCCTGCCGTGGCGGCGCACCGCCGGGCTGGCGGTGCCGTCGGGCGCGCCCCAGGCCGGCGTGCTGCGCCGCCGCTACCTGGATGTGGCCGAGCAGTGCTTTCCCGGCCGCACGGCCGGCCCGCAGGCCATCGAGCTGATTCTTGCCGCCGGCGCGCTGCCGTTCGAGCAGGGCTGCGAGGGCGAGCGCGAGTGCTTCGCGCGGCTGGCCGCCGGCCCGCAGGCCCGGGCCCTGCTGCATCTGTTCTTTGCCGAGCGTGCGCTGGCCAAGGCCGGCGATGCGCCCGGCCCCGAGGCGCGCGCCCGGATCGCCCAACGGCTGTGCGCCGCCGGCGACGCCGTGCCGCCCTATGCCGCCTGGATTCAAGCCGCGCGCGCCTGCCTGGACGAGGGTCTGGCGGCCCGCGCCGAATTCATCGATGTCATCGCCGTCAAGGACTGCGGCTTTCCCGCCTTGTCCGGAGGACCCCTGCACCATGCTGGACAGTATTGAATCCCCCGTCCGCGAGCGCGCGGCCGGTTCCCTCGATCCGCTTTTCTCCCCGGCCTCGATCGCCGTGCTGGGGGCGTCGGCCGATCCGCTCAAGATAGGCGGCCGGCCGATCAAGTTCCTGAAGGCCCATGGCTACACCGGCACCATCCTGCCGGTCAACCCCCGGGGCGGCGACATACAGGGGCTGCCGGCCCTGCGCAGCGTGGACGAACTGCCGTGGGGCGTGGACCATGCCGTGGTGGCGCTGCCGGCCTCGGCCGTGCTGCAGGCCGCGCGGGCCTGCGCCGATCGCGGGGTCAAGGCGATGACGGTGTTCAGCGCCGGGTTCGCCGAAATCGGTCCCGAAGGCGCCGCCATGCAGGCGCGGCTGTCGGCCCTGGCGCGCGCGAGCGGCATGCGCATCATCGGCCCGAACTGCATGGGCGTGATGAACTTCCGCGTGGGCATGATCGCCAGCTTCGCCTTCATGGTGGACCTGGGCCTGCCGCGCCTGGGCCGCACGGCGCTGGTCAGCCAGAGCGGCGCGTTCGGCGGCCAGGCGCTGGTGATGGCGCGTCGCCGCGGGCTGCCCCTGGGCGCGTGGGTGACCACCGGCAACGAGTGCGACGTGGAGATGGCCGACTGCCTGGCGCATTTCGCGCGCGACGACGAGACCGACGTCATCATGGGCTACATGGAGGGCTGCCGCAGCCCGGACCGCCTGGTGGAGGCGCTGGCGCTGGCGCGCGAGCGCGGCAAGCGGGTGGTCATGGTCAAGGCCGGGCGTTCGGACGTGGGGCGGGAGGCGGCGCAATCGCACACGGGGGCGCTGGCGGGCAACGATCGCGTCTTCGACAGCCTGTTCCGCCAGTACGGCGTGCACCGTGCCGATTCGATCGAATCCTTCTTCGATGCGGCCTATGCCGCCGGCAGCGGCAAGCGTATCGACGAGGGCCGGGTGGGCGTGTTCACCGTGTCGGGCGGCGTGGGCGTGTTGATGGCCGACGTGGCCGAGGACCAGGGCCTGGCGCTGACGCCCCTGCCGCAGCCGGCGCAGGACGAACTGCGCGCCATGCTGCCGCTGGCCGCGGTGCGCAACCCGGTGGACGGCACGGCGCAGATCTGGAGCGACATGGACCTGTTCCGCCGCTTCCTGCGCACCATGCTGCGCGAGGGACGCTACGAGGCCGTGGTGTTCTTCCTGACCGCGATGCCCTATTCGCCGCCGCTGCAACAGCCGCTGGCCGAGATCTTCGCCGACCTGCGGCGCGAATTTCCCGAACCCGTCATGGTGCTGTCCATGCTGGCGCCGCAGGACCTGCAGGACAAGTTGGCCGACCAGGACTACCTGCTGATCGAGGATGCCTCGCGCGCGATCCGCGCGCTGGCCGCGCTGCGCGCCCTGTCGCAGCCCAGCGCGGGACCGGCGGACACGGCCGGCCTGCCGTGCGTGCCGCGCCTGCCGGTGCCGGAGGCGGGCAACGAGCACGCGGCCAAGGAAGTCCTGGCGCGTGCCGGCATCCCCGTGCTGCCCGAGCGCGCGGCCGCCGGCCTGGACGAGGCCTGCCAGGCCGCCCGGGAGTTGGGCTATCCCGTCGCGCTCAAGGTGCTGTCGCCCGACATCGTGCACAAGAGCGAAGTCGGCGGGGTGGCGCTCGACATCGCCGACGAGGCGGGGCTGCGCGCGGCCTGGACGGCCATGCGGGAACGCGCGGCGCAGGCCGCGCCGCGCGCGCGCATCGAAGGCATGCTGGTCGCGCCCATGGCGCCGCCCGGCGTGGAGATGATCCTGGGCGTGCAGCGCGATCCGGTCTTCGGCCCGGTGGTGATGGTCGGGATGGGCGGCATCTATGCCGAACTGCTGGACGACGTGTCGCTGCGCATCGCGCCGGTC
>Ga0182745_1005297_pt1 | contig 10558 bp, 10 predicted proteins | sample eDN3rd30CKraftBY_FD_128523 | JGI IMG/M metagenome (GOLD analysis project Ga0182745, IMG submission 128523) | Enriched backyard soil microbial communities from Emeryville, California, USA - eDNA 3rd pass 30_C Kraft BY (version 2) (version 2) | ecosystem: Environmental > Terrestrial > Soil >... | reverse complement strand
CCACAGCGCATAGAACTCGGGGTGGCGTGCGCGCATCTCGCCGTAGGACAGGCCTTCCAGGGCCCCGTAACAGCGCTCGCGCAAGGCCGCGTCCAGTTGCAGCGGCAGTTGATGGTGCGCGGCGATCGCTTGCGCGGTCTGCATCGTGCGCTGCAAATCGCTGCTGACGATGGCGTCGAGGCGCTCTCCCGCCAACGCCTGTCCCAGGGCTGCCGCCTGATGCGAGCCCTTGGCGTTCAAGGGGATGTCACGATGCCCTTGCAGGCGCTTCTCGACATTCCAATCGGTTTCGCCATGGCGAATCAAAAGCATTTCAGTCATGTTAAATCCCAAATCCTTCAGCAATCCGCCGTCCGGGCATGCCGCGACGGCTTGAACGGGTCAGCCTAGGGCTTGACCTGCAACCAGAAAGTCACTGGCCCATCGTTGGTGAGCGTGACCTGCATATGGGCGCCGAAGCGGCCGCTGGCCACCTCGGACAGGCGCTCGCGCGAGCGCGCCACGAAATGTTCGAACAGGGCCAGGCCCTGTTCCGGCGCCGCCGCCGGCGTAAACGACGGCCGTGTGCCCGACTGGGTATCGGCCGCCAGGGTGAATTGCGGCACCAGCAGCAATGCGCCGCCGCTGTCGCGCAGGCTCAGGTTCATGCGTCCGGCCGCATCCGGAAACACCCGGTAGGCCAGCAACTTGTCCAGCAAGGCATCGGCCTGGCGGGTTTGGTCGGCGCGCTCGGCGCACAGCAGCACCAGCAATCCGGGCCCGATCGCGCCCACGGTTTGCCCGTCCACGGTGACGCTGGCCTGCGTCACCCTTTGCAGCAAGGCAATCAAGTCAAGGTCACCCGCGCGAACTTGCGCTTGCCGACCTGGACCACGAAATTCCCGGCTTCCAGCTTCAAACCCTTGTCGCTGACCGCCGCGCCATCGATGCGCACCCCGCCCTGCTCCACCATGCGCAAGGCTTCCGAGGTCGACGGGCACAGGCCGGCCTGTTTCAATAGATGGCCGATGGCGAGCGGCGCGCCCGTCAGCGCCAGTTCCGGAATGTCGTCGGGAATACCCCCGCGGGCGCGATTGTCGAAATCCTGCACGGCCGCCTCGGCCGCCTGTTGGCTATGAAAGCGCGCGACGATTTCCTGGGCCAGCAAGACCTTGGCGTCGCGCGGGTTGCGGCCGCCATCGACTTCGGCGCGCAAGGCCGCGATCGCTTCCAGCGGACGAAACGACAGCAATTCGTAATAACGCCACATCATCGGATCGGAAATGCTCATGATCTTGGCGAACATGATGTTCGCCGGTTCGGTGATGCCGATGTAGTTGCCCTTGGACTTGGACATCTTCTCGACGCCGTCCAGGCCTTCGAGCAGCGGCATGGTCAATACGCATTGCGGTTCCTGGCCGTAATCCTTTTGCAATTCCCGGCCGACCAGCAAATTGAATTTCTGGTCGGTCCCGCCCAGTTCGAGGTCGGCGCGCAAGACCACCGAATCGTAACCCTGCATCAAGGGGTAGAGCAGCTCGTGCACCGAAATCGGGTTGCCGGCCTTGAAACGCTTGGTAAAGTCTTCGCGTTCCAGGATGCGCGCCACCGTATATTTGCCCGCCAGTTCGATCATCCCGCGCGCGCCGAGCGGATCGCACCACTCCGAGTTGTAGCGGATCTCGGTGCGCGCCGGGTCCAGCACCAGGCTGGCCTGGGAAAAATAAGTCTTGGCGTTTTCCTCGATCTGCTCGCGCGAAAGCGGCGGGCGGGTGACGTTGCGCCCGGAAGGGTCGCCGATCATCGAGGTAAAGTCGCCGATCAGGAAAATCACGGTATGGCCCAGATCCTGCAGCTGGCGCATCTTGTTGAGCACCACGGTATGCCCGAGATGCAAGTCTGGAGCCGTCGGATCCAGGCCCAGCTTGATGCGCAGGGGTTGGCCGCTGCGCTCGGCGCGCGCCAGCTTTTGGGCAAATTCCGATTCGATCAGCAACTCTTCGGCGCCCCGGCGCACCACCCGCAAAGCCTCTTGCACGCTGTCGCTCAGAGGCAACAACGCCTGCTCCTGGCTCGTATTGTCAACTTGACTAGTATTGGCGATCTGTGATTGGGAATGTACACTCATGGTTTTTTAATTGGGTATGGAGACGCAGGCTGGGTGTTTTTCCCCGGCTTTGTTACAATGCACCCTCGATTTTATTGCCGTACGACAACACAAAACATCCAGGGCATGGAATCAAACGCTAAATTTTAACGTGGAATGACCACTCTCGAAAAATTACGGAGCCTCGGCTCTCGCTGCAGCACCCTACTTTCCGGCTCGACGCGCAAAAACCGCATCGTTTCCGCATCCGCCCTGTTCCTGGCGGTATGCGCATTCGGCGCGGCCGGCATGGCGCCGATGGCGCCCGATCCTTCCGACCTGCCGGTGCAATCGATCCAGCTGGAACTCGAACTGCCCGGTCTCGAAGACCAGATCGCCGCCCTCGAACCCGAGGCCCAGTCCTTCATCAGCGAAGAGGTGGTGCGCTCCGGCGATACCCTGGCCTCGCTCCTGCAAAGACTGGGCATCGACGACCGCCAGGCCGCGTCCTTCATCAAGGAAGACAAGTTGGCCGCGCGCCTGTTGCAGCAAAAGCCCGGGCGCCGCATTCAGGCGCAAACCGCGGCCAACGGCGAACTCCAATGGCTGTCCGCCTTCCTCGGCAACGGCGCGGGCGAAAATTCTTCCCTCATAATCAAGCGCCAGGGCGACGACTTCAGCGCCGCCGAAGTCGCCGCCAAGCTGGAAAAGCGCCTGGAAATGCGTACCGGTGAAATCCGCTCCTCGCTGTTCGCCGCGACCGACCAGGCCGCCATCCCGGACTCGGTGGCCATGCAGATCGTCAACATGTTCTCCACCGACATCGATTTTGCTTCCGACCTGCGCCGTGGCGACCGCTTCAACATCGTCTACGAAACTTTCTGGCTCGATGGCGAATACGTCCGCTCCGGACGCATCATCGCGGCCGAATTCCACAACAACGGTCAACTGTACGGTTCGATCTGGTTCGACGAGTCCGGCAACGGCACCCAGGGCAGCTACTACAGCAAGGAAGGCAAGTCGCTGAAAAAGGCTTTCCTCAAATCACCGCTGGAATTTTCCCGGATCTCTTCCGGCTTCTCCACCCGGCGCCACCCCATTTCCGGCCAATGGCGCCAGCACAAGGGCATCGACTACGCCGCCCCGACCGGCACCCCGATCCTGGCGGCCGGCGATGGCCAGGTCGACTTCATCGGCACCCAGAACGGTTACGGCAACACCATCGTGATCCAGCACTGGTCCGACTACGCCACGCTGTACGCCCACATGAGCCGCTTCGCCAGCGGCCTGCGCAAGGGCGCCAAGGTGCGCCAGGGCGATGTGATCGGCTATGTCGGCAGCACCGGCTGGTCGACCGGACCGCACCTGCATTATGAATTCCGGGTCAAGAACCAGCCGCGCGACCCGCGCGCCATCGACATCCCGAACGCAGCACCTGCCCTGGCCGGCGCTTCCCTGCAGCGCTTCCGCCGGCTGTCGAGCGACATGTCACACCGCTTCGCCCTGCTGCATCCGGAAGGCGATGTCAAGCTGGCGGCGCGCTGACAGCCTGAGGCGCCCGGCCATGCCTGCCATGGCCGGGACGTGTTTGCCCGAGATACTCTTCCAGACTTTCCCCCGGATTTCCCCCTCACCGTGCGGTCCCCATGGCCAAGGCTGACCCCCTCTATATCGGCCTGATGTCAGGCACCAGCTGCGACGGAGTCGATGGCGTGCTGTGCGCCTTCCCCAGCGTGGCCGGGCGCACCACCGTACACATGCTGGCCGCCGCCTACCTGCCCTTCCCCGCATCCCTGCAAGAACAGATCCAGGCGCTGCAAGCGCCCGGGCACGACGAAATCGCGCGCGAGGCCGAAGTCGCCAACCAGCTTGCCGAACTCTATGGCGCCTGTGTCCGGCAATTGCTGGACCAGGCCGGCCTGGCGCCTGCCGCCGTGCGCGCAATCGGTGCGCACGGCCAGACCCTGCGCCACCAGCCCGCGCTGGGATATACGCGCCAGGCCAATAATCCCGCACTGCTGGCCGAACGCTGCGGCATCGACGTGATCGCCGACCTGCGCAGCCGCGACATCGCCGCGGGCGGCCAGGGCGCGCCCCTGGTGCCGGCCTTCCATCACGCCCTGTTCGCCCGGGAAGGGCAGGAGCGGGTCGTCGCCAACATCGGCGGCATCGGCAATATCAGCATCCTGCCCGGCGCGCCGGACGGCGCCGTCACCGGATTCGACACCGGTCCCGGCAACGTCCTGCTCGACGCCTGGATAGCCCAACACCTGCAACGCGCCTACGACGACGACGGCGCCTGGGCCGCGCAGGGACACCCGCTGCCCGCGCTATTGCAGGAACTGCTGGCCGAACCGTTCTTCGCGCTGGCGCCACCAAAGAGCACCGGACGCGACCTGTTCCATATGGACTGGCTGGCGCGGAAACTCGCGCCCTACCCCACGGCGCGCCCCGCCGATGTGCAAGCCACGCTCACCAGCCTGACCTCGGTCTCGCTGGCGCAAGCCATCGCCCGCCACGCCCCGGCGACCGAGGCCGTGTACGTATGCGGCGGCGGCGCCTACAACCGCCATTTGCTGCAGCAACTGCAGCGCGCCTTGCAGGATGCCGGGCTCAAGGCCAGCCTGGACACCACCGCCAGCCTGGGGGTGGCGCCCAACCATGTCGAGGCGCTGGCGTTCGCCTGGCTGGCCCAGCGCTTCTGCGAGCGTGCGCCGGGCAATTTGCCGGCGGTTACTGGCGCCAGCGGGCCGCGGGTGTTGGGAGCGCTGTACCCGGCATGAAGTTTTTGGGCGAGTTCAAAACCCGCCCCTTGCGCACTGTCATTCCGCGCGTAGTCGCGGAATCCATGGTTGAACGAGCATGGCCTGATTCCTTACCTCTGTCTCCTGATACGTAGGAGCGAGTTTCAAATCCGCCCAAACCAGTCCGCCAAGAGTCCCGGCCTCCGCTCAGGGGGCGGGATCCCCCTCCCTCAGCAATGTGGAAAGCGCTTCATCGCGGGGCATCACCGCCGCGTACTTCTGGCGCATGTCGAACAGGCTGGCGTCGTGCGGCCCGATGGCCCGGTCACCGACGCAATCCTCGACCACCAGCGGCCTGAATCCATGCGACATCGCATCCACCACGCTGGCGCGCACGCAGCCACTGGTAGTGGCGCCGGCGATCAGCAGCGTGCGCACGCCGTGTTGGGTCAGCCAGGGCGCAAGCCCGGTGCCGAAGAAGGCCGAGGGCTCGGTCTTGCGCACCACCAGTTCGCCAGCGCGCGGCGTCAGTTGCGGCACGATCGCGCTGCATGGCGCGGCTTCCTTGAGCGTCAACAGGCTCGGCACCTTCAGGGACATCACGTTGGCATCGGCGCCGTCGTCGGCGAATACGATCCGGGTGTGGGCAACCGGCCAGCCATGCGTGCGTGCCGCTGCCAGCAAGCCCACGGTGGATTCGATCGCAGCGGCGATATTGCCGCCGCCGAATTGCGCCGGGTCGGCGAAACCGTTGACGAAGTCGATGATCAACAAGCCGTACGGCGGCAGCGCCTGCAACGGCGTACCGAAACCCTGGCTGTCATAAATTTGCACTTCACGTTCCATATTCTGTTGCCGATCGATTGAAAGATTGTTGGGGCGCCGTTTCAGCGCCGTTTCAAGATAGCGCCGTTTTTGCTATTTCCCGGATCGACCGGGTGGTGTCCATCAGGGTCGCGGCGTCCACCGCCGCATTCGCCTCCAGCAGATTGCGCAGCGGCCGGATGTCGCCACCGCTGTTGACCGCCAGCGCATAGCGCAAACCCCGATCGCCGCAGCCGAATACCAGGAACTTGCGGCTGTCCGGGTCACCGCGCACGCAGTAGCTGTAACTGGGATCGGGCAAGCCCAGCATCTGGATGTTCAGACCGAGCTGGTCCGACCAGAACCAGGGCACTGCGTCGTAACACGCTTCCTGGCCCAGCATCGCCCTGGCGGCGACGCGCGCCTGTTCCTGCGCGCTCTGCCAGGACTCGAGACGCACGCGCCGTCCCAGAAAGGCGCTCGGATGCGAAGCGCAATCGCCGATCGAAAAGATTCCCGGGACCGAGGTTTCACAGCGCGCGTCGACGGCGATGCCATTGTCCAGGGCAATCCCGGCGCCGCGCGCCAGCGTCACGTTCGGCTCCTGGCCGATCGCCACCAGCGTGAAATCCGCCTTGAGTTCCTGGCCGTCGGCCAGCGTCACCGTCGTACCATTGGCATCGGCCTCGAGCCGGCGCAAGGTGACGCCGCAGAGGATGCGCACGCCTTCCTTTTCGTAGCACGCCGCCAGCCAGTCGGCGAACAGGCGCGGCGCGGTACGGCCGAGGATTTGTTCACCCGCCTCGAGCACCGTGACCGACACCCCTTTCCTGGCTGCCACGCCGGCAAATTCCAGCCCGAGAAAGCCCGCGCCAATCACCACTGCCGACGATCCCGGCAGCAGGCGTTCGCGCAGGCGGCGGGCGTCGTCGAGCGTGCGCAGATGAAATACATTGGGCAGATTGTCCGCCACTCCGGGCAATCGCCGCGCCCGCCCGCCGGTGGCGATCAGGCAGCGGTCGAAGGGAAAGGCGCGGCCATCGCTGCTTGCCGCGCTGCGGCGCTCGGTATCGATATGGACGATCTCCAGATTCGGATGCCACTCCAGGCCGAGACTGTCATGAAATTCGGGCTTGTGCAGGAAGATGGCGTCATCGGCACTGGCATCCGCCAGCACTTCCTTGGACAGCGGCGGCCGTTCGTAGGGACGGTAGGGCTCGGCCCCGGCCAGCACGATGCGCCCGGTAAAGCCTTCGCTGCGCAAGGCCGCGGCGGCGCAGCCACCGGCCTGGCCGGCGCCGACGATCAGGATGTCTCGTATGTCGCTCATGAAGGGCTTTCTAGGCGATCTCGACGAACACCTGGCCGCCTTCGATCTTGACCGGAAACACTTGCACATCCTCGGTCACCGGGGCGCATAGCGCGCGGCCGGTGCGTATGTCGAAGCTGCCCTGGTGCAAAGGGCATTCGATGCAGCCGTCCTCGAAGTAGCCATCCGTCAACAGTGCATATTGATGGGTGCAGATATTGCTCGTGGCGAAATATTCTCCGCCGTCGCGATACAGCGCGACCGCTACGCCACCCGCCTTCAAGCCGATCATCTCGCCATCCGCGAGCTGATCCTGCTCGGCCAACTTGATCCATGCCATTCTCTATCTCCTGGATTTTTTATTCGCTGTGCTGATTCATTGCCGTATAAAAAGAAAAATGTGCTGTCTCAGCCACCCGTCCGCCTTGCCGGAAACAGCCAGGGCTCGCGCTCGCGCCGCCTGGCCTCGTAGGCATGGATCGCGTCCGCGTCGTTCAAGGTCAGGGCAATATCGTCCAATCCATTCAACAGGCAGTGCTTGCGGAAGGGGTCGATCTGGAAAGCAATCACTGTTCCCTTGGGTGTGACGATGCGCTGCGCCGGCAGATCGATCTCCAGCGTGTAGCCTGGCGTTGGCGCAAGCTCCTGGAACAGGCCATCGACGGTGTCAGGCGCGAGCACGATCGGCAGGATGCCGCACTTGAAACAGTTGGCATGGAAGATGTCGGCAAAGCTGGGCGCAATCAGCACGCGAAAGCCGGCGTCGTACAGCGCCCACACTGCGTGCTCGCGGCTGGAGCCGCAGCCGAAGTTGGCCCGTGTCAGCAATATCTGCGCCCTCTGGTAGCGCGGCTGGTTCAGCGGGAACTCCGGATTGCGCGGACGCTGGCTGCAATCCTGCCCGAGCTCGCCCTGGTCCAGGTAGCGCCATTCGTCGAACAAATTGGCGCCGAAGCCAGTGCGCTCGATCGACTTCATGAATTGCTTCGGGATGATAGCGTCGGTATCGACGTTGGCGCGGTCCAGTGGCGCCACCACCGATGCGATATGGGTAAATTTCTGCATGCCGGCCTCCTCGATCAGCTGCGGATGTCACGGAAGTGGCCGGCAATGGCGGCGGCTGCGGCCATCGCCGGACTGACCAGATGGGTGCGCCCCTGCGCGCCCTGGCGTCCCTCGAAGTTCCGGTTCGAGGTCGACGCGCAGCGTTCGCCCGGGGCCAGCCTGTCGGCGTTCATGCCCACGCACATCGAACAGCCCGGTGCGCGCCACTCGAAGCCGGCGTCGAGAAACACCTGGTGCAAGCCTTCGGCTTCGGCCTGCGCCTTCACCAACCCCGAGCCCGGCACCACCAGCGCCTGCCGGATCGTAGGCGCGACGCGCGCGCCGGGGGTGCGCCGCAGCACATCAGCGGCAACGCGCAAGTCTTCGATGCGGCCATTGGTACAGGAACCGATGAATACCTTGTCCAAGGCGATATCGGCGATGCGCGTACCGGGCTGCAATCCCATGTACGCCAGCGCGCGCTCCATGCCGCTGGCGCGTACCGGATCGGGCTCTTGCGCCGGGTCGGGCACCTGGTCCTCGATCGACACGACCATTTCCGGCGACGTTCCCCAGGTCACCATCGGCCGCACCTGCGCGGCATCGAAGCGCACCACCCTGGAAAACGGCGCACCCGGATCGGATGTCAGCGTGCGCCAATAGGCAACGGCGCCATCCCAATGTTCCGGACCGGGGCCGAACGGCCGGTCCTTCAGATAGGCAATGGTGTGCTCATCGACCGCGACCAGGCCGACCCGGGCGCCCGCTTCGATCGCCATGTTGCACAAGGTCATGCGCCCTTCCATCGACAACGCGCTGATGGCGCTGCCGGCGAACTCGATCGCATGGCCGGTGCCGCCGGCAGTGCCAAGCTTGCCGATGATGGCCAGGATCAAGTCCTTTGCGCTGACGCCCGGCGCCAATGCACCATCGACCTGGACCAGCATCGGCTGCGGCTTGCGCATCGGCAGGCATTGGGTCGCCAGCACATGCTCGACATCGGAAGTGCCGACGCCGAAGGCGAGCGCAGCGAACGCGCCGTGCGTACTGGTGTGGGAATCGCCCGCGATCACCGTCATGCCCGGCAGGGTCGCGCCCTGTTCCGGGCCGATCACATGGATGATGCCCTGGCGCGGATCGCTCAGGCTGAACTCGGTGACCCCGAATTCGCCGCAGTTGCGGCTCAACTGCGCGATCTGGATGCGCGCCAGCGGATCGGCAATGCTGACAGGCGCGCTGCGTTCCGCAGTCGTGGTCGGCACGGTATGGTCGGCGGTCGCCAGCACGGTCTCGGGACGCCAGACCTTGCGCCGGGCGCTGCGCAAGCCGGCGAATGCCTGCGGGCTGGTGGCCTCGTAGACCAGGTGCCGGTCGATGTAAAGCAGGGACACGCCATCCGGCAATTCCTTCACCACATGGCTTTCCCAGAGCTTGTCGAACAGGGTGCGTGCGCTCATCTCACTCCCCCTGGGCGCTGACGGGTGCGGGATAGCGGCGGCCGGAAGGCCCAGCCTTCATCACCTGGCCCGGAACCTCGTGCCCGACGATCTCCGGCAGCAGCTGCGCCAGGCCGATCAGCGCGTCCAGGTCGACGCCGGTGCGGTAGCCCATGGCGTCGAGCATATGCACCAGGTCCTCGGTACAGATGTTGCCGCTCGCACCCGGCGCATACGGGCAGCCGCCGAGGCCCCCGAGCGAAGCGTCGAAGCGGTCGATGCCCGCTTCCAGCGCCGCCAGCGCATTGGCCAGCCCCATGCCGCGGGTGTTGTGGAAATGCGCGGTCAGTTCGAGCGCCGGCCAACGTTGCCGGACCAGCGTACAGACCTCCTCCACCTGGGCCGGATTGGCCATGCCAGTGGTATCGCACAGCGTAATGCCGCCGATGCCCAGATCGACGATGCGCCCGACCAGGTCCATGACGCGCGCCACCGGAACCTCGCCGTCGAACGGGCAGCCGAACGCGGTGGACAGCGAGGCATTGATGGCGGCCTGGCCGGCGGCCACCTTGGCGATGGCCGCGAACTGCTGCAGCGATTCCTCGCAACTCATGCGCAGATTGGCGCGGCTGTGACCCTCGCTGGCGGACATCACCAGGTTGAGCTCATCCGTCGCGCACGCCAGCGCGCGTTCGCAGCCGCGCGCATTGGGCACCAGCGCCGCATATTTCACGCCCGGCACACGCTCGATCCGGCACATCACCGCTTCCGCATCCGCCAGCGCCGGAATCGCTCTGGGAGAGGTGAACGAGGTCGCCTCGATTTTGACGACGCCGGTACGGCTGAGCCGGTTGATCAAGTCCACTTTCACATCGGTCGGAATGAATTCCGGCTCGATCTGGAAGCCATCGCGCAGCGCAACCTCCTGAATGTAGATGCGCTTCCCTTCCGCCTTGTTCATGCTTCCCTCCCTAAATGATGCGCTCGGCGCGCAGGCGCTCGATGCGCTCGCGATCGATGCCCAGCGTCGCCAGCACTTCCTCGGTATGCGCGCCCAGCTCCGGTCCGACCCATTTGGTACGCCCCGGCGATGCGCTCAGCTTGGGGACGATACCCGGCAAGTCGACCGGGGTCCCGTCGGGCAGGGAAAAGCGCT
>Ga0182745_1005292_pt1 | contig 10564 bp, 7 predicted proteins | sample eDN3rd30CKraftBY_FD_128523 | JGI IMG/M metagenome (GOLD analysis project Ga0182745, IMG submission 128523) | Enriched backyard soil microbial communities from Emeryville, California, USA - eDNA 3rd pass 30_C Kraft BY (version 2) (version 2) | ecosystem: Environmental > Terrestrial > Soil >... | reverse complement strand
GTGGTCTTCTGCGTGTCGCGGATACCCACGATCTCAACTTCGTCACCAACCTTCACAATGCCGGTTTCGACACGGCCGGTCACCACGGTGCCGCGACCAGAGATCGAGAACACGTCTTCGATCGGCATCAGGAACGGCCTGTCAACCGGACGTTCCGGCTGCGGGATGTGCGCGTCTACCGCATCCATCAGAGCCTTGATCGAGTTTTCGCCGATTTCCGGATCACGTCCTTCAAGCGCGGCCAGAGCCGAACCCTTGACGATCGCAATGTTGTCACCATCGAAGTCGTAGCTGCTCAGCAGTTCACGAACTTCCAGTTCGACCAGCTCGAGGATTTCCTCGTCGTCGACCTGGTCAACCTTGTTCATGTACACGACCAGCGCCGGCACACCGACCTGACGAGCGAGCAGGATGTGCTCACGAGTCTGCGGCATCGGGCCGTCGGCAGCGTTAACCACCAGGATGGCGCCGTCCATCTGCGCCGCACCGGTGATCATGTTCTTCACGTAGTCGGCGTGACCCGGGCAATCGACGTGCGCGTAGTGGCGAGCGTCGGTTTCGTATTCAACGTGAGCGGTCGAGATCGTGATACCACGTTCACGCTCTTCCGGCGCCTTGTCGATGTTTGCGAAATCAACCGGCGCGCCCAGCACCTTGGTGATGGCAGCGGTAAGAGTGGTCTTGCCGTGGTCGACGTGACCGATCGTACCGATGTTGCAGTGCGGCTTGTTCCGCTGGAACTTTTCCTTGGCCATTTCCTAAAACCTTCTGTTCTTCGAAACTCGGTTCTGACGGGGGACTGGGCGAACGCCCTGAATCAGGCGCCCGCCCCTAGACGGTCAACCTGCCTTAGGCAAGCTTCTCCTTAACCTCCGCCGCGACGTTCGCAGGCACTTCGTCATAGTGCGAAAACTGCATCGTGTACTGCGCGCGTCCCTGTGTGAACGAACGCAGTTCATTGACGTAGCCGAACATGTTGGCGAGCGGGACCATCGCTTCCACGGCTTGCGCGTTACCGCGCGAATCCGTGCCCTGAATCTGGCCCCGGCGGGAGTTAAGATCGCCGATTACGTCACCCATGTATTCCTCAGGAGTGACGACTTCGACCTTCATGATCGGCTCAAGCAGTTTGATGCCCGACTTCTGAGCGCCTTCGCGCATCGCGCCGCGCCCGGTGATTTCGAACGCCAACGCCGACGAGTCGACATCGTGGTACTTGCCGTCGATCAGCTCGATATCGAAGTCGATGATCGGGAAGCCGACGAGCGATCCGGTCTCGGCCGTCTCGCGCATGCCCTTTTCCACAGATGGAATGTATTCGCGCGGGATGTTGCCACCCTTGATCGAATCGATGAAGTTGATGCCCTGGCCACGCTCACCCGGGGTGAGCTTGACCTTGACCTCACCGAACTGACCCGAACCACCCGATTGCTTCTTATGGGTGTAGGTAAGCTCGACCGGCTTCGCCAGGCTCTCACGATAGGCGACCTGCGGTGCACCGACGTTCGCCTCGACCTTGAACTCGCGCTTCATGCGATCGACGAGAATGTCGAGGTGAAGTTCGCCCATGCCCTTGATGATCGTCTGGCCCGATTCGTGATCGGTCGAAACGCGGAACGAGGGATCTTCGGCAGCAAGACGCGACAGGGCGAGACCCATCTTTTCCTGGTCGGCCTTGGTCTTCGGCTCCACCGACAGCTCGATCACCGGCTCGGGGAATTCCATCCGTTCGAGGATGATCGGGTTGGCCGGATCGCACAGCGTATCACCGGTCGTCGTTTCCTTCAGACCCGCCAGCGCCACGATGTCGCCCGCGAAAGCTTCATCGATGTCTTCACGGTTGTTGGAATGCATCAGCAGCATGCGGCCGATCTTCTCACGCTTGTCCTTGACCGAGTTCAGATACGAACCCTTGGACAGCTTGCCGGAGTAGATGCGGGTGAACGTGAGCGAACCGACGAACGGATCGTTCATGATCTTGAACGCCAGCGAAGCGAAGGGAGCCTCGTCGCTTGAAGGACGGCTGTCTTCCTCGTCGCTGTCGGGCTTCACGCCCTTGATCGCGGGAACGTCCACCGGGCTCGGCAGGTAGTCGACAACCGCGTCGAGCAGCGCCTGCACACCCTTGTTCTTGAACGAGGAACCGCACAGCACCGGCACGAACGACTGGTTCAGCGTGCCCTTGCGGATCAGCTTCTTGAGCGTCGCCACGTCAGGCTCGTTGCCTTCGAGATAGGCTTCCATCGCGTCGTCGTCCTGCTCAACAGCAAGTTCGACCAGCTTTTCGCGATACTCGGCGGCCTTGTCAGCCAGATCTTCGGGGATGTCGACGTAGTCGAACTTCGCACCCAGGCTCTCATCCTTCCAGATGATCGCCCGGCTGTTCACCAGATCAACCAAGCCAACAAAATCGGATTCCGCGCCGATCGGCAGATAGAGCGGAGCCGGCTTGGCACCCAGACGATCGATGATCGTCTGCACGCAGTAATAGAAGTTCGCACCCGTACGATCGAGCTTGTTGATGTAGCACATCCGCGGCACGCCATACTTTTCAGCCTGACGCCACACGGTTTCCGACTGCGGTTCAACGCCAGCAACACCGTCAAACGCGGCCACGGCGCCATCGAGCACGCGCAGCGAACGCTCCACCTCGATGGTGAAGTCCACGTGTCCGGGGGTATCGATGATGTTCAGGCGATGTTCGGGGCCCTCGCCATCTTCGGCCTGCCAGAAACAGGTCGTCGCGGCCGACGTGATAGTGATGCCGCGCTCCTGCTCCTGCTCCATCCAGTCCATCGTCGCAGCGCCGTCGTGCACTTCGCCGATCTTGTAGGACTTGCCGGTGTAATAGAGAATGCGTTCGGTCGTGGTGGTCTTGCCGGCATCGATGTGCGCCATGATGCCGAAGTTGCGATAGCGCTCGATAGGATGGCTGCGGGCCATGGAAAGTTCCTCGGATGTAAGGGGGCGCCCCGTGAGGCAGCCCCCATATGGTAACCAATGTTACCGATTAAGACGGCTTACCAGCGGTAGTGCGAGAAGGCCCGGTTGGCGTCTGCCATGCGGTGCGTATCTTCACGCTTCTTCACCGCGTTGCCGCGATTGTTGGCCGCATCCATCAGCTCACCCGAAAGGCGGGCAGCCATCGTGGTTTCCGCACGGCCGCGCGCAGCGGTGATCAGCCAGCGAATTGCCAGCGCCTGCGCACGTTCCGGACGAACTTCGACCGGCACCTGGTAGGTCGCACCACCAACACGGCGCGAACGCACTTCCACCTGCGGCGAAACATTGTTCAACGCATCATGGAACAGCGCAATAGGATCGGACTTGGCGCGCGTTTCCACCGTTTCCAGCGCACCATAAACGATACGCTCGGCAACAGACTTCTTACCGTCGAGCATGAGGTTATTCATGAACTTCGACAGAATCTGATCTCCGTACTTGGGATCAGGCAGGATTTCCCGCTTCTCGGGACGACGACGACGTGACATCGGACTAATTCCTTTTTCAACCGTGAGCCCCCGAAAGATCGGAGGCCTCCTGCGGCCGGGCGGACATGAAGGCCGCCGCTCGGCCAGTTGGCACGAGGTCCCTGCCAGCGCAGGGACTCACAGCCGTTACTTGGGCCGCTTGGCGCCGTACTTCGAACGGCTCTGCCTGCGATCCTTGACGCCCTGCGTGTCGAGCACGCCGCGCAGCACGTGGTAACGCACACCCGGAAGGTCGCGCACACGGCCACCGCGGATCAGCACCACGGAGTGTTCCTGCAGGTTGTGCCCTTCGCCCGGAATGTAGGCGATGACTTCGCGCTGGTTCGTGAGGCGGATCTTGGCCACCTTGCGCAGAGCGGAGTTCGGCTTCTTCGGCGTCGTGGTATAGACGCGGGTGCAGACGCCACGCTTCTGCGGGTTCTGCTCCATGGCCGGCACCTTCGACTTGTCGGGCTTCGGCTCGCGGCCCTTGCGGACCAACTGGTTGATCGTCGGCATGAAGTTACTCTTCACCTGTGTAGGCGCCACCAGAACAAGGGTGAAGACCGGGATCGCCCTGCACTTCCCACCAAGAGGAAAGCCTCTGACAGCAGACATATCGCCTGCCAGCCGGAGCCCCGCCTTCGCGGGGATCGCACAAGAGCGAGCCTGAAACACTCCACCCGCGTCAAGGACACCGGGTTACTTTGACGGCTGCCCCGAGAACCCGCAGGTTCCAACAGAGAAAGGCCTTGCGCGTCAGCGAAGGCCCCCGGGACATGACCGGCAATGTTCAGCTCTATTTGCCCGAAGCGGGCCAGGGGCCTGCCGCGGATGGGCGCGCCACTAGCGAGGTAGAGCTCCGCGGTCAAGGAGAATGGCGCTCCATGCCTGCGTGATCAGACCTTGTTTACCATTAGCTGATAGCCCGGTCGCTGCCCAAGAGGGTCAACGGGTCGCATCCGGAAATATCAGATGAAGACTGCCGCCAGATTCGACATGCGCCTGCGCGATGCGATCGCAGCAGCGGCAATTGCGTTTCTGTTGATGTTCGGTGGCGCGACCGGCGCACTCAGCCAGCTGGTCTGGACGCTCCAGTCGAAGATCGGAAGCTTCGACGCATCGGGCGACATCGTTTTCGTAAACTCGCGGTCCGACCTTACCGATCCCCGCTTTCCAGATCGCCGACGCGAAGTGGCCGAAGCCCTTGATCGTCTGGCCGACACCAACGTCGCCAAAGTCTATATCGACCTTGTCTTCGAGCGGCCATCCGAAGCCGATGCCGACAATGCCTTGCGCGCAGCCATGCAACGGCTCGGTAACCGGCTGTATCTGGTACAGAGCTACGAGACCGGGCTGAACGGGATCGGTCGTTTTCATGCGACGATGCCGCGGTTGGGTGACGGTATCCAGCAGGTCGGCAAAGCGAACTATTTCAGCTATCTCGGATACACATGGAATGCGCCCTATTCCATGGCGGAACTGGGAAATCCGCTGGTAAGCCTTCCCGCATCGATGGCGGGTGTCACGAGTAATCGCGGCGGGGATTTTCCGATCAACTACAGCTTCAGGCTGTCATCGATTCCGATGATCGATCTGGGCGAAATCACGCCGGAAGAGGGTGAAACATCCGCGATCGATCGCACGCTTGACGGGCGCATCGTCCTGATCGGCAGTTCCGACCTGTCGGCCCGCAATACCAAGAATATTCCCGGCCACGTCGATGTCCCAAAATCGGTCCTTCAGATCTATGCGGCCGAAACGCTGAAGGCCGGGCTTTCGCGCCAGATCAGTGGCTATCTCGTCATGGCGATATGCGTGTTCGCCGTGGGCCTTTCGCTTACCCGCCCGCTGAAACGATGGGCCGTGCCCATACTGGCGGTTCCGGTGGCGGGAATACCCGTGGTGGTCGTCATCGCATCGCTGGCGGGCGTGCGCATAGACGTGACGCTGGGCCTTGCCTTCCTCGCCATCTATTTCATCATGCAGGCGAACAGGAAATGGCGCAGCCGCCAGAATCTGGTCGATCCCCACACGATGCTTCCCACGTTCGCCGCGCTGGAGGCCGACCGATCGATCGCCCGCACGCAGCCGACCATCATTGTCGGCAAGATACACCGCCTGGACGACGTCAAACGAACGCTGCCGGAAAGGGCGCATGCCGAATACGTCAATCGCATCGTCGAGCGACTGCGGCTGAATGCCAGCGACCAGACCTTCTATATAGGAAACGGGCAATATCTCGCCTGGTGCATACCGGACCGCGATCTGCGACAGATCAGGGATCACCTCGAGGGGTTGCGCGCCCTGCTCTCCGCACCGCTGCGAGTGGGCGACGGATTGGTTGATGCAAGCATGACGTTCAGCATCGACACCAGCCCCTCCCCCAGCACGGCCAAACGGCTGGCATCCGCCATCTCCGCTGTCGAACAAACCACCGAAGCGCACAATCCGATCGCGGCGACCCGGATCGAGAGCGACGAAGATCTGCTGTGGAGCATCTCGCTGCAAGCGCGGATCGATGCCGCGATGGAAAATGGCGAGATATATCTGGTCTACCAGCCGAAGGTGTCGATCGCGACGAAGGATATTGTCGGCGTCGAGGCGCTGGTCCGCTGGGATGACCCCAAGCGCGGAATGATCGCGCCAGACCTGTTCATTCGTCAGTGCGAGAGCGCAGGCCGCATGTTGCATCTGACCCGCCATGTGCTGCGTGAAGCGTGCTCCGCCGGAATGTCGTTTGCCGCACACGGGCGAAGGCTGCCGGTTGCGGTGAACATTTCCGCGACCCTGCTGAACGACCGGGCCATCGTGCTGGCCCTGCATGAGGTTCTGGCAGAGACAGGCTTCAACCCCAGCGACCTTACTCTGGAGATCACCGAAACCTATCGCATATCCAGTTTTGACATCGCCGCCGAGATTCTGGCCGAACTCACAGCGCTCGGCCCCAAGATATCCATGGACGATTTCGGCGTCGGGGCCGCAAGCTTCGAAGCGCTGCTCCGCCTGCCGTTCGGCGAACTCAAGATCGACCGGTTGTTCGTGTCCCGGATACACGACGACATCAAAGCCCGCGGAATTGTCAAAAGCGCGCTGCGCTTGGGCAAAGATCTGCGAATCACCGCGGTTGCCGAGGGGGTGGAAGACGACGCCACCCTGCAAATGCTTAACGAACTCGGATGCCGGGTAGCCCAGGGGTTTGGACTCTACCGACCTATGCGAGAGAAAAATATCCTTGAATTGCAGACCGATGGGGATTCCGCACGTCGGCAAGCATAGTTAACAGTTTACAAACAAACATGGTTAATGGCATTTTCCAACCTCCATCCCGTGGAGGTTTTGTCATGCTTCTCGCAACTCTGGGCTATGTAGCTCGTCAGTTCGATCTTCTGGACTGGCTGTTCGGCGGCCGCTGGGGCTGATCGTTCGCCACAGTTCAAGGTCACAGGAGGCGCTTTCGGGCGCCTTCTTTTTTTGTCCTTCCGGCACGCGCGCCAGCCAAGGGCCCGCCCGCCAATACATCGGCCCTTCCCTTCCCAGACATAGTCAACCAACACTGGTCAGGTCGTCGAAAGCAATCTAGACTGCACACAAACATCGGGGAGAGAGGACCCAATGAGCCGCAAGACCTTACGCCTGAGTTGCGCCCGCGTGGCATTTGCCGTTTCCGCATTTGCCACCCTGTCGGCGTTGAGCGCCGTTCCAGCCGCAGCGCAGAACCGCCCCGCTGAACTGACCGAGTTGCCGCCTGTACCGACCGACTATGCGCCACCCAAAACCGAATGGGGCGATCCAGACATCAGCCACACCTGGCAGATCGAGTATCTCAACAATGCGCGCATCCTGTTCCAGCGGCCGACCGAATACGGCAACCGTTTCTGGCAGACGGACGAGGAACACGCCCGCCGGGTGACCGCTGCGGAACGTTCCGATTCCAGCTACGCGGCTGCTTCCGATCGCGGAATCGGCACCTCGGGAACCGAAGGATTGGCCGACTGGGTGAAGAATTCACCCTTCGCCTATCGCACCTCTATGCTCGTCAGCCCTGCGGACGGGCAAATCCCGGCCTTCACACCCCAAGGCAAGGCGTTGCACGAGGCCGGAAGATCCGGCTGGGTGCCCGGCATCGATTATGACTGGGTCAGCGATTTCGACAGTTGGGATCGCTGCGTCACTCGCGGTTTCCCGGCGTCGATGTACCCGTTCCGCTACAACAACGGCATCCGTGTGTTCCAGTCACCCGGCTATGTCACCATCGCACTGGAAATGCTGGGCACGCGGGTCATCCCGCTGCGCGACAGCAAGAATCCGGGCCACTGGGCCAAGCCGGTAGAGGCCTATCTGGGTAACAGCGTGGGCTGGTGGGAAGGCAATACGCTCGTCATCGAAACCACCAATATCAAGAGCGGCGATAGCGCTACCGACGATGCCTACGCGCGCAACGGATCGCCGCTGAACATCGCCACGCAGGCCGTGCCGCCGTTCAACACCATCCCCACCAGTTCGCAGGCCAAAACAGTCGAACGGCTGACCATGACGGGGCCGAACAGCCTGATACACGAACTGACCTATTCGGACCCGGAAGTGTTCACCGCGCCGTGGACCACGCGCATCGAATGGATCCGCGACGACGACTACGCTTTCTTTGAATATGCCTGCCATGAAGGCAACCGTATGCCCCGCGACTACATCAGCGCATCACGCGCCCATCGCGAGGCGGTGGCCGCTGGAACGGCCGATGCCAATGCGCCCGATGACCGCGCTCAGTGGGCCCGAATCTTCGACCGTGATCCCTCGGTTGCTCCGCCCCCTGAAGGACCGCCCCCTTCACGGGATTGACGATCCTTACAGATCAGCTCCGGGGATTTACCGTCAGGCAAAATCCCCGGGGCATCGCGAATTAGGATTGAGCCACGAAAGGCTCAGCCATCGATGGAAAGCAGCTCGATCTTGAACAACAGGGTCGCGTTGCCGGGGATCGGCCCCCGCCCCACGGGGCCATAACCCATGCTGGAAGGGACCGCGATTTCGATCGTGTCGCCAACAGCCATCTGCGGCACGGCAAGCTGCCATGCGCGAATCAGGCCCGAAAGGGGAAACGTCGCAGGCGCCCCCCTCTGCCACGAACTGTCGAACACTTCGCCATCCACGAAGCTGCCTTCGTAATGCAGGGTCACAGTGTCGCGCACCGTGGGATGCGCGCCTGATCCATCACCGGAAACGCGTTTCCACAGCACCCCGCCGGGGAGATAGTACCAACCGTCGCTCGCCTGCCGACTGGCCAGCGCCAGCATCTGCTGGTTGTGCCAGGCAATATCCTGTGACTTGCCCTCGGCCACGGGTTCCGGCGCTGCCTGCGCCAGCGCCATGGAAGGCAGCAGCATCGCGAGAAACGCGATGGAATACCGCCTCATTCCCCGCTCTCGCGCGTTACGGTGAGAGTGTATTCGCCATTGTTTTCGCCGTAGGCGCTGGCTTTGATCAGCAGCCGGTTCATCCAATCGGCATTCAGTTCGGAAATGTCGAACACGATGCGGGCATTGGTTCCACCACCACCATCATCGTCGCGCGCCATGGAGGAAAAGCCGACCGGGGTTTCAAAGCCCACGTCGAGAACCGGATCGATCCCCTCATCCCCATCGCCCGCACGCATATCGATGACAAGCGCACCGGAGCCATTGGCCAGCGACGTGCGGGTCTGCCGATCGAGCTTATACAGCCGTTCGCGAACGTCATTGTCCAGAACGCCCCGGATCGTGCTGCCGAGCTGCACTTCCCTGGGGGCAACATCGGCTGCCTGCAGGCCATTGATCGAAATCGAATAGGCTCCCGTGCTTCCACCAACGCCATAAGCGCGCACGGTGTAGCGCCCGGTTTGCGGCACGGTGAAACGCAGGCGCGCATTCAGGTCGCCGCCGCCATCGTCGTCGCTGGCCAGCGATTCGCCAGTCGCGGTGTTGCCAGAGAATATCTCGAGGCCCGGATCGACGTTCGACCCGCCAGCCTGATTCATCGCGATGACCAGAACCTGGCCGCGTTCCGCCCGCACATGGAACAACTGGCCGTCGGAATCCGCCAGTTCGCCCGACAACGTCTGACCAATCGCCAGATCACGCGGCGGTGTGGGGCGATAGTCGGATGGCAGGACGATCAGATCGAAGCGGCGGCCACCCGTTTCACCAACGGCATTGGTCACTTCGATCCGCAGCCGCTTCGTTTCATCAAAGAAAAGCCGCGTACTAGCCGAAAGCGATCCGGCGGAATCGTCGTTCTCGGCCAGAAGCTCGTCACTGTCCGCATCAAACACCCGCAGATAGGGGTCGGAACCGCCCACCTGCGCTGCGGTCAATTCCAGCCCCTGCCCGCCCTGAAGCGTCAGCCTGAACCGCGCTGGTTCGCCGTCTTCGCGCATCTCGGCCCGGAAAACTTTGCCTTGTGGCGTTTCACGATCGAGATCGCGGTCCTGCGCGGAAACCGCCGTCAGCGGAATCGCGAGGGCCACCACGGCCGTCGCGAAAAGGCGGGCGCAACGCCGCACGGTATGACCTTGCATGCTTCTTCCTTCGCTATTTATCCGCTGCCCCGTGCTGGACCCGCACCGGATGGATCAATCTTCGCCTGTCAGGAACGCCACCAGCGTCCTGACCTTCTTCTGCCGCCACTGTGGCCGCGGCGCGACCAGCCAGTAGGCACGGCGGCCTTCTTCCGGCCCTTCCAGAACTTTCAGGGTGCCAGCCTCTATCGCTTCTTCACACAACAACAGGGGGAGCACAGCCTTGCCCAGCCCGGCAACCGCGCTGGCCAGCGCCTGACCCGCGTTACCCGCCTGAATGGCCGGTTCGACGCCATCAGGCAGAGTCGCGCCCGACCAGCCGATCCAGTCATCCGGCGCGCCATCGGCGGCGACGGTCACTCGCTGCGCTGGGGCAAGTTCCACCCCTTCCAGATCGCCCGACCCTTCTACCAGCCTGATGGCGATATCGAGATTGGCCTCGGTAAAATCGACTTCTTCCCCGCCGATCAGCTGATAGCGCACTTCTGGGTTGGCGCGACGGAAGGCCGCCAGCCGATGCGCCAGCCACTGGGCGTAGAAT
>Ga0182745_1005291_pt1 | contig 10565 bp, 7 predicted proteins | sample eDN3rd30CKraftBY_FD_128523 | JGI IMG/M metagenome (GOLD analysis project Ga0182745, IMG submission 128523) | Enriched backyard soil microbial communities from Emeryville, California, USA - eDNA 3rd pass 30_C Kraft BY (version 2) (version 2) | ecosystem: Environmental > Terrestrial > Soil >... | reverse complement strand
TGGTACGACCGAAAGGATCATTGTGGATGCCGTCGTGATGCAGGAGTTCGGAGGACCCGATGTCTTGAGGTGGCAATCGGTCCCCGATCCGAAAGCCGACCCCGGTTGGGTCACCGTCGAATTGAGGGCAGCGGCACTCAATTGGCACGACGTCCTGGTACGACAGGGCAAGTATTCGTCACCACTGCCCCACATTCTCGGAGCGGACGGCGCAGGAATCCGCACCGACACCGGCGAGGAGGTTCTCGTGCTCCCGTCGCTGTGGTGGGGTGATCGCGAAGCCGCCCCGGGCGCGCGGTGGGAGATCCTCGGCGATCACCAGCGTGGTACCTACGCCGAACTGGTCCGAGTCCCGAAGGACTGCGTCGCACCCAAGCCCCGCGGCCTCACCTGGGAGCAGGCCGCGGCACTTCCCCTCGTCGGCCTCACCACCTACCGCGCCCTGTTCACACGCGGCCGCCTCCGCGCCGGCGAAAATCTCCTGGTCCTCGGCGCCGGCGGCGGCGTCGCGACCATGGCCGTGATGCTTGCGGCCGCCGTCGGCGCCCGGGTCACGGTAACCTCGTCGTCGACGTCCAAGATCGAGCAGGCTCGAGAGCTCGGCGCGGCGAACGGCGTGTTGTACACCGATCCTCATTGGCCGGACGCCGCTCGCCGACTCTCACCCCACGGCCAGGGCTTCGATCTCGTCCTGGATTCCGTCGGGACATGGGAACAGTCCGTCACGGCATTGCGGCCGGGCGGTCGACTGGTCGTGCTGGGAGCGTCACGCAGCGAACGCACCACCCTCGATGTCCGCCCGTTCTACTTCGGACAGTACGAACTGATCGGGACCACGATGGGCAGCCCCCACGACTTCGCGGGTCTTCTACGGCTGTTGGACGCCGAAACCGTTCCCCCCCTGCCGATCAGTGCTGTGTTTCCTCTCGCCGAAGCGGCCGCCGCACACAAGTACCTCGAACAGGGAAGCGGGTTCGGGAAGATCGTGCTCTCACACAGCTGAGAGCCGTTCGTCCGCCGGCCGGCGACACGCGTCCGGCTATCATCGATCCGGCAGGTCGGCTATCGATGCGAGAGACGCGGTTCGGCGGCGACGAGAGGATGCACAGTGGCGAGTGAGCACTCGACGCCCGCCGACGACAGTCGCGACGTGATCGACTGGATGCGCGCCGAGTGGACGGAACGACGGGATTCGGCCGATCTGGAATTCGCCACCACCATGGCCCTGTTTCGCACGCATCAGTGGATCGTCCGCGCCATGGACGGGGAGCTACGCTCACTTCGATTGTCGCGCAATGCCTATCTCATCCTGACGTCGCTGCAGCTGTCCGAGGAGCGAACCCGCACACTGGGAAAGCTGAGCAAGTACCTGATGGTCCATCCGACCACGGTGTCGATGGCGGTCGACCAGCTCGTGAAGGCCGGTTTCGTCGAACGCCATGCCCATCCGACGGATCGCCGGACCGTCCTCGCCACTCTCACCCCGGCGGGCCTGGACGTGGTCGAGGAAGCGAACGATCGCCTCGCCGGAGCCCGGTTCGGTCTCGCGTCGGTCGACACACAGACTCTCGAAACCTTGATCGCACATCTGCAACTCGTCCGCCGCGCCGTCGGCGACATCGAGACCGGCCACTGACCGGCTGAAATTCGCGCGGCCGCAGCAGCCGAATGCCGCACTCCTGTGCATCCCACACCTCTTGCCAGAAACATTTTGTCGCCCTACTATTCAAATCTAGAATTCTTTCCGGCAGGGCACGGGTCGACCCCGGGTTCCATTGCGCGTCAGCGCTTCCCTCGCCGCGATCACCCCCAGTCGAGTCCCCGCACAGGAGCACACTCCGATGGTTTCCTTCGCATTCACCGACGAGCACGAAGAGTTCCGAAAAACGTTGGCAGCGTTCAGCGACCGCGTTCTCCTGCCCGGCTACCGCGACCGCGCAGCGTCGACGGAATTCCCCTTCGACATCCTGCAGAAACTCGGCGACATCGGCCTGCTGGGCATCGGACTACCCGAGCAATACGGCGGAACCGGCACCGAAGATCCCATTCTGCTCGGAATCGCCACCGAGACCCTCGCATACGGCGACGTGAACATGGCGTCGGCTCCCGTACAGATCGGCCTGGTCGCCTCCCAACTGGCGCTCTGCCGGGACGAGGTCCAGGACCACTACCTTCCGCCGCTGATTCGCGGTGAACAAACCATCGCCATCGCCCTGACCGAGCCAGGCTCGGGATCCGACGCGAGCGCCCTTCGCACCACCGCCACCGCCGTGGAGGGTGGATGGCGCCTGAACGGGGAGAAGACCGCGATCTCATGGGCGATGAACGCCACCGCCGCACTCGTCTACGCCCGCGAACCCGGATCGGAGCGGGCACGAGGCGTCAGCTGCTTCGTCGTCCCGCTCGACGCGGACGGAGTCACCGTCAGCCACATGCCCGGCATGGGTTGCCTCCCGCTGGGCTGGGGAAGCATCCACCTCTCCGATGTCTTCGTCCCCGAATCACATCTCGTCGGGGAACTCGGCAAAGGCTTCCACTCGGTGATGGAACACTTCGACTTCAGCCGTGCCGCCCTGGGGCTGATGTGCCTCGGAGCCGCGAAGCAGAGCCTCGAGGAGGCCGCCGAATACGCCCAGCAGCGGGAAACCTTCGGACAACCACTGTCCGAGCACCAAGGCCTCGCATTCCAATTCGCCGAGCACGCCACTTATCTCGAGGGGGCCCGCTGGATCTGCTATCGCGCGCTGTGGCTCAGGGAAATCGCTCAACCACACACCGCCCTCGCGTCGATGAGCAAGTGGTGGCCACCTGTCGTGGCCAAGAACGCGATCGAGTTCGCGATGCGGGTACACGGAAATCTCGGCTACTCGACCGAATCACCTCTGCAGCAGAGATACCGCGACGTCACCGCCTATCTCGTCGCCGATGGCACCGCCGAGATCCAGAAGCGCATCATCGCCAAGGACATCTTCGCCCGCGGCACGGTATCCCTCTGACCCGACCCTCGAACGGAATACACGAATGAACACACATGGCACTGCAGCACCGAAGGAACTGAAGGACAGCAGCGCACTGGTGGTGGGAGGAACGGCCGGAATCGGCCTGGCGACCGCGGTAGGCCTCGCTCAGGCCGGCGTACCGCGCATCATGATCGTCGGCCGCGGATCGGAACGCGGATCTGCTGCCCGAGAGCGCATTTCGTCTGCCAACTCGTCGTGCGAGGTCACATTCCTGTCCGCCGACGCGACCACCGTCGAGGGCGCCACACACATCGCGGCCGAAGCCGAACGGATCCTCGACGGTGTCGACATCCTGGTCTCGACGACGGCCGCAGACACCCGGCCGGAACTCTTCGCGAACATCCCCACCGACGACATCGCACGCATCTTCAACCAACTCGCACTGCCGTGCATGTACCTCGCGAGCGAGATCGTCCCGCACATGACAGCACGGAAGACCGGGGTGATCATCAACGTCGCCTCGGATGCCGCGAAGACCGCCACCCCCGGCGAAGCGGTCATCGGAGCGGCCAAGGCGGCGATCGTCATGTTCAGCCGGACCCTGGCCATCGAAGCCAAGCGCAACGGGATCCGAGTCAATGTTCTGACCCCGTCGCTCGTCGCCGGCACCGGTTCGACCGAGCGAATCACATCCGACGGATTCAGCGCCAAACTGTTTGCCAAGGCCGCCCAGCAAGCCCACCTCGGCGTCCCCGAATCCGAAGACCTGGCCGCACTCGCAGTCTTCCTCGCCTCCCCCGCCGCACGACGGCTCACCGGACAGGCGATCAGCGTCAACGGAGGAATTTCCGCAGCCTGAGAACTACCCCCGGGGGACACACCCATCCAGACGCCTCATCCCATCGAGGCAATTCCTTCACCCTCGAGGCTGAGATCGCTTCCGAACAGTTCATTTCCCCCATTCCGCTCGAGAACATGGTTCGACCAACAACTTCCGTCCACTTCCGCCCACGAACAGGGCACCCTAAAGCAAGGATCCGCACATGGACGTCGTGGAGCACACACGGGCAATCCTTCCCGAGGACCGCTACAGCGCGAACACGCTGCACGCGTTCCGATCGAACGGTTACTGGCGTGACGAGAGCCTGACCGAACACGTCGACCGATGGACGGAGACAGACCCGGATTTCGTCGCCGTCACCGACGGCTACAGCACGCTCACCCGCGGCGAACTTCGCGCACAGGCATATCGGCTGGCGGCGTCACTGAGGAAACTCGGCGTCGCCCCCGGCGACCGGGTTCAGGTGCAGCTGCCGAACTGGAACGAATTCGTCGTCATCTATGTGGCCGCAGCCCGGATCGGCGCTGTTGTGGTGCCCACGATGCCGGTCTACCGGCACGACGAGGTGCGCTACGTCCTCCAGCACTCCGGAGCCAAGGTCTCCTTCGTCACGGAAGAGTTTCGCAAGTTCCGCTATGCCGACATGCTGGCGGAGATCCGTGGCGAGCTGCCCGGGCTCGAGCACGTCGTCGTCGTACGTGGATCTGCACGTGCCGATGAGCTCGCATTCGAATCACTGATCGCCGGAAACCATGTGCCTGGCCCCGACGAACTCGGATCGCCGCCGCCGGCGGATGCCGCTCACGCGATCATCTACACCTCGGGCACGGAATCACGCCCGAAGGGCTGCCAGCACACGTTCAACACCCTGTCCTTCACCGTCTACGGTCTCGGTCGCGAGGTGATGGGCCTGGGCCCCGACGATATCGTCTTCATGCCCTCCCCGGTCACGCATGCAACCGGACTCGCCGTGGGCGTGGCGACACCGTTGATCCTCGGGAGCGGAATTCACCTACTCGACGTGTGGGAACCCCACGAGGGACTTCGACGCATCGCCGAGTACAGGACAACGGTCAGCATGGCCGCGACACCGTTCCTCCAGATGGCACTCGGGGCGATCGAAGCAGGCGCGGCTCACGACCTGAGCTCGATGCGACTCTGGGTGAGCGCAGGCGCCCCGATCCCGGAAACCCTACTGCGGGATTGGAAGACAGCGCTCCCTGACTGCACCCTCCTTCCGGTATACGGCAGTAGCGAGGGACTGTTGGTGACCGCCGTGCGTGTCGACGACCCCGTCGAGAAAGTGCTCTCCTCCGACGGGCGGGCCTTCGAGGGTGTCGATCTCGAAATCCGCGACGACGCGGGTACCGTGCTGCCGGCCGGCGAGGAAGGCCAGATCTTCTACGGTGGACCGGGTATCTTCCTCGGATACTGGCGCGATCCCGAGCGCACCGCCGCGTCGATCGACCACCGAGGGTTCCTCGCGTCCGGTGATCTCGGCCGCGTCGACGCGGAGGGCTTTCTGCGGGTCACGGGGCGCATCAAGGACCTCATCATCCGGGGAGGCATGAACATTTCCGCGCGGGAGGTGGAGGAGCACCTCTTGGCACATCCGCGGATCGTCGCAGCAGCGGCGGTGGCGATGCCGGACGCCCGACTCGGCGAGAAGGTGTGCGCCTTCGTTGTCGTCGACGGCGATGCACCGACCCTGGAGGAGGTGGCCGACTTCCTCCGAAACGAACGTAAGGCCATGATGCAGAAGATCCCGGAGAAGCTGGTGGTCGTGGATCAACTCCCCACCACCGCGACCGGAAAGATCCAGAAATTCCTCCTCCGCAAGCAGGCAGCCGAATTGGCTGCCGACGCCTGATCGGCTGCCGCCGCCCGCGGAGGCACATGCCGACAGAGACCGGTCGGCTGCCTACCGCGGGTACCGGTAGATGGCTTCGGACCGATTCGCCGCGCCCAGTTTTCGAAGAATCTTCTTGACGTGTGTCTTCACCGTGAAGATGCTGATCACCAGTTCCTCGGCGATTTCGGCGTTGGACGCACCCCGAACAACCAATGCGAAGACCTCGCGTTCACGAGCAGTCAGGCAGTCGATCGCCGGCGCATCCGGGACCTCGTGGGTGTTTCCGGTCGGCAGGGCGGCCCACCGGGTGGAGTTCTCGTCGACGAAATGCACATCGGCATACCCGAGACGCTCGACTTCCCTCGCCTCCTGCTGCAATCGTTGGATTATCAGAGCCTTCTGTTCGCTGAGACGATCAGCGAGCATCACCCGTTCGAACAGCGTTCCGGAAGTCCGCGCGAATGCGTCGATCACCTCTCTGTCCACTGCGTCCAATGGCTCACCGGCGACACGACTTCCGTGCACGAGCCCGATCACCCCGGCCGACACGGTGATCGGAGCCACCACATACGCGCTCGATGCGAGCATCTGCACAGCCTCGTCGGTCGGCCCGATGTCGGTGTCCGATCCGACGAGCACCGCTGCCCCTGTCTCGCATGCCCGGTCCTCGGCGGAGCCGGAAGTGAGGGGCAGGGCGTGCGGCGAGAAAACTGTCTGCTCTGCCCTTTCCTCGCTGTACAGGTCCAGCACCGTCCACGTTCCGTTGTGCACTTCGGACAACAGTATTCGGTCGAGGTGGGCAATGTGTGCCAGCTCCCGGCAGATGAGCTTGCGGAGACCGGCGACCGACTCGGCTCCGCGAAGACGACGCATCGCTCCGGCAAACTCGTCGGGCGAGAATTCATGCGCCGGTTCGGAATACTGCGTGCGGATTCGCCGCCGCAATTCCTGGAGATCAGCAATGAGACGACCGAGTGACCGCCGCCGCTCGGGGCCGAGTGCTGTGAGCGCAGCGAACGCAGATTCGGTGGCTGCATCGAGCAACGCTACGCAGGTGCCGGGAAAATCCGGCCGAGCCTTGTAGGGCCGCAGATCGATACCGTAGTCGTTCCCCAGCCGGTCGAGGAGGTCGATCACAGCCTGTGGCAATCCGCGTTCGGCCACCGCCCGGGAGGTTCTCTGCCCCTGCGATTTCTGTCTCATCGCTGTCGTCGAGCCTGGCTCGAGTAGAGGGCAGCCGCGGCAGCGCGCGTCGGTACGTGCAATTTCTTGAGTACTGCCTTCACGTGCGACTTCACGGTTCCCTCGGAAATGACCAGCGCTTGGGCGATCTGGCTGTTCGTAGCTCCCGTCGCGAGATACGAGAGGATCTCGCGTTCCCGAAAGGTCAGCACCGAGTTCGGTTCGACCATCTGGCGGTCGTCGGGCTTGCCAACGGCGCCGTCCGCCGTTACCTCGGCACGACGGGAGAGAATCGCGTCGGCCTTCGAGATCCGATCGAGCATGTCCTGAGTTTCGTCGAACGACTTCTCGATCCGTGCACGTTGCAGTTGGAGCCGTTGCTTCAGAACGGCCTGCTCGTAGATGATCGCCAGAACGGTTGCGAAGGTGTCCAATCGATCTCGATCACTCGGGTCGAGCGCATCGCTCGACCCGGGACGATCGGCATGGAGCAGCCCGATGACTTTTCCCCCGGACATCACCGGTGCAGCGACGTATGCCGACGTCCGGGATGCACTGACCAACTCCCTGTGGGTGCGCCGATCGTCGGCTGGGGCGGCAACCAGCGCCGGAACCCGGCGGCGTACCAGCTCGGTTTCCAGGGGCGCCTCCGCCAGCGACAGTTCGGTGGAGGCGATGTAATCGGAGAAGTCGAGTGGGGAGCCGTCGAGTTCAGGCCGTAGATAGAGGCGACGCGGCTGCCAGCGGGAGCCCGACACGGCGGAGATCAACGAGCGCGTGAACGCCAACTTGGTGCAGACGATGCTCGGTGCCGACTCGATGATCTCGCGCGGCGGAAGCTCCCGGAGTTGGACGGCGACGTCGTGGACCGCGCCCAGCTCGGCAACCCGACGGACGGCCTCTTCCTTGGCGAACTGCTCTTCCAGGTGTTCGATGTCGACGAGGATTCGACATGCGTCCTCGATGTCCGCTCCGGCTATCCGTCCCTCGGTCAGCGCATCGGCGAGCCTGCGCCGCGCCGTGGCCAACGACACCGCCAGGGCAGAAGGGCGCGGGTCGCAGGGTTGGTCGCCCAGCAGTTTGCCTGCCGTGCCGAGGCATTCGGTGGCTCGCTGGAGGAGATGCGTCGAAGTCGTCCGGCTCACCGTCACCCTGCACCCTCGACCTTTCTCGTCCATGCCGCCCACTCCTTGTGACTGAAGTCACTCGGAAGTATAGCCAGCTCGGAGCGCACCGTCCAATGGTATGACCGATACAAGGGTGGGCGCCGCGGCAGTGTCCCACGAGTGGAGGAATCGACAGCCCGGAGACCGGATGCTCTGGCCGTGCCCGCACGGTGTTCTCTACCGTCCGGGCAGCAAGCAGATATGCCTCACAGAGATGATGTGAACCGTCGCCGGAGTCCGATGCCGCGCCGGTCGGCGACCCCGGGCCGGAGGTCCTTTCCGCGCCGACAGCCGGACCTCGCCACCTCGCTCACGCCACACGAAGCCCTATCCCAATCGGACAGAGCATTTTGGACTGTCCTTTACATTGGCCAGTCCATATGGTGGCATGTGTGACGGGGACCACTTCCCGCGGGGCCCGCTGGTGGCATCGCCGCCAACCATCGAAAGCAATCGACAGGAGCTTCCATGAGCACAGTCGGCACGACTGGGTTGCAGGCGCCCACACGGCACCTGAACCGCTGGTGGTATGTCGCCACCGGCTTTCTCACACTGCTGTTCGGCACCAGCACGGTCAACGTCCTGTTCAACATCCTCGGCAAGCCCATGACCGAGGAGTTCGGCTGGGACCGCAGCATCATCGCCAACGGTCTCTCCATCGAGACGATGATGGTCGGTGTCAGCATCGTCATCCTGGGCTTCCTCATCGACCGCTACGGCCCCAAAGTGCCTTCGGTGCCGATGGCCCTGACTTTCGGAATCGGCCTCATGTTGATGGCCGCGCTGCCGAACAACGAAATGTTCTTCTTCGCGCTCTGCATCGTGATCGGCGCCGGCGCCGGCGCGGTAAACCCGGTAGCGCACTCCACCGTGGTGAGCGCTTGGTTCCAGGACCGTCGCGGCATGGCGCTGGGCATCCTCATGGCCGGTCTCGGTGCCTGCGGGGTATTGATGCCGTACCTCGCCAACTGGGTACTGAGCATGGGCAGCTGGCGCGTGGCCTTCCTCGTCATCGGCGCGGTGTGCACGATCATTCCGACTTCGGTCTATGCATTCGTCACCCGGATGCCGGCCGAACACGACGCCGAACGCGAGGCTGCACGTCTGCAAGGCCGGGTTGCCGGAGAATCTCTCCTCACCGTGGCCCGGAAATACCGACAGTTCTGGTTGCTCTCCGTCGCCATCTTCCTGGTGTCCTCGGCCACCTTCGGCCTGATGTCGCAGGTGGTACCGATGACCACCGACAAGGGCATCAGCCAGACCACCGCCGTGTCCGTCCTGTCCGTTCTCAGCCTGTCCTCGATGTTCGCTCGCCTGCTCGTCGGCTACCTGCTCGACCGCTTCTACGCGCCCCTGCTCGGCTCGATCATCTTCGCACTGTGCGCGATCGGCGTCTTCCTCATGATCACCTCGTCGGAGGTAGGACTGCTTGTCATGGGCTCTGCACTGATCGGCCTGGGGCTGGGATCCGAGGGCGACCTCGCCGCCTACATGGTGAGCCGGTACTTCCCCAAGCATTCGTACGGTCGGGTGCTGGGATTCATCTACTTCCTCTACGCCCAAGGCGCAGCCTTCGGAATCTTCCTGCTCGGACAGATATACAGCGCCACGGGGTCCTACCGCGCCGGGGCACTCCCGATCATCGTGCTGGTCGGCATCGGCATCGCCTGCCTGCTGATGATGGGCTCCTACCGCTTTACCCTGAACCACAAAGAGGTCGATGCTGCCGAAGCGGCCCGGGAGACCACAACGTCGCCAGTTTCGCACTGATACCCCATCGACCAAAAAGGAGCAGAGATGACCGACGGATTCCACGACGCCCTGATAACGCAGTCCACCTCGGAGATGCCGGAGAAGTTCTTCGACCGGTTCATGTTCAACCTCCATCCGGACGACGGCACCGCGCCCTCGGTAATCCTCGGCGCCGGGGTCTATCCGCCGCGGAACGTCGTGGACGGCTTCGTCGTGCTGACCACTGCAACCGAGCAGCGCAACCTCCGCGTCTCCACCGAACACGACGCAACCGACAAAGCTTCCGTCGGGCCTCTGCGATGGGAAACCGTCGAGGACAACACCACGTGGCGAATCCGACTCGACGAGAACAAAACCGGACTCGAACTCGACCTTCTCTGGCACGCCCGGGCGCCCTACTGGCTCGGATCCGTGGACGTGACGAACACCGACGGAAACCTCACCTCGTTCGACCATCTCTTCCAGCCCGGTCGCTACCAGGGCACGCTCACGCTGGACGGCACCACAACCGATGTCACCGGTTGGTACGGGCTGCGGGACCGTTCCCGCGGAGTACGTACCATGTCCGGAGGCCAGGGCCTGCACATCTGGTATCAGGCCCAGTTCCCTGACCGCACATTCGGATTCCTCCTCGTCGAGGACCGGCACGGCGGACGGATCCTGCTGGAAGGCGCCGTCATGCACGACGACGGGCGACTCGACGACATCACGGACGTCCGGCACAGCCTGGCATTCACGACAGGTAACGACCTTCTCCACGGCACAGTGGAGATCGTGACCGCCACCGGCGCGACCTACCGTGTCGATGCCGA
>Ga0182745_1005290_pt1 | contig 10568 bp, 8 predicted proteins | sample eDN3rd30CKraftBY_FD_128523 | JGI IMG/M metagenome (GOLD analysis project Ga0182745, IMG submission 128523) | Enriched backyard soil microbial communities from Emeryville, California, USA - eDNA 3rd pass 30_C Kraft BY (version 2) (version 2) | ecosystem: Environmental > Terrestrial > Soil >... | reverse complement strand
GGCGGCGCCAAGGCCGGCGCGGTCATCACCGGCGCCTATGCGCGCATCCGCAAGCAGTTCGGCCTGTCCGTGGGCCGCTTCGAGGGCGTGGAGGAAGCGCTGGCCCGTATCGGCGGCAAGGCCTACAAGATCAGCGCGCTGTCGCAGGCCACGGCGGCAGCGGTGGATCGCGGCGACGTGCCGTCGGTGCCGTCGGCCATCGCCAAGTACCACTGCACCAACATGAGCCGCGAGTGCATCAGCGACATGATGGACATCATCGGCGGCAAGGGCATCATCCTCGGCCCGCGCAACTTCGCCGGCCGCAGCTGGCAGGCCGCGCCGATCGCCATCACGGTCGAAGGCGCCAACATCATGACCCGCAGCCTGCTGATCTTCGGCCAGGGCGCGATCCTGTGCCATCCGTGGGTACTGAAGGAAATGAAGGCGGCGCAGGACGAGGACCGCAAGGCCGGCCTGCGCGAGTTCGACAAGGCGCTGTTCGGCCACGTCCGTTACGGCATCTCCAACGCGGTGCGTTCGTTCTGGTTCGGCCTGACCGGCGCACGCTTCGGTTCGGCGCCGGGCGATGCCTACACCCGCCGCTACTTCCGCAAGCTCGACCGCTATTCGGCCAACCTGGCGCTGATGGCCGACATCTCGATGATGACGCTGGGCGGCAAGCTGAAGTTCAAGGAATCGCTGTCCGGCCGTCTCGGCGACGTGCTCAGCCACATCTACATGACCAGCGCCATGCTCAAGCGCTACCACGACGAAGGTGCACCGAGCGCCGAGCAGCCGCTGCTGGCGTGGGCGTTCCATGACAGCGTGCACCGCATCGAGGAGTCGCTGTCGGCCGCATTGCGCAACTTCCCGATCCGCCCGATCGGCTGGCTGATGTGGGCGCTGATCTTCCCGTTCGGCCGCCGCGCCGAAGCGCCGGGCGACCGCCTGAGCCGCCGCGTCGCCGCGCTGCTGATGTCGCCGAACGAAGCCCGTGACAGCCTTGCCCGTGGCGTGTTCCTGACCCCATGCGAGAACAACCCCGGCGGCCGCATCAACAGCTACCTGAGCAAGGCGGTGATGGCCGAGCCGGTGGAGCGCAAGTTCCTCAAGGCACTCAAGACCAAGGGCATCGAGGCGCTGACCTTCGCCACGCAGCTGGACGAGGCGGTGGCCGAAGGCGTCATCACCCAGGACGAGCGCACTCTGCTGGAAGAGCTGCGCGCGATCACCCTGGACACGATCACCGTGGACGACTTCGAGCCGCACGAACTGCGCGCGGCCTCATACTACGACCGCGAGGGCCAGCGCCCCGCGCAGGTTGCCTGAGCACCGGCAACCATCGGCAAAACCGGAAACGGCGGGCACTGCCCGCCGTTTCCTTTTCGGGAGAAGACATGACCACGCCCCTGTTGTCGCTCTACCGCCGCATCACCCGCTGGCCCGGCGGACACTGGCTGTTCGCACGTGCCATATGCTTCAAGGCGCCCTACTTCGCCAGCATTTCCCCGCGCATCACCGTGCTCGAACCCGGCCGCTGCGAAGGCACGCTGGTCGACCGCCGCAAGGTACGCAACCACATCGGCACGGTGCATGCGATCGCACTGTGCAACCTTGCCGAGCTGACCGCGGGGTTGATGGTGGACGCCTCGCTGCCGGCCGGCATGCGCTGGATCCCCAAGGGCATGGAAGTGCAGTACCTGGCCAAGGCCCGTGGCCGCCTCCATGCCATCGCGCTGCCGGCGCAAGCCATCGTTGCCGCCACCGAGGCCCATGCGTTGCCGGTCGTGGTCAGCATCCGCGACCGTGCCGGCAGCGAGGTGTTCCAGGCGCGCATCGACATGTGGCTGTCGCCGGTGCGCGGCAGCAAGGCCTGAATCGACGGCACCTGCGGCGTGCGTGGCCGGCCGCCATTACCGGCACTCAGGGGGAAGCCGGCGTCCCGGTCGGCGGCACCACCGCACCCTCGGTGCGGCGCGACAGCCGCCAGCCGATGCCGGCGGCGATCACCGCTGCGGTTGCGCTGATGCCGGCGAAACCGGCAGTGCCGATGCCGAGCAGGCGCAGCCCGTTCATACCCAGCGCGATGGACAGGTCACCGAAGCGCCACACCGCCGTGTCCACCGCGTTCTGGCCCTTGTAGCGCACGTTGCGCGGCACACGGGTGTACAGGCTGTGCCGCGCCGGCTCGGCCATGCCGTAAGCCAGGCCGCGGCTGACGATCAGCGCGATCGCCACCGCCGGCATGCCGAACAACAGCGGCGCACGCGGGTCCGGCGCGAACAGCACCAGCAGCAGCACCGCGATGCTGGCCAGCGCCCACAGCATGATGACGATGCCCGGCCCCTTGCGCGGCAGCAGCCAGCGGGTGAGCGTGAGCTGGGTGATCGCGGTCAACACGTTGCCGGCCAGATCGACATTGGCGGCGAAGCGCGTGCGCGCCACCGCATCGGCGAAGGTGGCGCCGGAGTAGTCGGCCACCAGCGCGTAGTTCACCGTGCCGATGCCATCGGCCAACAGCAGCAGGATCGACATGCTTCGGATGAACGGGTCGGCGAACACCTGCTTCAGCCCGTCGAACATGCCACCGCCCACCGCCGCCTCGTGGCCCGGCTCGTGCCGCCGCGCACCATGCACCCGCGCCCAGCGCCCGAGCGCGACCACGCAGCCCAGCGCCGCGCACAGCAGCACCGCCGACACCACCAGCAGCGGCGCCACGCCGATCACGCCGACCAGCGAGCGCGTCAGCGTCGGCCCGGCCACCGCACCCAGCGTGCCCGCCACCGCGATCACCGGGAACAGCCGCCGTGCCTGCTCGGTGCTCCAGATGTCGGACATGAAGCTCCAGAACACCGACACCACGAACAGGTTGAACACACTGACCCAGACGAAGAACAGGATGCCCAGGGTGCGCGGCGTCAGCAGCTCCGGCCACGCGAACAGCGGCACGAAGCCGATCAGGCAGGCGATGAAGAACACGTAGACCAGCGGCATCACCACCCGCCGCGGCCAGCGCGTGACCAGCGCACCGAACAACGGCGTCAGCAGCAGGGTGCCGACGAAGGTCGCGCCGTAGAACCACGGCAACTGGGTCGAGCCGACCGCCGCGGCCAGTTGCTCGCGCAGCGGCCGGATCACGTAGTACGCGGCCAGCACGCAAAAGAAGTAGGCGAAGGACAGCGCGACGGCCGGCCATTCCCCGCTGTGTACCCTGCCCCGACTGGACTGCATGCCTTGCGCGTTCCACGCGATGAAGCGCGCAAGGTATCCGATGCACTGCAACATCGCCAGTGCGACGGTCTGCGCCGGCTATGCTGGCGGCACGTCCAAGGGGGAGCGCGATGCAGGAATACGACTACATCATCGTCGGCGCCGGCTCGGCCGGCTGCGTACTGGCCAACCGGCTCAGCGCCGACCCGCAGGTGCAGGTGCTGCTGGTCGAGGCCGGCCCGCGCGACCGCCACCCGTTCATCCACATGCCCGCCGGACTGGCGCGGCTGGTCGACAACCGCCGCCTGAACTGGAGCTACGACACCGCGCCGGAGCCGCAGCTGCAGGACCGCCGGCTGTGGTGGCCACGTGGCAAGGTGCTGGGCGGTTCCAGTTCGATCAACGCCATGTGCTACGTGCGCGGCGTGCCCGGCGACTACGACCGCTGGGCCGCCGCCGGTGCCGAGGGCTGGGACTGGGCGAGCGTGCTGCCGTGGTTCCGCAACAGCGAATGCAACACGCGCGGCGGCGATGCGCTGCATGGCGACGCCGGCCCGCTGCACGTGAGTGACCTGCGCCACGTCAATCCACTCAGCCATGCCTTCATCGAAGCCGGCATGCAGGCCGGGCATGCCCATAACCACGATTTCAACGGCCCCATGCATGCCGGCGTCGGCCTGTACCAGGTCACGCAGAAGGACGGCGCGCGTTGTTCGTCGGCCGCCGCCTACCTGGCGCCGGCAAGGCAGCGCCGCAACCTGCAGGTGCTGACCGGCGCGCTGGTCGAGCGCATCCTGATCGACGCCGGCCGCGCGCACGGCATCGCCCTGCGCCGTGGTCGGCAGCACGAACAACTGCATGCGCGGCGCGAAGTGCTGCTCAGCGCCGGCGCGGTCAACTCGCCGCAACTGCTGATGCTCTCCGGCATCGGCCCGGCCGACGCGCTGCGCGCGCAAGGCATCGCGGTGCAACTCGACCAGCCGCAGGTCGGCGCCAACCTGCAGGACCACCTGGACATCTGCACCCTGTACGGCACCGTGCCCGGCGTCAGCTACGACCGCGCCAGCGAACTGAAGATCGGCTTCGACTGGTTCCTGCGCGGCCACCGCGGCGCCGGTTGCAGCAACGTCGCCGAGGCCGGCGGTTTCGCGCGCTCGCGCTTCGCGTCCGACGAGCGCGCCGACATCCAGTTCCACTTCGTGCCGGCGATGCTCGACGACCACGGCCGCCACCGCCTGCCCGGCGACGGCTACACCCTGCACGCCTGCTACCTGCATCCGCGCAGCCGCGGCCACATCGCGCTGGCCAGCGCCGACCCGGCCGCGCCGCCGCGCATCCACGCCAATTACCTGAGCGATGCCGAAGGCTTCGACCTGAAAATGATGGTCGAAGCTGCGCACCTGAGCCGCGACATATTGCGCCAACCGGCCTTCGACCGCTGGCGCCGGGCACCGATCTTCCCCGAGCGCGAAGACCTGGACGACGCCGGGCTGGAAGCGTTCATCCGCGCCAAGGCCGAAACCATCTACCACCCGGTCGGCACCTGCCGCATGGGCAGCGACGCCACCGCGGTGGTCGATCCGCAGCTGCGGCTGCGCGGCATCGACGGCCTGCGCGTGGTCGATGCCTCGGTGATGCCCACACTGGTCAGCGGCAACACCAACGCGCCGACGATCATGATCGCCGAGCGCGCGGCGGCGCTGATCCGGACGACGTAGAGCGCATCTTGATGCGCTGGTGACTTCCCCGGGAAACCCCCGGCGCTCCAGGATGCGCGCTACGGGATTGCAGGCCATCTGCAAGGGTCTGGAAAGTACCGGCCGTCACAGTTGGAGTTCAAGGAAAAACAAGAAATATCAACATCATGCCCATTCATCTTCCACTTGTTTGTGCAATGGTGAAAAGCGGCGCTAGAATCGCCGACAGCCTTGGCTTACAGGCATCGATCACGATGAAAGAGAACAACAGGCGCCGGCGTTTCCGCCCGGTGGCATCGGGATTGCTCGGTGTGTTGATGCCCTTCGCACTGTCGTCCACTGCGCAGACCCCACCGGCCTCGCTGGCCTCGGTATCGCAGGCGCCCGCGGCCCTGCCGGTCAATCTGGAAAACGCTCCCGCGCCGTCGCCGACCCAGCCGATGCCCTGGCGCGTATCGCTGCGCCCGGACCAGGTGCAACCGCTGCCGGCCGGGTTCAACGTCGCCGCCATCGAGTCGATGGCCGAGCAGCTCACCTACGGCAACCGCGTGCCCGGCATCGCGATGGCGATCGTGCAGAACGGCCGCATTCTTTCCGCGCGAGGCTACGGCGTCACCGACATCGGCAACCCGCAACCGGTGGATGCGCACACCGTGTTCCGCCTCGCGTCGCTGTCCAAGGCCTTCGCCGGCACGATGGCCGGGCTGCCGGTCAACGACGGCACGCTGCGCTGGGACAGCAAGGTCACCGACTACGTGCCCGGCTTCCGCCTCGCCACGCCCGAGGCCACCGGCAAGCTGACCGTGGCCGACGTGCTCAGCCACCGCGTCGGCCTGCCGTACAACGCCTACGACCGCGACGTCGAGGCCAACGCCGACTACTACACGCTGACCCGAAAGCTGGCCAGCGCACCGCTCAAGTGCGACCCCGGCGAGTGCTATGCCTACCAGAACGTCGCCTTCAGCCTGATCGGCGATGTGGTCTACGCCGCCTCCGGCAGCTTCTACGAGCAGGCCGTCGAGCGGCGCCTGTTCAAGCCGCTGGGCATGAATGACGCCAGCATGGGCCTGGCCGGCATCCAGGCCAGCCCGCACTGGGCGCGCCCGCACGTGCGCAGCCGCAACGGCTGGGTATCGCTGATGCCCAAGCCCACCTACTACCGCGTCGCCCCGGCCGCCGGCGTCAACGCCAGCGCCAGCGACATGGCGCAATGGCTGCTGGCCCATACCGGGCACCGCCCCGACGTGCTGCCGGCACCGTTGCTGGCGACGCTGCACGCACCGTTGATCACTACCCCCGGCGAGATGCGCTCGGGCTGGCGCCACCAGCGGCTGGATTCGGCCGGCTACGCGCTGGGCTGGCGCGTGTTCGACTACTCCGGCCACCCGGTGGTGTTCCATGCCGGCGCGGTGCAGGGCTACCGCGGCCTGGTCGCCCTGCTGCCCGAGCGCGACCTGGGCATCGCCATCCTGTGGAACGGCGAAAGCAGCGTGCCGAGCGGATTGATGCCGACCATCCTCGACCACGCCATCGGCCTGCCGGCACAGCGCTGGCTGGACGTGGACGTCGACTTCGGCAGCGACAACCTGATGGTCGAAGACACCCAGGACAACGCGCCGCAGGGCAAGAAGGGCGTCGTTTCCAACCGCGCCACCGCTTCGCCACGCTGAGGCGGGGGCACACGGGAAGAACCAAGGGCGGCCCGCGTGGCCGCCTTCTTCATTCCGGAGGAAGCACGCCGCTGTCGCGGGAGCAAGGCGAGGCCAGGTCTTCCGGTTACGTTACGGGTCGCGACTTGCGTCGCTCCTGCGGGTGGCGGGGGAACCTGCGGAAGTATCCCGCGCATAAAAAAACTCCCTCCCCGCTGGGCAGTCGGGGAAGGAGTTCCAGGTGCAGCGTCAGTGCCGGATCAGATCAGCGGCGCCGGGGTTGCCGGAAGCGCGACCGGAGCGGCCTTCTTCTTGCGGGCGGCCGGCTTCTTGGCGGCGGCCTTCTTCGCGACCTTCTTCACCGCCTTCTTCGGGGCGGCCTTCTTGGTGGCCTTCTTCACCGCCTTCTTCGCGGTGGCCTTCTTGGCGACCTTCTTCACCGCCTTCTTCGCGGTAGCCTTCTTGGCGACCTTCTTCACCGCCTTCTTCGCGGTGGCCTTCTTGGCGACCTTCTTCACCGCCTTCTTCGCGGTGGCCTTCTTGGCGACCTTCTTCACCGCCTTCTTCGCGGTGGCTTTCTTGGCGACCTTCTTCACCGCCTTCTTGGCGGCCGGTTTCTTCGCAGCTTTCTTCGTGGCCATTGGATGGCTCCTCGTCAGTGATCTATGGAATCGAAATGCCCAGCTGAAGCAAACCCGCGTTGCATCGCGGAGTACCGACGGCGCGTGGCATGCACCGTGACGGATACGGAAACACCCGCAACGGATTCGCGTCGCGGGTGTCGTGTCGTAATGGGGTGTTTCGCGGAAGGAAGCGAATCCTGCTCCACCATCAATGCAATCGTGGCGGACGTCCAGGTTGTGCTTCGCGTCTGAATGTTGATCCGGCTCACTCGCTTCCGCAGGAAAGGTCTGCTGGGCGAAACCTAATCACGGTTTTTTTTACTGTCAACTACCCGCACGCAAATTTTTTCGCGAAGCACCGCGCCCGATCCCCTGCCATCGCCCCGCATCGCCACGCCATGCGCCCCTGGCAACGCCCCGCGCATCGCAACGAGATCGCGGGCACATGCGGAAAACCACTTGAAAAAAGCACTATTCGTTTTTTTTCGGCGAATGCATGCACGGCACCTTCCGTGCATGCGCCTGCTTCGTGCACGCCATCGTCACGGCGGAAAAAACTGATGGCCGACCTGCAACGTGCATCGTTGCAACCGCCCTTTCCGGCAACGCGGAAAGCGTTTTGCGCAAACACGATGCCATCGTCGCGACACTTTCCAACGACTCGACGGCGGCGATGCCGCCGCTTCATCGTCCGCTCGTGACCGGCACGCGACCAACGATGGCACCTGCCGACGGCGGCTTCCCGACACCGGCCATGCACACGAACCGCGGACACGAAAACGGCCGCGCATGGCGGCCGTTTCCGTTGTCTGGCTGACGACCGGAATCAGTGGTCGTCGTTCTCCAGCAGTTCGGCGTAGTCGTCCGGGCCGAGCAGGTCGTTCAACTGCTCCGGCTCGGACAGTTCGACGACGAACAGCCAGCCTTCGCCGTAGGCGTCTTCGTTGATGGTTTCCGGCTTGTCGGCCAGCGCTTCGTTGACTTCGACCACGGTGCCGGACACCGGGCTGTAGACGTCGGAAGCGGCCTTCACCGACTCGACCACCGCCGCGGCATTGCCGGCCTGCACGGTGTCGCCGACGCCGGGCAGCTCGACGTAGACCAGGTCGCCGAGCAGGCCCTGGGCGTGGTCGGAAATGCCGATGGTGACGCGGCCATTGCCTTCGGCACGGGCCCATTCGTGGGACTTGAGGAATTTGAGGTCGCCGGGGATCTCGCTCATGGAACTGCTCCGAAAAAGGGTGGTCGGGAACGGGGGCTAGTTTAGCGAACCCGGCGCGGGGTGGCCGCGCCGGGAGGGATGAATCAGGGGTTGATGCCGGCCTGTGCCTGGCCGTCGCGCACGAACGGGAACTTGACCACGCGCACCGGCACTTCCTTGCCGCGGATGTCCACGCGCACCTCGCCCGGCGCGCCGGCCGGCACGCGCGCGAAGGCGATGGCCTTGCCCAGCGTCGGCGAGAAGGTGCCGGACAGGATCTCGCCCTCGCCGTTGGCGGTGAGCACCTTCTGGCCGTGGCGCAGCACGCCCTTCTCGTCCATCACCAGGCCGATCATTTGGCGCGCGTCGCCGGCGGCCTTCTGCGCCTCCAGCACGTCGCGGCCGATGAAGGCACGCGGCGTTCCATCAGGCTGGTCGTCGAGGGTGACCGTCCAGCCGAGCGCGGCTTCCCACGGGCTGACGGTTTCGTCCATGTCCTGGCCATAGAGGTTCATGCCCGCCTCCAGCCGCAGCGTGTCGCGCGCGCCGAGGCCGGCCGGCTTCACCCCCGCTTCCAGCAACGCGTTCCAGAACGCGACCACCGCCGCCTGCGGCAGCAGCACCTCGTAGCCGTCCTCGCCGGTATAGCCGGTGCGGGCGACGAACAGCGGCACGCCGGTGGCCGAGGCGACTTCCAGCGCGGCGAAGCGGCCGAGCTTGTCCAGCGCGGCGCGGTCGGCTTCGCTCACGAGGCCGGCGACCAGCGCGCGCGCCTGCGGGCCCTGCACGGCGACGATCGCCAGGTCTTCGCGCTCGACCACGTCCACGCCGAAGGCGGCGGCCTGCTCGCGCATCCACGCCAGGTCCTTCTCGCGGGTGGAGGCGTTGACCACCATGCGGAAGAAGTCCTCGCCGAGGAAGTAGACGATCAGGTCGTCGATCACCCCGCCCTGCGGGTTGAGCATGCACGAGTACAGCGCCTTGCCCTGCACCTTGAGCTTGTCGATGGAGTTGGCCAGCAGTCGGCGCAGGAATTCGCGGGTGCGTTCGCCCTTCAGGTCGACCACGGTCATGTGGCTGACGTCGAACATGCCGGCGGCGCGGCGCACCAGGTGGTGTTCGTCGATCTGCGAGCCGTAATGGATCGGCATGTCCCAGCCGCCGAAGTCGACCATCTTGGCGCCGAGCGAGCGGTGGGTTTCGTTGAGCAGGGTCTTCAGGGTCATGGCCGGTCCATGTGGGGAAAGCGGCCATTATCCCAGATGGTTGCATCCAAAACCGCGGCGGGCGGCAACCGCACCGCCGCCCGATCAGGCTTCCTGCACCTTCAGCGTCATGCCGTCCACGGCGACCACCCGGACCGGGCTGCCGGCCGGCAGGTCGGGGCCGGCCACCACCCAGAACGCATCGTCCACCTTGGCGCGGCCGCTGCCGTTGACGATCGGCTGGTCGAGCAGCACCACGCGGCCGACCAGTTGCTCGGCGCGGCGGTTGAGCAGCGGCTGGTCGCTCTGCCGCCCGCGCTGGCGGAACCAGGTACGGTAGATCTGGATCGAGACGAAGCTGAGCACGACGAACAGCACCACCTGCATCAACACGCTGAACCCGTCGAACGCCCACACCGCGAGGAACACCGCCGCGGCGGCGAAGCCCATCCACAGCATGAAGGCACCCGGCGCCAGCGCCTCGGCGGCGAACAGGACCACCGCCAGCGCCGCCCATGCCACCACTTCCCAGCGCATGGTCAGCGCCCCAGCGGCGGCGGGTTGCCGCGCGATGCGGAGGCCTTGCGCTCTTCCTGTTTGGCGAACGCTTCCTTCGCCAGTTCGGCGACACCGGCGATGGAGCCGATCACGCCGCTGGCCTCCATCGGCATCAGCACCAGCTTCTGGTTCGGAGAAGTCGCAAGCTCCTTGAAGGCTTCCACGTATTTCTGCGCGACGAAGTAGTTGATCGCCTGCACGTCGCCCTGGGCGATGGCCTCGGACACCATCGCCGTGGCCTTGGCCTCCGCCTCGGCCAGACGCTCGCGTGCCTCGGCGTCGCGGAACGCGGCTTCCTTGCGGCCCTCGGCTTCCAGTACCGCGGCCTGCTTCTCGCCGTCGGCGCGCAGGATCTCGGACTGGCGCGAACCCTCGGCCTCGAGGATCTGCGCGCGCTTCTCGCGCTCGGCCTTCATCTGCCGCGCCATCGAATCGACCAGGTC
>Ga0182745_1005288_pt1 | contig 10569 bp, 10 predicted proteins | sample eDN3rd30CKraftBY_FD_128523 | JGI IMG/M metagenome (GOLD analysis project Ga0182745, IMG submission 128523) | Enriched backyard soil microbial communities from Emeryville, California, USA - eDNA 3rd pass 30_C Kraft BY (version 2) (version 2) | ecosystem: Environmental > Terrestrial > Soil >... | reverse complement strand
GAAGCGAGGGCGCTGTGCACCGTCACCGGCGATCAGGTCGCGGTGATCGGCGACAATCGCAAGCTGCTGGTCTTCCCGCTCGATCAGGTGCCGGAGATGACTCGCGGCGTGGGCGTCCGGCTCCAGCGTTACAAGGATGGCGGACTCTCGGATGTCACCACATTTGCCGGCAAGGACGGCATGACCTGGCTCGACGCCGCCGGCCGGACCTTCACGCTGACGCTGAAGGAACTGGCGGACTGGCGCGGCAGCCGGGGCGACGCCGGCCGCCTGCCGCCCAAGGGCTTCCCGCGCTCAAACACCTTCGGCGCGCGGTGACGGCGGCTCGGATTCGTCTTGCTCCCCGGACCTCTGCGAGTCAAAAATAACGGGTCCGGACCACATGCCCGGATTTCAGGGAGGAATGCGATGCTGACACGCCGTGACGTGATGCTGGGTGCCGCGGGCGCGGCGGTGGCCCTGCCGACGATGAACTCCGGCCTGTTCGCACAGGCCAGCTATCCTTCGCGGGATATCCATACGATCTGCGGCTTTCCTCCCGGCACCGGCGCGGACGTCTTCGTGCGCTGGTACAGCAAGATGTTGCAGGACAGGATTGGCCGCACCGTCGTGGTCGAGAACCGCCCCGGCGCGTTCGGCAACATCGCCACGGAATTCGTCGCGCGCTCCAAACCGGACGGCTACACGGTCTTCATCGCGCCCGGCAGTTCGTTCCTTGCCGCCGCGCCGAGCCTGTTCAAAAAGATCAATTTCGATCCCATGAACGACTTCGAGCATGTCACGACGCTGTCCAAGCTGCCCTTCGTGCTGATCGTCTCCGGCGACAGCCCGCACAAGAGCGTGCCGGAACTGGTCGAGCATCTGAAGAAGAAGGGTGACAAGGGTTCCTATGCGTCGGTGGCCAACACTGGGCTCGTCAGCAGCGAGCTGTTCAAGGCCAGCTTCGGGCTTCAGACCGTCGAGGTGAAATACAAGGACTCCGGCGGGATGTTGAATGACCTCTGGGGCGGCAACGTCGATTTCGTTCACTGGGACCCCATCGGCGCCACGCCCCATTTCAAGACGGGCAAGCTGCGGGCGCTGGCGACTTCCTCCAAGGATCGTTTTGTCGCGCTTCCGGATATTCCGAGCGCGGCCGAAGTCGGTATCGCCAATTCCGACGTGATCGCCTGGTGGTCGGTCCATGTTCCCAAGGGAACGCCGAAGGAAATCGTCGATCGGCTGGAGAAGGAATTCAACGAGATCGTCAAGAGCGACGAACACAAGAACTTCATCTCTCCGACCGGCAGCGATCCTTTTCCCGGCAATCCTCAGGTGCTGCGCGACATTCTCGCGCGGGATCTGAAGAACTGGCCGGAGTGGGTCAAGATCGCGAAGATCGAACCGCAAGGCTGATCGCCGCCACTAGGCTGATGGCGGCCACTGCCGAAGCGCTGGCGCGGCCCTGAGGGGTCGCGTTTTTTTTGGTTTCACAGGTCTTGGTTCGCGAAGTCCCCGCCGGATAGCGAAACAGCCGGGCCGGCAAGAGCGGATCAGGCGTCGCTTGCGGATCAGGCGTCGCTGTCGATCCGGACCCAGCCCTCGGGCGCCAGACGCTCCTGCGGCAGGAAGCGCGCCTTGTAGTCCATCTTGCGGGAGCCGCTTACCCAGTAGCCGAGATAGACATACGGCAGGCCCATGCGGCGCGCACGGGCGATATGATCGAGGATCATGAAGGTGCCGAGCGAGCGCCGCCTCTGATCGGCTTCGAAAAAGGAATAAACCATCGAGAGGCCGTCGCTGAGCAGGTCCGTCAGCGCCACGGCCAGCAACGTCCCCTGGCCGCGATTGTTGATCCGGGAATCCGGGCCGCTCTCGCGATACTCGATCAGGCGCGTGGGAACGTGGCTGTCCTCCACCATCATCGCATAGTCGAGAACGGTCATGTCCACCATGCCGCCTTCGTGATGGCGCGCATCGAGATAGGAGCGGAAGACGGAATACTGTTCCGATGTCGGCACCGCGACACGCATCTCGCCCATCAGGTCTGCGTTGTGCTCCATCACCTTGCGCATGTTGCGGCTCGGCTTGAAGCCGTCGACCACGACGCGGGTGGAGATGCATGCGCGGCAGGCTTCGCAGGCGGGCCTGTAGGCGATGGACTGGCTGCGGCGAAAACCGCCATGGGTGAGCAGATCGTTGAGTTCCCCCGCTTTATCTCCGACCAGATGGGTGAACACCTTGCGTTCCTCGCGGCCTGGCAGATAGGGGCAGGGCGAGGGCGCCGTGAGATAGAACTGGGGCGTATTGCGGGAATGCTGGGTCACTGGACGATGCCGCAGGCGCGACACCCCCTTCCGGCCGGAATGGATTCGCGCCGAGGATCGCGCGATGCCGCCCGTCCGTCAAACCGGCGAAACGGTGGCGTCCCCGATTCATCGTCAGGTCCGGTGCGGAGGGAGCCGTTCGCCTGGGGAGCGGGGCAGGGTGCTGCCGCGCGGCGCGTGACAGCCGGCCGGCCGCAGGGCAGGGTGTCGATGCGATCATGGCGCGGAATTGCCTTATGACAAAGTTCCCCCCTGCCGTTACCCTTGCGGATATCGAAGCCGCCGCGGAGGCCATTTCGGGCGCCGTGATCCGGACCCCGATGCTGCGCTCGCCCCGGCTGAGTGCGCTGACGGACGCCGACGTTTTCATCAAATACGAGAATGTCCAGTCCACGGCTTCGTTCAAGGAGCGCGGCGCGCTGAACCGCCTGCTGGCGCTCACGCAAGCCGAGCGTCAGCGCGGCGTCGTCGCCATGTCCGCCGGCAACCATGCCCAGGCCGTGGCCACCCACGGTCATCGCCTCGGCATACCTGTCACCATCGTCATGCCGGTGACCACGCCTTTCGTGAAGGTGGACGCGACCCGGGCCTATGGTGCGCAGGTGCTGCTGCATGGCGAGAGCCTCTCGGAATCCCAGGCGAAGGCGGAGGAGCTGGCCGGGCGGGATGGCCTCGTGCTGGTCCATCCCTATGACGATCCGGCCGTGATCGCGGGGCAGGGCACCGTCGCGCTGGAAATGCTGGAGGACGTGCCGGCGCTCGACATGCTGGTCGTTCCCGTCGGGGGCGGCGGGCTCATCGCCGGCAATGCCGTGGCCGCAAAGGCGCTGCGTCCGGAAATCGAGATCCTGGGGGCGGAGGCCGCGCTCTATCCGTCGGTCTGGAACGCCCTGCATGGGATGGAGCGGCCCTGCGGCGGGCCGACGCTTGCGGAAGGTATTGCCGTGAAGACGGTCGGCCAACTGACCCTGCCGATCGTCCGCGACCTCGTATCCGACATCCTTCTGGTCGGCGAGGATCATCTCGAACGGGCGGTGAACTGCTATCTGACGCTCCAGAAGACCGTCGCGGAAGGCGCCGGCGCGGCGGGGCTCGCCGCGATGCTGTCCGAACCGGCGCGGTTCCGCGGGCGCAGGGTCGGCCTCATCCTGAGCGGCGGCAATATCGATTCACGGATTCTCGCGTCGGTGATGGTGCGCGAACTGGAGCGGGATGGCCGCATCGTGTCGTTCCGGCTCACCATTCCGGACCGGCCGGGCGTTCTCGGCGTCATCGCAACGCGGCTGGGCGAACTGGATGCCAACATTCTGGATGTCGACCACCGGCGCCTGTTCCTCGATGTTCCGGCCAAGGGCGCGCGTCTCGACATCACGGTGGAGGCGCGGGACGCAAGCCATATCGAGAATATCAGCGCCGCGCTGGCGCGGGAGGGCTACGAGCCGCAGCGCATCGAAAGTGTCATGAGCATGGAGTAGCGACCAGCGCTTCAGACCGCTCCGGCGCGCAGCCGTTCGGCCACGCGCGGCGCGAAATAGGTCAGCACGCCATCCGCCCCGGCGCGCTTGAAGGCCATCAGGCTTTCCATCATGGTCTTGTCGCCGTCGAGCCAGCCGTTCTGCACCGCCGCCTGGATCATCGCGTATTCGCCGGACACCTGATACGCGAAAGTCGGCATGGCGAAGGCGTCCTTCACGCGCCGGACGATGTCGAGATAGGGCATGCCGGGCTTGACCATGACCATGTCCGCCCCTTCGGCGATGTCGAGTTCGACTTCGCGCAGGGCCTCGTCGGAATTGGCCGGGTCGATCTGGTAGGTGCGCTTGTCGCCCTTCAGCGTCCCGGACGAACCCACGGCATCGCGGAACGGGCCGTAAAAGGCCGATGCGTATTTCGCCGCATAGGCCATGATCGAAACGTCCTGATGGCCGGCATGATCCAGTGCGGTGCGGATGGCGCCGACGCGCCCGTCCATCATGTCCGAAGGCGCGATGATGTCCGCGCCGGCCTCCGCCTGGACGAGAGCCTGACGCACCAGCACGTCCACGCTCTCGTCGTTCAGGATGGTGTCGCCGTGCATCAGGCCGTCATGGCCGTGGCTGGTATAGGGGTCCAGCGCCACGTCGCAGAGAATCCCGATCTCGGGCACGGCCGCCTTGATGGCCCGGACGGCACGACACACCAGATTGTCCGTATTCAGCGCCTCGGTGCCGACTTCGTCCCGCAGGGCGGGATCGGTATAGGGAAACAGCGCGATACAGGGGATCGAGAGCCGCGCGGCGCGCTCCGCGTCCCGCACGGCTTCGTCCACCGAAATGCGTTCCACGTCCGGCATGGAGGGAACAGGGACGCGCTCACCATGACCATCGGCGATGAAGATCGGCCAGATCAGGTCTGCCGTGGTCAGCGTATTCTCGCGCACCATGCGCCGCGTCCATTCGGCCCTGCGGTTGCGGCGCATGCGCACCGCCAGGTCGAGCGGCTGCATCGCCGGTTCCGCCGCCGTGAAACGGACCTTGTTTTCGAGCGGCCGTCCGAACTTGATCGCCATGGAAGCACTCCAGTTGACCCTTCCTACCGCGCCCCGAGCGGTTTGTGAATTTGGTCGCTTTGCGTGGCGGGGGACTGCCGGCGATGCGCGGTTGCCAACGCCGTGCCCGCGCGCTAGCCAACAGCGGTGAGTTCCGAGCCCGACATATTGTTCGAGCGGCGCGGCTGTGCGGGCGTCGTGACGCTCAATCGCCCCAAGGCGCTCAATGCCCTGACGCTGGCCATGGTGCGCGTTCTGGCCACGCAGCTTGCCGCCTGGGCGGATGATCCCGCCGTGACGCGGGTGGTGGTCCGCAGCGGCAGCGAGCGGGCTTTCTGCGCCGGCGGCGACGTGCGGGCGATGTACGATCTTGGCCGCGCAGGACAGGTCGATGACGCGCTGACCTTCTGGCGCGAGGAATATATCCTCAACACTGCCATCAAGCGCTATCCGAAGCCTTATATCACCCTGATCGACGGTATTGTGATGGGCGGCGGCGCCGGCATCTCGATCCACGGCTCCCACCGCGTGGCGGGGGATCGATTCCTTTTCGCAATGCCCGAAGGGGCGATCGGCCTGTTTCCGGATGTCGGTGCGACCTTCTTCCTGTCCCGGATGCCGGGGGAGACCGGTGCGTGGTGCGCGCTGACGGGCGGACGGCTTGGGCCGGAGGACGGTGCCGCCTCGGGCCTCGCGACCCACCGCGTGGCCTCCGCGCGGTTCGCGGCGCTGGCCGAGGAACTGTGCTCCGAACGCCCGGTCGATGACGTGCTTGCCGCTTTTGCGATGTCCGTGCAGGACGGCCCGGTTCTGGAGCGGCGCGATATGATCGATGCCGCTTTCGGACATGACGAGGTGGAGGACATTCTCGCGGCGCTGGATGGCTTTGCAGCCGGGCAGGGGGATGCGGCGGCCTTCGCGCGCGACAGCGCCGCCATGATCCGCGGGAATTCCCCGACCACGATGCGGATCGCGTTGAACCAGATGCGTGCGGGACGGCGGCTCGATTTCGAGGGCTGCATGCGTCTCGAATATCGTATCGTGTCGCGTATCGTGCGCGAGCATGACTTCTACGAAGGCGTTCGGGCGATGCTGGTGGACAAGGACAAGACGCCGCGCTGGAATCCCGCCAGCCTCGAACAGGTCTCCGCGCCGGACGTCGCCCGCTATTTCGCGGCGCTGCCGCCCGATCTCGAACTGCCGGTGAACCCGTCATGAGCGATCCGATCATCACCAGCCAGTCCCAGACGCTGGAGCCGGTGCATGCCGATGATGCCGGCTATCGCCGTGACTGGAGCTGGAGCCAACGCCTCGTGCTGTTCTTGCGCGTCATGGCGGGCCTTGCCCTGCTCAAGGGGCTCTATCATTGGTCGGTGGTCGGCGGCTTCATCGGCGAAGCTTCGTTCGAGAATTATGTGGTGCCTTACCAGACCGCGACGGTGTTCTTCGCGGTGATCGATCTCGTCGCCGCTGTCGGGCTCTGGCTTGCCGCGCCCTGGGGCGCCGTGGTGTGGCTCACTGCGATGATCTCGATGATCGCGGTCGAGATGATGTTTCCGCAGATATATGGCGGGCGCATCTGGGTAATGGCGGCCGGCCTCCTGTGCCTTTGCGCGTATCTCGTGCTTGCGCTCAAGGCCGCGGGCGAACAACCTCGTTAACGCCTCCTGAAAATCCGGGCCTGCTTGCGCCGGCCCCGACAGTGATCCGCGCGCTGCGGCAATGCGATCCGCCTCGGCGCAATCGCGCTTTATGCGCATGGCGCAGCCACTTCCAGCGTGAATCGAAAGTTACCGAAAGCCCTTGAGTTATCGGATAAATTGATCGTTCACCTTCACGGATAAACCTTCTCTTTATTGTGTTATTTAAGTCGATTTTAGACCCTCCGGTTTAGATTGGCCTCAACGGGAAAACAGGGCCCGGTCGAAAAAAGCATAATTCGAAAACAGGAAGGCGTTGACCATGAAAGCCGCGATGAAAACCGCAGAGATCGTCGAACGTGATCCGCAGCAGGATCACGTTCGGCCGCTCTATCTCGAAGCCCTCACGCTGGTCGAGCGTCTGCATCGCCGCCTGCTCGATGTCATCAAGGACGAATTCGATCGTCGCGGCCGCGCGGACATCAATGCCGTGCAGGCGCTGCTGCTCTATAACATCGGCGACAAGGAGCTGACCGCCGGCGAGTTGCGCACCCGCGGTTATTATCTCGGCTCGAACGTCTCCTACAATCTCAAGAAGCTCGTCGAGATGGGTTTCCTGGATCATCAGCGCTCGCGGGTGGACCGGCGTTCGGTGCGCATCAAGCTCACCGACAAGGGGCACGAAGTGCGCGACATCATCGAGGGGCTTTATCAGAAGCACGTCCGCACGGTGGAGCAGATCGGCGGCATTAGCTCGGACGAATTCGCGACCCTGAACAAGTCGCTGCACCGTCTGGAGCGCTTCTGGACCGACCAGATCCTTTATCGTCTCTGAGACGGACTTCTTCCTTCTGGCAGACACAAAGGGGCGCCCTGCGGCGCCCCTTCTCATGTGCGGCGGTGTGAAGATTCAGTCGCCGTATTTCTCATAGGCGTCGTCGAGATCGTTGGCGCTGGCGAAGGGGATGACGTCCCAGACCACGTCCGCCTTGTTGATGTGTTCGAGACCCTTGATCGGCGTGAAGTTGAAGCCACGGTCGCTGCGATCCGGATAGAGGCCGAACACGAGTTCCGCGCCTGCGACCATTTCGCGGATGGCGGCCTCGCGTTCGTCGTCGGTGCCGGCGATCAGTTTCTCGTTCTCGACGGCTTTCGCCAGCAGATCGGTGTCGGAAATATCCATGCGCGCCTGACGAGGTTGGTGGGCCGGTTCGCGCCAGAGATAGGCTTTCGCCCCCGGTCCGGCAATCTCGCCCGCCCGATGCGTGTGGACGGGCGGCTGCCGCAATTCCCGATGGCCGCCCATCGGCCCACTGCTTGGATCGGCCGGGCCGATATGTTAAGCGCTGGAACCCATCGGCCGGGCCTCTGTGGCGACTTCGTCGCAACGTCGCGCCGGTTCAAATCACGCAGGAAATTCGCCATGTCCGCGAGCGCCGTCGCAGCTTCCGCCCTTTTCACAGCCAGCCTGCGGGACGCCGATCCCGAGATCGCCGAGGCCGTGAAGCTCGAACTCGGTCGCCAGCGCGACGAGATCGAGCTGATCGCGTCGGAGAATATCGTGAGCCGGGCCGTGCTCGAGGCGCAGGGCTCGGTGCTGACGAACAAATACGCGGAAGGCTATCCCGGGCGCCGCTATTACGGCGGCTGCCAGTATGTGGATATCGCCGAGCGGCTGGCGATCGAGCGGGTGACGAAGCTGTTCGGGGCGAATTTCGCCAACGTGCAGCCCCATTCCGGAGCCTCCGCCAATATCGCGGCCTTCATGGCGCTGATGCAGCCGGGCGACACCTTCCTCGGCCTCAATCTGGCGGCCGGCGGCCATCTCACCCATGGCGCGCCGGTGAATATGTCCGGCAAATGGTTCAAGCCGGTGTCCTACAACGTGCGCCAGGACGACCAGCGGCTGGACTATGACGAGATCGCCAAGCTGGCCCGCGAGCACAAGCCCAAGGTCATCATCGCCGGCGGCTCGGCCTATCCGCGCATCATCGACTTCAAGCGGTTCCGGGAGATCGCGGACGAGGTCGGCGCCTACCTGATGGTGGACATGGCCCATTTCGCCGGCCTCGTCGCGGGCGGCGTGCATCCGAGCCCGGTGCCCCATGCCCATGTCGTGACCTCCACCGCCCACAAGACCCTGCGCGGGCCGCGCAGCGGCTTCGTGCTGACCAACGACGAGGCGCTGGCCAAGAAGATCAACTCGGCCGTGTTCCCCGGCCTTCAGGGCGGTCCCTTGATGCATGTCGTTGCCGCCAAGGCGGTGGCCTTTGGCGAGGCGTTGCAGCCGTCCTTCAAGACCTATGCCCAGAATGTCGTGGCGAATGCCAAAGTCCTTGCGGAAACGTTGATCGCCAAGGGTTACGACATCGTCTCCGGCGGCACCGACACCCACCTGATGCTGGTGGATCTGCGCGGCAAGGGGCTGACCGGCAAGGTGGCCGAACTCGCCCTCGGCCGCGCCCATATCACCTGCAACAAGAACGGCATTCCGTTCGATCCGCAGAAGCCGGCGATCACCTCCGGCATCCGCCTCGGCTCGCCGGCGGGCACCACCCGCGGCTTCGGTGTGGCGGAGTTCACGCAGGTCGGCGAACTGATCGCCGAGGTGCTGGATACCCTCGCCGCCAAAGGCGCGGAAGAGGACACGGCCGTGGAAGCCGCCGTGCGCGAGAAGGTGACGGCTCTGGTCAGGCGCTTCCCGATCTATCAGGATTGATCCGCGGACCGGCCGTCAGGGCCAGCCGCGGCGAGGGACGAGGATGCGCTGCCCCAATTGTTCCAGCCTGGACACCCAGGTGAAGGATTCCCGCCCGACGGAGGACTCTTCGGTCATCCGTCGGCGCCGGGTCTGCATGGCCTGCAACTTCCGCTTCACGACATTCGAGCGGGTGCAACTGCGGGAACTGACCGTCATCAAGCGCAACGGCCGGCGCGTGCCGTTCGACCGGGACAAGCTGGTGCGCTCGCTCCAGATCGCCCTGCGCAAGCGGCCGGTGGAGCCGGAGCGGATCGACAAGCTGGTGTCCACCATCGTCCGCGAACTCGAAGCCCAGGGCGAGAGCGACGTGTCCTCCGAAGCGGTCGGCGAGATCGTGATGGAGCATCTGCGCGGCGTGGACGATGTCGCCTATGTGCGCTTCGCCTCGGTCTATCGCGATTTCCGCGAGGCGCGGGATTTCAAGGCGCTGCTGGGCGAATTGTCGGGCGAGGACGCGGCGGAGACCGCAGACCAACCGCCGCGGCTTCCGCGGAAATGAGCCCGGCCGAAGACCTGCGGTTCATGACTCTGGCGCTCGGCCTTGGGCGCCGGGGGCTGGGGCGGACCTCGCCCAATCCGGCCGTCGGGGCCGTGGTGGTGAGAGACGGCGTCGTCGTCGGTCGCGGTTGGACCCAGCCGGGCGGGCGGCCCCATGCGGAGCCGGAGGCGCTGCGTCGGGCCGGCGACGCGGCGCGGGGCGCGACGCTCTATGTCACGCTGGAGCCCTGTTCCCATCATGGCCGGTCGCCCCCCTGCGTGGACGCCATTCTTGCCGCCGGGATCGCCCGGGTGGTCTCCACCATTGAGGACCCCAACCCGCTGGTGGCCGGGCAGGGCCATGCCCGGCTCCGCGCCGCCGGCGTCGTGGTGGACGTGGGGCTGTGTGCCGGGGAGGCGCGGTGGGCTCACGCCGGCCACATCCGCCGGGTCCTTGGCGGGCGGCCCCATGTCGCCGTCAAGATCGCCGTCTCGGCGGACGGCAAGGCGGGGCTGGCGGGCCGCAAGCCTGCGCCCATCACCCGAGAGGCGGTCCGCGCGCGGGTGCATCTGATGCGGGCGATGCATGATGTCGTGCTGACCGGCATCGGCACCGTGCTGGCGGACGATCCGCAGCTCACCTGCCGGTTGCCCGGAATGGCTTCGCGCAGCCCCGTCCGCGCCGTGCTGGACGGCAAGCTGAGGCTGCCGCTTCACAGCCGGATCGCCCAGAGCGCGGCGGAGGCCCCGGTCTGGGTTCTCGGTGCGGAGAATGCCGCTCCGGACGCGGAGCAGGCGCTGCGCAGCCTCGGCTGTGAGGTGCTGCGGGTGCCGTCGCGGGATGCGCGGCTGGACCTG
>Ga0182745_1005286_pt1 | contig 10571 bp, 10 predicted proteins | sample eDN3rd30CKraftBY_FD_128523 | JGI IMG/M metagenome (GOLD analysis project Ga0182745, IMG submission 128523) | Enriched backyard soil microbial communities from Emeryville, California, USA - eDNA 3rd pass 30_C Kraft BY (version 2) (version 2) | ecosystem: Environmental > Terrestrial > Soil >... | reverse complement strand
ATAATAGAGAAAGCAAGGTGTAAAGATATTTGAGTTTTAGCTACGTGTTATTTCCTTGGAAATACATTTGAGCTTTGCTAGTAATTAAAAGAGGTGGTTAGAATGAAAACCAGATTCCTTTTATGTTCAACTGTTCTTCTTGTAATCCTATTATCAACCAATGTATTTGTCGGAAATATTGGAGTTGTAAAAGCTAGGGAAGAAGACCCGAAAAAATTAGAAGTTGTATTAAAAAGGGTCTACTTGGATGGTGAAGTAAGTGAAGAATATGTGGAAGAAACAGTTTGGTCAATGGAAGATTTCTGGTCTAAATATGATAAGTGGCAGTTAGTTGATATGAATAGTAAGGGATTGATTTTTAAACAAGATGTTGATGATATTTCTCCTTTACTAAAAGCTAATGGCTACTTTGGTATAACAGATGACGGTATTTTAACTATTTATAACGGAAAGCCAGAAAAAGAAAATATTATTCAATCTTTTTTTCAGCTAGACTTAAAAAAGTTGGAGTCAAAACAACAAGAAAATTTACAAAAAGGAATCCCTATAAAGTCTAAAGATCGTTATGTTCGGGTATTAGAAACGTTTAAAAGCTTAACTACTATAGAAACACTAAATTAATGTACTCTGTGGAGAAGAACGATATTTGTTCTTTTTCACAGAGGCTTTTTTATGTTAAATCTAATAAACAATCTTTATTAAGTAAATAGACTATTGAGAGGAAAGGAAAAGTATTTCTCCATCTTAGTAAGAAAAATAATCCTAAGTTTGATTTTTGATAGAATATTATGAAAATCAACTATAATAGCAGTTCCTTGATATAGTATGCTAAAATAAATGTTATGATTTATTAAGGAGAGAATACATTTTGTACGAATATATTAAAGGTAAGATAGAGTTTATTAGTCCAGAATACATAGTGGTTGAAAATGGAGACATTGGTTATCAAATTAAGACACCAAACCCATTTTCTTTTTCTTCATATACTGGGGCAATGACTACGATATATATATATCATTATGTAAGAGAAGATAATGTTAGTTTATACGGATTTAAGTCTCGAGAAGAGAGAGAATTATTTACGAAGCTTTTAAATGTATCAGGAATTGGTCCGAAAGGGGCATTAGCGATATTAGCCTCAGGTGAGCCTAGTCAGGTTATCGCAGCAATTGAAAATGAAGACGAGGGATTCCTTGTTAAATTCCCTGGAGTTGGGAAAAAAACAGCTAGACAAATGATTCTAGATTTGAAAGGGAAGTTAGCAGATTACATGCCAGAATACTTACCAAATATTTTCAATGTAGATGAACATTTAGAGAAGGTCCAAAATGATTCTGCACTTGATGAAGCCTTGTTAGCTTTAACAGCACTGGGATATTCTGAAAGAGAATTGAAAAAGATAACGCCTCAGTTGAAAAAGGAAGTTCTTAACACAGATGAATATATTAAGCTTGCATTAAAGCTACTTTTAAAATAATGATGTAACAATAGCAGACTTCTTTTATCATATGCATCTTTCTTATAGAAAGGGGTGAACTAAATGGATGATGAGCGCATTGTATCGAGTGAAGCTGATTCACAAGATATGTCTTTTGAAAAAAGTTTAAGGCCTTCATACTTACGTGAATATATTGGTCAAGAAAAGGTTAAAGCAAATTTAAAAGTATTTATTGAGGCAGCTAAGTATAGAGAAGAGGCATTGGACCACGTTTTATTATATGGTCCACCAGGGCTTGGAAAAACAACGCTTGCTGCAATTATTGCAAATGAAATGGGAGTTAATATCCGCACTACCGCTGGACCAGCAATTGAAAGACCAGGAGATTTAGCAGCTATTTTAACAGCTTTGGAACCAGGAGATGTTTTGTTTATTGATGAGATACATCGTTTGCCTCGTTCCATTGAAGAGGTTCTTTATCCTGCAATGGAGGATTATTGTTTAGATATAGTTATCGGTAAAGGACCAAGTGCAAGATCTGTCAGACTCGACTTGCCACCATTTACTCTAGTGGGTGCCACCACGAGAGCTGGATCTGTTTCTGCGCCATTAAGGGATCGTTTTGGCGTATTAGCAAGATTAGAATACTATGAAGAAAGTCAGTTGAAAGAAATAGTAACGCGAACAGCTGAAGTACTGCAAGTTGGAATTGATGACCATGCTGCTACTGAAATAGCGAGACGTTCCAGGGGGACTCCAAGGATTGCTAACCGTCTATTAAGAAGAGTTCGAGATTTTGCGCAAGTTAGAGGGGACGGGATGATTACTACTGAATTGGCCAATACCTCATTAGAACTGTTACAAGTAGACCGTTTAGGTTTAGATCATATTGACCATAAATTATTAATAGGAATGATTGATAAATTTAAAGGTGGTCCAGTTGGGTTAGAAACAATTGCTGCAACTATTGGTGAAGAAGCCCATACGATAGAAGATGTATATGAGCCTTATCTGTTACAAATAGGATTCCTTCAAAGGACACCACGGGGAAGAATAGTGACCCCATTAGGATATGAACATGTAAACTTAAAGAAAGATCAATATGAATAGAGTTACTACTCCATACTTAATTGTTTATTCGTGTTAAGGTTTGAATACTTTATTATTTGGTGCAATGATTATTTACCAAGTGATAGAAGAGATTTAAAGAAAAGATTTAATAAAGAGAGAATAGGTGACTAACATTGAAATTAGATTTATTTGATTTTCATTTACCAGAAGAATTAATTGCACAAACACCATTAGAAGATCGTACTAGTAGTCGATTAATGGTAGTGAATAAAGAAACTGGTGAATTAGAACATCGTACATTTAAAGATATCTTAGAATATATTAATCCTGGTGACTGCCTAGTACTTAATGATACGAAAGTATTACCAGCAAGACTTCATGGTACTAAAAATGATACGGGAGCTCATATTGAAGTTCTCCTTCTCAAACAACAAGAGGGGGACAAATGGGAGACATTAGTTAAGCCTGCTAAAAGGGTAAAACTAGGGAGTGTCAGTTCATGTGGTGATGGTAAGTTACAGGCAAAATGTATAGAAGAACTGGAGCATGGTGGAAGAATTCTAGAGTTTAAGTACGACGGTATATTTTATGAAATTCTTGATGAGCTTGGTGAAATGCCTCTTCCTCCTTATATAAAAGAGAAGTTAGATGACCAAGACCGTTATCAGACAGTATATGCTAAGGAAAGAGGTTCAGCAGCAGCTCCAACTGCAGGACTACATTTTACTAAGGACTTATTAGCAGCATTGAATGAAAAGGGAGTCCATATAGCATTCTTAACTCTTCATGTCGGTCTTGGAACATTTAGACCAGTAAACGTAGAAGACATAGATAAGCATGAAATGCATGCAGAATTTTATCAGTTGACAGCTGGTACTGCTGAGCTTTTAAATAAAGTAAGAGCAGAAGGTGGACGAATTTTATCCGTAGGTACAACCTCTACTCGTACTCTTGAAACAATTGCTTCCCAACATGATGGCAAATTTGTGGAAAGTAGTGGATGGACAAGTATTTTTATTTATCCAGGGTATGAATTTAAAGGGATAGATGGGATGATTACGAATTTCCATTTGCCTAAATCTACATTAATCATGTTAGTCAGTGCATTGGCAGGTAGAGAAAATGTCCTTCATGCATACGAAACAGCAGTAAAAGAGAAATATCGATTCTTTAGTTTTGGGGATGCAATGTTTATACGATAAAACGTTAAATAAATATTTATATGTTACACGAAAAAGTTTTTATAAAGGAGAAAAGAATTTGACAGCGATACGTTATGAATTAATTAAAACATGTAAGCAGACAGGTGCAAGATTAGGTATTGTACATACACCACATGGTTCTTTTGAAACACCAGCTTTTATGCCTGTTGGTACATTGGCGACAGTAAAGACAATGGCTCCAGAGGATTTAAAAACGATGGGAGCAAATATTATCTTAAGTAATACATACCATTTGTGGTTACGACCTGGTCATGAAATCGTTAAAGAAGCTGGAGGCCTTCATAAGTTTATGAATTGGGATAAAGCCATTCTAACAGATTCTGGTGGTTTCCAAGTTTTTAGCCTAAGTGATTTCCGAAAAATTGAAGAGGAAGGTGTGCATTTCCGTAATCATTTAAATGGGGATAAATTATTCCTTTCTCCAGAAAAGGCTATGGAAATCCAAAATGCTTTAGGCTCGGATATAATGATGGCATTTGATGAGTGTCCACCATATCCAGCTGAATATGACTATATGAAAAGATCAGTAGAGAGAACTTCAAGATGGGCAGAACGCTGTTTACGTGCACACCAACGTCCTGAAGATCAAGGTTTATTCGGAATTATTCAAGGTGGAGAATACGAGGAGTTGCGTAAGCAAAGTGCTAAAGATTTAGTTTCTCTTGATCTTCCTGGTTATGCTGTTGGGGGCTTATCTGTTGGTGAGCCAAAAGATGTCATGAACCGTGTCCTTGAATTTACAACACCATTAATGCCAGATAATAAGCCACGATATTTAATGGGAGTTGGCTCACCGGATTCATTAATTGATGGTGCCATTCGCGGTATTGATATGTTTGATTGTGTATTACCTACTAGAATAGCTCGTAATGGTACAGTTATGACAAGTGAAGGGCGCCTTGTCGTAAAAAATGCGAAATATGCTAGAGATTTTGGTCCACTTGATCCAGATTGTGATTGCTATACATGTAAAAATTACAGCCGTGCATACATTCGTCATCTAATTCGTTGTGATGAAACATTCGGAATTAGGTTAACATCTTACCATAATCTCTATTTTCTGTTAAACTTAATGGAGAATGTCCGAAATGCGATTCGACAAGATCGCTTAGGGGATTTTAAAGAAGAGTTTTTTGAACGTTATGGATTTAATAAACCGAACGCTAAAAACTTCTGATAGATATGAAAGGAGGGGAAATATATGGGATCAATTGTTAGTTTATTACCGTTTATTTTAATGTTTGTATTATTCTATTTCTTGCTTATTCGTCCACAGCAAAAGCGTCAAAAAAGTGTACGTGATATGCAAAACAGCCTAAAAAAAGGGGACAAGATTGTCACGATTGGTGGGCTACATGCAACCATTGATGCAATTGATGAAGGTACAATAGTACTAAAATCAAAAGATGGCAGTCGTTTAACATTCGACAGAAATGCTATTCGTGAAGTAGTAGAAGCATCTGCACCTGTTGCAAGTCCTTCTCTAGAAAAAACAGAAGAATAATTTCTGAAAAAAAGCTGTCTCAAGGGAGACAGCTTTTTTATCTTTCCGTATCTTTCGAAAGATTAACTCCTAATATTCCACCCATCATACAAATAAGTGTATAACAGAGATGATAAATGAATTGCTCCATCGTAAATAGTTGATCGGATCCTAAGAAAGAGAATAAAAAGATAATAATAGAATAAACTAACCCGGTAATACCTCCCAAAAACCATCCTTTTTGTTTTCCTTTACCTCCAGAAATAAATCCTCCTACAAATAAAGTAATAAAAGAAACACCGGTGATTATATATTGCAAAGATGACTCTTGTACAGAGGTAAATCTTAATAATAAAGAAAACAATAAGCTACTAGTTATGAGCATCATAAATATCGTGATGAGACCATAAAGTACTGCTGTGCCAACATGCTTACTACCTTCGATTAGAAACATCTCCCTTCTTTTCGTTAAAATGATTTCTAGTACAAGCATATTCATTGTTAGAAAAAATAGAATCAAAATTTAAATAAAAAATGGGGTATTATCATCTATTAGACTTTCTATGAGTGATAGTGTTCCTGTTGTATTTTTTCTATTATTTAGAGCAAGTTAATAATGAATATTCAAATCGGAGGAGATAATATGGACCAATACTTAATCCTATTCATTCGGACCATTGTAATGTACTTTTTGGTTGTCTTAATATTTAGACTAATGGGAAAAAGGGAAATAGGAGAACTGAGTATTTTGGATCTTGTCGTTTTTGTTATGATTGCAGAAATTGGAGTAGTAGCAATAGAAGATTATAAAAAGCCATTCTTCCCCATTTTATTTCCTATGTTTGTTCTATTATTTATTCAAATGTTATTGGCTTTTATTTCACTTAAAAGTAAAAAAATGCGTAATCTTATTGATGGAGAACCAACTGTAATTATTAATCATGGTGAAATTGATGAGGCTGCAATGAAAAGACAACGTTATAATTTTGATGATTTATTAACTCAACTAAGAGAAAAGGATATCCGTAATATAGCAGATGTTGAATTTGCTATATTAGAAACATCTGGTAAGTTATCGGTATTTGAAAAAGAAAAGAATGCTTCTTCTATTACACTTCCACTTATTATGGACGGTGTGATTCAGGAAAGTAATCTGGAAAGGATAGGAAAGACAAATTTATGGTTAAGACAAAATTTAAAAGAAAAAGGATATCCGAACATAAAGGAAATATCCTTTTGTAGTTATCAAGATGGAGAATTTTATATAGATGTATGGGATTACTGAATTACACCAGAATTCCTAACTAGCTAGAATTATGGTGTAAAAGGGGATAGGATGTCCTAAAAGACTAAACTCTCTTAGGACATCCTAAAAATGTACTAATATAAATATAGCTTCTAATTACCTTTAGGAGAAGAAAGAACCGATCCAAGGAATTTTTTTAAGATCATCTTTTGACATCAAACGGAAAATAAAAATTAGTACCAAATAGAAAATACTAATCATACATGTAGTAATGATGATTTTTAAAACTAGAGAAGGAAATGTGATTACATCTAAGAAATAAGTTCCCATGAATCCAGTTAAGAGAATAATTATAATCATTTTTATGTAATCAATTAAAATGAATGAAAATCCTATTGATTTTACTATGGTAGCAAAATGTAGAAGTGTAACTAATACAAAACCTACAACAAGAGCAATAGCTACTCCATAAATACCAAACTCTGGTCTAGAGGCAAGAATAAAAATTAAGGCGGTTTTAACAAAGGCACCAATAAAACTATTGATCATTGCCGCTCTTGCTAAATTTAGTGCTTGTAAAGTAGCTTGTAAAGGACCTTGGTAGTAGTTAAGAATAAAAAACGGTGCCATAACTAAAATAAAAGAGGTACCTTTTGAGCTTCCATACATAACATTCATTAAAGGTTCTGCCAAGACGTAAAGAACGACAATAGCTAGCCCTCCAGTTAAAAAGGTGAATTTCAAAGCTTGCTGTAATAACCGGTCAATTGTCTTATAATGATTATTCGCCTTAGCTTCACTGATTGCAGGAACAAGAGAAGTAGATAAAGATTGTGTAAAAAAGGATGGGAGCATAAGCAGTGGCAAAGCAAACCCTGTTAATACACCATATTGTTTTGTTGCATTTATCGCGCTAATACCAGCAATAGCTAAACTATGTGCAACTACTATAGGCTCTATAAACCATGCAATACTTCCAATCATCCGACTACCAGTTGTAGGAAGTGCTACTTCCATCAATTCATTAAAGGTACTTCTTCCCTTATGTACATATTGGAAGAATTTCTTTCTTAATTGGAAGGATTTTTTCCATTTAAATGAAGCAAGTAAGAATATTAGTGATGCTAATTCTCCAAGAACTGAGGCTAACATGGCTCCACTTGCTGCATATTCAATACCATATGGTAAGAAAGCTTTTGTTAATGCAGCGATTAATGCAATTCGAACAACTTGCTCAATCACTTGAGATATGGCAGCAGGCTTCATATTTTGTCTTCCTTGGAAGTAACCTCTTAAAACAGAAGAAATAGCGATAATTGGTATAATAGGAGTGACAGCAAGTAAAGGTAAAAGTGTTCTTTCATCTGTAAATAATGTTTTTGATAAATAAGGAGCTAATAAAAATAACGCTGGTGTAAATAGAATAGTCAGTCCTAGTGTTATACTTAAAGATACAACTAATATACTTTTTATCTTAGGTAAGTTTCCTTCTGCTTCAGCCTCTGCTACATTTTTGGAGATTGCAACAGGTAGTCCAAGTTGCGTAATCGTTACTACAAGAATCATGGTAGGGTACACCATCATATAAAGGCCAACGCCATCTTCTCCTATAAAACGGGCAATCACTATCCGATTGATAAAGCCTAAAACTCTTGTAATAAAACCTGCTAATAGCAATATAAGTGTTCCCTTAAAAAACTTAGACATTCTATTCCCTGCCTTCTCAAATAGCGAATAATACTATACAATTAACTATATGCAACATTGTGGACAAAGCATGACAAGGTTTTAAAAAGAGAATAAATATTAATAATAAACTGCATGAAGTGTGAATTAGAGGAAGTTATAAAAGGGAGCTGAAGATATATGTCATCAAAGCACTTATATGAACGTTTTCGTTATCAAGTACAACCTGCTCTAACAAGTAAGTTAGAAGAATTTCATTTATTAGGATATGACACGATTAAAGAATCTGAACTATGGGACTTTTTAACGAAGAAAAAGTGGAAGAAGCCAACAGAGGATATTCGCCTTGCTGAAATAGTGCAAGATATACTTCATGTGAACGTTTCAGATTATATGAATTTCGCAACTATTGAGGCATATAAGTCTGTAGATTTGTTAAAGGAGCTATCTGAGGAAGAGAAAAAAGAATTATTGAAATAAAAAGTCAAGTAATATTCATAATAATGCCAATACAAGAATTGACAGGCTTTATAAACTGTTTCATAATGAGTTTATTCTGGATTTCGTATAGTGGTAAAATAGATGGAAGAAGTGAGGTTACTCAAAGATTATTATAGTATGAAAAAGTATTTATAAGTCGAGGATTAAGATATACCTATTTTTATCTAATATAAGTAGATAAAAAGGTTTTTTTCTGCTTTGTATTTATGAGGAGGATTATTACATAATGGTTAAACGCAGTAGAATTGTTGCTTTCTTGTTAATCATTGTTTTGGCTGCAGGGTTAATGGGTGGGACAACAAATAAAATTTTAAATCACATAAATCTTGGATTAGATCTCCAAGGTGGATTTGAAGTGCTCTATAAAGTAGAGTCTCTAGAAGGAAAAAAGGTAAATGAAGATGTTCTTAAGAGTACCGTACAAGCTCTAGATAAAAGAATTAATGTTCTAGGAGTAAGTGAACCTAGTATTCAAATTGAAGGAAAAGATAGAATTAGAGTTCAATTAGCAGGGATTACTGATCAAAATGAAGCAAGGGAATTACTTTCTACAGAAGCTAATTTAACTTTCAGAGATATTGAGAACAATAAGCTTTTAGATGGTACAGATTTAGTAGAAGGTGGGGCTTCTCAAGAATTTGACCAATATAATAAACCAAGCGTATCCTTAAAGCTAAAAGATGCAGATAAATTCAAGAAAATTACGGAAAAAGTATTAGGAAATCCGTTAGTAATTTGGTTGGATTTTGAAGAAGGAGACTCTTATGCTGCTGAATCAGTGAAAGAAGAACCGAAATATTTATCCGCACCAATGGTAAGTGAAGTGATTAATTCAGATACAGTTTCTATTACAGGTAACTTCACCTTAGAAGAAGCAACTAACTTAGCAGAATTATTGAATGCTGGTGCACTTCCTGTTAAATTGACAGAAGTTTACTCTACAAGTGTTGGGGCACAATTTGGTGACCAAGCATTACAAGATACAGTTTTAGCAGGAATCATTGGGGTTGTTGCAGTATTTATATTCATGATTTTCTATTACCGTTTACCAGGTATTGTAGCTGTCGTGAGTTTATCTATTTATATCTATTTAACGTTACTTGTCCTGGACTTAATTAATGGGGTATTAACCCTACCGGGGATTGCAGCGTTGATTCTTGGGGTAGGTATGGCTGTAGATGCCAATATTATCACCTATGAGCGAATAAAAGACGAGATAAAAGTTGGAAAATCATTAAAAGCAGCTTTCCAAGCAGGTAATAAGAATTCACTGTCTACCATCTTTGATGCGAACCTTACAACTATTTTAGCTGCTATTGTATTATTTGTTTTTGGTACAAGCTCTGTTAAAGGTTTTGCTACTCTTCTAATTATCAGTATTCTTTTAAGTTTTATCACATCTGTATATGGAACAAGATTACTTCTTGGGTTATTAGTGAATAGTAAAGTGTTCAATAAGAAATTATATTGGTTTGGTGTATCTAAGAAAAATATTAATCATATTAGTGAAGGCTTTGATACTTTAACATTGCCAACAAGATTTGATCGTTTAGATTTTGTGAAATATAAAAATATCTTCTTTGCAGTATCTAGTGTATTAATCGTTCTTGGCCTTGTTGTTATGTTTATCTTTAAATTGAATCTTGGAATTGACTTTTCTAGTGGTTCTCGTATTGAAATAATGGCAGACAAATCATTGACAACAGAAGAAATACAAGATGAAATGGATAAAATAGATATCCACGTAGATGACATAGTACTTTCTGGTGAAAAAAATGAAGTGGCTGCTATAAGAATTAAAGGTGATTTAAGCCAAGAAAAGGTTAACTTAATCAAATCTGAGTTCAAAGAAACATATGGACATGATCCAAGTGTTAGCAGCGTTTCCCCAACCGTTGGGAAAGAACTTGCTAAAAATGCTTT
>Ga0182745_1005281_pt1 | contig 10575 bp, 7 predicted proteins | sample eDN3rd30CKraftBY_FD_128523 | JGI IMG/M metagenome (GOLD analysis project Ga0182745, IMG submission 128523) | Enriched backyard soil microbial communities from Emeryville, California, USA - eDNA 3rd pass 30_C Kraft BY (version 2) (version 2) | ecosystem: Environmental > Terrestrial > Soil >... | reverse complement strand
GTACCAGCCGGTGGTGCCACCCATTTCGATATTGGCTCGTGGACATGGAACGGCACCACCTATGTTCCTGACGCGGGCGCCGGGAGTGTGGATATCGGATATGTTGCCGTAGAATCCAGGGATCCAAACACCGCGTGCAGTTACACCGTTCAACTGAGCGGCCCCTTGACGGGCATCGATACCACCAACACGATTGCCGCCACCGCTTTCACATGGGACGGCCAGGCGCTTGGTGGATCTGGTGGGGTGAGCGTATCGAATACCGCGACGTCCGGCACATTCGCGTTGTCAACAAGTGCGGATCTCAGTGGCGCCCAACCGGACACTTACTCCGGGACGTTGAACTTCACGATTCCGGACGGTCAGTAACCTGGCCGCATGATTCCGATGTAGTGTCTTGCACACATTGTATTGGAATCCGGGCTCGTCCCGTTATCTATGACTCATCAGGAGGATTCGCATGCGTGTTCGCATTTGGGTTGCTGCGTTGCTCAGCGCAATGCTGCTCTGCGGCGTGCTCAGACCGGCATCGTTTGCCACCGCTCAATCCACAGAAGCAACTCCATCGCCCTCACCAGAAGCGACCGGAGCGCCGAAGTTCGTGCTGACTGCCGTTGGTGATTACCCGAATGACTATTTTGATGATGTCGAGATAGCCCCGGGTCATTCGGCTGACCTCGTGGTCGCGGTACAAAACCTCGGTAGAGAACCAGTATCTCTACGGATATCCCGGGTCGACGCGCTCAATGGCATCAATGGTGGATTCGTCTCCGGGGATGAAACAGCGGAGCCAACGGGATCGACGACATGGATCGATTTCCCGGAGCAGGTGATCGATCTCGCGCCGGGTGAGCGGATCGAGATCCCCTTCACCGTCTCCGTACCCGATGGCACTGCCCCCGGTCAATACATCTCGGGGCTTGTCGCACGTACCGCCAACCCGCTTGCGATTCCGGGGGTGGGTGCACTCGATCACACTATCGGATATGCAATCTCCGTTGGAATTCTCGTGCCGGGTGAGCTCGCGCCAGAATTCCAGCTGGGAACGCCCGAGGTTGAGGTGCGTTCAGAGGACGCGGTGCTTCGAGTGCCAGTTATCAATACCGGAAATTATCTCGTTCGCCCGAGCGGCGATCTGATACTGACAAATACGGAGAGCGAACAGGTCCTCGCGTCGCGAATCGAGATGAAATCCGTCTATGGTGGTTTCTCTGCCCCCATGGAAATCGTGCTGCCCGGGCAGTTGTCGGCAGGGGATTACACGCTCGATCTGTCGCTGGCGGACGATGCATCCGGCGCAACGGCGCAACTCGATGATGTTCCGGTGAGCGTTCCGGCAGCACCCACAGTGCGCGGGATTGTCCTTACCAGGGTATCCATTGAGGCGAATGCCGATCCCATCGATTTCGCGGCTGTTGATCTCGAGTTGAACAACGACGGCTCTCAACTCCCCTCGGTTGCGGTCATGCTGGATGTGTTGCGCGATGGAGCGGAGATCGATTCCTTCCCACTGGCAACCAACCAGGTGCTGTTGCACCAGGAAAATACGATCACCGCGCGGTATGTCCCGGTAGATGGCTGGCAGCCGGGCACCTACACCTTCCGGATCACGGTGAGTTCCGTCGATCCCCAGGGAGGCACGGAAACCGTGCTGCTGGAACAGGATATTGAACCCGCGATCGTCGTGCCATAGCGGGAGCTATTGGCACAGATATGACGATCGTCGGGAGCTCGAACGAATGGTGCAAATTGGGACGCCAGGTCCCGATAGACATCCAGAACAGGAGAATTATTGTGCATCTCAGAAAAATCCCCCTAGTGCTCCTCGCCATATGCACGCTTTCACTGGGGTGCTTCAGCAGCGTCACGGCACAGGATAATCACCAGGCTCCGGTTCAGGTGACGTTTAATAAAACCGACTGTGCCATCGTGATCGATGGTCCTCCGGCTGGACAAAGCGCCTTCGATTTCGGCACATGGACCTGGAACGGAACGGACGACTATACACTGACTGCTGGCACCGGGTCAGTGAGCATCGGGTATACCGCGGTTGCCTACACGGATGCCACACAAACGGTCCCGTGTTCCTACACAGTGGATGTGCGCGGCCACAACTTCACCGGCGTCAACAAGCACCAGAATCTCGACGGTTCGAATTTTAAATGGGGACAATATCGCCTTTATAACAGTCCGGGCTACAGTGTGCCTGTGAGTGCCGCGAAAAGTTCGGAGGTATTCATGATCTCCACGAGTTTCATATACATCTACGCGGACGTGTATACCGGAACACTGGATTTCACTGTCGAGGTGGGCGCCTAACCTGGATTGTCCACGAACACGCCATCTCTGTGTCCGTCATCCTGAGCGACGCAATGGGGTCGCTTGCGCTTTTCGGTCACGAGGTGACCTCACCCTACCGGGGGCCGCTCTCGCTATTCGCTAGCTCATGCCAGCTCACCCCACCGGGGGTCGCTTGCGCTTTTCGGTCACGGGGTGACCTCACCCTGCCGGATCCCCGGGCGCAGCGAAGCGAGAGCAGCCTGCACACCCAGGCACGTCACGTTTCTGTCAGCATTCGGCTTCGCCGGGGATGCTTCGGCTGCGGCCTCAGCATGACGGGAAATCATGGAGGTGTTCACGCTGCTTCGTGAATAATGCGTATTGTTCGAGGTTCGTCAGGGATTGGTGTGATGCTGTTTCCCGGAGTCATGCAGGACTCCGGGGACAGGACGCCGACCGCCTCTCTACGACAGAATCATGCTACCTGCCGGACGGCGGATTCGTCGTCGAAGAAGAGAAAGTCGAACGGGACCGGTAGATGTTGCAGCCAACATGGGACGGTGAGGGTGCATCGCCGGGGGGTGACCAGGGTGTTTGAATGCTGGTGCAGGGAGGTCGGTTACCAGGGGTAGGGTAAGTTAGGCATCTGACGAAGAAGAGCTATAGCGACCTCAATGGTGCACTTTGGCGTATGCCTGATTGTCTAGTCAGGCATCCGGGAAAGTGTCACGAATCCGGTTGCTGGCGGGCTATCAATTCCTCCACGGCACTTGGTAAGGTGGTCTCGAAGTCCAGCACCTTGGCCCAATGCGGAACCACCCGGATTCGATACATGGCCTTGTACAGGGCACGTACACTGGCTTCCCACTCTTCGCGCTGCTCTGCCGTCATGTACGAGGTGTCATTCATCTGTATGAACTCATCGGGGATGCCGTCGACCCATTCCAGTTCAGCTTTGCCGCGTAAAAGCAGGACATTTGGCGGGAATTCGTCAGTATCAATCGTCAGCGCCACATCCGGATTGACGTGCAACGCCTGAATTTTGGCGGCATTGGTGGCGGTGCACATCACGATGGCCGAGCCGTTCCAGGTGAAGCCGATCGGAATGACGCGGGGGGTGCCGTCCCGTGCAACGTAGGCGAGCCGGGCAATGGATCGCTGCAAGAGCTTGCGGGCAACATCTCCGGCCATGATCTCGTCGATACGTTTCTGATCCATGTGGTGTCTTCTCCTGGTGATGATCCGGACTCAGCAGATTCTGGATCTGCTGATGCACGTGGCATGCCCGGATGGAACGAGGGGACACCACGATTCAGCCTGTGATGAGCCCGGCGAATTCCGGGAACAATGCGAGTTATACCGAATCAGGGTGATTGGTACGGGGTGGTGTAGGGGCAGGCGGCCGCAAGGCTCGCTGCCCATCGACGCCTACGGCGTCGATCACCGGAAATTACCCCGTACCAGTTACCCGGATACCGTATTACATCCTGCAATTGACGGACGGACTGCCCCTGCATCTCGCATAACCTGCGGGTACAGGGGCAATCATTTTGCTGCGGCGCCTTGCCGCACAGGTTTTCCTGGAGGATGTTGTCAGGGTCGCCTACGTATTTGCAATAGATGGTTTCAGATGCCGGGTGAGGAATTCGCCGATGAGACCGAAAGCGTCGATGAGGTTCGGGCGCTTGTTGAAGACATGTCCTTCGTCCTCATAGACACGGAAGACGACATCGAGCCCGCGCTTCTCCACCGCGGCGACGATTTGTTCCGATTCGTAAAAGGGAACCCGGGCGTCCTGACGACCGTGAAACACCATGAGTGGCGCGGAAATGCGATCGACGAGGGGCAGGGGAGAGACGCTATCCAGCATCACCCGGTCGTGTTCCAGGGAGCCATATTCGTGCTCTCGATGCTTGCGGCGCCATGGCCCGGTGCGTTCGAGGAAGGTGGCCAGATGCGCCATGCCGACCATCTCCACGCCGGCCGCCCAGAGCTCCGGATACCTCACCAGCGATGACAAGGTCATGAATCCACCATAACTGATGCCGTACACAGCGATCTTGTTGGCAATGACATCGTCCCGCTCGCGAAGCCATTTCACGGCGGCCTCGACGTCCTTCAGCGCGTCAAGTCGCTTTCCCTTGTCGTCCAAGTGGCAATACTCCTTGCCGTACCCGGTGCTGCCGCGGACATTGAGGGCCAGAACGGCGATACCGAGGGAGGTGATGTACTGGATCGATGCCCCGTTGGAGCCGTAATCCGGGCGGCGCTGGCCTTCGGGGCCGCCGTGAATTTCGACCAGAACGGGAAATGGCCCGGCGCCTCTTGGACGGTAGAGAAACGCCGGAACCTGACGACCATCCCATGTCTCGTAGGATACGGACTCAGGCTTGACGGTTAATGGGGCGATGGCTTCATCCCCGGTAATGAGACGTGTTTGCCCGGAAAGATCCGCGAGCATGATACCGGATGGTGATTCTGGTGTGGAAATGCCAAAGGCGACTGATGAGGAATCGGGCGACCAGCTGAACCGGTCAATCACCCCATCAGGGGTATGGATTGAGACCACGTCGCTGTTGTCGCCGGTGGAGAGCAGGACCGGACGGGAATACCCGGCTTCATTCACCGAGAGTGCAATGGTTTGACCGTCGGGAGAAACGGCAAAGTGTTCGATATCCCAGTCTGCCTCATACACGGTGTGGCGTTCACCGCTGTCCATATCCAGGTAGAGGAGCGCAACGAATTGCCGATCGATATTGGATAGCAACCAGATGCTGTTGCTGTGGCGGTCGAATCGGGCGCCATACAGCCACTGTTCGTCCTGATGGTCAATAAGAATCTTTGGTGCTTCATTTGCATGAACCAGTAGCAGGTCACTGTCCATGTTGCCGTTGTTGCGAATGACCAGCGCCCGGTTTCCCAACAGGTCAACTGCTGTGACCTGGCCTCCTTTTTCCAGCCACATGTCGGATTTGCCGGTGTCGATATCGAGCACCTTGATATCGAACGTGCCTTCATCCCGTTCATTGGTTCGGAAAATGATAGCTTCTCCGGAGTCGGAAAGCGCGCCAGGTTCGTAAAAGGCGGAGTCGCTGTGGGTCACACGGAACGGCTGGTCCTTTGCGCTGTCCAGGACATAGAGTTGCTGGCGCTCGTTGCCCCCGGAGTCCATGCCAAAGACGATTCTGCCGCTGGCTGATGTGCCCAGGAGGGAAATCAACCCTTCGTGGTAGTTGGTGAGGTTGACGATATCACCGGTTGAGATGGTGAGGACCGCCAGTTGCTTCGTTCCTGATTCGTCGCAGAGTAGCGCGATCCGGTCTGGACCGATAAACACCGGGTCACTGGAAGACGTGCGGGTGAAATACTTCTCCGCATTCGTCTGGAATGTGTTGGCATCGGATTGTGATGACACGCTGTATGTTCTCCTGTGCCCCGGTAAAGGGGGCGTCGTCATGTGGTTGGATCGAGGGCATCCCGCAAGCCGTCTCCAAGCAGATTGAAGGAGACCACGGTCACGAGGATGGCGAGCGTCGGGAAGACAAATGTGTGCGGCGCGATTGCCAGGTATTCACGTGCCGTGCTGACCATGGCACCCCATTCGGGAGTAGGTGGCTGGATACCGAGACCGAGGAAGCTCAAGGTGGCTCCGACGAGTACGGCTGTCGAGACCTGAAGCGATGCGTAGACCGTGATCGGTGAAACCAGATTGATAAAGATGTGGCGTCGGACGATGCTGACGTTGTCCGCGCCGATGACGCGCGCCGCCGTCACGAACTCACGTTCCCGGAGCGAGAGCACCAGCGATCTCGTGATCCGGGCAAAGCCGGGAATTTCGTTGATACCGATGGCGATGATGATATTCAGCAATCCGGGTCCGAGTGCCGCGACGATCGCGATGGCCAGGAGAATCCCGGGGAAAGCCATCATGATATCGATCAGGCGCATGATGACCGAATCCAGTTTTGGGTAGAAGCCGGCAAGTGAGCCCAGAATCGTGCCGATGACGAAGCTGAGCGCCACGGCGGTGAGGCCCATGGTTAACGAATAGCGAGCGCCAAACATCACCCTGCTAAAGATGTCCCGGCCAAGTTCGTCGGTGCCAAACCAGTGCGTGCCCGATGGGCCCTTGAACCGGTTCAGGATGTCTTGTTCTTTCCAGTCAAACGGGGCGATTGCCGGAGCGATGATCGCCAGGCAGGCCAGGATAGTGAGAATCACCAGGCCAAGCATGGCGGGCTTGTTGGTGAGCATCTTTCGGGTTAGCCGATTTCGTGGGTTGGCAAGGGTGCCCTTCATTGCGCCAGGTTGCGCGTTGCGCTCCCGGTTGGTATCTATTTCTTCCTGTAAACCGGTTGGTGAATCGGTCATCTCTGGATTTCTCTTAGTCATACCGGATCCGGGGGTCGATGACCGCATACAGCAGATCGACCAGAAGATTCACTAACACGAAGAGCAAGGAGATGATCAAGACCGCTCCCTGAACCACTGGAAAGTCACGGGCCTGAATGGCGTAGACGGCAAGCCTGCCGACCCCAGGGATGGCGAAAATCGTCTCGGTGACCACGGCTCCGCTCAGCAGGTAGGCGAACTGCATCCCCAGCACGGTGACGATGGGAAGCAGCGCGTTTGGGAGTGCATGTTTCAGGAGGACTGGCAACTCGCGCAGGCCCTTGGCGCGCGCAACGCGAACGAACTCATTGCCCAGTACCTCGAGCATGGTTGAACGCGTCAATCGCGCCATGGTCGCGACCGATCCTACGGCCAGGGTCAGGGCGGGAAGCACCATGCTTCGGAAGCCGTCCAATGTCCAGATAGGGCCTCCGGAACCGCTAATCGGCAACCAGCCGAGTTTGTAGCCAAAGACCCACATCAGGCCCAAACCGACCGCGAACACCGGGACGGTTATCCCCAGCATGGAAACCATCATCAGGCCGGTATCGATGGATGTGCCTCGCTTTGCCGCCGCGGCGACCCCCAACGGAATGGCGACCAGTGGCGTGATGACGGCCGCAGCCAATGCCAGTTGAATGGTTTTGGGGAGTGCGGTCATCACCTCGTCGATAACCGGGCGTTTACTGCGCAGGGAGGTACCCAGGTCGCCTTGGACAACCCTGCCGAGGTAGCGGATATATTGCTCGGGGAGGGATTTGTCCAAACCTAGATCGCGCTCGATGGCGGCCACCGTCTCCGGTGGGGCATCCGCACCGGCGATGACCTGGGCCGGATTTCCCGGCACCAGGTGAATCACCAGAAAGACGAGCATGGATACTCCCAGCAAGACGACCGGGAGTATCAACAGGCGGCGGCTGATGTAATTCGTCATGAATTCGTGAGTGAAATGTCCTGCATCCGGTAGAGCCAACGGGATGCATGGACTTCCACGCCTTCAACACTGTCTGCCTTGCCGAGGGTGCCGAGTGCATGGATCAATGGTGCATTCGGGGCATCCTCGATCAGGCGGCGTTGAATATTGTCATAGGCTTCCTGCACGGCTTCCTGGTCCGGGTTCGAACGGGATTCCTCCAGCCAGGCATCGACTTCCGGGACGTTGTACGAGAATCGGTTAGGTGCGGGCATTTGCTTGGAGTGGAAGTAGAAATAGAGGTTGTCGGCATTCTCGTAGAATACACCGATGGTGAAGGCCACCTGTTCTCCCGACCGGGCGGCTTCAAACCAGGCCGATTCCTCATACTGTACCGTTTCGACCTTGATGCCGACCTTGGACAGTTGCTGTTCGATGATCTGTGCCTGAAGGACGGTTTCGCTGTCATTCACGACCCAGAACGGCAGAATGAGCTGTTGGCCGTCTTTTTCTCGTATCCCATCATCACCCTCAACCCAGCCGGCTTCCTCAAGGAAGGACTTTGCCTTGTCCGGGTCGAACGTTGGCGCGATCTCTGCGGCGCCCTCCCAGTACCCCGGTGTATCGGGATGGAGGTGGGTGCGGGCGGGAGTCCCGAGTCCGAAATAGGCCCCTTCGACGATTTCTTCCTTGTTGATGGCGTAATTCACGGCCTGGCGGACATTCACATCGTCCGTCGGCGTCTTGGCCATATTCATGCCCATATAGGTAGTCTGGAGTTGATCGTACTGGATGATCGTGACGCCGTCACCATCCGTGAGGCGTGCGACATCTGGTGCGGGAACATTCTGGACGATGTGGACATTTCCGGCCTGGAATTCCGCGATGCGCGTGGCATCCTCCGGAATGATCCGGATCTCGACTCCGGCGAGGTGTGCCGGGCCCGGATTCTCGAAGATGGGTGCACCCCAGGTGTACTCATCGTTACGTTCGAAGACGAGATTCTGGTTCCGATTCCACGAGGCGAACTTGAACGGGCCCGTACCGTCAACCACGGAAACGCCATATTGATCGCCCGCTTCGTCGACCGCATCCTGATTCAGGATGACCGACCAGGCGCCTGCCAGCTGATCGAGGAAGATGTTGTAGGGCTCGCTGAGCTGGAAAACCACGGTTTGTGGATCGGGCGCCTCGATCGAGTCCACCGGTTCGATCGTGTAGGCCGTGGGGGAGCTTTCATTTCCCTTCCACCGCTCGAATGTGTATTTCACATCGGCCGATGTGAAATCCTTGCCGGAGTGGAACTTGACGCCCTCCAGCAACGTGAATGTGTAGGTCATCCCGTCATCGCTGATTTCCCAGCTTGCGGCCAGACCGGGCTGGATTGAGCCATCAAAGTCACGCGACACGAGATTCTCATTGGTCAACGCAATGGCTCTGCCAGCGATGAGAGCCGTGGTTTGATGGGGATCGAGAATTTCGGGGTCCGCATCAAAGGCAACAACCAGTGTTCCGCCTGCGGAGTCCTGTGCCGCACTGGCCCGGGATACCGAGGTGTGCGCCGCGAGGCCCATGGCGGCGACAGCGGTGCCTTGCAGGAGCGTTCGGCGATCGGTTGATGCATTGAGGACGCGATGGACCAATTGGTTCTGTTGGTTTCTGCGATCAGACATGTCGACTCCTTAACGCGATGAACAGAAGAAAATGGCTAACCACGCATCCAGCATGTCTTTGCTGTTTCCTTGCCGGATTCATGGCGCACCGAACGACGGACTGACAACCTGCGCTGTCCAACGGCTCAATCCGGATGGGTGTCTATGCCGACGGAGGTTGCTTCCATATAACAATTCCCGTCTGGCGCATCCACATGAGATTCAGGTTGGCTCAACGCCGAACTTATCTCATAGCCCGGGATGTGATGTCAATGCTTTTGTGGACACTCTTTTTGAGGCAGGACAGAATTCGCTCGCGGTCGTGTGACTGGATCTGGGAGGGCGCAAGAAACAGGGCAGATGGCCACGCGTATGGGCGACCATCTGTAAATGTTGGTAGGTGGTTATCTCATGGTTGAGGGGAGAATGCCGAGTTCGGCACGGTATTTGGCGACGGTGCGGCGGGCGATGCGAATGCCATCCTTGAGCAGGAGATCGCATATCTTGCGATCGGTGAGCGATTCGCCCTTGCGGGTCTCGCGCTCGATGATTTCCTTGATGATGTCCTTGGTGCTCAGAGACGGCGTGAAGAAGTCGCTGAAGGGGATCACCTTTCGGTTTGGCAGCATGACAAACTTGTTGGCGGTGGCACGGCTGACGGTGGATTCATGCACACCGACCTGCTGGGCGACGAGCGCACGGGTGAGGGGACGAAGCTCCCGCACGCCACCCCGGAGAAAACTCTCCTGCAGCTCGCAGATACATTGACTGATACGGAGCAGGGTGTCCTGTCGCTGCTGGATGTTGGACATAAACATCTTGGCGCGATTCGAATAGTGTTTGACGTGGTCCTTGTCATCGCTTGAGCTGCTGGCAATTGCCTCGACGTCCGCAGGGTTGATAGCGTTTTCTTCGTCCTGAACCGTAGCCCGTTCGGCGAGCCGATCTTTGAGGGATTTTGCGCCGCGCTTGCGGGTGAACTGGCTGGCCATCTGGTCGTAAAGCTGGTTGGTACGGAGATGGAAGAACTTGTTGTCGACTACCTCGACGACGAGCTCTTCATCGTGGATATCGATGATGACATCCGGCGCGACAAAGCGTGATTCCGATGGGGATCGCCAGGACTTGGCCTGATCGGACTGGAGCGGGAACGGGTTCAGGTGACCGCGGATAAAATCCCGGATATCCTCGAGTTCATCAACGGTCATACCGAGAGAGCGCGCGATCTGACCGAATTTGTGGGCACCGAATTCGGCCAGGTGGGTATCGATGATCTCGTGGGTGTGTTCCGGGATGACGACGCCGGTGCGCTGAAGATAGTCGAGCTGGAGGAGCAGG
>Ga0182745_1005280_pt1 | contig 10576 bp, 11 predicted proteins | sample eDN3rd30CKraftBY_FD_128523 | JGI IMG/M metagenome (GOLD analysis project Ga0182745, IMG submission 128523) | Enriched backyard soil microbial communities from Emeryville, California, USA - eDNA 3rd pass 30_C Kraft BY (version 2) (version 2) | ecosystem: Environmental > Terrestrial > Soil >... | reverse complement strand
TAGCGCGCCATCGGCGCACGCTTGCTGCGCGGCTCGAACAAGGCGATCTGGGCCTTGCACAGCTTGCTCAAATCCTCGGTAATCCGCTCCAGATCCAGATTGGGAACGACGCCGGTGAACACGATATCGTGCGGCACGCCATGCGCCTTGAAGCTGGCCAGGACAAAGTTGCCCATCTCGACCGGATGATCGATCAGCTCGTCGTAATTGGCGGCGCGATAGCTGCCAAAGCCGTAACGGCGCGCCTTGAGCTCCGGCAAGGTGGTCGCCACGCGCCAGGTCTTGTAGTCCTTGCCTTCCGGCCGCAGGATATCGACCCGGTGCGGCAAGTACTCCTGGCCCTCGACCCTGAGAAATACGCTGGTGCCGTTGAAAAAGCCATGCTGCTGATCCAGATGCGCGGCGCGCACCGACAGATCCCAGGCATACACTTCGTAGGTCACGGTCAGGACGCCGGTACAGGGCGCGGCCTGCCAACTGTGCTTGTCCAGCTTGCTCAAGGCCAGGCGGCGGCCCTTGGTCTCGGCCCGTATGCGTACGATATGACGGGCGAATTCGCGGATCATGTAGCTGCCCGGAATCCAGGCGGGCAATACCAGCAGTTGCCCCTGCGGCGCCGGCTTGGTGATCTGCAGGGTGACTTCGAACAAATGGGCGGCGGGATCCTTGGCGACGATGCGATAACGAATAGGATCAGGCATTACTTCTCCACCAGGGCCAGGCGCGCCTCGAGATCCTTGGCGCTCAGGAATCCCGAGGAGCGGGTCCCATCGGCATAGAAAATCGTCGGCGTGCCGGAGATCTGCAGCTTGCGCCCCAGTTCAAACACCGCTTCGTTGGGACTTGCGCATCCCGCCGCGGCCGCGGCCGGCTCCTTGGCGCGCACCATCCAATCGTCCCAGGCCTTGCGCCGGTCCTTGCTGCACCAGATATTGTGCGACTTCTTGGCGGAGTCCTCGGACAGGATGTTGTACATGAAGGTGTAGACGGTGACGTTGTTCATCTCCGTCAAGGTTTCGCCCAGGCGTTTGCAATAAATGCAGTTCGGATCCTCGAACACGGCGATGACGCGCTTGCCATTGCCCTTGACCATCTTCACGGCCGAATCCAGGGGCAGCGAGGAAAACTTGATGCGATTGAGCTGCTCCAGCCGCTCGCGGGTGTAATCCTTGCTGCTCGCGGCATCCAGCACGCGGCCGACGAACAGGTATTTGGCCTGCTCGTCGGTATAGAAGATATGCGATCCGACCTGCACCTCGTACAAGCCGCTGTAAGGCGTCTTGGTCACCTTGTCGATCACGGTATCGGCGCCGACCTTCGGCTGGATCAGTTTGCGCACCGCGGCCTCTTGGGGAGTCTGGGCGCTTTGGGCACCTTGGGCGCCCTGGGAGAATGCGCCAGTGTGAAAGCATGCGAGCAAGCCCGACAGCAAAACGGCAAGGAATTTATTCATGAAAATGTCCAAAACGGGTTGATGCGATTGAAAAACAGGTACTGGAAAGAAGCGATCAAAACCGTTTGCCCATGGCGTGGGCAATCAGGCGACGCTTGAGAAACGGGGATTTGTCCACCAGCGACATGCCCAGATTGCGCAGCAGCCGTACCGGCTCCAGGTTGGTGGAAAACAGGCGCTCCAGGCCATCGGTGGCAGCCTGCATCAGCCAGACATCCTCCTTGCGCGCGCGCGCATACTGCCCCAGCAATTGCGGATCTCCGCAATCGGTCTGCATGGAGCGGCCCGCAAGCGTCTTGATCAAGACGGCGACGTCGGCAAAGCCCAGGTTCATCCCATGCCCGGCCAGAGGATGCACCACATGTGCGGCGTCGCCAACCAATGCCACCCGCGGCGCGGTCATGGCATGCGCGCGTATCAACGACAAGGGCAGCGACTTGATCGACTCCGGCTGGATCGGGCGCAACTGGCCGAAAGGCATGCCCGGCAAGGCCGACAGGCGCTCGGCCAAATGCGCCAGGGGTTCGCTCAACAAGGATTGCGCCAGCATCTGGGGAGCGGACCAGACCAGCGACACACGCTGACCCGCCAGCGGCAACAAGGCGATGATGCCTTCGTTGCCGGTAAACCACTGCCACGCCACGCCCTGATGCGCATGCTCGGTCTCGAAGTTGGTGACCAGCGCCTGCTGGCCATAGGAGCGATAGTCGATCCCGATATCGCACTGCCCGCGCACCCAGGAATTGCCGCCGTCGGCCCCCACCATCAACGCCGCCTCGATCCGATCGCCGTTTTCCAGGGTGATGCTGGCGATTTCCTCGGACTGCCGCAAGCTGGCGGCGCGGCCGCTGACGATGTTCAGGCCAGGCGCAAACTTCAAGGCCGCATCCAGCGCCTGTCCCAGGTTCCGGTCTTCGACGATCCAGGCCAGGGTGCCGACGCGCGCGCCATAGGCGTCGAAAGACAAGCGTCCGGCGCCACCGGTGCCATCGCCCTTGACTTGCATCGCCTCCACCTCGGCGATGCGCTCGCCGTCCATGGCATCCCACACACGCAGTGCGTCCAATAAATCGCGGGCCGCGTGATTCAAGGCATACACCCTGACATCCCATGCTGGTACCGGCGCCGGCACCGGCGCGGCGGCAAGCGTGGGCATGGGCGCGGCAGGCACCAGCATGGTCACGCTCAAGCCGGCCTGCGCCAAACCCAGAGCGGCCGTCTTGCCGATCGCGCCATTGCCGATGACGCAGACATCGCTACGATGGATCATGGATAGCCCCGCCTTCAATTGATTGACATAGTATTTGCCCCGAATGACAGCCGAAAAAAGCTGTCTTCACGGCGTGTTGCAACATGCACCCTGAATTATAGCCCTTCGCCAGCCCGGCAAACCCGGCCCCGCCCGTTCCGTCCCTCAGGCCGGGACCCGAATGTTGTGAAATTACTTTGCACCCGGCAATGGTTTTGCTATACTTGCGGGCTCTTGGCCTGGTAGCTCAGTTGGTAGAGCAGAGGATTGAAAATCCTTGTGTCGGTGGTTCGATTCCGCCCCGGGCCACCAGTATTCAAATCCTGACCGACATCGGTTGGGATTTTTTTTGGCCGGAGTACCAGTATTGGCGCAGCTTGGAGGTTCAACATTGCCGGTCAGCCGGATGGCAGCCCTCTTTGGCTGCGAGCCAGGAAGTCGCGGTTCATGCGCCCGGCGGGCTTCAGGGCGCAGCGTTCATTGGCGAGCGCCCTGGCAAGGTGAAGTTCGCCGCCACGCAGCGCTGCCTCAAGTAGTGTCAGGTCGATAATGTCGCGTTGCGCATGGCTACCGCCGAATCCGTTGACGATCGAGCGGGCGCCGTGCAGTTTTTGCACTGCGGCGGCGTAGTCCTTGCGCCAGAAGGCGGCGAAACCCTCGGATAATGGCAAGCCGTAGCGGCGTGCCCATTCTTCCGGCTCTCCAGTGCCGGCGGCGGCCTGCCGCAGCAACTGCAGAATTTTCTCTACCTGCTGATCCCGGCCGGCACCCAGATTCGCCATTATCGCGTGCCAGTCGTTGAAGGGGTAGGAATGCCCATCCGCGTGCAGATCCCAACGCTCAGCCACCGACAACCAACGGTCCCCGACATCGATGCCGGCCAGGGCGAGCCGCCACAGCATGGCAGAGGCATCGACAAGGTCAAGCGCGACCAGGCTTTGGGTTCCGCCGATATGGCTATCGTAGAGCTTGAGCGCTTTGGCGCCCTGCCCCATTTCAAGCAGATAAACAGCGTAATGCCACCAGTTGTGCGCCTGGAAGAAGTTGTCGTTTCCTGCCCAGTTCTCCTCATTTGCCGTCATCCAGTGAATGCCCTCCTGGGCACGGCCCTGCATTTCCAGCACGTGGGCAACGGCGTGATGAGCCCAGCAATCCAAAGGCTGCAACTCAACGGCATGACGGCCTGTCTCTTCGGCGCGGGCGTAATCGCCTGCTTCTTCCAGCCCGAACGCGTACATGCCCATAACGATCGAGTATCCGGGAATATCGGCTGACCACTGCGGCAGCACCCGCGCCGGACGATCACGCAAGTCGCGCGCGCTGGCGCGATAGAAGTCAATAATGTGACCCGATTGCAGGGCCAGGATATCCAGCGGGTACCGGCTGTTGTGCAGATCCAGCGCCTGGGCCGCGCCGGTCCATCGCCCCGTCAGGAGCAGATCGAGCGCATGGACATGCGACGCCTCCCTATCCGACAGGCGCATGTTCTGTACGTTGCGCAGGACGTTCACAGCAGCAGCGCTCAATTCTGGCTCTGTAGCAAGACCCAACAGATGCGCCTTCAGTATGTAGGCCATCGGAAAATCCGGCGCAACCTGGATGGCCCTGTCTATCTCGGCGACTGGATCGCCCCGATAAATATTGAACGATGCAACGGCGTTGTCGAAGTAATTGGCAGCCTCTCGCGTTGCACCGGAAAGGGCGTTGCCCTGCTGATCAGTAATCATGGATGAGGTCCTTAAAGCATGTGTGGGAGTCTAGAATGGATGTAGCGCACGAAGCTGCCGCAGATCGGTGCAGGTAGCATTTCCTACTACTATGCAGTTGTGCGAATTGAGTGTAAAACTAGCGGCAGGCGCGGCCAATGCGCGAGACGCCGAAATTCTTGGCCGAGCCGCCGTTAATATCGCGAGTGTTTCCAATGGACACGATTCCCGATATCCTGCAAGGCATGCGCCTGACAGGCGGCATCTTCCTAGAGGCCGATTTCACTGCCCCCTGGTCGGTCAGGGCGCAGGTAGCGCCCAAGGACTGCAGTCCTTTCATGCAAATGCCCAGGCAGATCATCGCCTATCACCTGGTCACGGCTGGGCGCTGTGTCATTGCACTCGACAGTGGCACGACGGCGGATCTAAAGTACGGCGATCTCGTAATTCTGCCCCGCAATACACCACATATCCTGGCCAGCGCATCGACCGTGCCGCCTGTTTCGGCGGACGAGCTTATCCACCCGGATCCCGACGCTGACATAGCCCGTATCGTTCATGGCGGCGGTGGCCAGAGCACGCAACTACTCTGCGGCTTCCTGGGCAGTGCTACGGAACACGTCTGCCTGACTGCCATGCTGCCCGATATATTGAAATTGGGCCCTGATGACTGGGCCGCCGCCGGCTGGATAGAAAGCACATTCCGGTTTGCGATACAGGAAACAGCCAGCCGGCAGGCCGACTCCAGGGCGGCACTGGCTAGACTTGCCGAGCTGCTGTTCTTTGAGGCGGTGCGCCGGTACTTTGCATTGCACCCGCAATCGCGCAGAGCTGCTGTCGCCGGCATGCATGATGTATTGGTCGGACGCTCGCTCGTTCTTCTGCAGAAGCGGCTATACGAGCACTGGACAACCGCAGCGCTGGCACGAGAGATAGGACTGTCGCGCTCGTCGTTTGCCGACCGCTTTACGCGCGCCCTGGGCGAACCCCCGATGCGGTATCTTGCGCGTCGAAGACTGGAACAGGCATCGATACGATTATTGGACTCATCGGTTGCCGTTACTCGCGTCGCTCACGAGTCAGGCTACGAGTCGGAGTCTGCTTTCAATCGCGCGTTCAGGCGCATGTACGGCGCGCCGCCGGCAGCGTGGCGCCGCAGCATGATCGGGTATGCGGCTGATGGCGACGCAAAGTAATTAAGTTGTCGCAGACCTGCGAAATATTGATGTTGATCTGCTTGGCGGCATCCAATACGTCACTGCTCAGGCTCAGACTGGTTGTGCGCTTTCCGGGCAAGCCGGTACGCATGCCCCGGCAGGGTTGTGTGGTTGCCATGGCGTTCTCCATGCATCTATCCTGGTCGCGATAGGTTTGTCACCCACTCCAGGAACGTACCTTTCCTGTATCCACGTGGACGAAATCGCTGCCGGGGTAGTAACCCACCCCGCCCAATCCCAGTTCCAGCGCCGCATCGCGCAGCTCCTTGAGCGGAACGCCTGGTATGCGCAAATCCACCGCCTTGCCGTCCATGTGCAGGCTGCGCCGCGCCACACCGCCGCCGCCCTTGGTGCGGAGACGCTCATTGGTCTCCGGCGAACGGTAGCCCGAAATGATGTGGTATGGCGAACGAACCTTCAATGACGCACGCAGGGAGTGCATGATGTCGTACAGGCCCGGATCCATGCGGCCGGCGAGACCGGAATAGTGGTCGCGCAGGAAATGATTGAGGCCCCTCAATGCTTCCGGTACGTAGCGGCTGCCGACGGCATACGTCAACTGGATTTTTTCACGCGTGTGCGTGTGATCCATGGACAAATCGCGTTGTAAAACGGTGCCAAGGGTGATGGCTTTGGCAACCACGGGAAAAGCGCAAAGGCCAGTGGCGCCCGAGGCCGCCATCAGTAACCGTCTGCGCGTGGAGTCAGTCTTGTTGGTCATAGTCGAATCGGCCGCGCGCTGCGCAAGGCTTGCTCAAGCCGCGCGTCCTGCTGATAGATGTCGGGGAAAAAGTGCACTTTACCACCATCTTTCACGACAACGGTACTGTAAGCGATGAGAACGGGGATGGACTCATCCAGGCGCATGGTCCGGGAGCGGCCTTGTCCCATGGCCTCCTTGATCCGGTCGGCCGTCCATTCGGGCTTGTTTCTCAGGACGAACTGGGCAAGTTCCACCGGAAATTCAATCCGGATGCAACCATGACTCAGGTCGCGCCGGACCCTGGAGAACAATTGCGGGGACGGCGTATGGTGCAAGTAAATATTCTGATCATTGGGGAAAATGAACTTGATGTCTCCCAAGGCATTGCGCGGCCCCGGACGCTGGCGGATACGCCATTCCCCTCTTTGGACCGCATCGATTCCTTCAGCCGTCAAGGTGTTGATCACCGCCCCATCCTGGCTCACGAACTCAAATCCCTGGTGGGAAAAGTAAGCGGGATCGCGGCGCAGACGCGGCAGTGTTTCGCCGCGCGCTATCGACCGCGGTACATTCCAGTACGGGCTGAACTCGATGAAACGCATCTCCTCCAGAAAAATCGGCGTTCGCGTGTCCAGGGCCCGCCCGACCACGACACGCATCTCCAGGCTCAGCGCCACTTCCTGCCCGTTATGCTCATAAGCGCGCAAGACAAACTCGGGAACGTTGACCACGATCATGCGCGGCCCATACAGTAACGGCGTCCAGCGCAAGCGCTCCAGGGTCAGCGCCATCTGCGCGGCACGCTGTGCCGGCGATACGTTCAGCTGCGCCAATGTCGCCGGACCTATCACGCCATCTGGCTCCAGGCCGTGGCGCGTCTGGAAACGCGTCAGTCCGTCCACCATCAGGCCCTCGTAGCGCTCCGCCGGCTGGATCCCGTGAGAAAGGTCGCCCAGCGCCACGAGGCGCGCAGCGATCAGCGAAAGACCCTCCCAGGCCTGTCCGGGCTTCAGCGAACGCCCAGGCAGGGACGGCAGGGGCGTATGCCATGCCGGATGCTCGCCCATGGCTCGATAGGTGCGCATCGCCGATCGGATCGCTTCATACATGGGCACCCGTGGCTGTGCGGTGCTTAACGCCTCCTCCAGGCGCCCTGCCTGGCGCGCACTGATCACATAGCTGCGCGCATCGAAGCGATCTGGTGATGGCGCCTTGAAGCGATGCTTCAAGACCTCCGGACTGAGTCTCCCATCATTCAGGTCTGACAAGTAGCGTTCAAGCGCGGCGCTCAGGTCCGCTTCCATTTGGGCGCGGATGTCGGGCGCCACCTCTTCCAGTCGCGCCTGCTCAAACGCCAGCGCAAGTTCCTGTGCCCGGTAGTCCCCGGGGTTCAGACCGTGCGATGCCGCATCAGCCAGCACGCCCAGAGCCACCCGAGCGTCCGAGGTAGGTAGCGCGCCGGCGAACCACGAAGGCATCGGAGAAACCGGCGTGACCTGCACAACGGCCGGTTCGACAGCCAACGGTGTCACCGCCCGATTGCCGGCGCGCCCTTCGAAAGACAGGAAAAGCGCGCAAATCACCAGCACCCTGAAAAATGAAAATGAAACTTGAGATTGCATCATGGCCTACGCGAAAACGATGAGCCTCATTGTCCCACAAGCGCGGAGCTCGCCATCAAGCAGCTGAGCGGCGCATTCGGGGGGGGCAAACTTCCCTCATGACATTCCGGGGAACCTGCAAACAGGAAGACCAGGACTTATCCGCAGGAAAAAATATTGGGTTAAATCAATGATTTGCCTGTATTTTCGGCAAAATTACCCGGAAATGCGGCTTGGTGCCGGCAATCATGCTACAAGTGAAGGGAGCATATTCAAAGGACCGCCATGCAAATCCAATTAAACACTGACAGCCACATCATTGGCTCCGAAGCGTTGACTGCCGAAGTCGAGCGAAAAATCAATACCGCGCTCAAGCGATTCTCCGAGCGGATTACCCGTATCGAAGTCCACCTCGGCGACATCAACAGCGCCAAGGCGGGACCGGATGACAAACGCTGCATGCTGGAAGCGCGGGTCGCCGGGCTGAATCCGATATCGGTCAGTCATCATGCTCCAACACTGGCTACCGCCATCGACGGGAGCCTGGGAAAAATGGCCAATGCGCTTGATAGCGCATTTGGCAAACTCGACCTTATTCGCCGCGATCAAATCGTTGCATCCGACGATGCCGCCCCGACCGAGTAATCGTTCGCCGCTGACATTGTCCTTTACGGAGAAAACGATCCATGCTGATACTTCAACACCTGAATGAACTTGTAGACCTGAAAAACGCCGGCCCGTATGTATCTCTATACCAACCCACGCACCGGCAGCATCCAGACAACAAGCAAGATCCCATCCTGTTTCGCAATCTCGTCAAGCAGATCGAAGAGTCATTAAGCGCCCGCTACCCGAAGGAAATCAGCACTAGCCTTCTGGCGCCTTTCAATGAACTGGCCGCGAATACCGATTTCTGGAACCACACTTCCGACGGCATCGCCGTGTTTGGCGCTGGCGACTTCTTCGGGGTAATGCATATGCAGCGGCCCACCGCGCAGCTTGCCGTCGTTGCCGACAGTTTTCACATCAAGCCGCTGCTGCGCATATTCCAGTCGGCCGACCGTTTTCAGGTGCTCAGCATCAACAGGCAGACGGTCCGCCTGTTCGAAGGCAATCGCGATAGGCTTGATGAGGTCGCCCTTGCGGCCGACGTGCCTGCGACTGCGACCGATGTCATCGGCGAGGACTTGCCCGAACCGGTGAGCCGCGTGCGCTCGACAGGCGGCGTGGGCGCCTCTGGCGGCAGCGGCATACGCTACAGCCATGGGTCGAAAATCGACGTGATCGACCAGCAGACGGAACGCTTCTTCCGGGAGGTGGATCGGGCCGTCACGACGCATCATTCCAAGCCCTCGGGCCTGCCGCTCATTCTCGCCGCCTTGCCGGAGCATCACGCCATGTTCCGCGAGGTCAGCCATAACTCCCTGTTGCTTGATGACGGCATCGATGCAAACCCCGACCCTTTGACCGAGGACGAACTGCGCGCGCTTTCCTGGAAGATCATGGAACCGATATACATCAGCCGTCTCGCCGGGCTCATCGACCAGTTCAATGCCGCGCGTAATGCCCAACAGGCCAGTGCCGATTTGTCTGACGTGGCAGCGGCGGCCGTGGCGGGGCGTGTCGGGGCGCTGCTGCTCGAGGCTGACCGGCAGATTCCGGGACGCATTGATGCGAAGACGGGCGCGGTGCAGTTCGATGAAGCGAACGATCCCCAGGTCGACGACATGCTGGATGACCTTGCCGAGCAGGTGCTGCGTACCGGTGGCGAAGTGATCATGGTGCCGGCCGAGCGCATGCCTGTTACGTCGGGCCTGGCGGCGATTTATCGTTATTGATCGGATGCTACGCCTCCTCCGTATCCTCCATTTTTCGTAGGGGCGGGTTTCAAACCCGCCCAACAACATCGGATGATGGACCAAACAGGCGGCCAAACAGGCGGCCAAACAGGCCGGACTGTTTCTGCCGCCCATGCTCCCGCTCTTACCGAATCCGCTCGCACATTCGAGAGATTATCCTGATGCCGGACGAACCGGTGTACCAGCCTGGCCCGGTAGCAACTGACCAGTCCGCGCTGTACATTACAGTGCACACAAAACATCGAGGATACTAAGGAGTCTCCATGCAAATTCACGGAAGCTGTTACTGCGGGAACATCAAATTCGAAGCCGCGGTTGATCCGGAGCGTACGACGATCTGCCATTGCAACGATTGCCAGAAGCTGACAGGAACGGCGTATCGCGTAACCGTGCTGGCAGAGGAAGGATCGTTCCGCTTGCTGGCTGGTGCGCCATCCGTCTATGTAAAGCTGGGCGGCAGCGGTGCACGGCGGGCGCAGGCCTTTTGCCCGAACTGCGGCTCCTCGTTGTATGTTCATGACGCGGATGATCCGAAAATTTATGGCCTGCGGGTTGGCTGCATCGATGAACGCGCGGCACTCGTTCCACGCAAACAGAAGTGGTGCAGCGCGGCCTTGGCATGGAGCGGTGACTTGTCCGCGATGGAAAGACGAGAAGGCGAGTGACCAAGAATCCTGATATGCGAACGGGTATGGACAGCGTCGGCGCCGCTCCACCGAAACCTTGCCGCCTCTGATCTCGATAAGCACCTCACAGAAAAGGGCAACATGGCATCTGACATGAAACTG
>Ga0182745_1005278_pt1 | contig 10580 bp, 7 predicted proteins | sample eDN3rd30CKraftBY_FD_128523 | JGI IMG/M metagenome (GOLD analysis project Ga0182745, IMG submission 128523) | Enriched backyard soil microbial communities from Emeryville, California, USA - eDNA 3rd pass 30_C Kraft BY (version 2) (version 2) | ecosystem: Environmental > Terrestrial > Soil >... | reverse complement strand
TGGGCATAGTCGCCGGCGCGCTGTTGCGGCACCAGTCGGGCGGCGCGGACCTGGATGTCGGGCTTGGCGTCGGGCAGCGGCGTGTCGATGGCGTAGAGGCGGGAAATCACCCGTTCGACGTTGCCGTCGACCGCCGAGGCCGGCCGGTCGAAGGCGATGGCCTGGATCGCCGCCGCCGTGTAGCGGCCGATGCCCGGCAGGGCGAGCAGGCCCGCCTCGTCTTCCGGGAAGCGGCCGCCATGGTCGTTGGCGACGGCCTGGGCGCAGGCATGCAGGTTGCGGGCGCGGGCGTAGTAGCCGAGGCCCGCCCACGCCGAGAGCACCTCGTCGAGCGGGGCGGCGGCCAGGGCCTCGACGGTGGGCCAGCGTTCGACGAAGCGACGGAAATATTCGCCCACCGTGGCGACGGTGGTCTGCTGGAGCATGATCTCCGACAACCAGACACGGTAAGGCGCCGTGCGTTCCCCCGGGGCTGCGCGCCAGGGGAGGGTGCGACGATGTCGATCATACCAGGCGAGCAGTCGGTCGGCGTGTGTCATGGTCAGTCGAAGGGGCGTGGCCTACCATACGGGGCGGAGTTTGAAAGGGTCCATGCGCGAAAACGGCTTCCGTGCGATCGGCGGTCTGGCCCAGAAGCTCACCTCGGGCATCGCCCGCGATGGAGCGAAGGGGGGCCGCAGCAACGCGCTCGTGCGGCTGAAGGCCGACTGGCCGGTGGTCGTCGGGCCGGAGCTGGCGCGCACGACGCGGCCCGACGCGCTGCTGGCCGGGCGCGGTGCGCGGGCCGGCAAGGCCTTGCGGCTGAAGGTTTCCGGCGCCGCCGCCCTCGAGGTCCAGCACAGGAGCGGCCAGATCGTGGAACGGGTGAATGCCTATTTCGGGCACAGGATGATCGACGACGTGCGGATCGTGCAGGGCGTCATCCCGGCGCCGCGACCCGCCCCCAGGACGCCACGTCCCGATCCCGTGATCGAGCAGGAGGTGGCCAGCCGCACGGCGGCCGTGGAGGATCCCGAGCTGCGGGCAGTGCTGACCCGGCTGGGCGCGCGCATCGCCAGCGGGCGGCGGGGCTTCCTGCTCGGCGGCCTGGGCGCACTCTGTCTCGGCCGCGAGGTTCGGGCGCAATCCCAATCGCCGGCCCGGTTCCTCGATCCGCTCCCTGGCGATCACGTTCTGGGCAATCCCGACGCTCCCAACGTGCTGATCGACTATGCCTCCTTCACCTGTCCGCACTGCGCCACCTTCAACAATGCGGTCATGCCGGCCCTCAAGCGCGACTGGATCGACACCGGCAAGCTGAAGCTCGTGCATCGCCATTTCCCCTCGGACGCGCTGGCCACACGCGCCAGCCTGCTGGCGGAGTGCGCCGGGCCGGACAAGTTCTTTGCCGCCGTCGACACGCTGTTCCGGACGCAGGTCCAGTGGCTGACGGCGTCCGACCCGGCGGCGGAGCTGATGACCGTGCTGGTCGAGCAGGGGGTAAGCGAGGCCGAGGCGCAGGCCTGCATCGCCAACGACCGGCTTTTGGACAAAGTCATCGCCGACGTGCAGTCCGGCCAGGCGCTGGGCGTCAATTCCACCCCGACCGTGTTCATCAATGAGCAGGGATACGGCAATCCGGGCGGAATCGACGCCATCGCGGCGATTTTACGACAGGTGGGCCGTTAACGTTTGACTCCCCACAGGCGTAATTCCCAAGATGTAGTGGAGAGGGCAGTTTAAAATGCGGAATATCTTGATCGTCGCCGGCGGAGTCGTGGCGGTGGCAGCGATTGCTGGCGCCGTCTATTTCGGCACCCGCGCGCCTGCGTCCGGGCCGCCGCCCGTCGCGGCGGCGTCGGCTCCGAGCAAGGCCGGTCTGGAGACCGTGCAGCCGGGCGATCATGTGCTGGGTGACCCCAATGCGCCGATCACGGTGATCGAGTACGCCTCGCTCACCTGCTCGCACTGTGCGCATTTCCACACGCAGGTCCTGCCCGAGATCAAGAAGAAGTGGATCGATACCGGCAAGGTGAAGCTGGTCTATCGCGACTTCCCGCTCGACCAGATCGCGGCCAAGGCCGCCCAGATCGCCGAATGCGCCGGCAACGACAAGTATTTCGGCGTGCTCGACATCATCTTCCGCGGCCAGCCGCAATGGGCGACGGCGGCCGATCCGCTGGCCGAGCTGGCCAAGCCGCTGCGCATCGCCGGCATGGGCGAGAACGAGATCAAGGCCTGCCTCGCCAACGACGCGATGAGCAACGCCGTGATCAAGGACTACCAGGGCGGCGAGGCGATGGGCGTCAATTCGACGCCGACCCTGTTCATCAACGGCCAGCTCTATCGCGGGGCGCGCTCGGTCGAGGAACTCGACGGCGTGTTCGGCAAGCTCGCCAAGTAGGCCCTCCAGGCACGTAACCAGACAGGCGTGGTGTAAATGGTCCAGTTCGACAAGCTCCGGCTCTCCGGCTTCAAGTCCTTCGTCGATCCGACCGAGCTTACGATCGAGCCCGGCATGACCGGGATCGTCGGGCCGAATGGCTGCGGCAAGTCGAACCTGGTCGAGGCGCTGAAGTGGGTGATGGGCGAGACCTCCGCCAAGCAGATGCGCGGCAGTGAGATGGAGGACGTCATCTTCGCCGGCTCGGGCCAGCGGCCGGCGCGCAACATCGCCGAGGTGATGCTGTCGCTGGACAACAAGACGCGCACCGCGCCGGCGATGGTCAACGACACCGACCAGCTCGACGTCGTACGCCGCATCGAGCGCGGCCACGGCTCGGCCTATTCGGTGAACGGCCGCGAGATCCGCGCGCGTGACGTGCAGACCCTGTTTGCCGACGCCGCCACCGGCTCGCGCTCGACCGCACTGGTCAGCCAGGGCCGTATCGGCACGCTGATCAACGCCAAGCCGGTCGACCGTCGCGGCGTCATCGACGAGGCGGCCGGCATCACCGGCCTCTATGCCCGCCGTCATGAGGCCGAGCTGCGCCTGCGGGCCGCTGAGCAGAACCTGGCCCGTGTGCAGGACGTGCTGGTCGCCCTGGAGGAGCAGCACAAGGGGCTGAAGCGCCAGGCCCGCCAGGCCAGCCGCTACCGCAACCTGTCGGATCACATCCGCCGCGCCGAGGCTTCGGTGCTGGCGCTGAAGCTGGCCAATGCCGAGCGCGATCTCGCGAATTCGAGCGAGCGCCTGAAGGAAGCGGAGGCCCAGGTCTCCGACCTCACGCGGCTGGTCGGCCTCGCCACGACGGCGCAGGCGGAAGCCGCGACCTCGCTGCCGCCGCTGCGCAACGACGAGGCCGCCGCCGCCGCCGCGTTGCAGCGCCTGCGCGTGGCGCACGATGCGCTGACCGCCGAGGCCTCGCGGGTCGCCGCCGCCCAGCTCGAGGCCGGAAGGCGCCTGCAGCAGACCGAGCATGACCTCGCGCGCGAGCGCGGCCGCAAAGGCGACGCCGAGACCGCGATCGCCGATCTCGACAGCCAGCGCCTGCGGCTCGAAGAGGAACGCTTCGGCGAGGAGGAGCGTGCCGAAGCGGCCCAGGAGGCGCGCGACACGGCGCGCACCGAGACCAACGCCGCCGAGGCCGGGCTCGATCGGCTGACCCGGCAGATCGCCGACGACGAGGCACTGCGCCAGAGCGTGTCGCGCGAACTCGCCGAGTTGCAGGACCGGCTGCGCCGCCTGACCTCGCGGCGTGACGAGGTCACCGCCCAGCAGCGCCAGCTCGAGACTGAATTGTCGAACCTGCCGGCGCTGCCGGAGGTCGAGGCCGAACTCGAAGCTGCCCGCACGGCACTCGAAGAGGCGCGCCTCGGCGGCCAGGAGTCGATCGAGGCGGCGCGCGAGGCCGAGCGCTACGAATCCGACGCTGCGCGTCTGGCCGTTGCCAAGGCGGAGGCCGAGCGCCTCGACATGGAGCGCGCGCGTGCGGCCGAGCGGCAGGCGGCGGAAGCCAGCCACGCCGTGGCGATCGAGACCGTGCAGAAGACGAATGCCCGTCTGACCAAGCTGCGCGCCGAGGAAGCCGGCGTCGCCGCCGCGCTGAAGTCGGCCGCCAATTCGCTGTGGCCGCCGCTGCTCGACGCGCTCTCCGTCGAGCCCGGCTACGAGAAGGCGCTGGGGGCCGCGTTCGCCGACGAGCTCGAAGCCTCGTCGGATCGCGGTGCGCCGGTGCACTGGCTGCCGCTCGAGGCGCTGGCCGAGACGCCGGCTTTGCCCGAAGGTGCGACGCCGCTCGGTGCGCATGTCGGCGCTCTCCCCGAGCTGGCCCGCCGCCTGGCGTTCATTGGCATCGTGGCCAACGACGAAACCGGTACCGCACTGCAGGCCGCTCTCAAGCCCGGCCAGCAGCTCGTCACCCGCGAGGGCGCGGTCTGGCGCTGGGACGGCTACACGATGCGGGCCGGCGCACCGTCGACCGCGGCGGTGCGGCTGAGCCAGCGCAACCGGCTGGCCGAAATCCGCCATCAGATCGACGGTGTCGTGGCCGAGCAGGAGATCGAGCAGGCGCGCGTCGATGCCGAGAAGACCTGGCTGGCCGCGGCTCGCGAGGCCGAGAAGATCTGCGTCGAGCTGGCCCGCGTCCACGAGCGCAGCGTCGCCGACGCCGCGCGCCGCAAGGCGCAGGATGCCGGCGAGGCCACCCGCACGGCCGAGCGCGCGGCCCAGGCGGCCATCGCCACCGCCGAGCGCCTGGCCACCCAGGCCCGCGACCGCCATGTCGAAGTGGCCCGCCGCACCGATCAGCTGCGCACCCGCCTGGCCGGCATCGAGACGACGGTCGCCGAGGTGCTGGGCGACATCGCCGACGTCGAGATGCGCCGCACCTTCCGCGAGGCGCGGCTGTCGTCGCTCTCCGACACGCAGGCCGACCGGGCCGAGGCCGGCGCGCTGCGCGTGCGCATCGCCGAACTGCGGGCCGCGCTGGTCGAGGCCGAGAGTCAGTGCGACCGCCTCGCGCGCGATTCGAAGATGCGCGTCGAGCGCCTGGCGCAGATCGCGCAGGACCATGAGGGCTGGAGCAAGCGCCTCGGCGAGGCCGACGGCCAGATCCTCGAACTCGATGCACGGCGCGAGCAGACCGCGGAAGTGATCGCCGAGCTCGAAGCCAAGCCGGCGGAAATCGAGGAGAAGCGCTTCGTCCTCGCCGATGAGATCGACAAGGCCGAGGCCAACCGACAGGAAGCCGCCGACCGGCTCGCAATCGGCGAGACGCGTCAGTCGGAGTCCGACAAGGCGCTGAGGCAGGCCGAGACCGAGATGGCCCAGGCGCGCGAAACCTGGGTCCGCCGCGAGGGCCAGGTCGAGCAGGCGACGAAGGATCGCGAGGCCGTGGTCGAGCGCATCGTCGAACGGCTGCGTTGCGAGCCGGATGGCGTTCTCGCCCTGGCCGAGGTCCAGTCGATCGAGGAACTGCCGGAACTCGACAAGGCCGAGCACAAGCTCGAGCGTCTGGTGCACGAGCGCGAGACGATGGGCGCCGTGAACCTGCGGGCCGAGGAAGAGGCCAACGAGCTCGAGCAGCAGATCACCGCCATGACGACCGAGCGCGACGACCTGGTCGCCGCCATCGGCCGCCTGCGCCAGGGCATCCAGAGCCTGAACCGCGAGGGCCGCGAGCGCTTCCTCGCCGCCTTCGAGCAGGTCAGCGGCCACTTCCAGCAGCTCTTCACAAAGCTGTTCGGCGGCGGCAAGGCCGAGCTGCGGCTCACCGAATCGGAGGATCCGCTGGAGGCCGGCCTGGAAATCCATGCCAGCCCGCCGGGCAAGAAGCTCCAGGTCATGTCGCTGCTCTCGGGCGGCGAGCAGGCCCTGACGGCCCTGTCGCTTCTGTTCGCCGTGTTCATGACCAACCCGGCGCCGATCTGCGTGCTGGACGAGGTCGACGCGCCGCTGGACGATCTCAACGTGGAGCGCTTCTGCGGCCTGGTGAACGACATTGCCGGCCGCACCGACACGCGCTTCCTGATCATCACCCATCATCGCGTCACCATGGCGCGCATGGATCGCCTCTACGGCGTGACCATGGCCGAGCGGGGCGTGTCCCAGCTCGTGTCGGTGAACCTGCAGGAGGCCGACCGCATGGTGGCCTGATCGTTCGACGGCGTCAGCCTAAGCAAGCAAGACAATCTTCCTCTCAAATAAACTGGGCGCCGGCTGGCCTGACGGCGCCCTTTTCTTTGCCGCCCTTCTCACGGCCGGGGCGGGCCTGTAGTGTCCGGCCCATGCCCGATTCGCTCAGCACCAACGTTACCGATGTCATCGAACTGACGCGCACGCTCGTCCGCTGCGAGAGCGTGACGCCGCGCGAAGCCGGCGCCCTGCAGCTGCTGGAGCGCACGCTGGCGCCGCTCGGGTTCGCGTGCGAGCGCATGGATTTCACCGAGGCCGGCACCGACGACGTCGCCAACCTCTATGCCCGCATCGGCACCGGCGGGAAGCATTTCTGCTTCGCCGGTCATTCCGACGTGGTGCCGGTGGGCGATCTCTCGTCCTGGACGATCGGTCCGTTCGCGGCCGAACTCTCGGGCGGCTACCTGTTCGGGCGCGGTGCCGCCGACATGAAGGGCGCGATCGCGGCCTTCACCGACGCCACCGCGCGTTTCCTCGGCCGTCGCGGCCGCGATTTCGGCGGTTCGATCAGCCTGCTGATCACTGGCGACGAGGAGGGGCCTGCGGTCAACGGCACCGTCAAGATGCTGCAGCGGCTGGCCGACCGCGGGGAGACGATCGACGCCTGCATCGTCGGCGAGCCGACCAGTTCGAAGCGCTTCGGCGACATGATGAAGATCGGCCGGCGCGGCAGCATGACCGTCGACCTGGTCGTGCGCGGCGTGCAGGGGCACGTGGCCTATCCCGAGCGGCTCGACAATGCCGTCCATCGCCTGTCGGCCATCATCGAGGCGCTGGTGCGCACGCCGATCGACAAGGGCAGCACGCATTTCCAGCCGACCTCGCTGCAGTTCACGACGGTCGATGTCGGCAACCCGGCGACCAACATCGCGCCGGGCGTCGCCAAGGCGCGCTTCAACACGCGGTTCAACGATCTCTGGACCTCGAAGACGTTGCTGGCCCATCTCAAGGAGCGGATCGAGCGCGCCAACGAAGCGCTGGGCGGCAACGGCACCGTCGAGTACAGCGTCCAGGTCTCGGGCGAGTCCTTCTACACGCCGCCAGGGCCGCTCAGCGACCTCGTCGCCGGCGCAGTCCGCGACGTTGCGGGGGTGGAGACCGAACTGTCGACCACGGGCGGCACGTCCGACGCGCGGTTCATCCGCAGCTACTGCCCGGTTCTCGAATTCGGACTGGTCGGCGAGAGCATGCACAAGGTCGACGAGAAGAGCGCGGTCGCCGATCTCAAGATGCTGGCCCGCGTCTACGAGACCGTACTCGACCGTTACTTCGCGACCTGAGACGCGCGTGGTCAGCGCTGCTGAAATCGCCCGCGGCATGCAGGGCGCGCTCGGACTCCTGAAGCGCGACCCGGCGGCGCCTTCCTATTTCGACAATACGCTGGAAGCCTGCGTCCGCTCGTTCCAGGTCATGATTCTGGTCGCGCCGCTCCACATCACGCTCATGCTGGTCCGGTACGGGAGCGTGACCGCGACGGCCGACGAGTTCGAGATCGTATTGGTCGAGGCGCTACGCTACGTCGTCGACTGGCTGCTGTTCCCGGTGCTGTTCTACGAGATCGCGCGGCGACGCAACTGGCTCGGCCTGTTCCCGCGCTACATCTCGGCGCTGAACTGGGTCAACCTGCCGGCGATGATCATCGCCGTGATCGGCGTGGTGCTGGCGACCCTGCTGCCGGCGGTGCCGGCCGAACTCGTCCGGATCGCGCTGCAGGCTCTCTTGTTCTATTGGTTCCTGGCGACGACGCGCGCGACGCTGGGCGTGGCCTGGTCGGTTGCGACCCTGCTGCTGATCGTGAACTGGATCCCGTCGCTGTTCATCTCACTGATCGTCGACCGCTTCCTCGGCGTCGCCCTCATCGCCGGCACCTGACTCGTAGCGCACTTCCATCAGGCACAGGCCATGAGGGGGCGCCGTCGGACCGGCACGGGCACGATCGCGCGCGGCGAGCGCCGCCTCGACATCCCCGCGGCTCCATTGGCCGCGTCCGACGAGATGCAGGGTGCCCACGATGATGCGCACCTGGTTGTGCAGGAAGGAACGCGAGCCGACATCGACATGGATCTCCTCGCCGTCGCGCGTGACCTCGAGCAGGTCGAGCGTCTTCAGCGCCGAGGGCGACTGGCAGGCGGTCGAGCGGAAGCTGTTGAAGTCGTGTCGCCCGACCAGCACTGAGGCTGCCTCCGCCATCAGCGCGACGTCGAGCGCGCTCGGCACGTGCCAGAGCTGGCCGCGATCGAGGGCCGGCGGCGCGCGGCGGTTGATGATGCGATAGCGGTAGCGCCGCCACGTCGCGGAGAAGCGTGCATGGAAGCCGGGCGGCGCGAGCTCGGCGGTGAGGACGGAGACCGGCTGCGGCTTCAGGTGGAAGTTGATCGCCGAACGGATCGTCTCGACAGGCCGCTCGCTCGACAGGTCGAGATGCACGACCTGGCCGCGCGCATGGACGCCGGTGTCGGTGCGGCCGGCCGCCTGGACGGGCGGTCGCTCGCCGGTGAAGGCGAACACCGCTTCCTCGAGGGCGGCCTGGACGGACGGCCCGTTCGGCTGGCGCTGCCATCCGACGAACGGCGCGCCGTCATATTCGATCGTGAGCTTGTAGCGCGGCACGGCGTCAGGTCGGCTGCGGGATCGTCAAGACTATGGGCGGCTGCAGCACCGTGCCGGCCTCGAGCGCGAAGCCGCGCAAAAAGGCATCGGCCGATTGTGCCGACTTGCCGGGCCGCTGCAGCTTCAGGAGCTTCAGCCCGCCGACGCCGCAGGTCACCACCGGAAAACCGTCGCGCGCGATGGAGACGCTGCCCGGCGTTCCGCCGGCCAGGGTGAGGGCCGCTGCCAGCACCTTGATGCGCTCGACGCCGCCCGCCTTGGGCGCCTCGAAGTAAGTGCCGGGCCAGGGGTGGAACGCCCGGACCTTGCGCTCCAGCTCGGCGGCCGGCCGGCGCCAGTCGAGCGCGCCTTCCTCCTTGCCGAGCTTGTGGGCGTAGGTGACGCCCTCCGCCGGCTGGGCCACTGGCTCGATGCTCCGCCGCAGCAACCCGTCCAGCGTCGAGACGATGAGGCGGGCGCCGAGATCGGCCAGCCGGTCGTGTACGGTTTCGGCGGTATCGGCGGCGGAGATGGGCGTGCCTTCGGCCAGCAGCATCGGGCCGGTGTCGAGGCCCTCGTCCATGCGCATGGTGGTGACCCCGGTCTCGGCGTCGCCGGCCAGGATCGCGCGATGGATGGGCGCCGCGCCGCGCCAGCGCGGCAGCAGGGAGCCGTGGATGTTGATGCAGCCGAGAACCGGCGCGTCGAGGAAGCTTTTAGGCAGAATATGGCCATAGGACACGACCACGGCAGCGTCGAGATCGAGCGCCTTGAAGGCTGCGGCCTCCTCGTCGTTCTTCAGGGTGCGCGGTGTGCGGACCGGCAGGCCGAGCCGGTCGGCAAGTTCGTGCACGGGCGTCTTGCGCTCCTGCTGGCCGCGACCCGCGGGTTTGGGGGCCCTAGTGTAGACGCAGGCGACGTCGTGGCCCGCTTCGACCAGCGCGGCGAGGGCCGGTACGGCGAAGGCGGAAGTGCCGAGGAACGCAATCTTCATCGCCGCACCTTATAGGCAGCCGCGCGACGGTGAGCTAGGTATGCCGCCGCAATGGAGTCCAGTATCCCCTCGACCGGCCAGGGCCCGCTGGCCAACCTCGCTGCGCGCCGCGCCGCGGGCGAGATCCACGCCGATCCCGTGCAGGAAAAAGTCGTTCTGCGATTGCAGGCGATTCACGACCAGTTGGGCTCCCTGGCGGCGGCGCAGCCGGCCAAGACAGGCTTCCTTGCCCGGCTCGGCTTCGGTCACGCGCCGAAACCGCCGGAAGGGCCCCACGGTCTCTATATCTGGGGCTCGGTCGGTCGCGGGAAGTCCATGCTGATGGACCTGTTCTTCGCCGATGCGCCGATCGCGAAGAAGCGGCGCGTCCATTTCCACGAATTCATGCTCGAAGTGCAGGCAAGGCTTCATCGCCGGCGCGAGGAACTGGCGGCCAAGGGCGCACCGCCCGAATCCGATACGATCGTGCCGATTGCCAAGGAGATCGCGGCCGAGACACGCCTGCTCTGTTTCGACGAGTTCCAGGTGACCAACATCGCCGACGCGATGATCCTCGGCCGCCTGTTCGAGACGCTGTTCGAGGAGGGGATCACGGTGATCGCCACCTCCAACCGCGCGCCCGACGATCTTTACAAGAATGGCCTGCAGCGCGACCGTTTTCTGCCCTTCATCGAACTGGTGAAGCAGCGCCTCGAGGTGCTGGAACTGGGCGGCGCGCAGGACTACCGGATGGGCCGGCTGCGCGAACTCGATCTCTATCTGACCCCGCTCGGTGGCTGGGCGACCAAGAAGCTCGACGAGGCATTCCGTGCGCTGAGCAACGGCGCCGACGGCGAGCCGCGCGTGCTGCGCACGCAGGGCCGCGATGTCGAGGTGCCGCGC
>Ga0182745_1005277_pt1 | contig 10581 bp, 12 predicted proteins | sample eDN3rd30CKraftBY_FD_128523 | JGI IMG/M metagenome (GOLD analysis project Ga0182745, IMG submission 128523) | Enriched backyard soil microbial communities from Emeryville, California, USA - eDNA 3rd pass 30_C Kraft BY (version 2) (version 2) | ecosystem: Environmental > Terrestrial > Soil >... | reverse complement strand
GTCCGCTTTTTTGGTGAGTTTCAGCATGCCAATTTTGGACCCTTTCAGTCCTACTTATCATCATACCGGGGCTTGGCGCTAGTCGTCAATCCATCTGGGTGTTCATTTGGAAATGATGCGCGAGAGTTTGCAAGCGATTCGTCCGGCAAGGAAAAAGCTGCAAAATCTTCAATTTGCAAGTGATTGGCAACTAGCATCAGAGAGGCAAAAACGGCACTCGGCTACCCATGTCCATTCCATCCCCAGTGGCAGCACGACAGGCTCCCTGAAGAGCAGATGCCCGTGGAGCCGCAAGAGTTCCGTTAGCTTGCGCACGGGAATGGGATACGCTGAAGGGCATCGGATGATGCGTGCGAATTTCATCAAAGGCCAACTCGGCCGCTATCTGCTCACGCCAGCACTCGCTATGGTGATTTGGCTTAGCAACGGGTGCGCTCATGCCCAAAGCACGGCATCCGCCGCAGACACGGATGCGGCGGCGCAGGAAACCTCGGCACGCAAACCGTCGGCACGGGCAAAGGTGGGCCGCGTTGAAATGCTCCATTTTGACCAGATGGTGACGCTGCCCCCTGGGGATCCACGGCGCGTTTCCCTGCCCTGGTTGGAGAATGGCACGTTGATTCAGATTCAACTGGATGTACCCGAGGAATCCGGATCAGGAACGAAGCAGACCATACAGGTGGAAGTGCTACGCCCGCAGCGGGCAGAAGCGCCAAACGAGAAGGCCGCTCGTGGGACGCCGATGGAATCGGTGCTGCGCACCGAATGGAGAGGCCCCGTTGCGGATACGCCCAGAACCACGACCAGCCCAGCAACCAGCGGAGCCAGAGACGAGACCCAGGCACGAAGGCGGGATGTGATCCGCTATCGCGCGGTGCGCGAAGGACGCTATGTGGTCGTCCTTCGCGAAAATAGCAAGGCGCGGCAGGATGCCAAAGTTCGGCTACGAGTGACGATTGATCGCCCCATTGTGCCCCGGCTCACGATTGCTCCGCCCAAGACGCTTCCCGACGATACGCGATTCGCGGTGGCAGTCTTCAGCTTCGGGTTGTTGTGGACCACCTTACTGCTATGTGGTTGGCCAATTATTCGCGCGTTTCGTTCTGAAAAAAGGCATTCAGAGCAGTTTTGGTACGAGTGATTTCGTCAGACCCGTGTTTTGACGAAACGAAGCCAGCTTCGAATTGTGATGGCGCCAGGTAGACGCCTTGGCTCAGCATCCAATGGAAGAGACGTTTGAAGCGCTCGGTATCGCTGGTTTTTGCGCTGTCGAAATCCGTAACCCTCTCATTTGTCAGGAAGAAGGTAAACATGGAACCGACACGGTTAACAGTGACGCCTGCTGGCGGATCGGCCGTGAGTGCGGCTGCCGTTTCATCGAGTTGCGTGTAGATGGACGGGTTATCCCGCAAGTGGCGAAGCGTGGCCAAGCCCGCCGATACCGCCATCGGGTTGCCGGAAAGCGTACCTGCCTGGTAGATGGGACCACTCGGGGCGACATAGGACATCACATCCGCGCGACCGCCATAGGCCGCAATCGGAAGACCTCCGCCAATCACCTTGCCGAAGGCGCTAAGGTCAGGACGAATGCCGTAAAGGCTTTGGGCTCCGCCATAGGCCAGACGGAAGCCGGTCATGACCTCGTCAAAAATCAGCAGCGCGCCGTGCTGGGTGCAGAGGTCCCGCAAGCCTTCCAGGAAACCGGAAGCAGGAGGAACGCAACCCATGTTGCCCGCCACGGGTTCCACAATGATGCTGGCGATCTGGCCAGGGTGCTTGCGGAAAGCATCTTCGACAGGCTCTAACTGATTGTAAGGAAGAGAGATGGTGGTTTCGGCGAAGGCCTTGGGGACGCCAGCGGAATCGGAAATGCCCAGCGTGGCCATGCCGGAGCCGCCCTTCACTAGCAGCGAATCCACATGTCCGTGGTAGCAACCTTCAAACTTGATGGCCAGATCCCTGCCAGTAAAACCACGCGCCACCCGAAGAGCGCTCATCGTGGCTTCCGTGCCGGAATTAACCAAACGAACCATTTCCACGCTGGGAACGGCAGCTACGATTTCTTCGGCGAGTTCGATTTCCCGCTCGGTGGGGGCGCCGAAGCTGGTGCCAATTTCCAGAACCTCACGAAGCGCCTGAATCACCGAAGGCGGCCGGTGACCGAGAATCAGCGGTCCCCAACTGCCGACATAGTCGATAAAACGATTACCGTCCGCGTCTTCGAGGTAGCAGCCTTCACCCTTGACGATGAAACGGGGTGTGCCGCCGACGCTGCGGAAGGCGCGAACAGGAGAGTTCACACCACCTGGCGTTGTGCGCTGGGCGCGAGCAAATAGTTCCTCGGAACGGGACGTCGACATGCTCTTCCTTTCAAAGTTGCCGTGTTTAGTCGCACTGTGGCTGGTGCACTGTGGCTGGTCGCAATGCGCTTAGCCTGGAACTGGCTCGAAGGCGGACTAGAGTCCCGGATGGACACTGCCCGGAGGCTGTCAACCAGGACCGTCTGCCCTATTTGGGTGAAGTGGGTGGGGGCAACGGCGGGTGCCCTTGGGGCAGAGACTGCGCTGCCGGAGGAGGCGGCACGTCCGTGGACGGAGCCGGAGCCATATTGCCCATGGGCGATTTCGGCGGAAGCACCTTCCAGGCATCTCCGTCGCGTTCCAGCGAGTAACGCATCACCATACCGCTGCCAGTGGGTTGGCCCGATGGCACAAAGCTGACCTCTGCCTGCGCCTTTTCTCCTTGGAAGGAGACATTCTGGATCTTCAGATCCAGGTCTTTCAGATCAATATCCCCCCGCGCTTCAATGTGTTTGACGACTGCTTCCCGCACGGCCTCGGGCGTATCGATATTGACACGCTTGCAGGCCGTCCCAAACAGAGCGACAAGGGCAAGCGCGAAGACGGGCAACAACAATCGGAGACTCACGGCCTCATTATAGCGACTTGGCCACCAGAAAGACCTCTGGCGACGCGGCGATGGGACACCAACAAGCTGGCCAATATCAGACAATATTGTCTTCTTTCTGCATTCTGTGATAGTTTCGAATAGGCTCGGCGGATTCAGACATTGGAATCCCAAATCGGCCTGCATTTTCGGCAGCGCCTGCGCCATGGCGGGCAGGCAAGAAGATCCGGATAGCAGGCGGAGCCGGGGGTGCGGAGCGATGTCGCTGGTAGCAAACCAATTTGATAAAAATGTGATCACCACTTCCGTGGATCAAGTGTTCAACTGGGCACGGAAGTCGTCGCTGTGGCCGCTGACCTTTGGGCTAGCCTGCTGCGCGATTGAGATGATCGCTTCCTCTAACCCTCGTTTTGATATCGCGCGTTTTGGCGCGGAAGTCTTTCGCCCCAGCCCAAGACAGAGCGACCTGATGATTGTGGCGGGGACGGTCTCGTTGAAGATGGCGCCCGCGGTCAAACGCATCTATGAGCAGATGCCGGAACCCAAGTGGGTGATCGCCATGGGAGCTTGCGCCACCGCTGGGGGGCCCTTTAACACCTACTCCGTACTGCAGGGCGTGGATCGCATCATCCCCGTGGATGTGTATATCAACGGTTGCCCGCCGCGTCCCGAAAACCTCTTCTACGGCCTGCTGAAACTGCAGGATAAGATCGACGCCACACCCAATCTGGTGAAGAAACCAACCGGTGTGCGGCTGGACGAGACGATGCTGGAAGAGTTCAAAAACAACGTGACGATTGCCCACGTGTAATCGATTGCCCACGTGTAATCGGGCGAGTGTGGCCCAAAGAGCCGAACGCCCCGGATTCGATTGTTCGCACAGACCTCACTTCATTCCCCTGCAGCCGTTAGGCTAAGAGAAAGCGCGGAAACTGCGCCCTCCTCTATCCCTATGGCTGTCATCAACGAACACTTTCTGCTGGACGAACAGCATTTGCTGCGTTGCCGGGCTTTTCTGCGCTTCCCCTGGCTGGAGCATGGCTTTGAGACACGACACGGCCAAATGCCCCGGGACGGCTTTCAACTCGCCAGCTTGAAGCAGATTCATTCCAGTATCGTTATCGCTCCGCCGGATGCGCCGGGCGAGTGCGGCGAAGGCGATGCCCTGGTGACACAACGCGCCGGGCAACTGATCGCGATTCGTACCGCGGATTGCGTACCCGTGCTTTTGGTTGACCCGGAAACACGTGCAGTTGCGGCCATCCATGCCGGATGGCGAGGCGTGGTGGGCGAAGTCATTCCCAATGCCATTGGGCAGATGCGGCGAAATTACGAAACGAAGCCAGATGCATTGCTGGCCGCAATTGGGCCCTGTATCCAGCTAAGCGCCTTTGAAGTGGGGCCGGAAGTGGCCATCGAGTTCCGCCACCTCTTCCCCGAACGCGACGACCTCGACACCAAGTGTCACATTGACCTGGCCGAAGCCTGCCGTCGTCAGCTGTTGGCCGCCGGGTTAGCCGACGAGCACATCTTTGACAGCAAGCAGTGCACGCTGTCGACACCGGAGTTATACCATTCCTATCGCCGGGACGGCGCGAAGCAGGCTGGCCGTATGCAGGCATTTATTGGCGTACGGCAGACGATCAACGCCTAGACCCAATGATCGGAACTCTGGGGTCCAGCACGGGATGACCCGTTCAGGGTTTTGCGCCTGGAGCCTCTGCTGGCGCTTCTGCCGCTGGCGGCGGTGGTGGGGTACGCTCGGCGTTTACCGCTTGTGCGGCGGTGGCGAGTTGGGCAAGGCCGTTTTCGAAGTCCTGACCAATCATCGCGTCCATATCCATTAGCAGTCCCATGGCTTTGGCAAGGAAGGATTGCTTCATTTCCATCTTCCAAGTGACGCGGGTCTGATCTCCCTGGGGCGTGAAGTCGAAGTCCGTATAGCTTTGGCCGCCGATCGGCTTGATGAACTCCAGGAAGATGCGGATGTGGTCGTAGGGTCGGCTATCGTCGATGTTCATGCGTCCTTCGCCCACGTCCGAGTTGCCTTTCCAGTAATAGATGGCTCCCTTGCCCGAAGGGGCCCCGGAGTGCTCGACTTTCATGTTCGGATCGCGCTTTGCCCAAGGAGACCAGCGGTCCCAGGAATGGAAATCGTTGACCAACGCATAGGTCACTTCCTGTGGCGCGGGAATGGTGGCGGAACGCGAAATGGTGAGTTGACCGGGCTGCAGCATGATGACGATGACAAGGATCACCAGCAGAGCTACAACGATAAGTGCGAGTTTTTTGAGCATGCTATCCCCTTTGGGTGGAGAGAATAACACTCTTTGCAGACGAAATCCTGGGGGTGGCGGGGAATACGCCTTCACCTTCAATCCGTTACGCATGGCAAAGTTGCGTGATGGTGGGTGGGCGCATTCGCCGATGCTGGCGCGATAGGACCAGTGAAAGCGGGTGGCCGATGGCGGATACTCTTAGAAGGAATGGGCGCTTACGGCGAAACAGAAAGTAGCAGCAAGACGGAACCTCGCATTGTGCTGATGGTGGGTCTGCCAGGCAGTGGGAAGTCCACTTGGCTGGCGCGGCAGGGCATACACCCGTTGTCTTCCGACGCCCTTCGGCTGCTGCTGTTTGACGATGAGAACAACCAATCGAATCACCGCGCGGTCTTTGCTACCCTGCGTAGCCTGCTGCGACGACGGCTGGAGCTGCGCAGGCCAGTGACCTATGTGGACGCCACGCACCTAAGCATCCGGGAGCGACGACCCTACTTGATGATGGGGGAACTCTACGGAGCCAGTGTGGAAGTGCTGTGGTTTGACGAAGACTATAGCCTGAGCCTAGCCCGGAACAGAGCGAGGCAGCGGGTGGTGCCAACGGAGATCATGGAACACATGCGGGACCGGATGCAGCCGCCTATGCTGGCAGAAGGGTACTCACGCATCACCATCATCCGAAATGGGCAGATCTGGCGTGTTCTTCCAGAAGCGTTGGGCCAAGATCCACAGAGAGAGGGGCAGCAGCAGTGAGAGTCCCATCAGCAGCGCCGCATCGCGCGGTGACATGCCGCCATCAATCGCGGAGCTGACCCCGAAGCTGGCCGTGGACACCATCGCGAAGTGCAGGGCATATTCCGCCGAGAACACCCTGCCACGGTAGCGGTTTTCGGTAAGCAGCATCAGCAAGGTGGTGGAAAACACCCAAATGATGGAACTGCCGGCGTGAGCGACGACGATGCAAAGGCCGGCAACCAGTCCGTTGGGCGCTACCGAAAGCAGCGAATAGCCGATGGCGGTCATGGCAAAGCCCACGCCGATGCCGAAACGCATGCGGCGACGACTATCTCCGGCCCAGGCCGCCCCGACCAGTGGGCCGATGAGAGCGCCGACGCCCCGCCAAGCCATCAAGAGGCTCATGCCCAACATGCCAGCGCGGTTCCAATCTTGCAGCACCTTGGTGGCAGGAAAGATGCGTTCCCCGAAGATGGGCAACAGCACGTTGTGCGCACCCATCAAACCCAGCCCACCTTTTAGGCAAAGAACCGCAATGCGGCGGGAATCGCCGCGCACATAGCGCAGGCCGTCGAGGGTAGGACGGAAATCCAGCAATTCCAACCAGCGGAACGACGGCCGGTTCTGGATGTGCTCTTCATGGATGCGCATGCGGCTGATGAACCAGGCCGAAAGCAGAAAGGTGCCCGCGTTCAGGATGAATGCGGTGGTTCTTCCGAAGAGCGCCGCGACCAAGCCGCCAAGGGTAGCGCCGATAGCGAGATTGAAACTCCAGGTGGCGGCGGAAAGCGCATTGCCGGTGACCAGTTGTTTGCGCGGCAGGATGGTTGGCACCACGGCGGAGCGGCCGGGCTCAAAGAGAGCCCAAGCCATGGTCTCGATGGGTAGCAGCACATAGATGAGCCACACCATATCCGCTGAGCGGATGAAGATCATGGCCAGCACGACGCAGGCGCGGAGGAGATCCGCAAAGATCATCAGGCGGGTGCGGCTGAGACGGTCGTTGAGGGCCCCGGCAGCAGGGGCAATCAGCACCTGGGGAAGCACCTGCAGGACGACGGCGATGCCGACAGACTTGGCGCTACCGGTCAAGTCGAGCAACAGGCTGTAGAGAGCAATCGCGTAGAACCAATCGCCTAGCTCACTGACGATTTGCGCCAGCCAGAGCAGACGAAAGTTCGGGTTCTCACGAAGGAGGGTGACGTATTGCTTGATCCGTGCGGACGGAGCGTTAGGATCCATGCCGGTAGAGGCCCATGCGTTCCTTGGCTAGCGCGACGGTTGCCTCGGCGATGGGTCTCACACGGTCGGCTCCCTGATCGAGGAGTCGGTCCAAATACCCTGGGTCGGCGGTGATTTCGCGATACCGCGTCTGGATCGGTTCCAAACCCGCGACCACTGCTTCAGCGACACGTTTCTTCAAATCACCGTATCGCATTCCCTCAAATTCTGCGCGTAATTGTTCACTTTCCGTGCCAGTGAAGGCCTGGTAGATGGAAAGCAGATTCACGACGCCCTCGCCCATGGTTTCGAAATCGACGGCGGGGTTGGAATCTGTGGTGGCGCGCATGATTTTTTTCTGCGCGGCCTTCAAATCGTCGAGCAACCAAATGGCATGGCCAGCGACGTCGACCGATTTCGACATCTTCTTGGTGGGATCGTCGAGCCCCATGATGCGCGCACCAACGGCAGGCAGACGCGTGGCCGGCATGACGAAGGTTTCCCCGTAAAGGGAATTGAAACGCTGGACGATATCACGGGTGAGCTCCAGATGCTGGCTCTGATCGTCGCCCACAGGCACAACGGCGGCCTGATAGAGCAGAATATCGGCCGCCATCAGAACCGGATATTGCAGCAGGCCGGAGCCGATGGCTTCGCGATTTTCAGATTTGGCCTTAAACTGCGTCATGCGTTGCAGCCAACCGAGCTGGGTGACGCAGGTCAACATCCAGGAAAGTTCAGCGTGACCACTGACGGCGGACTGGACAAAGATGGCGGACTTTTCGGTGTCGATGCCAGCGGCCATGTAGATGGCGGCGACTTCCCGGATGCGCTTTCGCAGGGCAGCCGGATCTTGATGAACGGTGATGGCGTGGAGGTCTACGATGCAGAAAATGCACTCGTATTCGTCCTGGAGATTGACCCAATTCCGGAGCGCACCCAGATAGTTGCCAATATGAAGATTGCCCGTAGGCTGCATTCCGGAGAAGACACGTGGTTTCATCGAAGTATGGGCCAACTTTCCATGTTAGGGGAAGGGAAAGCCGGAAACCAAGTTCAAGACAGGAACAACTGTTGATACATCCAAACAAGCCGGGTACGGAACCCACGGCCGCGCCGGTTTTTGAAGGACGTGTGGAAAAGCTCATTTTCGGCGGGTCCGGGCTGATTCGTCACGAGGGAAAAACCTTTCTGGTGCCGGAGGTGGCTCCGGGTGAGCAGGTGCGTTTTGCGCTCAAAAAGGACCACAAGCAGTGGGCAGAAGGCACGCTGCTGGAGGTCCAGGAAGCATCCGCGGAACGGCGAGAGCCGTTCTGCCCGGTGTTTTCCAAGTGCGGTGGTTGCCAATACCAGCACCTGGACTATGCCTTTCAGCTTCACCAGAAGCGGGAAATCCTGCTGGAGACGCTGGAACGCGTAGGGAAAGTGGCTAAGGTTCCTGAGGTCGACATTCTTTCCGCCTCGCCGCGCGAATACCGGAACCGTGTGCAGGTTCATCTGGATGGCGCACGGATTGGCTACCGCTTTCAGGGCAGCAACCGGCTGGTGCCGATCGACGAATGTCCGATTGCTGCGCCAGCCCTGAATCAGGCGATTCGTGCGTTGCGGGATATGTCACGGGAGCCACGGTTCCCACGGTTTCTGGAGAGTGTGGAAATCTTCAGCAATGACGAAGAGACGCTGCTGAGTGTGTTGAGCACCCGAGGCGGCGAGAGGCGCGTGGCGAAGTGGTTCATTGAGTGGTGCGCGGAACGCATTCCCGGCGCCGACCAGGGTGAACTGGTGTACAAAGCCGCGGGTTGCCAGTTCCAGGTAGGACACAAATCGTTCTTCCAGACCAACCGCTATCTGATCGACGGATTGGTGGAGCGGGTTCTGCGTACGGTGAAAGCCGATAGCGCGTTGGATCTTTACAGTGGTGTAGGCCTATTCGCTGTGCCGCTGGCCAAGAAGGACAAGCGGGTGATGGCTGTGGAGTCTTCCAGTAGCGCCGTGCGAGACCTGGAAGTGAATGCGGCCAACCATGGCGTACGCATGGATTCCGTGAAGGCCAGCGTGGATGCGTACCTGGCGGCGGCGAGGTCTGTACCAGCCCATGTGATTGCGGATCCGCCCCGTGCGGGGTTGGGCAAATCTGTGGTGCGGGATTTGCTGCGGTTGCGACCGGAGCGGCTAACCATTGTGAGCTGCGACCCTGCTACGCTCGCGCGCGATCTGAACGCGCTGCAGGGTGGAGGCTATGCGCTGGAGGCCATGGCGCTGGTGGACTTGTTCCCGAACACGGCGCACATGGAAACGGTGATCGATCTGGTTTTGGGCAGCTAGAAAAAGGCAACGGGCTTCGCAGGTGATTGCCTGCGAAGCCCGTTTGGTGTTTTGCGTCCATACTAGAGCGCGTCGCGCCTAATGCGTGTGACGAGGACCATCGTTTTCCCCCGGAGGAGGCACTTCGCCCTGCCCGGTAACCTTTACGCCTTCGAGCCACATCGTGTTATCTTCCATCACCAACGTGGCTTCGATCTTCGAGCCAGGAGTCATGGAGGCGCGCTCTGCATCACTGGGCACCGCGAAGGCCATGCGCATTTCATCCATGACATCGGGGATTTTCTCGTGTTCGACGATGATGTTCTTGGTATCCGGAACCGCAGAGACCACAATACCCTTGAGCGGATGCTTTTGGGGGCCTGCGGGAACCGGAGCGGGTTCCTGCGCTAGTTCTGTGCGGGAGCAGGCAGTGAAGGAAGAGGCAACAACCAGAAGGCCGCAGGCCAGAATCAGCATCACTGCATGATGTCGAAGACGGGAAAGTGCTTTATTGTTCATCGCGATGTACCGTATCCAGAGCGAAGGCAGGAAGGCATATGGCCATGTATTCCGCGCCATCAGGGCCGGGAGTGCTGTAACGAACCCATTCGCCTTTGGCGGTGATGATGGCCTGCCCGGCGTCCACATCCATGGCGCCGCCTTCGTACTCTACGTGTAGTGACCCGTGAAGGACGACGGTTATTTCATCAAAATCTGGGCGCTGTCCCGGCTCCACCCATCCACTTGTGCTTTGCATGCGGGCAACGCTGACATCACTGTTACCGGTGTTTACACGGCCGACATACTCTTCAATACGCTTTGGCTTGGTTCCAACGGCGGGAACCACGGTGGGTGCATCAATTTTACGGGGCAATATCTGGAAGCCTCCTCGGGCTGCTACTAGCATGCCATTGAACAGCGGAGATTGGCTGGAATGGGAATGATGAAGCTGGATAGAGTGCTGCTGCTAGGCTGCGGATTCACCGGGAAGCGGGTGGCGCGGCAGTTGCTGGAGCAAGGTGTGCGCGTGACTGCGACCACACGAGAACCGGCCCAATTGGAAGACCTACGGCAGGCCGGCGCGACCATCCAACGGCTTAGCATCGATAGAGAAGTGGAGCCGGAGGCGCTTCGG
>Ga0182745_1005274_pt1 | contig 10582 bp, 6 predicted proteins | sample eDN3rd30CKraftBY_FD_128523 | JGI IMG/M metagenome (GOLD analysis project Ga0182745, IMG submission 128523) | Enriched backyard soil microbial communities from Emeryville, California, USA - eDNA 3rd pass 30_C Kraft BY (version 2) (version 2) | ecosystem: Environmental > Terrestrial > Soil >... | reverse complement strand
CCGTCGTTCACGGTGGTGCTGACGTCGATGTTGGTACGCACGTCGGTGGGCATGCGCGAGGCGGACACGTTCACGCCGGGATAGTTCTGCAGTGCGGTGATGTAGGCCTGCACTTGCTGCTGCGCCTCGCGGAAGCTGCCGGGCGAGTAGGCCTCACCGTTGATCTGCAGGCGTATGCCGGTGCTGTTGCTCAGCTGCGCCGCAAGCAAGGGGTCGGCCGCGGCAACGTTGCTCAAGGGCGGCGGCGTGCTTTGCAGGTTGCCGAGGCTGTCGGCAAACGGCTTGAAGGTGCTCTGGTTCAGTTGCCAGCCGACGGCGCCAAGCGCCAGCCCCGGTGCAAGCGCCAGGGCATCGGCCGCCATGTTGAGATCGATGCCCACATGATGTGATTGCGCCTCGAGCCTGGCGTGGGTTTCCACGATCAGCGCCATTTCCGCCGGCGATACCGCCAGCTGCGGCTGCGCGGCACTGCGCGCCTGATACTGCAGGCGCAGCGGCGCAGTACGATTGGTGAACACGGTGGTTTGCGCGCGGGTATCGAGCAGGGCCTGCAGATCAGGCACCTGCAGGCTGAGGCCGAGCACCAGGATGAGCCCCGCCGCCCAGCGGGCGCGCGAGGCATGGTTGCGCAGCGTATGGAAGCGTCTGATCGCCGCCGAGGCATAGACGTTGTCGGGCTGGCTGCCGGCAAGCACGCGCGCCAGTTGGTGATGGGTGGGACCGCCGGGCGTTTGGCTGTCGCCTTCGTCCTGCGCCGCCTCCATGACCGGGATCACTTCGAATTGATTGTTCTCGCTGGATTTCGCCTCCAACTGCAACGCATCTTCGTCGAAGCCGCTGAACAGTTGGATGCGGAGCCTGGCTTCGAAAGGAATGAACTGCACGCGTTCGAGGTATTGCCGTACCTGCAGGGTTTCCAGGTAGATGTCGCTGCCGAGCGTCGTGCCGCTGTGGCGGGCGATGGTGGTCAGGCGGCTGAACAACAGCTGGCCCTTGTGGAAAAAGCTCTGCCGCAGGTTGTGGTTGGCTTCCAGATTGCTGATCAGGAGGTGATTTTCGCCGTGCAGCTTTTCCAGCGCCACATAATGCTGCAGCAGGAACGCGGTCGAGGTGAGGCTTTGTACCGCCCGTTCCTGAGTCGTCAGCACCTGGATCCAGGGTTCGACGCTGTCCGGTTTGTTGATGGCGCTCATCATCAGGCGGTCGTCGCGCCGCCCTTCCTCGGCCCGGCCGATGATCTTGCCCTGGCGGTAGGGCGTATTGCGGAAGGCGAACTCGAGCCGGCGCCGGATCACCGCCGCGCGGTCGGCGCCGGTAACGTGCACCACGGTGTCGTGGCGAAAGCTTTCGTCGATGAGATCGGTGAGCACGATCACGCCGTGCCGCGGATACTGCTGCAGCAACAGGCTGTAGGCGGCGATGGCGTCGGCGTCGTTGGCGAGGTTGTCGAGCTGGCGTAGCGCGTGGTCCTGCCACAGCAGCAGCCGCACCCGGCTTTCGGTGATGTGGACGACGAGCGCGCTGTTCTGGCCGATTAGGCTCATGATGGCTTCGTCCCGGGCATGGCGCGTTTCCCGTTCATAGCGGCATGGTGCTCAAGCTGCTGTACACCGGCCCAAGCACCGACAACATCACCCAGCCGAGCAGGGTGCCCACGATGATGGTCATTACCGGTTGCAGCAGCGCCTGCAGGTTGTCGATGCTGTCCTTGATGTCGCGGTCGTAGAAATAAGTGACGCTGGCCAGCGCCTCATCCAGCTTGCCGGTGGTTTCGCCGATCTTGAGCATGCGCAGCACCAGCGGCGGGAACATGCCGGTGCTTGCCAGGCTTTGCGAAATGGGCTCGCCCTGTTCGATGTCTTCGCGCGCCTTGGCCAGCGCCTTGCGGATCACCACGTTGTCGGTGATGTTTTCGGCGATTTCCAGGCTGTTGAGGATGGGGATGCCGGCGGCGTACATCATGGAGAAGAAATTGGCGAAGCGCGACAGGATGATCTTCTGCAGCACCGGGCCGATGCGCGGCACGCGCAGCTTGAGTGCATCGATGCGATGCCGCGCCTGCGGATTGGTGCGCACCAGCAGCTTGAGCACGAACCAGCCAAGCAGCGGCAGGCCAATCACCAGGTACCAATAAGCCGCCACGAAGTTGGAGGTGGCCACCAGCGCGCGCGTATGCAGCGGCAGTTCGCCGCCCATGTTGCGGATGAAGCCGAGCAACTGCGGCACCAGGTACACCATCAGGAACAGTGTCACGCCAAGCACCACCGTGCCCACGATCAAGGGCGTCATCAGCAGCTTGCGTGTGGACTGTTGCAGTTCGTCCTGCCATTTCACGGTGGCGGTGAGCGATTCGAACACCTCGGCCAGGCGGCCGCTGGCCTCGCCGGCACGCACCAGGTTGACGAACAGGGTGTCGAAGATCGCGGGAAAATCCTGCAGCGCCTGCGACAGGCTGCGGCCGCTCTCGATGGTCTCGATGAGGCTGCCGATCACTTCCTTGAAGCTGGGGTTTTCCATGCTGTCGCGAAGATCGCTCAGCGCTTCCAGCATCGGCACGCCGGCGCGGATCAATTGCGCCATCTGCATGCAGAACACGATCAGGTCGCGCTTGGGCACGTGCTGGCGGCGCGTGGTGAGTGCCGTTTCGCGATTGGTGTCGGCGCGGATCAGGTCCAGGTGCATGTTGAGCAGGCGCTTTTCCAGGTCGGCCTCGTTGGCGGCATCGAGCGTGCCGGTGCGGATGAAACCGTCGCGCGACATGGCCTTGTAGGTGTAGAGCGCCATGGCAGCCCTAGCTCCGCAGGCGTTCGGTCAGATCCACCACGCGCGAAATCTCGTCGACGCTGGTGGTGCCGTCGAGCACGCGGCGGGTGGCGTCTTCGATCAGCGGTTTGAAGCCCTGGCTCGTGGCCAGCTTCAACAGTTCGCGCGCGCTGGCGCGGCGCGCGATCGCCTCGTCCATGTCGCTGCTGATCTTGAGTATCTCCATGATGGATGAACGTCCCTTGTATCCAAGCTGTTCGCAGGCCGGGCAGCCCACCGGATGGTAGATGATCACCGGCTCACCGGTGTGCTGCAGGCCGAGCAGGTTGCGTTCCATGTCGGTGGCGGCGGCGGGGCGCTTGCATTCGTTGCACAGGTTGCGGATCAGGCGCTGCGAGATTACGCCGATCAGGTTGCCCGCGATCAGGTCGGGAATCACGCCGATGTCGAGCAGGCGCGGCATTACGCCCACCGCGGAATTGGTGTGCAGCGTGGAAAACACGCGGTGGCCGGTCATGGCGGCGCGAAAGGCCATTTCGGCGGTGACCGCATCGCGTATCTCGCCCACCAGGATGATGTCCGGGTCCTGGCGCATGATGGAGCGGATGCCTTCGCTGAAACCCATCTGGATCGATTCGTTCACCGAGGATTGGCGGATCATGGCCATGGGATATTCCACCGGATCTTCCATGGTCATGATGTTCACCTCTTCGGTATTGAGGTGATTGAGGATGGAATACAGCGTGGTGGTCTTGCCGCTGCCGGTGGGGCCGGTGACCAGCACGATACCTTCCGGGCGCGCCAGCAGCAGTTGCAGCATGTTGAAGTTGTCGCGCGTGAGCCCCAGCCGGTCCATCGGCACGATGCCTTTCTTGCGGTCCAGAATGCGCAGCACGATGTTTTCGCCGTGCGTGGTGGGCTGCGAGGCCACGCGAAAATCGATCTGCCTGCCCACCAGGCTCAGCGACAGGCGGCCATCCTGCGAGATGCGCGATTCCGCGATGTCCATGCCGCTGATCACTTTCAGCCGCACCACGATCGCGGGCCAGTAGCTCTTGTGCAGGCTGCGCACCTGGCGCAGCACGCCATCGATGCGGTAGCGGATGCGCAGAAAGGCTTCTTCCGGTTCGAAGTGCACGTCGGAGGCGCCGCGCTGCACGGCGTCGGCCAGCAGTGCGTTGATCAGGCGCACCATGGGATGGCTGTAGCCCTTGTCTTCCAGACTGATGCTTTCGAAATCGATTTCGCCGGTTTCGATTTCGTGCAGGATGCCGTCGATGGACAGGTCGAAGCCGTAGTACAGCTCGATGTTGCGCGCGATGTCCTCTTCGCTGGCCAGCACCGGCGTGATCTGCAGCTTGCTGCCGTTCATGGCGCGCACCTGGTCGAGCGCCACGATGTTGAAGGTGTCGGCCATGGCCAGGGTCAGGTGGTGCTGCTCGCGGTCGTAGGACAGGGGCAATACCGTGTAGCGCCGCGCCAGCGATTGCGACACGATGCGGATCGCTTCGAAGTCCACCACCATGTTGCTCAGGTCCACGCTGCGCTGGCCGGTGTTGATGCTGAGCGCATCGCGCACGATGGAATCGGTGACGAAGCCGAGGTCGATCAGGATGGCGCCAAGCGGCTTGCGGTTCACCTGCTGTTCGCGCAGGCCGATGCGCAACTGGTCTTCGGTGATGGCGCCTTGTTCCAGCAGCAGCGCGCCGAGGCGTTTGCGCGTGGCGGGTTTGTCGTTTGCCTGTTGGTTCATGGCATCTCTCCCGCGCCGAGCTGGCGCAGGCGGGCATTCAATACCGATAGGTCAAAGCTTGGCGTGCTGGCGGTGGCGAATTGCGCCGCCTGCCGGTAATAGTCGAGCGCCGCCTCGCGCTGGCCGAGCCGCTCCAGGCTCACGGCAAGGTTGAAGGCATAGTCGGGGCTGGGATTGGTGCTTTCGCGCCGCGCCAGCAGCAGGGCGCGGAAGTAGGCCGGCTGCGCTTCGCTCCAGCGGCCCTGCGCCGCGTAGAAGTTGCCAAGCGCGAAGGCGGCGTTGGGCAGTTCCGGAAACTGTTCGGTCAGCGCCTTCAGCTCGCTTTCCTGTCCGACGCCGTTGCCACTCAACCCCTGCAACACGCCGGCGCGTGCCAGCGGATCGCGCGGATCGAGCTGCAACAGCCGGGAATAGAGCCGGCGGGCCGCGGCCGCGTCGCCGCTGCGGGCATAGGTGCTGGCCAGTCCGAGCAAGGCATCGCGGTTGTCGGGCTCGTCGTGCAGTACCTGCTGATAGAGTGGCAGCGCCGCGGTGTAGTCCGCCGCCTGCAGACGGGCATAGGCGGACGCGAGCTGAGGATGCAGCTGCGGCGTTGCCGAGGAACGGCTGATGCGCAGGCTGGTGGCCGCTACGGTTGCGGCGGGCAGTTCGGGTAGAGAGGCCGTGGGGTTCTGCGGTGTTTCATCTGCGCTAATGCCGTTTGATGGTGCGGGGGTGGCTGCGGCAATGCTTGGTCGTGGGGCGGCGCTGTTTTCCGCGGCCAATGCCACCTCCGGTTGCGGCACGGCAGGCGCGGTATCTTGCGGCATTGTCGTGGCGACCACGGCGGGTTCGGGAAGCGCTGTCGCTATTGGCGCCGCGATCGACTCGATTACATCGGGTTCGGGCGTGGTGGTGCGTGGTATGGCCTGTGGCGCGGCGCCCGATGTCAGCGGCGGATTCAACGTGACCAAGGGCTGCGATTGCTGCAGCACGTACCACAGCAGGATGCCGCCGATCGGCAACAGGCTCAACAGCAGCGCGGCGGTGACCACCACCGGATTGTGCCGGATGGGCGCCTGCTTGGCGGCGAATACCGAGGCCGCGGCCCGCTTGCCGCTGTCAGTCTTCATGCGTCTCGGTGTTGGCGACGCGCCATCAGCGTGCGGTGTGGCGTCGTCCGGTTTCAGCCCCAGGGCGAGGGTGTCGAATTCATCATCATCAGGCAGCGTGCCGCCCTGCGCCAGGAATTCGGCTTCGATGGCGTGGCCGGAAAGCTGCGACAGCGGTTTTTTCTTCGGCGGCGAGCGGACGGTGGTGGCATCGGGTGCCTGCGCTGTGCCTTCCTGAGCCTGGCGTTTGGCTTCTTCCGCCTTGCGCAGGGCCTCCATCAAGAGACTCATGGCGTGGCACTCATTGGCCCAGCAGCGTCGATAGCGGCAATACTGCCGCGCTATCGTCCTGCAAGTCGCTGTCGGGCAGGTATTGGCGATAGTCCCGCAGGTCGCCGTTGACGGAGGCCTCGCGTACCACCACCGGACGGATGAACACGATCAGTTCGGTTTTTTCCGCGCGTTCGTCGCGATAGCTGAACAGGTTGCGCACGCCAGGCAGGCGCGAGAGCACCGGCAGGCCGGCAACGTCATTGCTCAGGGAATCCTGCATCAGGCCGCCGAGCACCGCCACCTGGCCGCTGAACACCTTGAGGATGGATTCGATCTCGCGCACCTGGATTTCGGGGATGGCGTTGATCACGTCGTTTTCGGCGAATATCGGGTTGGGGTCATTGACGAAGCGCACGATGCGCGAAATGGTGGGGCGTACGTTGAGCGTCACCTGGTCGCCGTCGCCGATCTGCGGGGTGATCGCCAGCACCAGTCCCACCGGCACCGTATGCACCACCGAGTTGTAGACGGTGGGCGTGCCGGGGGTGAGCGCGGTGGCGGGCGTGCCGGCCTGCACGTCGATGGTGAAGAACACCTTGTTGTCCACCACGCGCAGCATGGCGGCCTGGTTGTTCAGCGCCATGATCTTGGGACTGGACAGCACCCGGGTTTCGCCGAACTGCGACAGCAGTGAGATGGTGGCGGTGATGGCGTCCGGCGTATTGGAACGGTCGATGGTGAGAATGCTGGTGGGTGCGTCGCTGAGATTGGCGCCGGTAAGCGATTGTTCCAGGTTGAGCGTGCCGCCGTCGCGGTCCAGCAGCTTCCAGTCCACGCCCTGCTGGTAGCGGTCGTTGAGCGTCACTTCCACCACGGTGGCCTCGATCAGCACCTGGTAGAGGGAGCGAGTTTGCACACTATTGATGAAGGTGGCCACCTGCTCGTGCTGGCGCGCGGTGGCGCGCACCGACACCACGCCGCTTTCCGGGTTGACCACGATGGAGGAAGCGGGATCGTCCGCATTGCCCTGGATGAGCGTGGAGAGGTTGGCGCCGAGCGTGGCCCAGAAGTTGTTGGATGTGCTCTGCGAAATGCTGCTGTTGGAACGGTTGCCGCCGGCACTGCTGCCGCCCGCCGCGCCGCCGCCCTGAGTGGCCACGGAGTTGACGATGGCGGTGGATACCTGCGCCTCGGTTTCGGCGGTGCGGGTCACGTTGACGTAGTCGATGCGGTACGCCTGCCAATACGGGCTGTCCGGTTCCACCAGGAGATTGCCGTTGCCGTCGAACTGCCAGCGGATCGGCGCCTGGCGGGCGATGCGTTCCAGAATCTGCGGCAGGCTTTGGTCGATGGCATTGATGCTGATCACGCCGCTGACGCCGGGATGCACGTCGACGTTGATGGAGGCATCGCGCGCCATGCTGAACAAGAGTTCACGCAGCGGCACTTCCTGTGCCACCACGGTATAGCGTTCAGGGGCCGCCGCGGGGCTTGGCACCGGCGGCAGCGGGGCTGGCGTGACGATGGCGGGAATGTCGGTTTCCGCGTCGGGCGTGACCTGCGCCGCGGAGAGATGGCGGCCGTCGATGTCGGAGGGCGGCAGGTGCGTGGAGCAGGCGGCCAGCAATATGCCGCAGCACAGCACGGGAAGGGTCGCGCCACGAAATATCGAAACGAACGGGTTGATGGACACGAGCGCCCTCGGGGAGGTATCGGTTGGCTGATTTTAACCCTTGAAATCCCTTTTTATCCAATAACTTGCGCTGTGCATCCGGAAATTCCCGGCGGTCTCGCCGTGCACGGTGCCGGCGCCCTTCCTACACGGCGTCGGAACGGCTCAGGGAATGCAGCAGATTGGTGCTGGTATCGCGCAGGCGCTGCGAGAGCAGGGTGACCAGTTTGATCAACACCTTGGCGCCGAGCGCCGGCTCTTCCATGATGATCTGCACCATGGCATCGCGGCGAAACACGGCGAACGTGGTCACGTCGAGCGCGATGCAGGTGGCGAAGCGCGGCTCGCCGTCGATCATCGACATTTCGCCAAGCGTGCCGCCGGGACCCACCGAGGTCATGGCGCGGCGCTCGCCGAAAGGATCGGTTTTGACGATGTTGATGCGGCCCTCGATGATGAACAGCATGTAGTCGTCCACGTCGCCTTCGCGGATGATGGTCTGTCCGGATTCGGCGCGGTAGATCTGCATGGCGTGGGTGAGCCGGGCGATGTTGTCGCGGGTGAAGTCGTCGAAGAAGCGGCTACCGCCAAGTGCCACGAGCAGCGCCTCCTGCATGGCGCCGGCAGTGCCAAGGCACTGCAATTGCTGCAGGGGTTCGGTGCGGATTGTGGCGGTTGGTCGGGGCATGCGTGGGTGGGGCGCTAACCCTGTCCTGTATCTGGTTTGGTCTGTGTTGGCCTGGAAGGTGCCGGCGCCGTGCTGCCCGGCCCGCAATCGGGCGAGCATAGCGCCCCGTTCCGGGCAAGTCCACGCGGGGCTTTTCTTGAGCTTTGCGCGGGGCGATGGTAGCTTGCCTCGGACCTGCGCGCCGGCCCCCGCGCGGCGCTTGCCGACCCGAGTCATGTATCTCGACTTCTTCTCGCTGGAACGACATCCGTTTCGCATCACGCCCGACCCCTCGCTGTTTTTCCATGGCGGTGAGCGTGGCCGCGGCGTGGTGCTCGACGCGCTGATTTATGGCATCACCAGCGGCGAAGGCATCCTCAAGGTGGTGGGCGAAGTGGGCAGCGGCAAGACCATGCTGTGCCGCATGCTGGAAGAACGTCTGCCCGACTCGGTGGAAATCGTTTACCTGGCGAACCCCAGGCTCGGCGCCGACGACATCCTGCACGCCATCGCCTTCGAACTGAAGCTGGAGGTGGAACCGCTTACCGACCGGCTGCTGGTGATGCAGCGGCTGCAGCATTACCTGCTGCAGCGCCACGCGGCTGGCGGCACGGTGGTGGTGTTCATCGAGGAAGCGCAGGGCATGCCGCTCGACACCCTGGAAGAAATCCGCCTGCTGAGCAATCTCGAGACGCACCGGCACAAGCTGATGCAGATCGTCCTGTTCGGCCAGCCGGAACTGGAACGCAAACTGCGCCAGAAGGAAATCCGCCAGCTGCGCGAACGCATCACCCACAGCTTCAACCTGGATCCGCTCGGACCGGAGGAGGTGCGTGAATACCTGCACTATCGTCTCGCCGCCGCCGGTTGCCCCTGGCCGCAGCTGTTCAGCGTAAAGGCCGAAAAACTGCTGGCCACGGCGTCCGGCGGGCTGACCCGGCGCATCAACATCCTGGCCGACAAGGCACTGCTTGCCGCCTATGCCGATCCGGCCACGCGGCCACGGCGCAACGGCGCCGGCGAAATCCAGCCCATGGTGCAGGTGCGGCACGTGCGCAGCGCCATCGCCGACAGCAACTACGGAGCCCTTGGCGAGGAACGGACCGGTGCAAGCCGTTACCTGGTCCATGCACTGACGCTTGGCCTCGGCATGCTGATCGGCGCGCTGTTGCTGTGGTGGCGCCTGCCGGATGGTTTGGCTGCTTCGGCGCCGGTGGAGTCCGTTCCCCAAGCAAGCCTCGCACCGGCCTCCGCAGCTGCGATTGAACCTACTCCATCAGCCGCGCCCGAACTGGTGGCTGCCTCAGTGCCTGAATCCATAATCGACACCGCTTTGGAATCCGTCGCGACGGTTGTCGAAGTTTCCGCGGCATTGCTAGAAGAGGACCAAGAGCCGGCGGCAGCGCAGGAAACCAAAACGACTACACCCTCTCCAGCCAAGGTATCCGTGGCATCACCGCCACCGGATGCCGCACTGTCCGGCGTCATGGCCTCACGCCTGCAGCCCAGCGCGGAATGGCTGCGTTCCCTGTCCGGACAGAACGGTTATTCCATTCAGATGTTCGCGGCGGGCGTCGACGAGCGTGCCAAGCTGCAGGATTATTTCGACTACCTGGCGCTCAACGGCTATCTCGACCGTACCTATCTCTGCCTGCTGTCGGCCAATGCCGGACGCCCGGCGCAGTGGCTGGTGTTCTATTCCCGCTTTGCGGCGCTGAGTGAGGCGCGCAGTGTGATCGACGCACTGCCGCAGCCGCTGGCGCGCCACACGCCCTATGCACGCAACCTCGACGACATCGCCTGCGCCGAAACGGTGGCGCCGGCTTTGGTTCAGACAGGGCAGGGGAATGGCCCCTGAGGCCGGTTTGCAGCCGAACCACCCAGTCAGGTAATTGCGGCCGCAGCTGTGCTATCGTGCGCCCCGAAGAAGTACGGTATCCCGCGCGCGGGGGCCGGACTTCCAGAGGGGGTAGAGTAATGAAATCACTGACGCCGGCTCGCTTGCCGGCATTCGCGTTGCTGCTATGCGCCGCCTGTCCGCCTGCTCTGGCGCAATTGCCGGACTGGAGCGGCGTGTGGGGCATGACCGGCGGCACGGTGTTCGACCAGGCCACGCGCACCGGCGAGGGCGGCTCCTCCACTCCCGGCGTACGTGAACACCCTCCTTACAATGCTGAGTATGAGGCGCGCTATCAGGCCAATCTGACACTGCGCGACCAGGGCATACTGCCCGATCCGAACTCCCTGTGCGGCATTCCCACCGGCTTTCCCCGCATCCTCAACCTGCCCGATGTCTACGAATTTGCGGTAACGCCGCAGCAGGTCTGGGTGATTGCGGAGAACGGCCCCAACGTCATGCGCAT
>Ga0182745_1005273_pt1 | contig 10582 bp, 9 predicted proteins | sample eDN3rd30CKraftBY_FD_128523 | JGI IMG/M metagenome (GOLD analysis project Ga0182745, IMG submission 128523) | Enriched backyard soil microbial communities from Emeryville, California, USA - eDNA 3rd pass 30_C Kraft BY (version 2) (version 2) | ecosystem: Environmental > Terrestrial > Soil >... | reverse complement strand
GACGCATATGCTCGAGCGCGTGCATCCGCAGACGCTCGTCGTCAACGATCCGGCGCAGGTGCGCAATGCGCCGGAGAAATTGTTCGTGATGGAATTTCCCGAACTGATGCCGCCGACGCTGATCACCCACGACCTCGATGAGATCAGGGCGTTCCGCAAGGAGCACGGCGACATCGTGATGAAGCCGCTCTACGGCAAGGGCGGCGAAGCCGTGTTCCGTCTGAAGGCCGACGATCTCAATTTCGGTTCGCTCTATGATTTGTTTGCAGTCACCTTCCGCGAACCGTGGGTGGTGCAGAAATTTCTGCCGGCGGTGCGCAACGGCGACAAGCGCATCATCCTCGTCGACGGTGTGTTCGCTGGCGCCGTCAACCGCGTGCCGGCCGACGACGATCTGCGCTCCAACATGGTGCGCGGCGGCGCCGCGCGGCAGACCGACCTGACGGCGCGCGAGCGCGAAATCTGCGAGCGTATCGGCCCGTCGCTGCGTGAGCGCGGACTGCTGTTTGTCGGCATCGACGTGATCGGCGACTACCTCACCGAAATCAATGTCACCTCGCCGACCGGCATCCGCGCCATCAAGACATTCGACGGCATCGATATCGCGGCGATGATCTGGGACGCGATCGAAAAGAAAAGAATGTAAACGGGCTTATTTTGCTGTAGATTTGCTTCGCTTACACGAGCCTTACAGTCATCATTATTCTAATGAGATATTGTATTCAAATAATAGCAACAGCCTGAATACATAACAATACTTCGGCTCTGCGAGACATAGCCGCATTGCCGCTTCACGTCCGCCCCGCCAGAAACGCCGAATTGTCGCAGCAAGCGGGGGCTATAGTGCACGACTTCAGATCGTCTCTTCTCGTATCGGTGAGTTGTGCCGCGCTGATGGCGCTGCCTGGAACAGCCCTCTCGCAAGGGGCAACGCCCGTCGAATTGCCGCCCGTCCAGGTAGACGGCGACCAGGTCGGGCAATCGGTCAAGACGGCCTATGAGGTCCGTCACGCCTCACCCAACGCCAAGGTGGTGATCGAGAGCGAGCAACTCAACCAGTTCAACGACATGAGCATCGGCGACGCCATCCGTCGCCTGCCCGGCGTGACATTTCCGGGCGTCAATCGCTCGCGCGAGATCAAGCTGCGCGGCCTGCCCGGCGTCTATACCCGCGTACTGCTCGACGGACGACCGCTGATCGACGGCGATTCCGGTCGAAACATGGAAGTCGACCGCATTCCGGCGTCGTTCATCGAGCGCGTCGAGATCATCCGCAACCCGCTGGCCTCGTCGGATTCGCAGGGCGCGGCCGGTACCGTGAACATCATCACCAAGCGCAATTTCGGCGCGGGCGGCGGCGGCGCCACGCTCGGCATCGGCCATGTTCAGAACTTCAAGACCAACGGCGAAGGATCGATCTGGCAGGGCGGCCAAACCGGCAAGTTGAGGTATTTTGTCGGTGCCGGATACCAGCGGCGCTTACTTGAAGAAAGCGAGAACACCTTCAACACGGTCGGCGCCTCCGCCAGCGAAGGCAAGGTGTTGCAGAAGCAGTTGCGCACATTCGACGAATACACCGCCCTCGGCCGCTTCGAGTTCATGCCGGACGATTCCAACAGCTTCATCGTCGCGCCGACCTATCTGAGAACGGAGGAACTGCGCGACCAGCAGGACGATCGCTATCAGAGAAGCCCGCCGATTTACATGAACCGCTCGACCAGCGAGACGCGTAATCGCGTGCGCGAGAACATCGGCAGCTATTTCGAATGGGCGCACAATTTCACCAATACGACTAGCACCCGCCTGTTCTTCGATATTCAGAAATCGCTGGAAGCGACCACTCGAAATTCGATGCGCTACGATTTCAACGCGGCCGGCGCGCGGACCGGCACGACCCCCGGCAACAGCTATGTTCCGATCGATCTGATGCGCTATGCGCCGGGCGTCGCCTTCACCTCGCTGCTCGGCGAGCATACGATCGAAGCCGGCGCCGGCCTCAACCGGCTGACGCGCCGCGAATTTGACGCGGCCAACGCCTATCGCGACTACAAGATCGGCGAGAATATCTTTTACGGTTACGTCAGCGACAGTCTCCCGATTTTCGGCAACGATCGTTTGACCATCGGCGGACGGCTCGAACATAGCGTGACGTCGACGACAAACGCCGCTGGCCTGGAAAGCAGCCGCGACGCGACGGACTTCAACCCCTCGGTGAACTACCGCGCAACGATCATGCCGGATGTCGACTTCCGGGCCGGCATCGCCAAGACGTTGCGACGACCCGACCTGCGTGACTTGTCTCCGACGGTGCGCAACCGTGGCGGAACGGTGATCGACCCGCATACGCGCGGCAATCCCGATCTCGCTCCGGAGCGGATCTGGGGCGCGGATACCGGTATCGACTGGTTTCTGTTCGACCGCACAGGTCTCCTGTCCGCGAACCTCTTCGTCCGCCACTTCGACAACAAGATCGAGAGCATCACGGCGCTGGAAGGCATCGGCTATGTCGCAACGACACGAAACTCCGGCAGCGGCCACATGTATGGCGCTGAGCTGGAGGCGCGCATTCCGCTGTCCTTCGTCCCCAACCTGACATTGTGGGGCAATGCGACGATCCTGCGATCCGAGCTGACCGATCCGCTGACCCGCCAGACCCGCCGTTTCGCCGAGCAACCGGACCTGCTGACCAATATCGGGCTCGACTACTATGTGCCGGAATGGAAGACGACCTTCGGCCTCAACTTCAACCGGACCTTCAGCTATTCGCAGAATATCGCTTCGCTGACCGGCGGGACGCCGGCAGCTCCGCTGCTGACCTATACGGACACCAGCTTCAATGCGCTCAACAAGTTGGATCTCTCGATCCGCATGCAGCTTGCTCCCAACGTCACCTTGTCATTCGCCGCGCTGAATTTGTTGCGGCCGACGGATCGTCGGGTCGTGAATACCTTCGACCCGACCGGCACTTTGACCAAGCAGGTGATTTCCGAACAGGCCTCGCACAGTACCTATTACGTGCGCACGACCTTTACCTGGTAGGCACGCCGCCTAACCGTGGAAAAGCCCGGCCTCGCGCCGGGCTTTTTTTCTGACCCGGCCTTTCTTGTCCAACGTTTCTCGCTTTACCGCTTGCTGCTTCAATCCTTCTTACCTTCTTACCTTCTTACCTTCTTGCCTTCTTGCCTCGATTTCCCTTGCCCGGTCCTGCTCGTTCCCTTCGATAATTGTTCTGCAAATGTTCTTGCCGCGTGTCACGCGCGCGGCTAAGCTTCCCGTCAGGGTTGCGGGGCGGCCGGGCATGGTTCAGCGCATTTCCACCGTGGCGTTCGAGGGCATCGATGCCCGCGCTGTCGACGTGCAGGTGCAGGTGGCACCGGGCCTGCCGGCTTTCGCCATCGTCGGCCTGCCCGACAAGGCAGTGAGCGAGGCGCGCGAGCGCGTGCGGGCCGCGCTGATCGCCTCAGGGCTGGCTTTGCCGGCGCGCCGCATCACCGTCAATCTGGCACCCGCCGATCTGCCCAAGGAAGGCAGCCACTATGATCTCCCGATCGCGCTCGGCCTGATGGCGGCGATCGGCGCCATCCCGCCGGACGCGCTCGCCGGCTTCACCGTGCTGGGCGAACTCGGCCTCGACGGCTCGATCGCCGCGGTCGCCGGCGTGCTGCCGGCTGCCATCGGTGCCAATGCCCGCAGCGAGGGGCTGATCTGCCCGGCAGCCTGCGGCGGCGAAGCTGCCTGGGCCAGCCCCGACATCGAAATCATCGCCGCCGCCTCGCTCATTCAGCTTGCCAACCACTTCCGCGGCACGCAGGTGCTGTCGCGACCGCAGCCGAAAATCCGCGAACCGGCGACGGAGCTGCTCGACCTTGCAGACATCAAGGGCCAGGAAACCGCCAAGCGGGCGCTGGAGATCGCCGCCGCCGGCGGCCACAATCTCCTGATGTGCGGGCCGCCGGGTGCCGGCAAATCGATGCTGGCGGCGCGGCTGGCTTCGATCCTGCCGCCGCTGTCGCCGGCGGAACTGCTCGAAGTATCGATGATTGCCTCGGTCGCCGGCACGCTGGAGGACGGTGCGTTGACCAGCCAGCGGCCGTTCCGCGCGCCGCATCATTCCGCCTCGATGCCGGCGCTGGTCGGCGGCGGACTGCGGGCGCGGCCGGGCGAAATTTCGCTCGCCCATCACGGCGTGCTGTTCCTCGACGAGTTTCCGGAATTTCCGCCGCAGGTGCTCGATTCGCTGCGCCAGCCGCTGGAGTCCGGCGAGGTGGCGATCGCCCGCGCCAATCACCGGGTCACCTATCCGGCACGCTTCATGCTGGTCGCAGCGATGAATCCCTGCCGCTGCGGCCATGCCGATGACCCTGGATTTTCCTGCAAGCGCGGCCCGAACAGACGCTGCGCCGCCGACTATCAGGCGCGACTGTCAGGACCGTTGCTCGACCGGATCGACCTGCATATCGACGTGCCGGCGATCACGGCAGCGGACCTCATCCTGCCGAAACCGGCGGAGGGCAGCCGCGTGGTCGCGGCGCGCGTCGCCCGCGCCCGCGTCATCCAGGCCGAACGCTATGCCGCCCGCGGCCGCAGCGACGTACGCATCAACGCCCAGGCGAACGGACCGCTGCTGGAAGATGTGGCACGCGCCGACAAGACCGGCCTTGCTCTACTGCGCGATGCCGCCGAAACGTGGCAGCTGTCGGCGCGCGGCTATCATCGGGTGCTGCGGGTGGCGCGGACGCTGGCCGATCTCGATGGCGCCGAACAGGTCGGCCGCGTCCATTTGGCGGAGGCCCTCTCCTATCGCGCCCGCGCCGACGAACGGCGGCAGGCGGCCTGACCCGAGCCGCCCGCCGGACGAGGCCGGACGCGGCCCGACGCGATCGAATCAGACACCAGCCGGCCTGGCCCCTTGCCGGCTTGCGCCGGCGGCGGTGACGTAGCGGTTCCGCGGTTGACCCCGAGACGGCCGGCAATCCCGCGGATGCACCGGAAACCCGATACGGAACAAACCTTTACGAGAATATCGCCATACCCTCGCTTGCCGCGTGAAAGACAAGGGCCCACATTGTCATCCAACGATAATCAGACCATGGTGAGGTCCGGAACTCATTCCGGGGGTGGGGAGATCGCCCCGTCACGGGGGTCGGGTCAGGACGTCTGTTTCCATGCAAGATCACGAACCGCTAACAGGCCATCCGCGCCCTGGTTTTCCGCGCCCCGGTCTGTTGTCGACGCTGCAGGCCTATGGCGGCCTGCAGACCGGCGCCGCGCGGGCGCTCCGCCGGCAGCAAAGCCTCGGCCGGATCGGCCCGCTCGAGGTGCGGCTGGCGCAGAGCGCCGCCGAAGTGCGCCAGGCGCAGAAACTGCGCTACCGGGTATTCTACAAGGAAGGTTCGGCAATCCCCGACCCGGCGCGGCTCTTGGCACGGCGCGACATCGACGCCTTCGACGCGATCTGCGACCACCTGCTGGTCATCGATCATAGCGAGAGCGCCACCCGGATCGGCCGCGGACCGGCGGTGGTCGGCACCTACCGGCTGCTGCGCCAATCGGTGGCCGACGATTTCGGCGGTTTCTATACCGCCAGCGAATTCGATATCGGCCCGCTGCTGGCACGGCACCCGGACCTGAATTTCCTCGAGCTCGGCCGCTCCTGCGTGCTTGCACCCTATCGCAACAAGCGCACCGTCGAACTGCTGTGGCAGGGTATCTGGAGCTATGTGCGCGCCAGCGGCCTCGACGTCATGTTCGGCTGCGCCAGCCTCGATGGCACCGACCCGGCCAAGCTGGCGCAATCGCTCTCGTTCCTGCATCACTATGCGCGCGTACCGGAAGAATGGCGCGCCTCGGCACTGCCGCAGCGCTATGTCGACATGAACATGCAGTCGAAGGAATCGATCGATCCGAAAACCGCATTGCGGGCGCTGCCGCCGCTGATCAAGGGCTATCTGCGGCTCGGCGCCTATATCGGCGACGGCGCCGTCGTCGATTATCAGTTCGGCACCACCGACGTTCTGATCATGCTGCCGGTCTCGGCGCTTAACCAGCGCTACATCCAGCATTTCGGATCGGACGGCGAGCGGCACGCGGCATAAGCCGTCCGTGCGCAGATCCGCCGCCGCGGATTGTCGGCGGCTTAAAGCCGCCGCAGCGCCACGTCCTGGATCTGATGCGTCGCCTGCTTCTTCAGAATCAAATCGGCGCGCTGGCGCGTCGGCAGGATGTTCTCATGCAGGTTGACGAGATTGATCCGCGACCAGATGGAGGTCGCGGTCTTCACCGCCTCGTCATCGGAGAGACCTGAGTAGCGGTGGAAATAGGATTTCGGATCGCGGAAGGCGGTGCCGCGCAATGTCAGGAAACGATTGACGTACCAGCCAAGCAGCACATCCTCGTCGGCATCGATATAGACGGAGAAGTCGAAGAAGTCCGACACGAACGGGATCGCCTTGCCGTCCTTCGGCAGCCGCCCGGTCTGCAGCACATTCAGCCCTTCGACGATCAGGATGTCCGGCCGGTCGACCTCCACCCATTGATTCGGCATCACGTCGTAGATGAGATGCGAATAGATCGGCGCGCGCACCGGCCGGCGGCCGGCCTTCACATCGGTGAGAAACTGCAGCAGCGCGGGCAGATCGTAGCTTTCCGGAAAGCCCTTGCGCTCCATCAGGCCGGCCTTTTCAAGCGCCGCGTTGGGGAGCAGGAATCCGTCGGTAGTGACCAGATCGACCGTCGGCACGTTCGGCCAGCGCGCCAGCAATGCCTGCAGCACGCGCGCCGTGGTCGACTTGCCGACCGCCACCGAACCGGCAACGCCGATGATGAACGGCATCTTGCTGTCGAACGTCTTCAGGAAACGCTGCTGGGCGGAGAACAGTTTCTGCCGCGCCTCGACATACATCGACAGCAGCCGCGACAGCGGCAGATAGATGTCCTCGACTTCCTGCATGTCGAGCCGGTCGTGCAGCGAGCGCAGCCGCGCGACTTCGTCGCTGGTCAAGGTCATCGGCGCGCCGTTGCGCAATGCCGCCCATTCGGCGCGCGAGAACGTGCGATAGGGCGACAGCGTATCGTCGGCGCGTTGTTCCATGACGAGCCCGCTGCGGCGCGCTAGCGACGCGCCGCCTTCTCCTGCAATCCGGATTGCGCCGTGCGTTGCGCCAGCACCGCCTCGACATCGGCAAGCGTGACGCCGCGTGCCTCGAGCACCACCAACAGGTGATAGAGAAGATCGGCAGCTTCGGCAGTGACCCGCTCGCGATCCTCATGCACGGCGGCGAGCGCCGTCTCGAAGGCCTCCTCGTTCAGCTTCTTGGCGCAATGAGCGATACCCTTGTCGAGCAGGCTGCGCGTATAGGAGGTTTCGCCGCTCGCATGGGTGCGCTCGCGGACACGCTGTTCGAGATCGTGAAGCGTGAATGTGCTCATCTGGGTCTTCCGGGGAAACGCCGGCCGGGGCGCTCTTAACATGTCCAGGGCCGGCGCGGGAGTCAGGTTTTTGCCGGGCCGATCCGCGGCCGGATTACGGATCCAGCCGCATCGGCAGGCCCGCTGCCGCCATATATTCCTTGGCCTCGCGCACCGAATGCTGGCCGAAATGGAAGATCGAGGCCGCCAGCACCGCCGTCGCATGGCCGTCGCGGATACCGGCGACCAGATGATCGAGCGTGCCGACGCCGCCCGAGGCAATGACCGGTACCGGCACCGCATCGGCGACCGCGCGGGTCAGCGCAATATCGTAACCGGAACGGGTGCCGTCGCGGTCCATCGAGGTCAGCAGGATTTCCCCCGCGCCAAGTCCGGCCACCTCGCGCGCATAAGCAACGGCGTCGAGACCCGTCGGCTTGCGGCCACCGTGGGTGAAGATTTCCCATCGGTCGGGCTCGCCCGGACCCGACACCTTCTTGGCGTCGATGGCGACGACAATGCATTGATTGCCGAATTTTTCCGCCGCCTCGCGGACGAATTCGCGGCGGCTGACGGCCGCGGTGTTGATCGATACCTTGTCGGCGCCGCAGTTCAGCAGCCTGCGGATATCGTCGACGGTGCGCACGCCGCCGCCGACGGTCAGCGGCATGAAGCAGGCTTCCGCCGTCCGCTGCACGACATCGAAGATCGTCTCGCGGTTTTCGTGGCTGGCGGTGATGTCGAGAAAGGTCAGTTCGTCGGCGCCGGCGGCGTCATAGGCGATCGCCGCCTCCACCGGATCGCCGGCATCGCGCAGATCGACGAAGTTGACGCCCTTGACGACGCGGCCGTCCTTGACATCGAGGCAGGGAATGACGCGGACCTTGAACATGCTCACGCCGTCCTGCTGCCGGTGCGGGCTGACGCCGCCTGTTTGAGAACGTCAATGGCCGCCACCGCATCGATGCGCCCGTCATAAAGCGCGCGACCGGAAATGACGCCTTCGACATTGGCATGCGCGCGCAACGTGGCGGCGCGCAGTTCGGCGATATCGGAGAGGCCGCCGCTGGCGATCACCGGGATACGCGTGTGATCGGCGAGTTCGTAGGTGGCATCCCAGTTGATGCCGGTCAGCACACCGTCGCGATCGATATCGGTGTAGACGATCGCTGCAACACCGGCATCGGCGAAGCGGTCCGCCAGTTCGAACACCGTGATTTCCGATTGCTCGGCCCAGCCCTGCACCGCCACCATGCGCGCGCGCGCGTCGATGCCGACGACGATGCGGCCGGGGAATGCCTTGCAGGCTGCCTTCACGAACGCCGGATCGCGCACCGCCGCGGTGCCGATGATGACGCGCGTGACGCCCTTGCCGAGCCAGCCTTCCACCGTCGCCATGTCGCGCACGCCACCGCCGAGCTGCACCCGCATCGTCGTCGCCTGCAGGATGCGTTCGACCGCACCGGCATTCACCGGCTTGCCGGCAAAGGCGCCATCGAGATCGACGATGTGAAGATGGTCGAAACCCTGCGTCTGGAAAATCCGCGCCTGCGCGGCTGGATCCTCGTTGAACACGGTGGCGCGCGCCATATCGCCCTGTTGCAGGCGCACGGCACGACCCTCTTTCAGATCGATGGCAGGAAACAGGATCATGATTGTCTACCCGGCAGCCTTCTTCGAGGCTCGCTGCGTTCGCGCCTGAGGACGACGGCTGCTCCGGCAATGAAGCGCAACCGCCATCACGGCATCCACGTCAGAAAATTGGCGATCAAAGCCAGGCCCAGACGCTGGCTCTTTTCAGGATGAAACTGCGTGCCGACCATATTGTCGCGCCCGACAATGGCGGTTATCCGGCCGCCATAGTCTGTTTCGGCAACCAGATCCTCGCGATAGGTCGGATTGAGCGCGTAGGAATGCACGAAATAGGCATGCTGCCCGGCAGGAATGCCGGCAAGCAACGGGTGCGGCCGCGTCCGTTCCAGCGTGTTCCAGCCCATATGCGGGATTTTCAGCGTCGGATCGTCCGGCGCAATGCGATCGACTTCGCCGGCGATCCAGCCAAGTCCCGGCGTCACCCGATATTCCTTGCCGCGCTCGGCCATCAACTGCATGCCGACGCAAATGCCGAGAAACGGCCGCGCCCGCATCCGCACCGCTTCGTTGAGCGCCTCGACCATGCCGTCGATGGCGTCGAGGCCGGCGCGGCAATCGGCAAAGGCGCCGACGCCCGGCAGCACGATGCGCTCGGCGCGCGCCACGACGTCCGGCTCGCGCGTCACCACGATCGTATCCTGCCGTCCGCTGTCTCGCACGGCGCGCTCGAACGCCTTGGCAGCCGAATGCAGATTGCCCGAACCGTAATCGACGATGGCGATACTCATCGGCCGCCTCCCGGCTGCGGAAACAGGCCGAGCGGATGCGGCTCGCTGCGCGGACGCGGCGGATTGATGACCGGCGGCGAGAATAACGGCGGCTGCTCCGCCATGGGCGGCGGTGCCTGCCGCGCGACCCAGCCGGCGAAGAACCGCCGCTCCGCCGCCTCGCGATCGTCGGCAACGACGACGCCGATCTGCGTCCATTTGCGGCGCGCCAGCGTCCAGCGCTGCAGGGTCGCGGCTTCGAGGCCCACGAGAAACGATATCGCCAGCACGACCAGACTGCGCGCCGGCGGGCCGATATCGGCGGCATAGAGAATCGCGCCGACGACGCCGAGCAGCAGGAGATAGAGAATGAATACCAGCCACAGCCGCTTGATCAGCAGCCACAGCGGCGGCAGCAGGAACGCCCAGACGGCGAAACGGTCGCGCACGAAGACAAAGCGATCCGGATCAACGGCCGTCTCGCCCGCCTTCAGGGGCGGCTGATGCACGGTATAAACGGACATCACGCAATCGGCCGCAGCGGCCGTCCTGTTTCACTCAACGATACGCCCAACCATGCGCCAGACAGATACACTCTGTGCCGGCGGCACTCGGACGCCGGCCACGAATACGCAGACAACGGCTTCCGTTCATCCGCCGAGCGACCCCTTGGTCGAGGGCACCTCGTCCCGGGCGCGCGGATCGATCGCCACCGCGGTGCGCAGCACGCGGGCGAGGCCCTTGAAGCATGCCTCGGCGATGTGATGATCGTTGCTGCCGTAGAGCACCTCGACATGCAGGGTGATGCCGGCATT
>Ga0182745_1005271_pt1 | contig 10584 bp, 6 predicted proteins | sample eDN3rd30CKraftBY_FD_128523 | JGI IMG/M metagenome (GOLD analysis project Ga0182745, IMG submission 128523) | Enriched backyard soil microbial communities from Emeryville, California, USA - eDNA 3rd pass 30_C Kraft BY (version 2) (version 2) | ecosystem: Environmental > Terrestrial > Soil >... | reverse complement strand
CTCTCGATCGCGATCCCCCTCTTCGCCTGCGCGTGCAGCGGCGGCAAGGCGCCCCCCGCGAGGCAGGCGGGACCGCTCCAGGTGCAGGCCTCCGTGCTGCAGGCCGAGAAGGTCGCGCAGGAGGTCGAGCTCACCGGCACCCTGGGCGGCGCCGAAGAGGTCACGGTGGCAGCCGAGGTGGACGGGCGCGTACAGAAGGTGCTGGCGGACCTGGGCGATCGCGTCGACGCCGGCGCGCCGCTGCTGACGCTGGACGCCTCCGAGCTGCGCTTCAAGGTCGAGCAGGCGGAGAGCGACTACCTGCAGAGCCTCGCGCGGCTGGGCGTCGACGCGCAGAAGTTGGATCGCTTCGACCCCGACGCGCAGGCCGACGTGCGCCGCGCGGAGGCGGATCTCGCGGAGGCGAAGCGAAACCTCGATCGCGGCAGCGAGCTCGCCAAGCGCGGGCTCCTGGCCGAGGGAGAGCTGGACACGCTCGCGACCCGCGCCCGGGTGGCCGAGGCTGCGCACCAGAAGGCGCTGGAGGACGCGCGCTCGAACTTCGCGCTGGCCAAGGGCCGCCGCGCATCCCTCGGCCTCGCGCGGAAGAAGCTCGCCGATGCCACCATCGCGTCGCCGGTCAAGGGCGCCGTCGCCAGGCGCATGGTGGCGCTGGGCGACTACGTGAAGGCCGGGCAGCCGGTGGCCATCGTGGTGATGACGGACCCGCTGAAGATGCACGGCGAGGTGCCGGATCGGTACGCAGGGAGGATCCACCCCGGCATGCGCGTCGAGATCGATCTCGACACGGGCGGCACCTTCGCGGGCGAGGTCTCCCGCGTGGGGCCGCTGGTCTCCGCCACCTCCCACACCTTCCCGGTGGAGGCGCTCTTCTCCAACGACGCCCACCAGATGAAGCCCGGCCTCTTCGCGAGGGCCCGCATCCACGTCGGCACCGAGGAGGAGGTCTTCGCCGTGCCGGAGACGGCCATCTCCCAGGTGGCGGGGGTGAACAAGGTGTTCGTGGTGCAGGAGGGCAAGGCGACCGCGAGGCCGATCACGATCCTGCGCAAGCGCGGCGGCGACGCGCTCCTCCAGGGCGAGCTCCGCTCCGGAGAGCAGCTGGTGCTCACCGGCATCGCGCGGATGTTCGAGGGCGCGGAGGTGAAGGTGATCGAGGCCGAGCGGAGCGCCCGGTGAACCTCTCCGAGCTCAGCGTCAAGCGACCCGTCTTCGCCACCATGATGTCGGTCGCGCTGGTGGTGATCGGCGCGATCTCCTACCTGAACCTCGGCGTCGATCTCCTCCCCAAAGTGGAGATGCCGGTGGTCTCGATTTTCACCGCGCTCCCCGGCGCAGGGCCGGAGGAGATCGAGAGCGCCATCTCCAAGCCGATCGAGGAGCAGCTCAACACGATCGCGGGCATCGACGACATGTTGTCGGTGAACCGCGAGGGCTTCTCGTACATCCGCGTCACCTTCACGCTCGAGCGCAAGGTCGCCGAGGCGGTGCAGGACGTGCGGGACAAGATCGGCGCCGTGCTGTCGCGGCTCCCCGAAGGCACGGATCCGCCGTCGGTGACCGCGTTCGACTCGGAGGCCACGCCGATCCTCGCCGTGGCGATCTCCGGGCCACAGAGCCTGCGGGAGCTCACCGAGTTCGCCGACACGCGGGTGAAGGATCTGATCGGCACCGCCCCCGGCGTGGGGCAGGTGACGCTCGAGGGCGGCCGCAAGCGCGCGATCAACGTCCGCCTCGACACCCAGCGCCTCGCGTCCTACGGCCTCACCTCCGCCGACGTGAAGCAGGCGATCCAGGCGCAGAACGTGGAGATCCCCGGCGGGCGGATCACCCGCGGCGAGCGCGAGGACATCCTGCGGACGATGGCCCGTGTAGAGGACATGCGCGGCTTCGAGCGCCTCATCGTGGCCAACGATCGGCAGACCAACGCGCCGATCCGCCTGGGCGACGTGGCGATGGTGGAGGACGGGACCGAGGAGCCCCGTGGTGTGTCCCGCCTCAACCGCACCGAGGCGGTGACGCTCACGGTGCTCAAGCAGAGCGGCGCGAACCTGGTGGAGGCGGCCGACGCGGTGGAGCAGCGCCTCGACATGCTCCGCGCGAACCTCCCCGCCGGCAGCCAGATGCTGGTGCTCCGGGACAGCTCCGTCTTCGTGCGGGAGAGCGCGCGGGAGGTGCAGCACCACCTGGTCCTCGGCGGCATCCTCGCGTCGCTAGCGGTGCTGCTGTTCATGGGATCGGTGCGCTCGACGCTGATCGCCGCCGTGGCGATCCCCGCCTCGCTGATCGCGACTTTCGGGGCGATGAAGGCCTTCGGCTTCACCCTGAACAACATCACCCTCCTCGCCCTCACGCTGGCGGTCGGCATCGTGATCGACGACGCGATCGTCGTCATCGAGAACATCCACCGCCACATGACCACCCGCGGCATCTCCGCGGTGCAGGCCGCCATCGAAGGGACCAAGGAGATCACGCTGGCGGTGACCGCCACCACCCTCTCGCTGGTGGTGATCTTCCTGCCCATCGCCTTCATGACCGGGCAGATCGGCAGGCTCTTCTCGAGCTACGGGATCACCGTGGCGGTGGCGGTCCTCGTCTCGCTCTTCGTGTCGCTCTCGCTCACGCCGATGCTCGCCTCGCGATTCCTGCGGCACGATCACCGCGAGGCCGAGGCGCCGAAGACCGGATGGCGGGCGATCCCGGGCCGGATCAACGGCTGGCTGGACTCTCGCTACGAGCGGATGGTGGCGTGGGCGCTGGACCACCGGATGGTGGTGATCGGCCTTGCCGTCGCCTGCGTGGCTTCTTCGGTCCCGCTCTTCGTGCTGGTGCAGAAGGACTTCCTCCCCGAGGACGACCAGAGCGAGTTCGAGATCACCATGGAGCTCGCGCCCGGCACGTCCTTCGCCGCGGCCGACGCGATGCTCGCCGAGATCGAGCCGCAGGTGGCGGCGCTCCCCGGCGTGAAGGACGTCCTCTCGTCGGTGGGCGACACCCGAGGCGGATCGGGCTCGGCCACCCGCGCCAACGTCTACGTGGGCCTGGTCCCCATCGAGGAGCGGAAGGTCTCGCAGCAGGACGTGATGCTCGCATCGCGGAAGATCTTCGCGCGGTACCCCGACCTGAGACCTACGGTGCGGGCGATCAACACCTCCGGCCTCGGCGGCGGCGGCTACGGCGGCAAGCTGCGGATTTCGCTGCGTGGACCCGACCTCGGCAAGCTCGAGGAGTACCTTCCGAAGCTCCTCGGCGCGATGCGGGCGGATCCCTCCTTCGTCGACGCGTTCAGCAGCTCTGCGGATCGACTCCCCGAGGTGCGCGTGCGCCTCGACCGCTCCAAGGCGGCGGATCTGGGCATCGACGCCCGCGCGGTGGCGGAGACCCTGCGCACGATGGTGGGCGGCGAGATCGTGAGCGCGTATCGCGAGGGTGACGAGCGCTACGACGTCTGGCTTCGCCTGCGGGAGGCGGATCGCGCCAGCCTCGACGCCGTGGGTCGGATCCAGCTCCGGACGCGCTCCGGGCACCTCGTGCCGCTGGAGGCCATCGCGAAGCTCGGCGAGGACCGCGGCCCCACCACGATCCTTCGGCTGGGCGGCATGCGGCAGGTGTTCCTCTCGGCCAACCCGGCCCCAGGGGTCGCCCTCGGCGACGCGATCGCTCGGGCGGAGAAGCTCGTCCAGGATCTCAACCTGCCGCCCGGCTACGACGTGCTCTTCTCCGGCGACGCTCGGACCATGGCGGAGACGGCGACGCAGTTCGGCCTGGCGCTCCTGCTCTCCATGCTCTTCGTCTACATGGTGCTCGCCGCGCAGTTCGAGAGCTTCGTCCACCCGATCACGATCCTGCTGGCGCTGCCGCTCACGCTGCCCTTCGCCCTGCTGTCGCTCTTCCTCACCGGCGAGAGCCTCAACGTCTACTCGGCGCTGGGCATGTTCATGCTGCTGGGCGTGGTGAAGAAGAACGGCATCCTGCAGGTGGACTACACGAACACGCTGCGGCAGGCCGGTCTGCCGCTGCGCGAGGCGATCCTGAAGGCGAACCGCGCCCGGCTGCGCCCCATCCTGATGACCACGCTCACCCTCGTGGCGGCCATGGCGCCGATGACGCTGGCGCAGGGCGCGGGCGCGGCGTCGCGTGGCTCCCTCGCCAAGGTGATCGTCGGCGGGCAGGCGCTGTCGCTGCTCATCACCTTGCTGATCGTGCCGGTGGCGTATTCGATCTTCGACGAGCTGCAGGCCTGGCTCGCCAGCAGAGGGACCAAGGCGGGCGGCAGCGGCGCCGCGCTGGCGGCGGCGCATCCCATGGACGGGGTAGGCGACAACTGACCACCCGCCCAGTTCCTTGCGCCGGCACTTCACCTCTTGTAGCAATGGCGAGCGGCACGCAGGAAAACGTGCCGGCTCGCCCGTGCCGCGTCGTCTCGTCGAGCGCACGGTGCACAGCAGAAAGGTCGAACATGCGCTCCGCTCTCGCCGCCCTGATCCTTCCTTTTGCCGCGACCGCCTGCGGCCTGGCCTCCTTCGACGTCCCGCTGACGGGCACGGTGCCTTTCGCGGCCGAGCCTGCCGAGGCCTTCGTGGAGCTGCACGACGCCGTCATCGAGGTCCCCGGGCTCCAGGGCGTCGACATCACGAAGCAGAAGAAGTTCGAGGACTCGGGGATCAACATCAACGACGTGAAGTCCGTCGAGCTGATCGGCCTGCGCCTCAAGGGCGTCGACGACAAGCCCCTCGACTTCCTCGGCAAGGTCGCGTTCTACATCGAGGCGGAGGGGATCGAGAAGGTGAAAGTCGCCAGCGGTGAGATCCCCGAAGGCGCCACCCTCGTCAGGCTCGACACCGAGTCGACGAACCTCACCAAGTACGCCAAGTCGAAGATGACGATCTGGGCGGTCGTGGACCGGGTGAAGCCGGTCGCGACCGAGACCAAGATGGAGGTCAAGGCGACCTTCCACGTCGACCTCTGATCGACGCGGGGTCTCCAGACCCCTGGGGACCTCTTCAGCGGTGGAGCCGCGCCGCCTCGTTCGCGAGGTGGCGCGCGTGCTCCCGCAGCTCCGCCGGCGCGTCCAGGCGCGCCGAGCCCCCCATCGACAGCACGGTGGACACCACGAAGGCGTCTCCGTCGGCAGGGAACGCGGCCTCGATCGATCCGTCGTCGAGGCGGCGCGACGCCGTTGCCCCCAGCCGCTCCGCCAAACCCGACTCCGCCCACGGCCCGGGTTCGATCCGCACCATCGCCATCCTGGCGTTCGGCGCCGGATCGTAGAGGGAGTCGCGGTGGAACGAGGCGCTCCGATCGACCTGCCGCGGAACGAAGGTCCTATCGAGGAGCCGCAAGTCGGCGGCGCGGTCCAGGCGGAAGAGGCGCCGGTCCCGCTTCAGCGTGCAGTAGGCATAGAGGTACCAATACCCCTGGTGCAACACCCGCTCGAGAGGACGGACCACTCGGCGGGTCGCCGCACCGCGGCTCGCCGTCCAGTAGGTGAGCTCGAGCTCGCACTTCGAGGCGATCGCCCGATCCACCGTCTCCGCGATCTCCGGCGCGAGGCTGCCGTGATCGAGGACGAGCCTCCCCGACACGCGGTCGAAGCGCTCGCGGGCCTCCGGGGGAATCGCCGCCCGGAGCTTCTCCCTCGCCCGCGCGAGCGCCTCTCCTCCCTCGGCGGCGAGCGCGGTCGCGGCGGCGTCGAGGGCGGCGGCCTCCAGCGGCGTCAGCGACGGCGGCTTCAGCAGCCCCTGCGGCAGCGCCACGTGGACCCTGCCGTCGAAGACGTCGATGTCCAGGAGGTCGGCAGGAGAGAACGGCGGCCGCCCCACCATGCGGAGGAAGTCGAGCTCCATGAGGAGCTCCTCCTCCCCGAGGCGCACGGCTGCCGCCAGCTCCGCGATGGTGCAGCCGGGATGCGACGCAGCGTAAGGGACGAGGAAGAGCGCCCGGCGCAGGCGCTCCTGCAGCTCCGAGGCTCCGGAGGGCTTCTCGTTCCTGCCGCGAGGCGCCGCGCGAACCTCCTCCAACCGCGCATCGGGGACGTCGGCGGCCCCACCGTGTACCGCCGGGGGCCGATCGACCGTCGCCGCGATCGCCGCGGAGTCCTGCGGCTCGTGCAGCGCGCCGATCGCCTCCGCCGTCGCTGCCACCGCCGCCCGAAGGGACGCCGGTGACACGAGCTCGGCGTGGGGCGCGAGGCGCAACACCTCCCGCACGAGCGCATCAGCGTAGGTGACCTTCACGTGTACGGACACGCCGCCATCGGCCGACCGGAGGATGGCGGCCCGCTGGCCGAAGCGTCCCCGGGCCAGGAGCGCAGTCTCCGGATCCAGGCGGATCTCGGCGTCGATCGGCTCGTGGACCGCGTACTCCCAGGGCTCCCTGCCTACGACCTCGCCCACGTCGAAGCCCGCGGGGATCTCGTAGGGACCGCCGTCGCCCGGCTCGAGGGAGGCGATCCGCTCCACCTGGAAGGTACGGACCGCGTCGCGCAGCGAGCAGTGGCCCACCAGGAACCACGCACCCCGTCGGTAGGCGAGGCCGTAAGGGAAGACCTCGCGCTCCGTCTCGTCGCCGGAGAACGCCCGGTAGCGCAGGCGCACCGGGCTCCTGTCGGTAAGCGCCCGCCCCAGCGCCTCGAGGACCCCGGCCTTCCGCTCCGCGCCGCGGGACGGGAGGTGCACGACGATCTGCCGCGACAGCGGGTGCGCGCCTGCAGGCGCGTCGAAGAGGAGCTTGTCCAGGGCGTGCGCGAGATCCGCCCGCAGCGGGAAGTGCGGCTGCGCCAGGGCGGCGGCCCCCGCCACCGACAGGAGCGCGCGCTCCTCGGTGTCGAGCTCCAGATCGCGCAGGTAGTAGCGGGCGCGGTCGATCACCCAGCCGCCGGGCTGTTCCTCGCGCTGCTCCACGCGCTCCAGGGGAACGCCGAGCTCGAGCAGCTCCCGCTTGTCGCGCTCCCACTTGCGCTGGCAGGACTCGACCTCGCCCGCGCCGTACTCGGCGGGAAAGGCCTCGACGAGATCGGACCAGGCGACGGGCTGGGAGGATCCCAGGAACAGGCTGACGAGATCCAGCAGCCGCTCGGCGCGCGCGGTGGAGCGCGCCGCAGGCTTGCGGCTCTTCGCCTCATCCCCCCGAGAGTCGGCCGCTCGGGGGACGGGCGCGCGCCCGAGGGGCGTGCCTCCGGCGCCGCGTCGGCCAGCCCCCATCAGATCTCCATGACCTCCTTCTCCTTCTTGGCCACGATCTCGTCGACCTTCGCGATCCCCGCGTCGGTCTCCTTCTGGGTCTGATCCAGGAGGCGCTTCTCGTCGTCCGTCGAGATGGCGCTGTCCTTCGTCTGGCCCTTGATCTGATCGTTGGCGTCGCGGCGGAGGTTGCGCACCGCGATCTTGTGCTCCTCGCCCCTCTTCTTCACCTGCTTGGCGATGTCCTTGCGGCGCTCCTCGGTGAGGGCCGGGATCGGCAGCCGGACGACGGTGCCGTCGTTCTGCGGCGTGATGCCGATGCTGGACTCGTTGATCCCCTTCTCGATCGCGGGGATCTGCGAGCGGTCGAAGGGCTTGATCACGATCGTGCGCGCGTCCGGCACGGTGATGGTCGCCACCGCATTCAGCGGCATCTTCGAGCCGTAGGAATCGACCTGGATCCCCTCGAGGAGGCTGGCGTTGGCGCGGCCGGTGCGGATTTTCCCGAGCTCGCGGCGCAGATCGTCGAGCGTCTTCTCGATCCGTCCCTTGAAATCCTTGATGATCTGCTCGCCAGCCATCTTCCGTCGCTCCTTCGGCGGTTGCGTCCGTGGTGCTCGCTCAAAAACCGAGCGTGAATCAAGCAATCACGGTGGGCACCTTGCCCACCAGCGTCCCCACCTCCTCGCCGCGCACCATCCGCACCACGTTTCCGGGGACGGTGAGGTCGAAGACGACGAGGGGCATGTCGTTGTCCATGCAGAGGGAGACGGCGGTGGCGTCCATCACCTTGAGCTCCTTCTGCAGCACGTCCATGTAGCTCAGCGTCTTGTACCGGCGGGCGGTGGGGTCCTTCTTGGGATCCGCGGTGTAGACGCCGTCGACCTTGGTGGCCTTGAGCATCACCTCGGCCTTGATCTCCATCGCCCGCAGCGAGGCCGCCGTATCGGTGGTGAAGAACGGGTTTCCGGTGCCGGCGGCGAAGATCACCACCCGGCCCTTCTCCAGGTGCCGCGAGGCGCGCCGCCGGATGTAGGGCTCCGCGATCTGGCGCATCTCGATGGCGGACTGCACGCGGGTGCTGATCCCGCGCTTCTCGAGGGCGTCCTGGAGCGCCAGCGAGTTGATCACGGTCGCGAGCATGCCCATGTAGTCGGCGCTCGAGCGGTCCATGCCCTCGGCGGCGCCGGAGACGCCGCGGAAGATGTTGCCGCCGCCGATGACCAGCGCGGTCTCCACGCCCATCGCCTCCACCTCGCCCACCTCGGCGGCGATCTGGTCCAGCGTATGGGTGTCGATCCCGTACTTCCCGCTCCCCATCAGGGCTTCCCCGGAGAGCTTGAGCAGGATGCGCTTGTACTTGGGTTCGGCCATGACTCACCTGGGTGGGAAGGTGCGCGGGTTTGTAGCGCGCACGTCCGCAGGGGTCAAGGCGCAGGAGGGTCCGCGGGAGCGCAGCCGGATGGCTGCAAGACCGCAGGATCTCGCGGGGAATCGGTGGGCGTGGGGGGATAGTCTCGGAAGGAGCGAGGCGTCCTCATCTCGGCCCCCGGATGCTTCGAATCCGGCGCCTCGCTCCTTCCACCGATACCAATGTCGCGAGCGCGCGATCCGGATCACCGGGGGGCGAAATTTTCGCCGACCCCCGAGAACGGCGCGGCCGCCGATGCGCGAGGCATCCGGCGGCCGCGAGGGGTGCTGCCATCCGACGGGGAGATCAGACCCCGGCGGTCTTGGCGATCTCCTCGGCGAAGTTCTCCTCCTTCTTCTGGAGGCCCTCGCCCAGGACGAAGCGCGCGAACCGGCGGACGGTAATGTTCTCGCCGATCTTCGCCACGGCGGCGTTCACGAGGTCCTGGACCTTCATGTCCGGATCCTTCACGAACGGCTGCTCGAGCAGGCAGATGTCCTGGTAGAACTTCTCCTTCTTGCCCTCGAGGATCTTGTCCCAGATCTTCTCGGGCTTGCCCTGCTCGCGGAGCTGCCCGCGGTAGACGTCCAGCTCCCGCTCCAGGACGGAGGGATCGACCTCTTCGCGGCGCACGTACATCGGCGCTGCCGCCGCGATGTGCATGGCGATGTCCTTGACCAACTCCTGGAAGCCCTCGTTGCGGGCGACGAAGTCGGTCTCGCAGTTCACCTCGACGAGCACGCCGATGCGGCCGTTTCCGTGGATGTAGCTGGAGACGGCGCCCTCGGTGGCGGCCCGGCCGGCCTTCTTCGCGGCGGCGGAGAGCCCCTTCTGGCGGAGCCAGTCGACGGCCTTCTCCATGTCGCCGCCGGCCTCGCCGAGGGCCTTCTTGCAGTCCATCATCCCCGCCCCGGTCTTCTCCCGGAGCTCCTTCACCGCTGCTGCCGTAATCTCGGCCATTTCACACCTCGAAAGTCGAAAAAACACGACGCGAGACCGTCAGGCCCCGCGTCGCGTCGAATTCAGCAAAAAACGAAGAGACGGGGGGCTTACTCGGCCTCGACGGCCTCGGCCTGGGGCTCCGCGGCGGGAGCGCCACGGCGGACCACCTCGACCTCGGGACCCTTGCGCTCCTCGCCCGAAGCCTCGGCGCGGGGACCACGCGACGGCGGACCACGGCGGTCGCCCGGACGCCCGCCGGGGCCACGGCGCTCGCCGCGGTCGGCGCGGGGACGGCGCTCGGACCGGCCCTCCTCCTCACGGCCCTCGTCCTCGCCGCCGCGCTCGTGGCGGGTGGCGGCGTAGCGCGCCATGCCCTCGAGGGCCGCGTCGGCGACCTTGCCGGCGAAGAGGCGGATCGAACGGATCGCGTCGTCGTTGCCGGGGATCACGTGGTCGATGCCCTCGGGATCGCAGTTCGTGTCGACGACGGCGACCACGGGGATGCCGAGGCGGTTGGCCTCGTGGATCGCCAGGTGCTCCTTCTTCGGGTCGATCACGAAGAGCACCGCGGGGAGGCGCTGCAGCTCCTTCACGCCGCCGAGGTTGCGCTCGAGCTTCTCCTGCTCGCGCATCAGGACGGCGACCTCCTTCTTCGGGAGGCGCTCCATCGTGCCGTCCTCGCCCATCTTCTCGAGGGTCTTGAGGCGGTCGATGCCCTGCTTGACGGTCTTGAAGTTGGTGAGCGTGCCGCCCAGCCAGCGGTTGGTCACGTGGAACTGACCGCAGCGCTTGGCCTCCTCCATGATCACGTCCTGGGCCTGCTTCTTGGTGCCCACGAAGAGGACGGTGCCGCCCTTGGCGACGGTGTCGGCGACGAAGCGGAACGCGTTGCGCGCCAGCTTCACCGTCTTCTGGAGGTCGATGATGTAGATGCCGTTCCGCGCGCCAAAGATGTAGGGCTTCATCTTCGGGTTCCAGCGCCGGGTCTGGTGGCCGAAGTGGACGCCCGCCTCGAGGAGCGCCTTCATGCTGATCGAGGTGGCGGCGGCG
>Ga0182745_1005270_pt1 | contig 10584 bp, 9 predicted proteins | sample eDN3rd30CKraftBY_FD_128523 | JGI IMG/M metagenome (GOLD analysis project Ga0182745, IMG submission 128523) | Enriched backyard soil microbial communities from Emeryville, California, USA - eDNA 3rd pass 30_C Kraft BY (version 2) (version 2) | ecosystem: Environmental > Terrestrial > Soil >... | reverse complement strand
GCGATCGAGCAGTGCCGCGAAGGCGACATTCTGGTCATCGCACCGACCAGCCCGTGTGAAGATGGCTATTTTGGCGACCTTCTGGCCACCAGCGCGCAGGCGCGCGGATGTCGCGGCCTGATCATCGATGCCGGTGTGCGCGATGTGCGCGACCTGCACGAAATGAACTTCCCCGTGTGGTCCAAGCGCGTGTTCGCGCAGGGCACCATCAAGGCCAGCCTTGGCAGCGTGAACGTGCCGGTCGTCTGTGCCGGTGCTTATATCGAGCCGGGTGACGTGATCGTTGCCGACGATGACGGCGTGTGCGTGGTCAAGCGTGCTGATGCCGCGAAGGTGCTGGAGAAGGCTCGCGCTCGCGAAGCCAACGAAGGTGACAAGCGCGCTCGCCTCGCTGCGGGTGAACTGGGCCTCGACATGTATGGCTTCCGCCAGAAGCTGACCGACATGGGCCTGAAGTGGATTTGAGCATGAATTCCGCGCCAGTGATGTGGATGCGCGGTGGCACGTCCAAGGGCGGCTACTTCCTCGCATCCGATCTTCCTGCCGACACTGCCGAGCGTGACGCATTCCTGCTCGGCGTGATGGGCAGCCCCGACCCGCGCCAGATCGACGGCATGGGTGGGGCCGACCCGCTGACCAGCAAGGTCGCCGTGGTGAAGAAGTCGGAGCGGGAAGGGATCGATGTCGATTACCTGTTCCTGCAGGTCTTCGTCGATCAAGCCATCGTCACCGACGCGCAGAACTGCGGCAATATCCTGGCAGGCATCGGCCCGTTCGCTCTTGAGCGCGGACTGGTCGCGGCCACGGGTGATGAAACCAAGGTCTCCATCTTCATGGAGAACACAGGCCAGGTTGCCGTCGCGACGGTACAAACGCCGGGCGGCGTGCCGACTTACAAGGGCGATGCGAAGATCGACGGTGTACCGGGCAGCCACGCACCCATTCCGCTGGAATTCCGCGATACGGCCGGTTCGTCCTGCGGGGCGTTGCTGCCCACGGGTAATGCCGCCGACGTGATTGAGGGAGTTCGCTGTACGCTGATCGACAACGGTATGCCGTGTATCGTGATGAAGGCGGAGGACCTTGGCGCGACCGGCTACGAAACGCGCGAGGAACTGGAAGGCGATGGCTTCGCTGCTGTGCGCGCGAAGATCGAAAGTGTTCGTCTCGCCGCAGGACCGCTGATGAACCTTGGTGACGTGAAGGAAAAGTCCGTCCCCAAGATGTTCCTCGTCGCACCGCCACGCGCGGGTGGGGCGATCTGCGCTCGCAGCTTCATCCCGCATCGCGCCCACGCCACGATCGGAGTCCTGGCGGCGGTAAGCGTCGCGACTGCCAGCCTGCTCGAAGGCTCGCCCGCGAACGAGGTTGCGTCGATTCCCGAAGGCAAGCGCAAGACCCTCAGCGTCGAACATCCTACGGGCGAGATGAGCTGCGTGCTGGAAGTGAATGACGCGGGTGAAGTTGTCAGTTCCGCCCTGCTTCGCACCGCGCGCAAGTTGATGGACGGCGTGGTGTTCGCCTGAACTCTCGCCGGACTTTGCTGCAAAATACAACGACTGCCCTTCGACAATTCGGGGCGACCGGAGGTTACACTGATGTCCGACCGTATCGTTAGCTGGCATCCCAATCCGTCGAAGCCGCGCTACACCCCGCCGCCGGGTGCAGTTGACGCGCATTGCCACGTATTCGGGCCGATGGCGCAGTTCCCCTTCAGCGCGAAGGCGAAGTATCTCCCGGAAGATGCCGGGCCTGACAAGCTGTTCGCCCTGCGCGATCATCTCGGCTTTTCGAAGAACGTGATCGTGCAGGCCAGCTGCCACGGTACAGACAATTCCGCGACTCTGGATGCTATCGCCAAGAGCAACGGCAAGGCGCGCGGCGTCGCCGTGGTCGACCCCGCGATTTCCGAGGAAGAGTTGGCAGCGCTCCACGCTGGCGGGATGCGCGGCATCCGCTTCAACTTCCTGAAGCGTCTGGTGGACGATGCCCCGAAGGACAAGTTTCTGGAGGTCAGCAGGCGCCTGCCGGCAGGCTGGCATGTGGTGATCTATTTCGAAGCCGACATTCTCGAAGAACTGCGCCCGTTCATGGACGCGATCCCGGTTCCGCTGGTGATCGACCACATGGGACGCCCAGACGTTAGTCAGGGGCCGGATGGAGTCGACATGAAGGCGTTTCGGGCGCTTCTCGACAGCCGTCCCGACATTCATTTCAAGCCGACCTGCCCCGACCGCCTCGATCCTTCGGGCGATCCGTGGAACCAGTTTGCCGAAGCGGTCGCGCCGCTGGTGGCGGATTACTCCGATCGCTGCATCTGGGGCACCGACTGGCCGCACCCGAACATGCAGGACAAGGTGCCTGACGATGGGCATCTGGTGGACATGATCCCGCGCATTGCGCCGACCGAGGAACTTCAGCGTAAGCTGCTGATAGATAATCCCGAACGTCTTTATTGGGCTGACTGAGGTTCGCGCAGGGCGCGATAGGCGGTCTATGCTGACAGCCGGGAACCGCGCGACGTCAGGCGGGTAGTGCAGGGGCGGCGCGCCTGGGTGCCGTGCGACCGAAAGGAGCTTCCCGCTGTCCTTCCCGATCAAACGCCGTGTTGTATTCGCCGCAGCTATCGCCTCCACGACGCTAGCCTCTGCCGTTTCCGCTCAGGAGGCAGGCGAAACGAACCATCGTTACCGAGTAACGCTCGGTCCGCAGGTCTACCCCAGCTATCCTGGCTCCGATTCCTACGATTTCGGCCCCTTCGTCGGCGTTGACCGGGCGAGGGGAGATGAACCGTTCGAATTTGAAGCGCCGGACGAGTCTTTCGGCTTCTCCGTAATTAGCGCGAGCGGCTTCTCGGTCGGTCCTGCGATCAACTGGGAAGGCGCGCGCAAGGCGAAGGATGTTGGCGCCGACGTTCCGACCGTGAAGTTCAGCGTTGAACCCGGCGTTTTCGCAGCATTGGAACTGAGCGACAGCTTCCGCCTCCGGGCCGAGCTTCGGAAAGGCGTGACCGGCCACAAGGGCTGGATCGCGTCGGGCGGTGCCGATTGGGTCGCGCGGGATGGAGACCGCTGGCTATTCTCGCTCGGGCCCCGCGTGACGTGGAGCAACAGTCGCTATCAGGACGCGTGGTTCGGCATCACACCCGAAACCTCGATCGCAACCGGCCTGCCCGCCTACGATCCCGGCGGCGGCGTGCAAGCGGTAGGCGCGACGGCATCGTTCCTGACAGAGTTGGGGCCGAATTGGGGCATCAACACTTACGTCAAATATGATCGTCTGATTGGCGACGCGGCCGACTCGCCGCTGGTCCAGATCCACGGTTCTCGCGACCAGTTTTCTGGCGGGCTTGCCCTCAGTTATACGTGGGGTGGAGGCCGCTAGGGCACCTCTAGGTGCCGCCACGCTTTGTGTATGCGACGTTGTGTGGCAATATGCCTGCATGGCCGCGGCTTTGGGAGCGCGCGCATGCAGGCATGGTTCGCCCGTCGATATCTCGATCTCCTGGGGTCGATCTATCTCTACAACGAACATCGCGGATATACTGCGATAGACCGGGTTCTGGACGCCGTCCGCGTCCGCTCGCCGGATGATCGTCCGCTGATCGAGGCGATCGAGAGCCACCGTGCGGACGAGCGCAAACACTATGTGATGTTTCGGCGCTGGTTCGAACGGCGCGGCGCCATGCCCCTGCGGCTTGGGCGCCGGTTCGGCCACATCGATCGGTTTATTGAGATCATGTTCGGCCGCACGATTGATCGCCTGGACACGCAAGAGGTGATCGACCGTGACGAACTGTTCGAAAGGCTCTGCCGCGTGATCGCGCTTACAGAGCGGCGCGGCTACCGGCAGGTGGAAACCCTGCTTGCCAACCCGCACGTCCGTTCTGATCCCGTGCTCGTGCGCATCTTCGAGATCATCCGAAAGGACGAGCCAAGCCATTGGGCGCCGTACGAAAACTGGCTCCACGTCCACTCCCGGCGAGAGCCGAAATGGTGGGAACGGGCAGTGGATACGCTCGTCCATTCCGAACTGCTGTTCCTCAAGCTGCCGATCTTGTTCCTCAATCCCTTCGTGCGCCGCCGCGGCGACTGGCCCGACGCTGGCGAGCCCACAACTCCATCCCCCCAGCATATGGCAGCCGTTGGCGCCTGATGGACGGGGCCACACGACGGGAGGCGATCTTTCCGCAAGTTCAATCGGAGAGTGAGGGTGGTTTGCTCTCACGACTGCTGTCGCTGCGCGTTGGCGCGATGCTCTTCCGCAATACAGTGGTTAGCTGCTGCGTGTTCGTGCTGGGTTTGGGGGTGCTCTACGCGTTGGTGCAGTGGGCCGGTTTTCCCGAAGTGCCCGCCGCTGGCATCGGCTTCCTGGTCGCGAATTCCTTGCATTACTTGCTGGGCCGAGCTTGGATATTTCGCGGGACCGACCGGGGGCGCGCGAGCGGCTATGCTCTGTTCTTGGTCAATGCCGGTGTTGGGCTGGCTGTGACGATGATCTTCTACGCGGCGCTGCTGGAGTTCACATCGCTCCACTACCTCACGGCGCGTGTGATCGTCTCTCTCTTCGCTGGCCTGATCGTATTCGTGCTGAATGCGGTTTTCAATTTCCGGCGCGTATGACGTCTCTCGCCGACTTCTGCGCAAAAATCATATTTGGAACCCAGACCCCGCTATTTCATTGATCCCGCAAAGGAGTTTCGCGCAATTGGTAGCGCGTTGGTATTTGCGATGGAAAATGAAAGAATTGTAGCTGTTGGACTGCTTACGCAGACGAACTTGAGGATGCTGGGTTCCAGCCTCAAGACTGTATTTGCTGTAGACGACGGAACGGCTGAGTTTGACGACTTGCTGCGCGCGCTGGATCAGATGGGTGAAGCGCGTGGATAAACGAACGCCCGGGTCGTCAGCACTTGCGACGAACCGGGCGTGCGGATTGGATTACTTTTCGATTGTCATCCGTACGAAATCGACCGTTTGACGAGTTGCAGCAGCGAATTCCGTTTCGGTCGCCTTGAAGGCGCCGAAGTGGGCGAACTGATCGGGCGTCATGCCGTCAAATTCGTAGGCCGCACGGAAGCTTGGCAGGTTCATCAGCTTTTCGATGCTCGCCTTGTTGGGCTCGCGGTCGATCGCGTGCGGATCGAACGGCTCAAGTCCTGCGGTCATCAGGCCAGCGATGTAACCCGGAGGGCAGGTATAGACCATGTCGCTGCCGCCGAAGTCCTGGATGTGACGGCTGACCACCTTGCCGGTGCGATCATCCTTTTCGACGCGCATCGAGCACTGCAGCATCTTGGACGGATGCCCAATGCTCTTGCCGTGGTGATACGCGCGCTTGAGGACAGCTTCCTCACCGTCGCGGATTTCGGGCAGGGTCAGTTCGATGCCGCGCGCCTTGGCTTCCGTCTTCCAGTCGGACAGTTCGCCCAGACGAGCCGACATGTGGGTGATGACCGAACGCCACTTCGAAAGGTCGATGCCTGCAGCTTTTGCACGCAGCAGGCCGGCGCTAACCGCCGCCATACAGCGCATGTACTGCGGCACGGTGAAGCTGGTGGTGTTGTTGGTGGAGATACCGCGCGCAGTCAGCTCTTCGAGAACCTCATAGCCTTCCTTCGACCCCGGAAGCTTGACCATGACGTTCGCGCCCTGCTCGGCAATTGTCAGACCCTGAGCCAGCATCTTGTCGCCATCGCGCACGAAGCGGGGATCGACCTGTCCGGAAAGGAACCCGTACTTGCCGCCGGACTTGTCATAGACCGGGCGAATGGCGTCGGCGCCCTTCTTCACAAGGTCCAGATACATGGTCCAGTACACGCCCTCGTAGTCAAGGCCGGGGTTCTTCGCCGCGATGCTCTTGATTTCTGCAGCCCACATTTCCGGAGCCAGCTTGATCGCCTGAAGGCTCAGCGGAGGGTTGGTGGTTACGCCACGGAATCCCATCGTGCCTTCGCGCTGGATGGTCGCGTCGTCATAGAAACGCGTCAGTTGTGCGTTCCAATCAGCGCGCTCACCCTCCGGCGCCTTGGCCAGCGTCTCTTCCTTCCAGCTCGGGAAAATCAGCGGGCTCGAATCCCACCAGATCTCTGCGTCCGGGTTGGTCGCAGCAAGCTGTTCGAGCGGGTGCAGGCTCGTCGTCGCTGCGGTTTTGTCCAAGACGGGATCGTTCATCGCGAGTGTCTCCAGGAGTCGGGGCTTATGCCGACAATAATATAAGATTGCCCGGCCCCTATTCCATATTGGCCGCCGGATTAAGCCCTTGATTGCTACGCGATGTGTATCGACCCCAGTAAAGAGTCTTTCTTGCACCTTCGCTACGAGGTGGACAGCGCCCCCCGGAGCGCATAAGGGCCGCGCCGCCTATACCCCATACAAGAGACCCGTTTTATGAGCCTTCGAAACGTGGCGATTATCGCCCACGTCGATCACGGCAAGACCACGCTTGTCGATCAATTGTTCCGCCAATCCGGGACTTTCCGTGAGAACCAGCGCGTCGAAGAACGGGCAATGGACTCAAATGACCTGGAGCGCGAGCGCGGGATTACGATCCTCGCCAAGCCCACTTCGGTCGAATGGAAGCCGCCAGGCGCCGCCGATACGTTCCGCATCAACATCGTGGACACTCCTGGCCACGCTGACTTCGGTGCGGAAGTTGAGCGGATCCTGAGCATGGTCGACGGGGTGATCCTGCTGGTCGATTCGGCCGAAGGTCCGATGCCGCAGACCAAGTTCGTTACCGGCAAAGCGCTCGGCCTGGGGCTACGTCCCATCGTCGTGATCAATAAGATCGACCGGCCTGATGCGCGTGCTGATGAAGTTCTAAACGAAGTGTTCGATCTTTTCGTGGCGCTGGGCGCCACGGACGAGCAGCTCGATTTCCCCTGCCTCTACGCTTCCGGTCGTGCCGGCTATGCCGGCGAAGATCCCGATGTGCGTGAAGGCAACCTGATCCCGCTTTTCCAGGCCATTGTTGGCCATGTTCCGGATCCGGGCCTCGACAAGACCGGCGAGTTCAAGATGCTCGCCACCTTGCTCGATCGCGACCCGTTCCTTGGCCGCATCCTGACTGGCCGCATTGAAAGCGGTCGGCTGGAAGTCAACATGCCTATCAAGGCGATCGACGTTGACGGTAACCAGGTTGAAGATGGCCGCGCCACCAAGGTGTTCGCCTATCGCGGTCTGGAACGCGTGCCGGTGGATAGCGTCGAAGCTGGCGATATCGTCGCCATCGCGGGTCTGACCAAGGCCACGGTGTCGAACACCATCGCGACCCCTTCGGCCACTACGCCGATCAAAGCGCGTCCGATCGACCCGCCGACGCTGGCCATGAGCTTTGGCGTCAACGACAGTCCCTATGCCGGGCGTGAAGGCGACAAGGTGCAGAGCCGCGTGATCCGCGATCGGCTGGAACGCGAGGCGGAAACCAACGTCGCCATCCGCGTGACCGAAAGCAGCGGCAAGGACGCGTTCGAAGTCGCAGGCCGCGGCGAATTGCAACTCGGCGTGTTGATTGAGAACATGCGCCGCGAGGGCTTCGAACTGTCGATCAGCCGCCCTCGCGTCTTGTTCCAGGAAGGTCCGAACGGACGCGAAGAGCCCTACGAAACCGTCGTCGTTGACGTGGACGACGAATTCTCCGGCACCGTCGTGGAAAAGATCGCCCAGCGTAAGGGCGAGATGACCGACATGCGCCCGAGCGGCGGCGGTAAGACTCGCATCACCTTCATCGCCCCCAGCCGCGGACTTATCGGCTATCACGGCGAATTCCTGTCCGACACGCGCGGCACTGGCATCATGAACCGGCTCTTTGAGAAGTATGGTCCCCACAAGGGCCCGATCAGCGGCCGCCAGAACGGCGTGCTGATCAGCATGGAGCAGGGTGAGGCTGTGCCTTATGCGCTGAACGCGCTGGAAGATCGCGGCATCCTCTTCGTCAGCCCGGGTGAAAAGCTGTACCAGGGCATGATCATCGGCGAGAATGCCAAGCCGCAGGATCTTGAGGTGAACCCCCTCAAGTCCAAGCAGCTGACCAACTTCCGCTCCACCGGCAAGGACGATCAGGTTCGCCTAACCCCGCCGCGCCGTATGACGCTGGAACAGGCCATCGCCTACATCCAGGACGACGAACTGGTCGAAGTGACCCCGCAGAGCATCCGCCTGCGCAAGCGCTACCTCGATCCGAACGAACGCAAGCGGCAGAGCCGTAAGGAGGGTTGATAACCCGCCAATAATTTGACCCCGACCGGGTGAGAATTCTCCCGGTCGGACGGCGGATACGCTTTGCGACAACTCCGCCGTTGCCCACGGGCCAGCCTTGATTGATAAAGGGACATAAAAGCCTGGGGAGGCGTGCATGTCCGTTTATAGCAAGCTGGCCCGTTCGGGGGCCTGCGCGATGGCTGCCATTGCCGCAGTTTTCACCGCCTCACACGCGACTGCTCGGGCTGTTGAGGAGCCGCTGGCCCGGTTCGAAACACCAATTTGCCCCGGCATTGTGGGCCTCCAGATCGATTCGGCAGAAGCGATGGTATGGCGGATTCGCGCCAACCTCGAAGAACTCGGCCGCCGCCTCGCACCGCCGGAAAACTGCCAAGCCAATTTTCTCGTGACGTTCGTGCCGGATGGGAAGCGGATGGTGGAGTCCCTTCGCCGGTCCCACGGCTGGCTCTTCACCCATATGGCTGTTGCAGAACGCGACCGCCTGCTCAACGAGACCGGCCCCGCGCGGGCGATGCTGCAAACGGCCGAACGCACTCGCGACGGGATGATCGTGGAGCGAAGGGACAACCTCAACGAGCCACCGCAGGCGCGTGGCTGGATGGCTCATTCCAAGATCTATGGCGCAATACGCAAAGACATCACCAGCGCGCACGTGATCTTCGATACCGCTGCGGTGCAAGAGCTGACGCTAGCTCAGTTGGCTGACTACGCGACGTTCCGGGCACTTGCTCAAGCTCTGCCGGAGACGGAAGCGGCGCGCTCGGCATCGATCCTGTCGCTGTTCGATGGCGGGGGAACCACGCCATCGTCGCTGACCGAGTTCGACAAGATCTTCCTGGGTAAGCTCTACGAGGGCATTCCCAACATTCCGGGCCCAACACGTCGGCTGGCGATAGAGCAAGCGGCAGGGCTGAAAATCTTCAAACAATAGCCTTCGAAAAAAGGGCAAACCGGAGCGGATACCCACCATGATTAAACGTGGCGTACGTTTTCTTGCCAGCCTTGCCAGCATCCTGATCGCTGCTTCACCTGTCTGGGCTCAATCCGCCCAGCAAGCTGACGACGCCGAGCTCGATGGAGAGGACATTGTCGTCACGGGCACGTTGCCCACGCAAAGTGCGGTCAGCCGTCAGGCGCGCGCGATCACGGACATGTCCAGCGCTATCCGGCACGAACCTCTGCCTCGGTTTGAAGCTCGCCTGTGCCCAGGCGTGATTGGCATGGTGCCCGAATACGCATCGCTGATCGTGGACCGTGTGCGCTACAATGCCGAACAGCTCGACCTGTGGCTGGCGGAAGACGACGGCACCTGCACTCCCAACTTTATCGTCGCCTTCGTGGAGGATGGGCAGGCCCACCTGCAAAATATAGCTGACAACCAGCATTGGCTGTTCCGCGATATGAGCCCGTCCCAACGCAGCCGTTTGCTCAACGATGATGGCCCTGCACGTGTCTGGACCATTACCGAGACGCGCACGCGTGATGGCATGCCCGTTCCAAGGAGCGAAAGCTTGCACGAACCGCCGGTGGTTAACACCTGGATGGCGCACTCGAAGATCTACACTGCGACCCGCGAAGACATCGCTTCGGTCATCGTTCTGCTCGACAAGGATAGCGTGAAGGGCAAGACGCTTGTCCAACTGGCGGACTATGCCACGATGCGCGGGCTCGCTCGGACCAAGCCGGCCGATGGCGACGGGCAGAAGCTGGATACGATCCTGGCGCTTTTCGACCCTGCCGGAAGCCCGCCTCCGCGGTTGACTGACTTCGATCAAGCTTACCTGGCTTCGCTTTACGACGGGATGCCAAACCTCCCCGGCATAACCAAGGTTCTCGGGGTCAACAGGCAGCTCCGCTTGCAGGCGAGAGATGCGGAGCGGGCGAGCGCCGGCGAGCTTCGCGAATAGCGTGGGCGCCGTAAGGTTGTCCGTGAGGTTGCCGCTTTGCCTGGGGCTGGCGGGTGCATTGCTATCCTCGGCCGTTTTGGCGCAGTCTGACCAGAACGCCAGCGACGCGGAGCCCGTCGGCGATATTGTCGTGACTGGCCGCGCCGAAGCGCCTCCAACCCAGTCAGAGGTCACGCGTCAGGCCCGTTCGATCACGGTGCCCGGGGCGCTGCGCCGCGAGGCTCTCCCGCGCTTTCAGGGGGACAGACTGTGCCCGGGGATTTCGGGTCTTAGCGTTGGCGATGCGACCTTGATGATCGACCGGATCCGACAGAACGCACAGGACCTGGGTCTTTGGATGACCGAAGATGACGGCACCTGCGAAGCGAACTTTGTCGTTGCTTTCGTGGACGATGGGCAGGCCACGATCCGCGCAATCAAGGAGTCGCGGCACTGGCTATTTCGCGACATGCCTT
>Ga0182745_1005267_pt1 | contig 10589 bp, 14 predicted proteins | sample eDN3rd30CKraftBY_FD_128523 | JGI IMG/M metagenome (GOLD analysis project Ga0182745, IMG submission 128523) | Enriched backyard soil microbial communities from Emeryville, California, USA - eDNA 3rd pass 30_C Kraft BY (version 2) (version 2) | ecosystem: Environmental > Terrestrial > Soil >... | reverse complement strand
GCTCTAGGGGGCCTTTGTGAGCTCGCGCCGGGTCCGCCTTACCGACCGCTTCATTGAAGCCCTGAAGCCGCCCCCAGCGGGCGCAATCGACGTCACGGACGAAATGACGCTGGGCCTCGCACTGCGGATAACCGCCGGGGGCGTCAAAAGCTGGTCCTTTCGATATCGCAATGTGAACGGCCGCACGACACGCCGCGGAATTGGCTCATACCCTGCAGTTAGGTTGGCGGTGGCGCGCGCCACGGCCGCGAAGCTCCGGCAGCAGGTGCGCGACGGCGAAGACGTGTCCGCTCCCTCTCCTGCAGCCCGGCAGGCAAACACCCTTGCCGCCGTGGTGGACCGTTGGGAGCGGCGGCAGGCCCGACAAGACAAGCGATCGTACGGCGAGGCGCGCCGCATCCTGAATCTTCACGTCCTGCCGTCTCTTGGCGGGCGCCAAGTCCAAACTATCCGCCGGCGCGACGTGATCGAGCTGCTAGAGCGGTTGCGCGATGAGGCGGGGCTAGGGCCGCAAGTGAACCGCGTGCAACGCGCCTTGAGCGGTGTGCTGGCCTATGCCGTCGACGCCGACCTGATCGACGCTAACCCCCTCGCCGGCCTCAAGCCGCAGGTCGCTGAGGCCCCGCGGGCGCGCACGCTCTCGATTGACGAGCTTGCGACGGTGTGGCGCGCGGCCGAACAGATCAGCGGCACCGCCTGTGCCCTCGTCAGGCTGTTGATTCTGACGGGCCAGCGCCGCGAAGAAGTGACCGGCATGGCTTGGTCCGAACTCGACTACGACCACGCATCCAAGACCTGGACGGCCGGCGGCCTGTGGTCGCTCCCGGCGGCGCGCATGAAATCGAAGCGACCGCACATCGTCCCGCTCAGTCGGCCGGCTCGCGAGATCATCGAAGCTCAGCCCAAGGGTTCAGCCGGCGACTACGTGTTCAGCGCCAAGTTCGGCAAGACGAGCTATGCGGGCTGGCGCCGTGCGGCTGTAGACCTGCAGGCCGCGGCCGACCTCGCGGAGCCGTGGGTCATTCACGACCTACGCCGCTCTTGTGCAACCGGCCTGGGCGAGATCCTGAACATCGAGGAAAGCACCATCGGCCGGGCGCTTGGTCACTCGGCACGCTCGCGCATGGGCGTCACGGCTCGATACGAGCTAAGCCAGCGGCTAGGCCAGGTGCGTTCGGCTTTCGACGCATGGGCCGACTTAGTGATTTCTCAGGTGCACGGCGCGGCCGGTTCGAACGTCGTCGCTATCTCTGTCGGGGCGCGAGCGTGAGCACCGGTCCGAAGCCTTCCAAGAACGTCACAAAGAAGGGCAAACGGTTAGGACGCCCGCCGAAGCATGCGGCGTTGCTTGGCCCGTCCACTTCGCCAGAGCCACAGCGCGCACCGCGCGGCCGACCAAGGAAAGAGTCGCTTACGACGCTCGAGATCATCTACGGGGAGCTTAGCACGCGGCCGGGATTCGCAAAGCAGCTCACAGAGGAACTTGCCAGCGCCGACCAGCCTGCGGACGTGCGCACCGTCAGAACCGTAGCGAGCACGGAAAGACATCTCCGCAGAATCCAAAAGCAGCGCGAGGCCTTGACCGGAATCGACGCAATATCGACTAAGCGCAAAACATCGTAGCGGAACAACGACTTAGGCGACTGCTTTTTCGTCCGGTGCGCCAACGACGTATCGACATGATAGATAGTGCCCGCAGGCGTATAATCCGCTCCACTAGCAAGGAGCAATCGCCGATGGAAACCACTACGACGACACATGCTGAAGGTGTGAAGCGCTATATCCCGCTCGGGAGCACGTCCAACGCTACGCTATCCGATTTCCGAGCGCAGCCAGACGCGCTATTCGGTGCGCACGACGTCGCCGCAATCGGTATCACCGGCTCACGGGCGGCGCTCTCGCGCGCGGTTCGCGCCGGCAAGTTCCCGAAGCCCATCCGGCTCCCTTCGGGTCGCCTGGCCTGGCGGGGCCGCGTTATTACCGACTGGCTCGACAACCTCGAACGCAGGTGCACGGTATGAGCGGCCCCGCCTCTCTCCGCGGTCTGTGCGCGACCGCGCCTCTAGCCATCCGCCGGCCCGCGCCCGGAACGCCGCTGTTCGCAGTGTGCGAAGCAAACGACGCCGCGTCCTGGCCGAAGGACCTCGACGGCTTCATGGACGCGGCTCGCCAGGCGATCGATAGCCGCCCGCGGCGTACCGACTTGCCGCCGCTCGCCGCCGAACTGTCCCACGGTGTCGAGGTCCTTCGCTACGCGAACGCGATGATGGACCTCCGTCTGTGCCAACACGCCCAACTCGATAGCCCCGACCGGCACGAAGGGTTCGCGGTGTTCTTCACGATCTACGTTTTCCTTATCTGCGGAGGCCGGTTCGGAGACGACGATCACACGAAGGCGTGCGCACGCGCGGCCGAGTATTTAGGAGTCGCACCAAGCGACGTCGCCGGCGCCGTCACCGCCTACACGGCCGCAACCTGCCAATTGATGCACGACGACGCTTATTTTCGGTGCGGCGATCAGCCTGCCGAGTTGTTCTCAGCGTGCCTGCGCGTGGCATCTGACATGTTCGTCGAGCGCTACAATCTGCTCGACCACTCGCACGGCCATGCACGCCTAGCCGCAGAAGAGGCGGCCGACTTCGACGCTCGATATCAGCCCTGCGTCGAGGATATCGAGTACGCCCGAAGCTGACGGGCACGCACACGACGCTCGCCTTCGCTTTTCACACGACTTAGCGCCTTAGCAATCAAAGCCGGCGCTGACCGCTGTTGCGATCGCGCGCACGCGGGTTGCGGCCCTGCATACAAAGACGGCGCCCAGTCGGGAAACTGAGCGCCGCATAGCAAGGATTTGAGCCATAACCACTATAGCACCATCCTCGCGGAGTGTCACCGCGATTGACGTTGCGTACACCGTCGCAGAGTCGGAACGCGCCCCACTCACCAAGGCCTATAGCGTCGGCCCTGACGGCTTGCCGGCGAAGCTGGCCGACGCTGGCATGTCGGCAGGCACCGCCCGGCGCGTCGAGTTGAGCGGCGACCCTGACGCCATCATGGAGCAACTGGCCGGACACCTGGCGCAACTGACATCGCACCAGGCCGTCATCCTGGCGCCGCCGCCGGCGGGTCGGGACGTCTGGACGGTCACGCGCAAGGAAGACGCACGCCCGGAAGCCGGCACGATCGCCAGAACCCAGGACTTCTTCAAGCGCCCGGAGGGGCCGGGGCTCATTGCCTTGGACTTCGATGGCAAGACCTTTCCGGCCGATGTCCTGGGGCGCCTTGCCGATGCCGGCGGCGTGTCGGGCGTCCTGGCTGCAGTGTTCCCCGCGTTCGCTACCGCGGCGCGTGTGTCGCGAGCGTCGGTGTCGGTCGGCATCCGCAACAGGGAGTCCGGTTCAGAGACTGACAGCAACTCCGGCCGACACCACTACTACATCGCGGCCGACGCCGCCGACGCCCCGCGGTTCGGCGAAGTCTTGCGTGATCGCCTGATGCTGGCGGGCTGGGGCTGGGGCGAAGTCTCCAAATCTGGCGCGGTGCTCTTTCGGTCGTTGATCGACGCCCCAGTTACCAGCGCCGGGTATCGCCTCATTTATGAAGCCGACGCGATCCTGGCCGACAATCGCCTAGAGCACGTCGCGGGAGCGCGCACGCCGGACCATCGCGCCGGTGGATTGCTCGACACGCGCATGCTGCCCGATCTGACGCCCCAGGAGACGGCCGAACTCGAGCGGATCAAGGCCGGCATTCGCGACGACCTGCAGGAAGCCAGCACCGCCGCCCGCGCGGCGTGGATGCAGGAGCGAGGCAAGGAGCTTGTCGCACGGGGCGTTGCGGCGCCGGCGGCGCAGCAGGCCTTGGCCGCGGCATGCGAGAGTCGCGCACTCAGCGGCGACTTTCCTATCCATCTGGACAGCGGAGACGTTGTCACGGTGCGACAGATCCTTGCGGCGAAGGATCGATACCACAGGGCGACGTGTGCCGACCCACTGGAGCCCGATTACGGGGGCGGTCGCGACAAGGCGGTGATCTATACAGACGGCAGCATGCCTCACATCTACAGCCACGCGCACGGCGGCGCGGACTACGCTTTACGGCACGACGCAGAGGCCTTCTTCTCCGGTGCGGATGACGGCGCGAGCGGCTGGCCTGAGCCCGTCGATGTGTTTGGCGATGGCGACGCCAGCGCGCTCATGGACGTTCCGGCGGGCGCGCTACCCGACTGCGTTGAGGGGTATGTGCGCGACGAAGCCGAACGGATGGGCGCGCCTGAGGCCTTCCTAGCGACAGGTGCAATCGTCACGGCATCCGCAGCAATCGGCGGACAGATCCGGCTACAGCCAAAGGCAAAAGACACCCGGTGGACCGTGCCGCCATTCCTGTGGGGCGTAATCGTGGAGCCACCGGGGGGCCGTAAGAGCCCTGTGATCGCTTCGGTGACGGCACCGCTTACGCGTGTAGACTCCCGCTGGGCGGCAGCAGACATGCCCAAGCGCCAGGCATGGGAGATCGAATCGCGCAAGCGGCGCAAGGATGCTCCCGCGCCGTCAGCGAGGCCGCGTTTGCGCCGGGCCGTGGTCGACAGCTTCACCGTCGAGAGTGTGCGCGACGTGTTGGCCGACAATCCGCGCGGGGTGCTCGTTTCGGCCGACGAGCTATCGGGGCTTATTTCCGGACTTGACCAATACAAGTCGGCAGGTGGCTCCGATCGTGCTGACCTCTTGAAGCTCATGGATGGTGCCCCGCGCCCATTCGATCGCGTTGGCCGCAGCTACCGCATTGAGTGCTGGGGCGCAGCGGTGCTCGGCGGAATCCAACCCAAGAGGCTCGCTGAGATCTCGCGGAAACTAGACCCCGACGGACTTTTGCAGCGCTTCCTTCCTATTGTTGGCGATGGCGAGTCCCGGCGCGGCGTCGACCGCCCGCCTGACGCGGCGGCCGTCGCGGCGTACGAGGCGGCTATAACCGGCTTGGCGGAAGCCCAGCACGGCGGGCTCTTCGAGGTGGCACCGGTGGTGACGCTTTCGCCGGAGGCGCAGGCAATCCGCCGGAGTTTCGATCGCGTCATCACCAACCTTCTAGAGCTGCCGCAGATGTCCGATGCGTGGCGAGGACACGCGGCCAAGTGGGATGGGCTGTTCGCTCGGCTCCTGCTGGTTTTCCACATGTTGTCGGTTCCGGGCCGCGATGCGGTAGTAACCCCTGTGTCGGGAGCAACGGCGGAACGTGCCAGGAGGTTTGCCAACTTTCTGCTAGCGCACGCGATGCGGTTCTATGAAAGCGTCGTCGGTATCGGCGAAGGCGGCGAAGCTGCCCGACGAGCCGCCGGCATTATCCTGGTGCTCAACAAGAGCGTCGTGACACGCCGCGCGCTGTACGAAAAGCATCGGGCGTGGAGGCCAGATGGCGAAGCACCCCGCGAACTTCTGAACGCCATGCGTATTCTATCTCGGCTGGGGTGGTGCGAACCTGCTGAGCGAGACGACACCGGGCCGACAAGCTGGAGCTTAAACCCGAAGGTGTTCGAACTTTTCAGCGATCGTGCTGCTGCTGAAACAGAACGCCGCCGAAGAGGATACGCTCGCGTTCAGGCGGCCGTTGCTGAGCATCGCAGGGTGAATAGCGCAGTTACTGCGCCAGTTGCGCCATGCGAGGCGGCCGGGGTGTTCGCATGACCAAGGATTGCGCGCGCTGCGCCATGCGAGGATTTAGGCGCGTCGCAATAACGCGGTGTCGCGCCTACGGAAGGGCGTCAGCCGGAGGGGTTTCCGTTGGTGCCTGCGCCGGTTGCGCCATGCACCCGCGACAACAGTATGCTTTCGGTCTTCTTCTTATATATCTGAACTCATTCTCACCCCCACACGGTTGCACTGTCTCTACATGCGCGCGAGGCGCAACCGGCGCAGGCCCGAACATGCCGGCGGCTACTTCATGGGGCCGCTGAAATGAACGGCGGTGGGAAGCCGGAGAGGAAGCGCAGCGTAGCGCAGCGCGCATGGAGTCAGTCGGCAGCATGTGCAGCCGCCGCCGAACGCGGACGGGAACAAGCGGCAGCTCAGCGCGAGGCGGCGCCGAAGTGCGGTGCGAAGGCACGCGCCGGCGGGTCCTGCCAAGGCCTCGCGCTCGAGAACGGCAGGTGCCGTATCCACGGCGGCCTGACGCCTAAGGGCGATCAGTGGCACCGCATGCAATATCCGAGCGCCACCGCGCCGCCTGCGAAATTGGACAAGAAATTGAAAGAGATCGAACGGCGACGACGGCTTCAAGCCGAGCGTGTTGCCGCCATGCCTCCCGATGAAAGGGCGAGGTACGAGCGCCGCAGCGAGGCGGCCAAGCCGCGCTCGCGCGCCGCTAGGGAACAAACACGCCGTAACCGTGAAGCGGTCGAGATCCTGAAGCGGTCCACCCGCGCGCCGGAGAGCGCAGAGCAAGCTGAGCTCCGCGAAGCCTGTGAACGGCTCGAGTCGGACCTGGCTCGCATCAATGCCGCGCTCGCCATCGTAACACCGCAGAGTGAGGGGAATACTCAATGACCAGCCACGACGACAGCACCGACCACGGCGATCACGAAAGCGTCGAGGCCGCGATGGCCCGTTTCCATCGGCTGGTAAAGACCGAAGGGCTCATGACTGCGTACAGGGCGGCCGTAGATGTCGCTTCCGATAAGTCTGCCCCCAGTCCTGCAAGGGCAACAGCGGCCACAACATTGATGCGGGCCGCTGGGGTGCTCAACAGCAATGGCCGCGATGACGCCGACGGCAAGTCGATCGACCAAATGACCCCGGCCGAGATGGCTGCGGAGTATCGGCGGCTCACAGCGGAGGCGCTGGACCGGCAGTCGAGCGCCGCAGAGGGCGCCGCGCCCAGCGTTTTTGACTGAACCACGATCACCACCCCGCTAAAGCCGCAGCAACTCGGGATCGCTGCATTGTCACGCTGGCATTGCCAGCCACTTCGAAATCGGCGGCGCGTCCGCGCGTCCAGCAGAGGATCTAACAACGTGAATCTTTCATCCGAAACGCAGGCGGCGCCACGCCGCCCCGGCCGCAAGTATTTGCGCGGCTCGCCCTGGAGAGCGACCGCGACGCGCTGCTCGAGTTGTTTCGCGCCCGGCTGACGGCCGTGTCGCCGTGGCTTAAGTTCAACGAGTCGACGGCAAACCTGACGCTCGATAACTCCTTTGCGCGCGCCAGCCCGACGATCTTCGTCGCAGAGGGCGGCGGCCAGCGGGTCGTGGGCTACCTTCTCGCCACGTTCGAATCCTACAACTCATCGGCCGGCTTTGCAGTCTGTCAGGATGAGTTTGCTGTGCAACCCGGCCCCGAAGCGGCCGAAGCTGCAGCGGTGCTCAGCGGCGCCTTCGAAGCTTGGGTAGATCTGCTCAGGCCGGAACCGCTCGAGGTGCTAATCGGCATGGACGTGGACCTCGCCGCCGGCGGCGACGTCAAGTTGCAGCGCACGAGAGGGCACTGACATGGCAAGGGCGGCAATCGCGGTTAGCACGCGCTGGCAATGAAGCCGAGCTTCAGAAGAAGCACGACCTGACCGCAGGACGCTCGCCGGCCGGGCGCACGACTTAGAGAACACGGCGCGCAGCAACGTGTCCGACGCTCGCGCTCGGCTGCTCCACGGCTGACGGCTACGGGCAAATGCCTCCGGCGATGCTCCGACGTGCAGTCCGCTCCCCAGCGTGGTCGGCGACTTCACCGGCGCGCATTCCGGCACCGGCGACGTGAAGAACACTTAGTGCCAGTCGACCTGCCGCATTGCGCGGGCGATCAGCAAATCGACCGCCGCGGCTGCCCAGAACAGGACAGCGCCTAGCCCCGAACCACGGCACTGGCCGCCACCTGACGGAGAGATGGCCGCGAAGCGCGCGGAGCCTCGCTGCGATGGCCGCCGTCCGTGAAGAATACCTAGCGGCGGCGGCCAACGCGCTGCAACGGCCCGACGATCTACCATGCGCGCCCGGCGATAGTGCCGCGGCCTGGCGACGGTGGTGGCCTTCCGATTTCGCCACCACCGCGGCGGGAACACCCCCAGCGGTTAGAACGCCCGCGGTCGTGCTAGTCAGGCCGCAACGCGGGCCAACAGCCGAGCGACGGACGTAGGATGCCAAGCGGCTCCTGTCGCAGTCTCCACGCCGCGCCGGTTTAGCTCAACCGCGATTGCGCGGACTGACGTGATGCCTGCCGCCTTCAAATCTCCGAGGATGGGCTGGAGCGCTTTGGCGCGCGCCGCCGCCGCCGTCTTGTTCCGCCGCGCCAACGCCTTCCCGGTTTTGCCAAGCTTCACACCGCGTCGCTTGGCTGCCTGCAGGGCTTCGCTGGTCCGCGCGGAAATCAAACTGCGTTCCTTCTGCGCCATCGCCGCGTAGACGTGCAGCATGAAAGGGTCGACCTCCGGGCCAAGCTCGGCGACGATAAACGGCACACGGTTGACCATAAGGCCGGAAATGAAGTGCACGTCGCGACCCAGGCGGCAGAGCTTGGCAACAATGACGGGACTTTTAGCTTTCTTGGCGTGAGCGAGGGCGGCGGCGAGTTGCGGGCGCCGGGCCAAGGCGTCGTGTCCCTTCCCCGTTTCAACCTCGATGTACTCACCCGCGAGCTTGTAGCCGTGCTGAGAGGCGAATGCCGCCACGGCCGCCTTCTGGGCCTCCAGGCCCAACCCCGACTTGCCTTGGCGACCGGTGCTGACACGACCGTACATTACTGCCTCCGCCATAATCGCCCCTCTTTTGTGCACACATCATCCCTCGTCCATGTGTGTACATCGCAGCGGGACTAGCGGTCAACGGTGGTCCGTGGGCGCGCCGCTGTTGGGCCGCTGCGGCAATTACCTCGGAGGCAAGGTCTACAACTCGGCACTGCCGCATCGCAGAAATACGACAACGCGCGGCGCACCGCACATTTGCCCTGGCGCCTGCGGTTTTATCGAGCCTGCTCATAGACTTGGCTGTGTCGTAAGTCGTATTTGTCGTATTACTACTAATACGACAAGATTAAAGACGCAGTACTCTCTATGCGAGCGCGCGATATTCGGATACGCACCCCCTCAGCCCGCAATCACGCGGCTGAACCGGAGGCTCAAATGGCACTTACCGAATCAACTCTTGATCGCTCGATTGACCTCGATCCGATGCGCCCGCCGCAGACGATCGAAACGCGCAGCCCGGAACAACGGATGGCGGATTTCGAAGATTTGGCGGACGCGTTCCGCCACGCCGTGTGCGAGGGAGACGCTGAGGCCACAGACGACATTGCCGGCGTTCTGGCCGGCGAGGTGTGGGATCCGAGCAGTATCGTCCGCGTTCGGCGCGCGCTCTTCGAATTCTCAAGAGCGATGAACGAAGGCCCGAACCGCGCCATTCGCATGATCATCCAGAATCACCAGGCCTACGCGCTCGAGGCCCTGGCTGAGTGCATGCTGGACATTCAGCAAGACGACGTCGAGGGCAGCGCTGCTGCTGGCAACGGCATCGGCGGCGGGTTGACGCCCCTGCAGACGATCGAACCGCCGCAGCCGACCGCGTAAGGCCGCGCAAGTCCTACGGCCCGGCACACCGTACGCCGCAACGCAAGGCCTCACCGCTCACAGGTGAGGCGCCACCTGGTTGCCCTGCCAGCCCGCCTTGCCGGGGCTGGCCGGCGCCCCGGCCACCCCCTGGGGTATACTCCGCTCACCGAGTTCAAGTCAGCATGGCACGCTCGTTATTAGACGCGGCGCACCGGAACTTTTTACCCTTCAGCAACGCGCGGCCCTCGTTCAAGTGCATCGGGAAAAGAACCCCTGAGCGGTCCTGCAGATTTTCGGGATACCTCTCTTCTCGCGCTCGATTGAACACCGCGGCCAGCGATCTATCCAGACGCGCCCAATCATGTGATCAGCAGGCAAGAAGCGGTCGAGAAGCTGCGGACCGCCAGAATCAATCACGAGCTGAATTGTGCGCGCATAGGCGGCGTCCGCAGGAAAGCTGAGCGGCGTTGGGCAGGCCTCGTACACCGCTCGATCCTCCGGCTTGAGCCACGCCCCTGCGAAGACGAACCCGCGGGTGAATATCGCTTCTCGAGTGGCGTCGTCGCAGCTAGCCCACGCCACAGCCTGACCGGCAGTTGCGGCCACAGGGTCGCGGCGTTTCTGGGCTTCGACGGCAACGCTCATCGCCCAGCATTCGCGGAAGTAATCCGAACCGGTCTGACCGAACGCGCCAAAATATGCGAGCGGGCCCAGCACTACCGCCGCGCCTATGCCGAGGTTGAAAAACGCCAGTCGCCATACCTTGAACGGCGGCTAACACAACATTCGCCCACACCGCAGCACCTTGGATATAGACTCGGTCGGGCAACAGTATGGCGCACGCGCCCCGGTGGCAAACGGCCGCTCTGGCACAATTAAGCCCTGCGGCCCTTGGCAGGAGAGGCCGGGAGAGGCCGGGAGAGGCCGGTTCTACTTCGGCACGCTGGTGTGATCCTGTAAGATATCACTTTCGCTCGCATCGGGCTCTCAGCGCGCAACTCACGCGACAGCCCAAGCCCGTCGACATCGGAACCGGTACAGGGTGGACGTACTAAATGGCTGACCCG
>Ga0182745_1005263_pt1 | contig 10593 bp, 10 predicted proteins | sample eDN3rd30CKraftBY_FD_128523 | JGI IMG/M metagenome (GOLD analysis project Ga0182745, IMG submission 128523) | Enriched backyard soil microbial communities from Emeryville, California, USA - eDNA 3rd pass 30_C Kraft BY (version 2) (version 2) | ecosystem: Environmental > Terrestrial > Soil >... | reverse complement strand
GCAAAACGCAAAGTGGCGTATTATTCTTTGAAATATGGCTGTTAATTTCCTCTGTGATGAAAGGCATAAATGGATGCAAAATTTGAAGTAATGAAGAAAAATAATCTTCTACTTTCTGCAATAAGGCAGGTTGCATTTTTTCATCTAATGCCGGTTTTATCCATTCTAAAAACCAACTGCAGAAATCATCCCAGATAAGAGAATATACTTTTTTTAATGCTTCACTTAACCTGAACTGCTGCATTAAAATATCAACTTCGCCCCTCACTTCCTGCAGCCTGCTTTCAAACCATTTTGTTGCAAATTCATGCTGAGATAAATCTGTTTTATCACTTTGTTTTTCTTTCCACAGATTTATTAGCTTGAGCGCATTCCACATTTTATTATTAAAATTGCGGCCTTGCTCCAAAGAAGCCTCATCAAATAAAAGGTCATTCCCTGCCGGTGATGAAATCATTATCCCAAACCTTACCGCATCGGCCCCATATTTATTAATCAACTCAAGTAAGTCGGGACTGTTTCCCAAACTTTTGCTCATTTTACGTCCTAGTTTATCCCTAACCATTCCGGTAAAGTAAACATCGCTGAAAGGCTTCTCATGCTTATATTCCATGCCGGCCATAATCATCCGCGCAACCCAGAAAAAAATAATGTCTTGCCCTGTTACCAAAACAGATGAGGGATAATAGTATTTCTCTTCATTATTTCCCGGTGAACTAATGCCTTTAAAAACTTCCATCGGCCATAACCATGAAGAAAACCATGTATCCAACACATCTTCATCCTGCGTTAGCAGTGAATTTTTACCGAACTTTTCAAAATATTTCTTCTTTGCTTCTTCCAAATCATTTGCTACTACCATATTTCCAGCCTCATCGTACCAAGCCGGTATTTGCTGTCCCCACCAAAGCTGACGGCTAATGCACCAATCTTTTACGTTCTCAAGCCAGTATTTATAAGTTGCTAAAAATTTATCTCCCGGATGAATTTTAATATTCCCTGAAACAACTTCATCAAGGGCAGGTTTAGCAAGGCCGCTCATTTTTACAAACCACTGTGTACTAATACGCGGCTCTACAACCACTCCCGTTCTTTGGCTATAACCTAATCTTGTGCTGTAACTTTCTTCTTTTAACAACAGATTTTCTTCCTCAAGTCTTTTTACTATTTCACGGCGTGCTTTAAACCTTTCTGTTCCAACAAAAATTGTTGCAGCTTCGCTTAGAGTGCCGTCCTCATTAAGAGTATCAATAACTTCAAGATTATATTTCAAGCCAAGATTATAATCATTAATATCGTGGGCAGGTGTAACTTTTAAAGCTCCGGTCCCGAAAGTTGGATCAACATAATCATCAAAAATTACCGGTACCGGTTTATTGATAAGAGGAACAATAACATTCTTTCCTTTAAGGCTTGAATATCTTGAATCAGAGGGGTTAACACAAACAGCAGTATCACCCATAATAGTTTCCGGCCGCTGTGTTGCTACTGTTATATATTCAGCATCCCCTGCTTGCGGATTCTCTATCATATATTTTATATAATAAAGTTTACCGTTCACATCTTTATATTCAACTTCCTCGTCGCTTAGAGCAGTTTTAGCGGCAACATCCCAGTTTATCATCCTTGCACCACGGTAAATCAAATCCTTTTCATAGAGATCCACAAAAACTTTTATTACAGCATCATAATAGTGCTTATCCATTGTAAAGGTTACCCTCGACCAATCAACACTGCAACCCAGTTTTTCTATTTGTGAATAGATAATATTTCCATATTTTTCTTTCCACTCAAAAGCATACTTTAAAAACTCTTCGCGTGAAAGATCATTTTTATCAATACCTTTTTCTTTCAACATGGCCACTACCTTAGCTTCTGTTGCAATTGAAGCATGATCGCTTCCCGGAACCCAGCAGGCATTAAAACCGCTCATTCTGGCTTTCCTCACCAAAATATCCTGAACAGTTTCATTTAAAGTATGGCCCATGTGCAATACTCCCGTAACATTCGGTGGTGGAATAACTACCGTAAACGGCGGACGATTATCAGGAATACTTTTAAAATACCCGTTTTCTTTCCATTTTTCCGTCCACTTAATTTCAATCTCTCCCGGCTCAAAATTTTTACTCAACTCCATAAATACCAATATATAATTAGGGCAGCAAAAGTACAAAAAACACGTGTCAAAAATTATGGTTGGCAACAACTAAATTATTTAGTAATTTGCGTCTCTAAAAAAACAAATATTAAATATACAATAAGTGTATGCAATCGTAGATATTGAAACAACGGGTGGAAATGCAACAACAGGTTTTATTACTGAAATTGCAATACTGCTGCATGATGGCAGTAAAGTTTATCATACCTACGAAACTTTGATAAATCCCGACTGCCCGATACCACCTTACATAACAGGGCTCACAGGAATCAGTAATGCAATGACAGCTACTGCTCCATTGTTTGAAGAAGTTGCTGAAGAAATATTTTATTTACTTAAGGATGTTGTTTTTGTTGCTCATAATGTGAATTTCGATTACACTTTTTTAAAACATCATCTTGCTAAATGCGGATATAATCTAAATTCAAAAAAACTATGTACAGTAAGGCTTGCCCGAAAAGCATTCCCTTCTCTTCCATCCTATTCGCTTGGTAAACTTTGTTCTTCATTAAAAATTGAAATTGAAGACAGGCACCGCGCCGGCGGCGATGCACGTGCTACCGTAGAACTTTTAAATCTTATAATTAAACAAGGAGGACTTAATCATATTTCTACCATGCTTAAAAGAAATTCTTCAGAGCAATGGCTGCCTCCCAACCTTGATAAACAACAGATAGAATTATTACCGGAAAGCCCGGGAGTTTATTATTTTAACGATAAAAAGGGAAAAGTTATTTATGTAGGAAAAGCTGTCAATATTAAAAAAAGAGTAAAAAGCCATTTTACCGGAACCGATGAAGGGATGAAAAGGCAACAGTTCATTATTCATATTTTTTCAGTAACATTTCAAACATGTTCAACCGAACTTCATGCCCTTGTGCTGGAAAGTACAGAAATCAAAAGGCTCTGGCCGAAATTTAATTATAGCCAAAAGCAGGCGGAAACTAGGTTTGGGCTTTACACTTTTACTGATAACGTAGGTTATCAAAGGTTAGCAATTGATAAAAAAAGAAATCATCTGCCGGCATTATACCGTTTTAATATGCTAAAAGAAGGAATGGTTATGCTAAGAAAAATATCACTGCAATTTAATTTAAACCCTTATCTGTGCTTTCTTGAGAAAGAAAATGTAAATGAAAATGAGGAGCCGGAAAATCATAATGCAAAAATAAACGCTGCTATAAACGCATTGAATGAACAACTGCCTACTTATGCCATAATTGAAAAAACAAAGGAAGAAAAAACTTTTTGTTTGCTTATAGAACGTGGATGTTTCTTTGGTATGGGTTATATTGAAAATGAATTCCCTGATGAATTAAATGTTCTTAAAGATAAACTTGAACCATACAGTGATAATGATTTTATCCGCAATAATATCTTCCGCTATGCGGAAATGAACCCCACAAAAGTAATTTCATTTCGTAATTTTTAGTTACCAAACAAGCTTGTGGGTTTGTTTTATTACTCCCATTACAAAAGTGCTGTGAACATTTCCAATATTTTCAAACTGGCTTAATTTATTTACATGAAAGTTGTAATATTCATTCATGTCTTTGCAAATAACTTTTAGCATAAAATCAAATTCACCGGAGATATTATAACACTCAGTTATTTCATTAAGACCATTAATAAAATTTATAAAATTGCTGCCTGATTTTTTATTGTGTTCCTTTAAGGAAACATAACAAATTACGGTAAGAGTTTTATTTATTTTGGCCGGATCAACAAGTGTAACATATTGTTTAATGATTCCTGAATTTTCCATGCGTTTAATCCGTTCATGAACCGGGGTTGTACTTAAATGAACTTTTTCAGAAATTTCCTTAATTGTAAGACGGGCATTTTCCTGCAAAAGTTTTAAAATAGAAATATCCTTTTCATCCGGAAGAAAAAGAGTTTCGTTTTTATCTGAAACAGCCATATAAATTGACATTTTTTCTACAAAATAACAAAATTTATGAGTTTTATTCTAAATCTCAATTTAGTATTAGTATTTTTTACTACTTTTTGTAATTTTGCGCCATAAAAATTTTAATATGTCAACAACTACAAATTCAATTGATTTTTCATTGAAACATAAAGTAAAGGATATCAGCCTTGCATCATGGGGACGTAAGGAGATTCGCCTTGCTGAAGCTGAAATGCCGGGCCTTATGGCAATTCGTGCAGAGTATGCTGCATCTCAGCCGCTTAAAGGCGCTCGTATAGCAGGATGCCTTCACATGACAATTCAAACAGCGGTTCTTATTGAAACTTTAGTTGCACTTGGTGCTGAAGTTAGATGGAGCAGTTGCAATATTTTCTCAACTCAAGATCAGGCAGCGGCAGCAATTGCTGAGGCAGGTATCGGAGTTTTTGCATGGAAAGGACAAACTCAGGAAGAAGCAGACTGGTGCATTGAACAAACGCTTTTCTTTGGTTCAGAGGATAAGCCGTTGAACATGATACTTGATGATGGTGGAGATCTTACCAATATGGTATTTGATAAATATCCTGAATTAATAAAAAACATTAAAGGCCTTAGCGAAGAAACCACTACCGGTGTTCACCGCTTATATGAAAGAATGGCAAAAGGCACTCTTCCTATTCCTGCAATTAATGTGAACGATTCAGTTACGAAATCTAAATTCGACAACAAATATGGTTGTAAAGAATCTCTTGTAGATTCTATCCGCCGCGCTACTGATGTAATGATGGCAGGAAAAGTTGCTGTGGTAGGTGGTTACGGGGATGTTGGTAAAGGATCTGCTGAAAGTTTAAGAGGTGCGGGTGCAAGAGTTATTGTAACTGAAATTGACCCTATCTGTGCTTTGCAGGCTGCAATGGATGGTTTTGAAGTTAAAAAAATGATAGATGCTGTTAAAGAAGCTGACATTATTGTTACTGCTTCAGGTTGCAGAGACCTTATTACAGGCGAACACTTTAAACTTATGAAAGATAAAGCTATCGTTTGTAACATCGGCCACTTTGATATTGAAATTGATATGGCATGGTTGAATAAAAATTATGGCAACACAAAAAATACAATCAAACCGCAGGTTGACCTTTACAATGTTGACGGAAAAGATATAATTGTTCTTGCCGAAGGCAGATTGGTTAATCTCGGTTGCGCAACAGGACACCCTAGTTTTGTAATGAGCAACTCATTCACTAACCAAACTCTTGCTCAGATTGAACTTTGGACAAACACTGATAAATACGAGAACAAAGTTTATGTTCTTCCAAAACATCTTGATGAGAAAGTTGCAAGGCTTCATCTTTCAAAAATAGGCGTTGAGCTTGATGTTCTTACAAATGTTCAGGCTGAATATCTTGGCATTTCAAAAGAAGGCCCTTATAAAGCTGAAATGTACAGATACTAAAAATAATCGCTTTTAAATATAAATAGTAACCAAAACTTAAAAAAAGGCCTTGCATCATTTAGCAAGGCTTTTTTTATTGCCGGATTTTTTTTTAGACCTTTACAACATGACAAAACTTTCAGTTAACATAAATAAACTTGCTACACTTCGTAATGCAAGAGGCCACAATAATCCCGACATTTTTAAAGCAGCTGCCGACATTGAGAGGTTTGGCGCCGATGGTATCACTGTGCATCCAAGGCCCGACGAACGGCATATCCGCTATAGCGATATTGCTGAACTTAAAAAAATAATTACTACTGAATTCAACATAGAGGGAAACCCGAAAGAAGAAAAATTTGTTGAGCTCGTTCTTTCAAATCAACCTGACCAGGTTACTTTAGTTCCTGATAGCCCGGGACAAATAACTTCCAACCATGGTTGGGATACTTATAAAGAAGAAAATTTTCTCAGATCAATTATAAAAGTTTTTAAAGATGCAGGAATTAGGGTGTCAATATTTGTTGATCCGGACCCCGTAATGATTGAAGGTGCAGCAATTTGCGGCACAGACAGAATAGAATTATACACAGAAAATTATGCGAAAATGTATGCAAATGGAGCACGTGATAATGCCATTGCTCCTTATATAAACGCAGCTAATAAAGCAAATGAACTTTCTCTTGGAATAAACGCCGGACACGATCTTGACCTTAACAATCTTGCATATTTTTCAAAGCATATTCCCGGGCTGCTTGAAGTTTCAATCGGCCATGCCCTTATTTGCGATGCAATATATCTTGGACTTGAAAATACAGTTCAGATGTATAAAAGGCAATTGATTATTTGAGAATCTGAGACAGTTTTACTGCAAGGTCTTCGCCTCTTAAATTTTTGGCAATAATAACTCCGTTTGGATCAAGTAAAAAGTTCTGCGGAATTGAAGTAATCCTGAATTTTTGAGCAACCTCATTTGCCCAGCCTTTTAGATCGCTGACATGTGGCCATGTTAATTGATCTTTTTTGATTGCTTCAAGCCACGGTTCTTTAGATTTATCTAATGAAACTCCGAAAACTTCAAAGTTCTTGCCTTTGTATTTATTATACAGGTTTACAATATTAGGATTTTCCTGCCTGCAAGGGCCGCACCAACTTGCCCAAAAATCTACCAAAACATATTTTCCGCGAAACGATGAAAGTTTTATTGGCTTTCCCGAAGGATCATCTTGAGAAAAGTCATCTAACACAGTTCCTATCTGATTCATTTTTGATTCCTGAATCTGATAAGCAATATATTTACCAACAGGTGATTCTTGTATTTTTGAGTTTAATGAGCTAAACAATTCCTCTAATTGCTTGTTATTTTCAGATAATTGAAAAGACCTGAAAAGTGCTATTGGAGCAACATAAGAATTAGGATTTTGTTTTACATAATTTATAAGTTCATTAATAGCTTTTTGTTTGCCTTGCTCATCGCCACCTCCATTTGGAACAAAATAATTTTCATAAGGTTTTATAACGCCTAAAAATTTTTTAAAATCTTCGTGAGATGGGGAGCCTGCAATATCAGCCGATTCAAGAGAATCAAGCCTACCTTTTATTGAAATATTGCTGTTATCTAAAAATATTTGAAGATACCGAGGCTGTTTATTTATTGTTATCAGTTTAAAATCGGGAAAATCAACACTGCCTTTTAAAGTAAATTTTCCATCTTTTATTACAGTTGAATTTTCAGGCTGCCCTGAGTTCCCGTTTAAAAGATCAACCGAAGCTCCATTTTCAACTCCACTAATACTTCCTGAAATTATATAACCTTTAGTTTGAGCAAAGCTAATAGCGGCGAAGAGTAAAGCAACGCATACAAAAAGAAACGATTTAAAATGCCTCATCAAAATAAAATTTGATGCAATTTATATCTTTTGATATGAAATTTTCAATGGTAGCTATCTTACTGCTGAATTATTAACGTTTTCCTCTAAAAGAGGCTATGAATTCCAACAGTTTAGGCAAATTGTTAATTGAAGGGCTTTCGCCGTCGTCGGCGGATAAATTTATACCAAGGAAATCAGGATGAGAAAAAGAAAGAATTTCTTTTAGATTAGCAGTTACAAATTTGCCGCTTATAAAAAAAGGTTTTTCGATTTTACTTTTCTTAAAAACCTTTAATGAAAAATCAGAAAGATTCGGAGCCGGTTCAAAAAGATAATAATCGCAAGGCTCATCATAATCTGCTAATTTATAATCTACAGGTTTCTCAGATTCAATTCTTATAGTTTTTATAACCTCAATTTCACCTGCAATCTTTTCACATAAAAACGGTGATTCATCTCCATTTAATTGAACAATACTAAGATTAAAATTTTCCACTGCTTCCATTATATCATCATAATCAGCATTTAAAAATTCGCCCACGAGTTTTATATCAAAATCAGAATCTTCAATATTTTGAGAATTTAAATCAGAACCCTCCATTCCGGAATTTTCAAAAATAAGGCCTGCAAAATCCACCTGTAATTTATCAAGTTGTTTTAATTGTTTTAAATTCCCTGCACCACTAACTTTTAAATTCATCTGAGCAATTTTGGCACAATTTACAATTCCAATCTTAACCAGTTATAAATAATTTCACTGCCGGCCGGGGTCATTATACTTTCAGGATGGAATTGAATTCCATAAGCCGGGAAAATTTTATGTTTTAACGCCATTATATTTTGTTCCTTATCAACTGCCAAAATTTCAAGTTCTTCAGGAAAATCCGAATTGTTGATGATCCATGAATGATATCTTCCGGCAATAAAACAATTGTCAATATTGCAAAACAAATTATCATTGAAATGAATTATTTCAGATTCTACACCGTGATAAATATTATTAAGGTTTAAGAGTTTGCCACCAAAAAAACTTCCAATTGCCTGATGCCCTAAACACACGCCCAGCATCGGTTTGCTTTTATAAAATTTCTCAATTATTTCATTCATTTTCCCGGCTTCCGCCGGAAGGCCGGGCCCCGGAGAAAAAACTATCCTGTCAAAATTTTTAATATTTTCAATTTTAACTTCGTCATTTTTAATTACAGAAACATCTGCACCGTTTATTTCCAAAAGATGTTTAAGGTTATAAGTAAATGAATCATAATTATCTACTAACAAAACTTTGGTTAAAAATTTGTTTACACTATCCATAAAGTTGATAAATCATTTAATATCGCAAATATCATATTATTATGAAGATTACAGTTTTTGGAGCTACCGACATTTTGGGTAAATACATTGTAAGGGAAGCAATCGCTCTAAATAATGAAGTATATGCCTTTGGCAGAAATGTTTTTACATCCGGGCTTCAACGCCTGGAAAATATTCATTTATTGCAGGGAACTCTCTTTGATGAGGACCAGGTTTATAATGCTTTGAAAGATTCGGATGCTGTAATAGTTGTAATAAATCCTCCTACTGATGAATTCGATAAATCTCGTTCACTGGGAATAAAAAACATTCTTAAACAAATGCACAAAGCCGGAAAAAGCAGATTAATTTATGTAGGAAGTACTGCCATTTTGAGCGACAGTTCAGGAAAAATGTTGATGGAAAACCCTGATTTTCCTAAGGAAAGTTTTGATCAGGCAAGAGAAGACCTTACAGTAATGCAATTGCTAAAAGAATCAAAACTTCAATGGACATATATTGCATTGCCTTCTGTAAAAGATGAAGAAGTAACCGGCCTCTACAAAAGTTCGACTGAGTTTATTGAAGCACAAAATAGTTTAGATGTTAAAGCAGGCGATGCCGGATTGTTTATTTTAAACGAACTTAATAAAAATGAAAATGTAAACTCTGTGGTAATGGTTTACAATTAAACATTTAATATTGAATGAAGTATTTTATAACTGCCCTTTTGATTTTTACTTTACAGAAAACAAATGCTCAGAAAATAGACAGCATTTTTGTAAATCTTTATACCGACAGCCTGAAGAAAGGCACTTACAATTATATAAATATTGTTGGAGTTACAGATAAAGAATTGTTTATTCCTTTAGATACTACTCAGCTTGTATTTAAATCTTCCGATGGCGATTTTTTTGGAAACAGCCTTTTCATTGTTCCCGATTATAAAAAAGAAAAAGTAACAATAGAAGTGTTTTTAAAACAAAATCCGGCCTTAAAATGCCGGTTTGATATTTATATAAAAAAGCATGAAGACACAACTCCCCTTCCAACCGAAAGTGAAATAATTAAAAGGAAAACTAAAAAAGCTTAAGCAAACTTTTTAGCGTCTTCTAAAAACTTTTGAAGGCCAATATCTGTAAGAGGATGTTTAAGCAACCCAAGAATAGAGTCTAACGGGCAAGTACAAACGTCAGCGCCGGCTTCTGCACATTTAATAATATGATTTGGGTTTCTTATAGAAGCAGCCAATATTTCAGTACTGTAATTCTGCAGAGAAAAAATCTGGCGCATTTGATGAATAAGTTCAAGGCCGTCCCAACCTGTATCATCTAATCTGCCGATAAAAGGAGATACATAAGAGGCACCTGCTTTAGCAGCAAGAATGGCCTGGCCGGCGGAAAAAACCAAAGTACAGTTTGTTTTAATTCCATTTTCTGAAAACCATTTTATTGCCTTGATACCATCCTTTATCATTGGAACTTTAACAACAATGTTTTCATGAATTGCTGCAAGCTTTTTCCCTTCTTCTACTATACCATTAAAATCTGTTGATACCACTTCAGCACTAATATCACCATCAACCATTTCACAAATAGTAAGGTAATGGTTCATAACTGCTTCATGCCCTTTAATACCTTCTTTTGCCATAAGCGAAGGATTGGTTGTTACGCCATCAAGAATTCCCAATTCATTAGCTTCTTTTATTTGAGAAAGATTTGCGGTATCAATAAAAAATTTCATGCTTTTTTATTTTTAGTTATTAATTCATCATTGTGCCACACCGGCGGCATCGCATTTTTCAAAACTATGTTAAGTTTTGCATGCAGAAATTTTGTGCAGACTGCATTTTTTGACGTACCGGTAATTGTAAATTTCCTATTTTTTAGGAACAAGAGGAAGAAAAAATTGTTCGGTGTCGGGAAAGGCATTC
>Ga0182745_1005261_pt1 | contig 10595 bp, 9 predicted proteins | sample eDN3rd30CKraftBY_FD_128523 | JGI IMG/M metagenome (GOLD analysis project Ga0182745, IMG submission 128523) | Enriched backyard soil microbial communities from Emeryville, California, USA - eDNA 3rd pass 30_C Kraft BY (version 2) (version 2) | ecosystem: Environmental > Terrestrial > Soil >... | reverse complement strand
TCGGTTCTCACCGCCACCGACAGGGTCGACTTCTCGGGCGCCGCAGGATCGAAGGTGAGCTTGCCGCTCGCCTGGTTGAAGCGGAAGACACTCCACGAGTAGCCGATGTGCGAGACGCGCGCCAGGACCGCGCAATGATCGGGATCGATCGTGTAGGTGCCGGCCCGCGCGTCGGAGAGCGTCTTTCCGCCCATGAACACGCCGGGCGGCAGGTCGGAGGACTGTGCGGCGGCACTGCCCGCCAGGGCGGCCAGCGCGAGAGCGAGGAGGGCGATCGATCGGTTCATGTCATCTCCCTGCGAGCCCGTCGAGATCCTGCAAACCGGCGTCGAAACCCTTCGACGCATGAGACGCGACATGAGGGTCGAAGGGGAATCCGGCGACTTTGTGGGCCTTGCCGGCCGGTGCATGCCCGTGCTGCGAACGAGCGTTTCGCGATGAGGGAAGCCGGCATGGGCAGCCATCCAATGGTTAACTTGTCAGTTAAGCGTTAGGCTGGCGCCCGCGGCCTGTCAACCACGTGAAAAACGACTTAAGAACTTCTCATGACAGAGATAAGTACGGGCCGTCCGGCCACGCTCGCGCCGAACGGCATGGTGACCTCCCCTCATTCGCTGGCCAGTGCCGCCGGCGTCGACGTGCTGCGCGCCGGCGGCTCGGCGGTCGACGCCGCGCTGGCGACGAGCGCCGCCCTGTCGGTTCTCTATCCGCACATGACCGGTATCGGTGGCGACGCCTTCTGGCTGATCCATGACGCGAAGACCGGGCAGGTGCGCTACATCGACGGCGGCGGCCGCGCCACGTCCGGCGGCACGATCGATGCCTTCGCAAAGCGGGGCCTGGCCGAGGTGCCCTATCGCGGCGTCCTGCCGGGAACGCTCACCGTGCCCGGCGCCGTCGCGAGCTGGACCGAGGCGCACGCAGCCTACGGGCGCCTGCCGCTGAAGCGCTGCCTCGACAGTGCGATCGGCTATGCGCGCGACGGTTTTCCCGTGACGGCGCGGCTCGCCCACTGGCGCAACGTCGCTCGCTCCGAGCTGGAGCAGAGTCCGGAAGCAGCGGCGATCCTGCTGCCGCACGGCCCGGTGCTGAAGAACCCGGACCTCGCGCGCACGCTCGAGGCGATCGCGAGCGACGGCTGGTACGGTTTCTACGACGGCGAGGTGGCGAAGGAGCTGGTGCGCTGGTCGCAGGCCAACGACGGCTTCTTCACGGCCGCCGACCTCAAGGCACAGCAGGCGCGCTGGGGCGAGCCGATCGTCGGCACCTATCGCGGCGTGACGATCTACGAGACGCCGCCGCCGACCCAGGGCTTCGCTGTGCTCGAGATGCTGAACCTGCTCGAGCCGCTCGACCTGCGCCGCAAGACGTTCCTCGGACCCGATTACGTCCATCTCATGGTGCAGGCCAAGCAGCTCGCCTACCACGACCGCGACCATCACATCGGCGACCCTCGCTTCGGCGACGTGCCGATCGAACGCCTGATCTCCAAATCCTACGCCGACGAGCGCCGCGCCCTCATGGACCCGGTGCGGGCGCTGCCGTGGGACAAGGTCCCGTCCTACGGCAGCCTGTCCGGCGACACGGTCTACATTGCCGCCGTCGACAGGGAAGGCAACGCGGTCTCGCTGATCCATTCGCTTTACGGCATCTTCGGCGCGGCGGTCGTTGCCGGCCGCACCGGGGTGGTGCTGCAGAACCGCTCGGCCTACTTCTCGCTCGACCCGAAGAGCCCGAACAAGGTCGAGCCGGGCAAGACGCCGCTGCACACCCTGATCGCCTCCCTCGCCTTCCGCGACGAGAAGTTCTGGGCCGCGGTCGGCTGCATGGGCGCCGACGGCCAGCCGCAGATCCACCTGCAGACCTACGTCGCCATGATCGATCACGGCCGCGACATCCAGGAGGCGCTCGAGACGCCGCGCTTCCTGTCCGGCCGCTTCGGCCTGCTCGAGGCGCGCGACACGCTGCACATGGAGGCACGCTTCCCGCCCGGCACGATCGATGCGCTCGAGCAGCGCGGCCATCTGGTCAATCGCTGGGGCGACTGGAACGAGACCGCGGGCCACGCCCACGGCATCACCGTCGACCCGGCGAGCGGGCTACGGGTCGGCGGATCGGACCCGAGGAGCGACGGGGCGGCGATCGGGTATTAGAAGGCCTTCCGCTGCAACGCGCCTCCGAGGTCGACCCGGTCTAGTCGAGCCGGATGTTCAATTCGCCGATGATGGCCGACCACCTCGCCGAGTCTTCACGCAACAGCCGGACTGTCTCTTGCCGGCCACGGAAGATCGGGAAGTAGCCAAGGCCCTCCATCAGCTTTCGAGTTTCAGGATCGGCGGCGGCCTGGCGGTATGCGCCTTCCACCTTGTCGAGGATTGCCGCATTGGTGCCGGCCGGCGCGACCACCCCTTGCCACGAGGTGACGACGAGATCGGGCCATCCCTGCTCGATCGCCGTCGGCACGTCAGGCAGCGCCGGATGGCGGGTGCGGCCCAGGATGGCGACGATGCGGACCTTGCCGGCATCGACCTGTCCCTTGTACATGCCGTAGCTCGAGATCATGAGCTGGACGCGACCACCCAGCATGTCGCTCAGCGCCGGCCCGCCGCCGCGATACGGCACATGCAGGAAATCGACGCCGGTCTGCTTGCGCACCACCTCGAAGCTCAGGTGGTCGACGCTGCCCAGCCCGCCGGAGCCGAAATGCAGGGCGCCCGGCTTGCTCTTCGCCAGCGCAACCAGCTCCCGCAGATCCTTGGCCGGCAACTCCGCCGGCACCGCGACGACGACCGCCGAGTCTGCAACCGTGCAGATCGGCACGAGGTCGCGCTCCACGTTTACCGGCAGGTTATGATAGAGGAGCGGGTTGGTGACGACGACACTGCTGTTCACGTGCCCGAGCGTGTAACCGTCCGGCGCGCTCTTGGCGACGATTTCGAGGCCCACGCCGCCATTGGCTCCCCCGCGATTGTCGACGACGATGGACTGGCCGAGACCGCCTTGGGCGCCCTGGGCGAACGGCCGCGCCACGAGGTCGGTCCCCCCGCCCGGAGGAAAGCCGACGACGAGGCGCACCGGTCGCGACGGATAGTCGTCGCCGCGCGCAACGGCACAAGGCGCAGCAGCCAACGCTGCCGCAAGCAGGCTCCGACGATACATCATGTCCTCCTACAATGGCCGCTCAGGCGGCGGCCTGCTCCACTGTCGGCGCGTTGCCCGCGAGGGTCGTGCGGCGCATGTCGCGCACCTCCGTGCGATCGAAGCGGCGCGCACGATGCATCGTGGTGCGGTTATCCCACATGACCAGATCGTACTGCCGCCAGGCGTGCGAGTAGACGAACTCGCGCTGCGTCGCATGCTCGGTCAGGTCGCGCAGGAACGAACGTGCCTCCGGGATCGTCCAGCCGACGATTGCGCCGGCGTGGCTCGACAGGAATAGCGACTTGCGCCCCGTGTCGGGATGCGTGCGCACAAGCCGCTGCCGCACCGGCCGGAAGCTCTCGATCTCCTCGGGCGTGAACTCGCTGAAGCCGATGGCGCCACGCGAGTGGAGCAGCGAGTGCTCGCAGATCAGATCCTCGGCCTCGGCCCTGGTCCGCGCGTCGAGCGCATCGTAGGCCGCGCGCATGTCGGCGAACTCGGTGCGGCCGCCCCACGAGGGGATGATGCGAGCCGAGAGCAAGGAATACTTGGCGGGGATTTCCGCATAGGAGCTGTCGGAATGCCAGAGCCGGTCGCCCAGCTTGAAGAACCACTGGCGATCTTCGGCGGAGATGATCCTGCCGTTCCTGTCGAGATTGGAGAGATCGCCGATGCCGGCGCCGAGGCGGCTCTCCGAAGACTTGCGGATGTTGCCCGGGCGCTTCTTCACCTCGAGCGGCCCCAATGCCGTCGAGAAGGCGATCTGCTGCGCATCGTCGATGTTCTGGTCGTGGAACACGAGCACGCCGTACCTGTTCATGCCCGCATCGATCGCCGCGGCGTCCGCGCGGCCGAGGGGCTGCCTCAGGTCGATATTCGACACTTCCCCGGCAAAGCCGGGATTGGCCGGGTTGATCGGCGTGATCGCGAGTGCCATGCAGGTTCCTCCGAACGATCTTGTTATAACATATGACAACGTAAAGCGGCGTGCCGCTCTGTCAATCGAAGAACCGGCGCAGACCCGCCTTGCGGCATTGGATGCAACCTGCGATTCACACCGCCATGCAGCATGTCGAGCACGTCAGCCTAGCCACCCAGGTGCTGCGTGAGATTCGCTCCGCGATCGTGCTGGGCGATCTTCCTCCTGGCGCGCGGCTGACCTTCCGCGACGTGGCCCAGCGCCTCAATGCCAGCGTCACGCCGGTGCGCGAAGCCCTGCTGCAGCTTGTCGCCGAGCGCGTGCTGAGCGTCGGCCCGGGGCGGACCATCGTCGTGCCCATCCTGACCCAGGCCGAGTTCCTCGAGTTGCGCGTGGTGCGTATCCTGCTCGAGGGCCTTGCCGCGGAGGCCGGCGCCAAGCAGTCGGGGGCCTCGCTGGCCGACGAGCTGCAGGAGATTCACCACCGGCTCGACGACGCCAAGCGGGCGCAGGATGCCCGGCAGGCGACAATTCAGAATCGCGCCTTCCATTTTCGCCTTTACCAGGCGGCCGAGCTGCCGGCCCTGCAGGGCATGATAGAGAATATCTGGCTGCGCACCGGCCCCTATCACCGCTACATCTTCGCCGATCCGACCAAGCATCTGTTCGACGCATCGGAGCGTCGCCGCGGGGCGGCGGTCCATTCCCACCGCCGGATCATCGATGCGCTGCGCGCCCGCCGCGCCGCGGAAGTACGTCGCGCCGTGGAAGCGGATATCCTGTCGGGCGATCCCATCATCCTTCCGCACCTGCCGGTCGACGCGCCGGAGCGTGTGCGTCGGTTGCTCCAGAGCTTGCCGAGCCTGGAAAACCTTCCTGCCGCCTTGCTTCAGGCGAAAGCGAATCCTTCGTAGCCGTTCGCCACCACCGCCTCGCAGCGCTCGATATAGGCGGGCAGGCCGCCGATGTAGGGCATGAACACCCGCGGCTTGCCGGGAATGTTGGCGCCGACATACCAGGAGCTGCAGGTCGAGCGCAGGGTGATGTCGGCGACCGAACCCACGTGCTCGTTCCAGGCTTCCTGCGCCTCCGGCTCCGGCTCGATCACCGTCACGCCCCTTGTCCGCAGCGCCGCCATGCAGTCGGCGATCCAGTCCACGTGCTGCTCGATCGACGGCAGCATGTTGGTCAGCACCGACGGGCTGCCCGGTCCGGTGATGGTGAACAGGTTGGGGAAGCCGGCGACCGTCAGCCCGAGGTAGGTCTTCGGCCCTTCGCTCCACTTCTCCCTGAGCGAGACGCCGCCACGACCGCGGATGTCGACCTTGAGCAGCGCGCCGGTCATGGCGTCGAAGCCGGTCGCCAGGACCAGGCAATCGAAGTCGTACTCCTGTCCCCTGGCGCGCGCGCCGGTCGGCGTGACGCGCTCGATCGGCTCGTCGCGGACATCGACCAGCGTCACGTTCGGCCGGTTGAACGTCTCCCAATAGCCGCTGTCGACGCACAGCCGCTTGCAGCCGATGATGTTGGTCGGCGACAGGATCTCCGCCGTCTTCGGATCCTTGACGATCTCGCGGATCTTCCCGCGCACGAAGTCGGCCGCCGTCCGGTTCGACTCGTCGTTCAGCAGCAGGTCGTTGAACGAGGCCATGAAACCGATCCCGCCGTAGTCCCAGCGCTCCTGGTACTAGCGGCGGCGCTCCTCCTCCGGCGTCTCCATCGCCGAGACCATGTTGATCCTGAGATCGATGCCGGCCGGCAGGGTCTTCGCGCGCCGACGCATCTCGCGATAGGTCGCCTTCACGTCGCGCACGTAGTCCGGGTCGAGCGGCCGGTTGTGCGCCGGGATCGTGTAGTTGGCCGTGCGCTGGAACACCGTCAGGTGCCTGGCCTGCTGCGCGATGATCGGGATCGACTGGATCGCCGACGAGCCGGTACCGATCACGCCGACGGTCCTGCCGGTGAAGTCGACGCCCTCATGCGGCCAGTTGCCGGTGTGATAGGTCGGGCCGGCGAAGTCGGCCAGGCCGGGGATCTTCGGCGTATTGGGCGAGGAGAGGCAGCCCATCGCCGTGATGACGAAGCGCGCCGCGATCCGCTCGTCCTTGTCGGTCTCCACGACCCAGCCATTGTCGGTCTCCACGAACTCGGCCCTGGTGACCCGCGTCCCGAACTGGATGTCGCGGCGCAGGTCGTAGCGGTCGGCGACGTGGTTGGCGTATCTCAGGATCTCGGGCTGCGTCGCGTAACGCTCCGTCCACTCCCATTCCTGCTCGAGCTCGGGCGAGAACTGATAGGAATACTGCACGCTCTCCACGTCGCAGCGCGCGCCGGGATAGCGGTTCCAGTACCAGGTGCCGCCGACGCCCTTGCCGGCCTCGATCACGCGCGCGCTGAAGCCCAGCCCGCGCAGGCGATGGAGCATGTACATGCCGGCGAAGCCGGCGCCGATGATCACGGCATCGAACTTGACTGTCATGCCGTTTGGATAGTCGCGTGTTCCGAGATGCGCAAGCGGCCCCGACGATCCTGAACGTCATGCTCATTGGACCGAGCGCATCCTGCGCGCTCACGCTCATGAGCGCGCAGGATGCGCGCGGTCCAATGAGGATGATCTTTATTCCGCAGCCATCCGTGCGGCCAGCCCCGGCACGGGCGCGTGCGTGATCTCGCTCTGGCGGGCGCGCACGTCGAAGATGCGGATCTGGAGGTCGGACAGCGCGGTGTTGGCCTTGATGCGCGCGACGATCGGGCCGTCGACATAGGCCTGCGCGGTCGCGCGATCGGCGAAGCAGTAGATGCCGCCGGACAGCTTCTCGTCCTCGCCGTCGAGCCAGATCTTCCACTGCAGGCCGGTGACCGAGAGGAAAGGCCTGGCCGTCTCGTCGGAATAGCGGGCATCCCATTCGGCTTTCGGCATGTCGGGGCGGCGATAGTTGATCTGGACGATGACCATGGTTCCCTCCGGGGTGACGGCGAACGACCGTCCTTCGGTACCATGTTTGCGGCGGGTCTGGCCATGCCGCCCGGGACCGCTACGATGGCGTCACGAACCGAATGCCGAAGGAAACAGCCGCGATGCCCGAACAGCTTCCCGCCCTCTGCCTCATCGCCATGCCCGGCCGGCGCCGCCGGACCATCGAGCTCTGCCAGGAAGCCGAACGGCGTGGCTTCGCCGGCATCTACGTGCCGAGCCCGACGGGCAACATGTCGATGTGCGAGGCATTGTCGTGGCAGACCGGGAAGATCCGCTTCGCCACCTCGATCGTGCCGATCTACCAGCGCACCATGGTCGATTTCACCCAGAGCGCCGCCATGATGCACGAAGTGTCGGGCGGTCGCTTCAGCCTGGGGATCGGCATCGCCCACGGCCCGTCCTACGTGCGCATGGGCGTGACTCCCGGCAAGCCGCTCGCCGACACGCGCGCCTTCATCGAGAAGTTCCGGGCAGAGACCAGCTTCGGTCCCCTGCCGCCGATCATCGTCGCGGCGCTGCGCCAGAAGATGGTGGCGCTGGCGGGCGAACTCGCCGAGGGCGTGGTGTTCGCCAACGTCTGCCGCAGCCACATGGACAAGTCGCTGGCCGCGCTGCCCGCGGCCAAGCGCAACGCCGCGGACTTCTTCATCGGCAACATGATACCGACCTGCATCAGCGACGACGTTGCGGCGGCAAAGGAGGTGAACCGGCGCACGTTGACCCGCTATGCCTCGCTGCCGAACTACCGCAACTACTGGAAGGAGGCCGGCTACGTCGAGGAGATGGAGGCGATCGAGAAGGCCCTGGCCGACGGTCGCAACGAGGACGTGCCCAGGTACCTCACCGACAAGTGGCTGGCCGACAACACGCTGTTCGGTCCGGCGGCGAAGGTGCGCGAGGGCGTCGCCGCCTGGCGCGCGGCGGGCGTGCACACGCCGATCCTGGTGCCGTCCTCGGCGGCCGGCAATCAGTTGAAGGCGATCGAGGAGGTCTTCGCCGCATTCGGCTGACGTGGCGAATCATGTACCGAGGATGCGCCGCGCCCCTCCGTCCGTCAGACCGGCTTGATGCCGCTCTCCTTGACCAGCTTCGACCAGCGCGCGTACTCCGCCCGGATGAAGGCCGCGAATTCGGGCGCGGTGCTGCCGACGGTGACAGCCGCCAGCGGCGCCAGCTTCTGCTTGACCTCGGGCTGCCGCGCGATGGCGGCGATGTCGGTGCTGAGCTTGCCGACGATATCGGCCGGCATCTTGGCCGGACCGACCACGCCATACCAGGCCGAGGCTTCGTACCCCTCGACCCCGGCCTCGGCGACCGTCGGCACGTCGGGCAGCCCGTCGAACCGTGTCGCGGTCGTCACCGCGAGCGCGCGCAGCGCGCCGCTGCGGACATGGGGCAGGAAGGTGCTGGCGTCTCCCACCGAGATATTGACGCGGTTCGCCAGCAGGTCGGGAACCATCGGCGCGACACCCGAATAGGCCACCTGCTCGAACCTCACCTTGGCCAGGCTCTCCAACAGCAGCGACGCCAGATGAGGCGAGGAACCGATGCCGCCATTGCCGCAATTGAGCCGGCCGGGATTCTTCCGCGCATAGGCCACCAGCTCCTCCACCGAGCGGAAGGGCAGGCTGGGATGCACCACGACCAGCATCGCGACCTTGGCGAACAGGCTGATCGGCGTGAAGTCGTTCAGCGTGTCGTACGGCACGTGTGCCATCACCAGGGGGTTGGTGGCGCAGGTGCCGATGGTCCCCAAGAGCAGTGTATGTCCATCGGGCGGCGACTGCGCGACCATCGCCGCGGCGATGGTGCCGGACGCGCCGATCTTGTTCTCGACGACGACCGGCTTGTTCCAGCGTTCGCCCAGCCCCTGCGCCACGATCCGCGCGCACGTATCCGTCGCCGCTCCCGGAGCAAAGGGCGCGATCACCTTCACCTGCTTCGTGGGATAATCGGTCGCCAGGGCGGCTCGCCCGCCCGCCAGCATGGCGGCGCCCGCCAGGAGGCCTCGTGTCAGGCCGCGTCTCGTCGTCATCGTTCCTCCCCCGTTTCTCAGGCGACCGCAGCGAGTTGCTGCATCAATGTCTCGCGATCGTCGATACGCGCCCTGGCCGGCTCGATCAGCCGGCCCGTCACCTCGCCCTGGAGCGAGCAGCGCAGCATGAGGCGCGGCTGCGACTGATCGAAGTCCGGCAACGCCACGTGCTGCGTGCAGCGGTTGTCCCACATGACCAGGTCGTGGACGTTCCAGCGATGGCGATAGACGAACTCGGGCGACTGCGCGTGCTCGTTCAGGAAGCCGAGCAGCGCCGCGCTCTCCCCCTCCGAGAGCCCGACGATCCCGCGGACACGCTGTCCGGGCAGCAGCGACTTGCGGCCGGTCTCGGGGTGGAGCCGCACGAGGGGATGGGCGACCGGCGGGTTGGTGCGCTTGAGCTCGGCGACCTTTTCCGGATCGCGCTGCTCGATGCCCTTGACCAGCGAGACGTCGTGGATCGCCTCCATGTCGTCGATGAAGGAGCGCATGCGGGGCGTCAGCGTCTCGTAGGCGAGATAGAGGTTGGCGAACATCGTATCGCCGCCGACCGGCGGCCTCTCGCGGCACAGCAGCAGCGCGCCCTTCGCGGGCCGCGTCGTGAAGGTGAGATCGGTGTGCCAGTTGCGGCCCGTGTTCCGGGTGTCCGACGGCTTGCCGTCGATCGGCCTGTTGGTGATCAGCAGGATCTCGCGATGGTCCGGATGGGTGTAGCGCGGCTGGAAGTCGTGCCTGTCGAGTTCGCCGAATTGACGGGAGAAGGCGATCTGCTCGGCAGGCGACAGATCCTGCCCGGGGAAGACCAGCACGAGATGCCGCAGCCAGATTTCGTTGATCTCGGCACGCAGTGCCGCATCGAGCGGCTTGCGCAGGTCTATGCCGGTGACTTCGGCGCCAAGGGCATAACCAAGTGGCCGTATCGTCAAGTCGCTCATGATCCCTCCCTGGCGGGCTTTATGTCAGACTGTCGATTGTCTGACAATAATCAGTGAACTCGCGATGTGATAGTGTCGTTTGCCGTGACCGACGCCGTTGCTCCTCGCCTGCCGCTGGGCAGAACCGCCAAATCCCTGCCCGAGCTTCTCGCGGAGAGGATTCTCGAGGACATCATGTCGGGGCGACTCGCAGCGGGAGACCGTCTGAAGGAGCTGGCGCTGGCCGAGCAGCATGCCGTGAGCCGCGCGACGGTCCGCGAGGCGCTGATCGCCTTGAGCAAGCTCGGCTATGTCGAGCAGGTACCCCGCTTCGGCGCCCGGGTGGCCCGCTTGGCAAAAGATGACGTCTTCCACCTGTTCGAGATCCGGGCCGCGCTGCTGGGCATCGCCGCGCGTAATTGCGCGCTCGATCCGGCCGCGCCGCGCGAGGCCCTGGCCCGGCTGGTCGAGGAGATGGAGACCCTTGCCGGAAATCCGGCCACTCCTGCCCAACAGTTCTCGGAGCGCTCGATCGCCGCGCAGATCCTGCTCATCGAGGCGAGCGGCAACGGTCGCCTGCCGGCACTCTACGAGCATCTCGCCGGCATC
>Ga0182745_1005259_pt1 | contig 10596 bp, 8 predicted proteins | sample eDN3rd30CKraftBY_FD_128523 | JGI IMG/M metagenome (GOLD analysis project Ga0182745, IMG submission 128523) | Enriched backyard soil microbial communities from Emeryville, California, USA - eDNA 3rd pass 30_C Kraft BY (version 2) (version 2) | ecosystem: Environmental > Terrestrial > Soil >... | reverse complement strand
GGCGCTGGGCTACAAGAAGGGCGACCGTTCCATCATCTACATGCCGATGTCCATCGAAGCGGTGGTCGCCATGCAGGCGTGCGCGCGGCTGGGCATCATCCATTGCGTGGTGTTCGGGGGCTTCTCGGCCAAGAGCCTGCAGGAACGCATCGTCGATGTGGGCGCCTCGCTGGTCATCACCGCCGACGAACAGGTGCGGGGCGGCAAGGTCATCCCCCTGAAGCCGGCGGTCGAAGAGGCCTTCGCCATGGGCGGCTGCGAAGCCGTGACGAAGGTCGTCGTCTATCGCCGCACCGGCGGCAAGGTGGCCTGGACCGAAGGGCGCGACCTCTGGATGCATGACGTCGAAAAGGGACAGTCCGACAGTTGCGAGCCGGTTCCCGTCGAGGCCGAGCATCCGCTGTTCATCCTCTACACCTCGGGTTCCACCGGCAAGCCCAAGGGCGTGCAGCACGCCTCGGCGGGCTTCCTGCTGTGGGCCGCGCTGACGATGAAATGGGCCTTCGACCTCAAGCCCTCGGACGTGTACTGGTGCACGGCCGACGTGGGCTGGGTCACCGGGCATACCTACATTGCCTACGGCCCGCTGGCCGAAGGCGCCACCCAGATCGTGTTCGAAGGCGTGCCCACCTATCCGAACGCCGGCCGCTTCTGGGAAACCATCCAGAAGCACCGCTGCAGCATCTTCTATACGGCGCCTACCGCCATCCGCTCGCTGATCAAGGCGGCCGAGGCCAGTCCCGACCATCATCCGGGCAAATACGACCTGTCCAGCCTGCGCGTCATCGGCTCGGTGGGCGAGCCCATCAATCCCGAAGCGTGGATGTGGTACTACACCAATGTCGGCGGCGAGCGCTGCCCCGTCATCGACACCTGGTGGCAGACCGAAACGGGGGGCCACATGATCACGCCGCTGCCGGGCGCGACGGGCCTGAAGCCGGGCTCGTGCACCTTGCCGCTGCCGGGTATTTTTGCGGACGTCGTCGACGAGACCGGCGGCCAGGTCGAACTGGGCAAGGGCGGCTTCCTCGTCGTCCGGCGTCCGTGGCCGGCCATGATCCGGACCATCTGGGGCGACCCCGAGCGTTTCAAGAAAAGCTACTACCCCGAGGAGCTGGGCGGCACCTGCTACCTGGCCGGCGACGGCGCCAACCGCGATACCGACGGCTATTTCTGGATCATGGGCCGCATCGACGACGTGCTGAACGTCTCGGGACACCGCCTGGGCACGATGGAGGTGGAGTCGGCGCTGGTGGCCCATCCGCTGGTGGCCGAGGCCGCGGTGGTGGGGCGCCCCGACGACCTGACCGGCGAGGCCGTGGTGGCCTTCGTGGTCCTCAAGCGCAGCCGGCCCGAGGACGCCGAGGCGGCCGAGATCGCCAAGGACCTGCGCAACTGGGTCGCCAAGGAAATCGGCCCCATTGCCAAGCCCAAGGAAATCCGGTTCGGCGACAACCTGCCCAAGACCCGTTCCGGCAAGATCATGCGCCGGCTGCTGCGCGTGCTGGCCAAGGGTGAAACCATCACCCAGGACGTCTCCACCCTGGAAAACCCCGCCATCCTCGAGCAATTGGGCACGGCGCGTTGAGTCCGGCCGGGTGCACCTTTATGGTGCATCCGGTGCCGCGAAACTTGGTGCGCACCGCACCATAATAGGGGTCAATCCCTAGTGTCACCGTCCAATTGCGGGCGCAGAATAGCGCCATGCAGTGGAGGAGACAAAACCCCTGCAGTCTTTAGAAAAGCAAAGCGCCCGCGCGGCCGACGCCCTAGAGCGTCGGCCGCCGTGGCTATAAAGCAAGGCGCAGCGGGCTCCTCCATTCTCGCCAAACCGGTCGGTGCGGCAAGCTTTTCTCCTGATCCGGTTTCCCTGTTTTCCTATTCCATCAAGGCGTGATGCACCGCAATGAATCGTGAGCGCCCGCCGAAAACGAACGATGGCCAAATCCAGCAGTTGCGCCCGGACGGCTCCGGACGGAGAACCGCCGGGGGCGCAATGGATGAGCATGTGCCGAGGTCCGATGTTCAGGCCGCGTGCCGGAATATCGGATGGCCGGATTTATGGGAAATGCGCCACCCTTGATCGGTCAGGACGAACACGTCCCGCACTCTCTGGATCGTGCGGATGGGCGGTGTGACGGGCGGTTCGCCGTGTGGCCCGGCGCCTTCGTGGCGCAGCACGACCACGTACATCGACGCTGTCGCGGTCCGGGCATCCTGGCGGTCCACGACGAGGTTCTGGACGAGATGCGTGGTGGTGACTCCGTCCCCTCGCTGGCGTAGCGCGTCGCGCACGGCGTTACGGCCTTCGAGGGTCTTGCCCTGCCGTTCCCAGACCCCGTCCGGCGACATCTGCGCAACCAGCGTGTCGTAGTCGCCGGCGTCGAGCGAGCAATAGAAACGGTGGACGACGTCCATGCAGGCGATGGTCAACTCGGTTTCGGCGCCGGTGTTCATTGTTCGTCCTCCACGGTGTTCGCCAGGGTACCGATGCCGGTGATCTCGATCTCGATGCGGTCCCCCGCTTTCATCCAGATCTGGGGAGTGCGCCGATGGCCGACCCCGGCCGGCGTGCCCGTCGCGATCAGGTCCCCCGGCTGGAGTGTCGTGATTTCCGACAGGTAAGAGACGATGAGCGGGACGGAATAAATCAACAAGTCTGTGCCGGAACGTTGCATTTCCTCGCCGTTCAGGCGGGACGTCAGCATGAGCCGGGTCGGATCCGGGATTTCGTCCGCGGTAACGATCCAGGGACCGCAGGCGCCGCTGCGGTCGAAGTTTTTCCCGGCGGTGACCGAGAATTTCTGATAGTCGCGTACGCTGCCGTCCATGAAGCAGCTATAGCCCGCGACGTACTGCAGCGCCTGCTGTTCGGACACGAGGTGTGCCGGACGGCCGATGACGGCGGCAAGTTCGCCCTCGAAGTCGAAACGGGTCGAGGCCTTGGGCCGGAGGAGCGGCGCGCCGTGGGGCACGATGCTTTCGTGGCCCCGGGTGAAGATGGACGGGCGCGGAGAAACCTCGCGGCCGGTTTCCTGCGCATGCGACTTATAGTTCACGCCCACGCAGAACATCCGGTTGACCGCCTCGATCGGCGCCAGCAGCTCGATCTGGTCGAGGGCGTAGTCCGCAGGCGCGCCATGGATAGCTTGCGCGACGTCGTGGGGGGCAGCCACCATGGCGTTCATGGTGGCCAGATGCGGCGCGCGGCGGCCGACATCGATCACGTCCGAGCCGCTGACGACGCCCGTGCTGGTTCGGCCATCGGCCTGGAATTTGATCAGTTTCATGGGTCTTGCCTTATCCGGCAGGGTTGAAAGAGACGCTGCCCCGGGGGTCGCCCCGGGGGAATCGGACGGTCAGTCGGCCTTGGCTCCGGATGCCTTGACGACCTTGCTCCATTTTGTCACCTGCGCGTCCAGATATCGACGCGCCTGCTCGGGGGTGTTGCCCACGGCCAGCGCCCCCAGTTCGTCCAGGCGTTTACGGACGGTCTCGTCATGCATGGCCTGGCGCACGTTCTCGGACAGCTTGGCGATGAGATCCGGCGGCGTGTTCCTGGGCGCGACCAGGGCGAAGAACGAGGTCGATTCCGCGCCGGGAAAGCCTTCTTCGGCCAGGGTCGGGACATCGGGCAATTGCGGGATGCGCTCGCGCGAGGTCGCGGCCAGCGGGCGCAGTTTGCCGGCCTGGATTTGCGGCAGGACGTTGGGGGTATTGTCGAACATGACCTGGATCTGGCCGCCGAGCAGATCGGTCATGGCCGGGGCGTTGCCGCGGTAGGGAACGTGGAGCATGGTCGTTCCCGCCTGGCTGTTGAACAGCTCGCCGGACAGATGGAAGGGCGAGCCGCTGCCGGGAGAGCCATAGGCCACGCCTTTCGGATTCGCCTTGGCGTAGGCGATGAATTCCTTGAGCGTCTTGGCCGGCACCTTGGGGTTGACCACCATGACGCTGGGCGATTCGGCCAGGATCGAAACCGGGGTGAAATCCTTCACCGGATCGTAATCGAGCTTGGAGAACAGGCTGGGATGGATGGCCAGCGTGCTGGTATTGCCCAACAGCAGCGTGTAGCCGTCTGCGGGCGCGCGCGCGACATGGGCGGCGCCGATCGTGCCGTTGCCGCCGGTGCGGTTTTCAACGACGAAAGTCTGTTTGGTCAATTCGGTCAGCTTGTGCGCCAGCGCGCGAGCGACGATATCGTTGGTTGCCCCGGCGGCCAGGGTCACGACGATGGTGACCGGACGCGACGGGTAGCTGGACTGCGCCTGGACGGCGGGGGCGCCGAGCAGGGCGCAGATACTCATGGAAACGATGAATTCGGACCGCATCTTGAACCTCCTGATGAGTTGGGTTTGGTGCCGCGGACGCGACGTTGCGCGTGGCCTGGGCTGCGTGTTCCTTCAGGCGTCCGCGCAGGCCGTGCGCGCCCAGCCCAGCATTTGCATGAGCGGGGCATCGGAAACACGCAGCAGCGTGGAGTCGCTCGTTGCCTGGATCCGGTGGTCGTGCCAACTGGGAATCGCAATCATGTCGCCTCGATTCCAGGCGAAGGAATGCGTGTCCGACGTGGTCACGCCGTTGCCCTGAATCACCACGTAGATCTGGTTGATCGTGGTGCGCGGGCGGTTCCAGAGCGAACCCGCCGCCATGCTTACCGCCACGCGGTCGAATGTGACGAGGCGTGGCGGTCCCAGTTCCAGACACCGGACGCCGGGCGCGTTCTCTTGCGCGGCGGCCAGGCGCACGCTGTATTCGCTGTGCGCGAAGCGCATGGCTGACAGCGGTTCGACCGCGCTGCTGTGTTCGAGCGTGTCGGGGTGGACCTCGAAGAAGATCGGTCCCAGATACTCGGCCAGCGGTACGTCCAGGAAGTCGATCCAGTACGCTTCCTGGCCGCTCTGGTTGTCATGTCCGTGGTAGCACCAGTTCGGTGTCAGCAGGACGTCGCCGGACAGCATGGGGATACGCTTGCCGTCGACGATGGTGTAGGCGTCCGGGGCCCCTTCCAGTATGACGCGCATGGCATTGGGGGTATGGCGATGGCTGCGCGCATATTCGCCGGGCTTGACCATCTGGTAGGCGCCGACGATGGTGCGGGTGGTGCCATAGTCGTTGCCCGGGACGGGATTCGCCATGATGAGATTGCGCCGTTCCGCCTTGTCGGTGCCGACCAGCCTTCCGGCTGCGTGCAGCGCCGGACGCGCATCGGCGTAGCGCCAGTGTGCGGGGATGAAGGGCCGCTTGGGCTGCGCATATAGAGACGGCGTGGGCTTGGCCCAGCCATTCTTCATCCGGACGACATCCAGCATCCCGTGCAATTCGTCCAGGCTTTGCGCCTGCTCGAAAGCAGGCGGGGATTTGAGAGTTTCTGTCATGATCGTGACGCTTCCTTTCAATGGACGTCGAGGGTCATTTCACCGATGTGGTCGATGGCTATGCGCACACGATCGCCGCGCTGGACCGGGCCCACGCCCTCGGGCGTGCCCGTTGCGATGATGTCCCCCGGGTAAAGCGTCGCGACGCGGGATGCAATCTCGATCATCTCGGGGATGTCGACGATCAGGTCACGCGTGTTGGCGTCCTGCCGCAATTCGCCGTTGACCCACAGCCTGGCCTGGATGTCGGCGGGATTGGGGATTTCATCCGCGGTGACGATCCAGGGGCCGAAGGGGCAGAACGTGTCGTAGGACTTGCGCATGACGCGTTCCTCGTTGCCGCGTACCACCATGTCGATCAGGCAGGCATAGCCGAACACGTGCTGGTATGCGTCCGCGCGCGAGATGTTCCTGCCTCCCTTGCCGATGACGATGCCCACTTCGCACTCGTGGTGGATCTCGCGGCCGGGCAGGTCCGGCAGGACGATGGGGTCGTTGGGGCCGGACAAAGACGAGTTGGTCTTCAGGAAAAAGCCGTTGCGGTCGGCACGGTTCTTCGAGTTCATTTCCAGGCCGTGCTTGACGTAGTTCACCGGATACGCCAGCAGTTTGTTCGGCCACTCGATGGGAACCTCCAGCCGTATGTCCGACATGTCGATGGGGCGGGCCTTGGCATGCTTGTCGATGCCCGGCATGCGTTGGTCGAAGTGTGCAATCAGTTGCACCATCTGCACCGGGGGCCACATGGACGTGTCGATGCCCAGCGCGTCGGTGATGTCATAGGCGCCGCCATCGTGGGCCATGCCGATCCGGCCGCCGTTGAATCGGAAGAGTTTCATGGGTTCAGTCTCCAGGGTGTCCCGTCACGGTGGCGAGAATGCCGTGCGCATGCTCGGGAAGGGTGTCGCCGCGCCATGCGACGTGGCCGTCCGGCCGTACCAGCACGAAGCGCTTTTCATAAAGCGCCGCGATATCCGGTTGTGCCAGATGGATGTGTTCGACCGGGATGCCGACACGGCGAGCGGTGGCGGCGAATGCGTCGCCGTCGGCGGTGCGGGCGCCGAAAGCGAGCAGGACGAAGGTCCTGCCGAAGAGGTCCAGCATCGAGCGGCCGTCTTCCAGCCAGGCATGCGGTGCCCGGCAACCGGGTCGTGAGGTCGGGCGGTAGTTGATGGCATCGTTGAATTCAGCCTCGATGGCGTCCGGGTCTTCAGGCTCGGAGTAGAGGATGATCGGCGATGAGGTATAGCGATTGCCCAGATGGATGTTCATCGAGAACCACTCCTGCTTGAGCCCCTCGGCCAGTGCCTGGCCGGCCCGGAGCCGGGCGTCGGCCCCCTCGGCGCTGTCCTCGAAAAGCTTCGCGCTGGTCGGCACCTGCTTCATCGTCTGCAGGTTCGCCGTGGAGAAGGCAGTGATCCGCTTTGCGATGGGACGGCGCTCCACGCCGTAGGCGTCGAGCAGGGCGGGTCCGCCCCAGCCGTCCAGATGGGCGGCGAGTTTCCATGACAGCGTGACGGCATCGCCGATGCCCGTATTCATGCCCAGGCCCCCGGTGGGCGAGGTCAGATGGCAGGCATCCCCGCAGATGAACACCCGGCCGTGATGGTAGCGGTCGGCGACCAGCTCCATGCGCGCCCAGCGCAGTACCGACAGGATCTCCAGGTCGAACGGCTTGCCCAGCGCGCGGTATGCGTATTCCTTGATCTGCCGGTCCGTGTACTCGGGCCGCTCTTGCGCGTTGCCGATGATGGACATGCGCCATTGGTCGCAGCCGTTGATGGCGACGATGGTGGCCCATATGCCGGTAGGACCGACGAACATATAGCGGTAGCCGGGTTGCTTGTCGTGCAGCCGGTTGAATTCCGGGCATCGAAAGATGACGTTGGTGGTGTGGGTGAGCAGGCCTCGTCCCTGCATGCCGATGTCGAGCTGCGTCCGCACGGCGCTGCGAGCGCCGTCGCACCCAACCAGGAAACGCGCCCGGATGGTCTTCTCGGCGCCGGTGGCGAGGTCGACGACCCGTGTGCTGACGCCGTCGTCATCTTGTTCGAAAGACAGGAACTCGTGCTTGTAGAGCAGTGTGACCGACGGCTGCGACTGCGCGAACTTGCGCAGAATGGGGTCGAACATGTTCTGCGGGCATCGTTCGCGGTGCTGGGGGCTTTCCGGCGGAGCCGGCTCGTCCCGCATGGAAGGCATGGGTTGGCGCTCCAGCTCGTAACCGTTCAGGCTGGTCAGATAGACGTTGTCCTGCGGATAGTCCCGGTTGTAGGGACTGGCCTCGACGTCGTCCACGAGCCCCCAGCGGCGGCAATACTCCATCGTGCGAATACCGACCAGGTCCATCCTGGGCTGGCCGATGACACCATCGCCGCGCTCGATGACGAGACATTGCTTGCCACGCCATCCGAGGTCGCCGGCGAGGGCAAGTCCGACCGGTCCGGCACCGATCACGAGAACTTCCGTTTGCAAATGCATGTGCTGTCATTCATCTATAGAGGTTGGGCCAAGAGATGCGACGGTCGACGCATCCCGCGGAGTCGATACGAGCGTGCGGCCGGCGCTGCCCGCGCGATGCAGGGATTTCCGGAGCGCGGCGGGCGTGGCGGACTGGGGGTTCCCGCCATTGCATGGCCGGAAGCGAGGCGGGCGATGAGCCCTGCCAGATGAGACAATGCGGGGCGTTCGACGGCCGCGATTTCCCGCAACGCCTCGAGCCCGGCCGGATCCTTCGGTTGGAATGGAGCTGCCGGGCGCTGTTCGATAGAGGAAACGCGCGTCATCCCTTCCGGCAAGAGCGGCGCCTTGGGAGACCTCTTCGGGAAGGCGGCGGCTTCGTGCAGAGTGGTGGGCGGGGCACGGCGGGTGGCGTACACGGCAATTGTCTCGAACTTCATAGGCAACAAGAGGAGACCGCACTTCATGGATTCGTGATAAGTTTAATTCGCTTGATGAATTAATTATCTGCTTTGCGAAAAATTTAGCCTAGCTGGGACGAGCTGTCAATTTTTTGGCTCATCCCCGGAGGCGGGCGTCACTTTCCTTTGGAATGAAGGGACCTTGCTACATGAGAAAAATGTCTATCCGATCCGAGCGCGACGAACAGTTGGACGAGGAAGGCAAAGGCAAAGACCGGCAATTCGTGACCGCCTTGGCGCGTGGCCTGCAGATCCTGCGCTGCTTCACCCGCGCCCAGCCGGCACTGCGGGTATCGGAGTTGGCGCGCATGACGGGCCTGCCGCAGCCCACGGTCTGGCGTCTTTGCTACACCCTGGTCCAGGAGGGCTACCTGGTCCATGTCGACGGCGGAGAACGGCTGCGGCCCAACTATCCCGTGCTGGCGCTGGGTTACGCCGCGATTGCGGGGGCTCCCGTGGCGGAGCTGGCGCGTCCGGAAATGGAGGAGCTGGCCGATCGCTATCAGGGCGCGATTTCGCTCGGCGTCAGGGATGGGATGCACATCATCTATCTCGCGCGCAGCCAGCGATCCGACATCCTGATTCGCGACGCGGACGTCGGCTCGAGGGTCCCGTTGATTTCCGCTCCGGTCGCATGGGGCTATATTGCCGGGCTCGATGCGGACGGACGCGAGTCGATCATGGACGAACTGGCCCGGTTGCACGACGACCGCTGGCCGATGCTTGAACCCGGGCTCAGGCAGGCGCTGGCCGACTACGAGAAGACCGGTTATGTCCTGAGCAAGGGCGTGATGCACGAGCAGATCAATGCCGTGGCCGTGCCGGTGTTCGCCCAGGACGGCGCGCTGGCCATGTCGCTCAGCTACGGGGGGCTGGCGCCGTTGTTTCCGGACGAGAGGCTGGCCGCCATCGGCGCGGACCTGCAGAGGCTGGCCGCTCGTCTGCGTCCCGCGATCAAATCCATGCGCTGAATGCGGCGTCCGGCTGTCCGGCGTGCCGCCGGGCAGCGATTCTCCGGCGATCCGGAGCGTCAGGAAACCGGCATCGAGCTGATGGCGCCGCCCCATCCCGCGCCGCGTGTCAGTCCTCTACGGGAACGAACAACTGCTCCACCGGCAGGACGTCGCGCAGCAGCCCTTGTTCCTTCATGTACCGCATCAGCGTTTCCAGCGTATGGCGGTTGGCCGGGAGGCCGTAGGTCCAGGGGTCCGGCCCGAATACGTCTTCGAGTTCGTCCAGGTCCGCGGTCAGCCACGGCAGCATGTAGCGCAGTGCGGCCAGGTTGCGCATGTGCTTGTAGGCGACTTGCTTGGATTCGTGGAACGCGCGATACAGCGACTGCGCAATGAAGGGATGCTGCTGGTAGACCTCTTTCCTGATGGCTACCAGATGCATGATGGGAAAGATGCCGGTGCGCCGGAAATAATCCGTCTCGACTTCCCGGAAATTCGTGAACAGCCGCTGGACGTCGGCGTTGTGCCGCCGGCATTCGGGCAGCGTCGTACCGAAGATGGCATCGATCTTCCCTTCGTCCAGCAATTGACTGAGCGACTTGCCGCCATGGTAGCCGCGTTCTATCGGTACGTCGCGAACCAGCGGCATCACCGTCGGCGAGCCATGGCTGCTCGGGCTGTTGATGGAACCCTCGACCCACTGCACGCCGGAGAAGTCCACGCCGAAATCGTCCTGCAGCTGACCCCGCATCCACACCGCGGCGGTCATGGTGTAGAGCGGCACCCCGATGCGTTTGCCTTCGAGATCTTTGGGCGAGCGGATGCCCGCGCGTCGGTTCACGGTGATGAAGCTGTGGCGGAAGGTGCGCGACGGGAACACGGGCAGGGCGACGAAAGGCGTGTCCCCCGTGGCCATGCGGGTGATGAACTCGGAGGTCGACAGTTCCGACACGTCGAATGCCTGTTCTCCCGCCATTCTGTCGAAGATCTGCCGGGGCGCGTCGATGTTGATGAACTGCAGGTCTATGCCCTGCGCGGTCACTTCCCCGGTGTAGAGCGCTTGCATGCGGTCGTACAAGCCGCAAGCGAAGCGCAGGGGCAGTCGTTCGGCGGAGCGGGCGGTGTTGCCTTGCATGAGTGGGGCTCCTTTCTGGATAGTTCTGGATTATTATTCGTTTTGCGAGTTATAAATCTGTAGTGCGAATTATATAACGGTGTTTATTCCAGCACCATCCATAGAAGGAGATGAGCATGACTTGCTTTTCCGTTCGAGTCGCCGCCAGTCTGAGCGGCTTGTTGCTTACCGGCCATGCGATCGTGGCGGTGGCGCAGGCGCAGCCAGGC
>Ga0182745_1005258_pt1 | contig 10598 bp, 9 predicted proteins | sample eDN3rd30CKraftBY_FD_128523 | JGI IMG/M metagenome (GOLD analysis project Ga0182745, IMG submission 128523) | Enriched backyard soil microbial communities from Emeryville, California, USA - eDNA 3rd pass 30_C Kraft BY (version 2) (version 2) | ecosystem: Environmental > Terrestrial > Soil >... | reverse complement strand
GAGGCCGCGGCCGGACAGCTGCGGCACCGCGACCCCGAACGACGCGACGAGCGGCGCGAGCGGGAGCGTGATCTTGTCGCCGACGCCGCCGGTCGAGTGCTTGTCGGTCGTCGGCTTGCCGAGTCCGGAGAACGACATGCGCTCGCCGCTCGCGACCATCGCGAGCGTGAGGTCGCGGATCTCGCGCGGCGCCATCCCCCGGATGAAGACGGCCATCGCCCACGCTGACATCTGCTCGTCGGCGACGACGCCGCGGGTGTACGCGTCGACGAGCCAGTCGATCTGCGGAGTCGAGAGCTCCTGCCCGTCGCGCTTGGCGCGAATCAGGTCGACGACGTCGAAGGGCTCGATGCTCATTCGGCTGCGCCCTTCGACTCGCCCGCGGCTCGCTCAGGGAGCGAGGAATCGGCGGCTCGCTCAGGGAGCGGGGAATCCGCGGCTCGCTCAGGGAGCGGCGGTTCCGCGTAGGCCTCGAGGGTGCGGGGGCCGAACGCGTCGGGGATGACCTCGTCGATCGTGCGGATGCCCGAGACGGTCGCGAGCAGCATGCCCGGCGCGGAGTGCTCGAAGAGCAGCTGCCGGCAGCGGCCGCACGGCATGAGCGCGTCGCCGTGCCCGTCGACGCAGGCGAACGCGACGAGCCGGCCGCCCCCGCCCATCCAGAGCGCCGAGACGAGCGAGCACTCGGCGCACAGCGTGAGTCCGTAGCTCGCGTTCTCGACGTTCGCCCCCGTGATGATCCGGCCGTCGTCGACGAGCGCCGCGACGCCCACCGGGAACTTCGAGTAGGGGACGTAGGCGTGCTCGAGGGCGCCGATCGCGGCCTCGCGGAGCGCCGTCCAGTCGATCTCGCTCATCGGTCCAACTTTCTTACTCGGCTCTTCGACGCGCTTCGCTCGCTCGGAGACCAGCCGGAGGCTACTTGATGTACGGCTGACCCGCAGCGGCGGGGCCGCGCGAGACGCCGACGAAGCCGGCGACCGCGAGGATCGTGACGACGTACGGGAGCATGAGCATGAACTGGCTCGGCACCGGCGAGCCGATGATCGAGAGCGTGTTCTGCAGGTTCGTCGTGAAGCCGAAGAGCAGCGCGGCGAGCGCCGCCTTGACCGGATGCCACTTGCCGAAGATGACCGCCGCGAGCGCGATGTAGCCCGCGCCCGCCGTCATCTCCTGGCCGAACGCGCCGACCGAGCCGAGCGTGAAGAACGACCCGCCGATGCCCGCGATGCCGCCGGCCAGCGAGACGTTCCAGAACCGCGTGCGGCCCACGTTGATCCCGACGGTGTCCGCCGCCGTCGGGTGCTCGCCGACGGAGCGCAGCCGCAGGCCCCAGCGGGTGCGGAAGAGCCCCCACCAGACCAGGAAGACCGCGATGTACGCGAGGTACACGATCGGCGTCTGGCGGAACAGCATCGGCCCGATGAGCGGGATCTCCGCGAGGCCCGGGATCGGCCAGACGTCGAATCGCGGCGGGGTGTTGAGGGCGGCGGCGTTCGGGGTGAGCAGCTCGGAGTAGAGGAAGCTCGTGAGGCCGACGATGAGGACGTTGAGGACGACGCCGATGATGATCTGGTCGACGAAGTACGTGATCGAGAAGACCGCGAGGGTCATCCCGACGAGCACCCCGGCGATGGCCGCGGCGATGAGCCCGGCCCAGACGCTGCCCGTGAGCGACGCGACGATCGCCGATGAGAAGGCGCCGAAGAGCAGCTGACCCTCGATCGCGATGTTGACGACGCCGACGCGCTCCCCGATGACCCCGGCGAGGGAGCCGTAGATGAGCGGCACCGCGAGACTCAGCGAGCCGGCCAGCAGGCCGGCGAGCGGGATGACGCTCGTCTGCGCCGCCGACGCCGCCCAGGCGAGGAACGCGATGAGCAGCACCGCGATGTAGATGGAGGCGAGCCAGATCGGGGTCCTGCGCTTGGTCGAGCTGAGCCAGATCGACACGACCGTGATGACCGCGAGGATCACCACCCCCGCGATGCCGACCGGGCGGCCGGCGACGACCAGCGGGGGGATCTGCCACGGATCGTTCGAGGGCGAGAAGCGGAACTCCGCGTACCCGTCGCTCGAGAACCCGATGAACAGCAGCGCGGAGACCAGCGTGAACAGGGTGAACGCGATCGGCGCCTTCCAGCTGACCGTGGTCGCCCTGTCGAGGGTCGGTGCGAGGACGGTGGCGCTCATGCCTTCACCGCCTTCGCCTTGCGACGCGGCGCGCTCGGGTCCGGCAGCCGGAACATCGCGCGGATGAGCGGCGGGGCGGCGAGGAAGAGGACGATGAGCGCCTGCACGACGGTCACGATGTCGATCTGGATGCCCTCCGCGGCCTGCATCGAGTAGCCGCCCGCCTTGAACGCGCCGAACAGGATCGCCGCGGCGAGGATCCCCCACGGCCTTGAGCGGCCGAGGAGCGCGACGGTGATCGCGTCGAAACCGATCCCGGCATCGATCCCGGCGGAGAAGCCGGTCGTGACGGTACCGAGCACCTGCTGGACGCCCGCGAGGCCGAGCAGCGCACCGGACATGCACATCGCGATGATCGTCACGCGCTTCGTGTCGATGCCGGCGGTGCGCGCGGCGCGGGGGTTGAGCCCCACCGCGCGGAAGGAGAAGCCGAGGCTCGAGCGCTCGAGGATCCACCAGACGACGACGACCGCGGCGATCGAGATGAGGAAGCCGGCATGGAGGTTGTACTGGTCGCCGAGCAGGGGCGGGAAGACGGCGGTCTCCGCCATCGGGGGGCTCTTCGGGTTGTTCGAGCCCGGCGCCTGCAGGAGTCCCTTGGTCGAGAGCATCCAGAAGACGAGGTAGTACCCGACGTAGTTGAGCATGATCGTGACGATCACCTCGTGCGCGCCCGTGTACGCCTTGAGCACGCCGGCGATGCCGGCCCAGAACGCGCCGGCCGCCATGCCGACGATGACGACGACGATGGGGTGCAGCACGATCGGCAGCGGGGCGGCGAACCCGATCCAGCCGCCGATCGCGGCGCCGAGGAGCATCTGCCCGCGACCGCCGATGTTGAACAGGCCCGCGCGGAAGGTGAGCCCGACGCCGAGGCCGGCCGCGATGAGCGGCGTCGCGAAGGTCAGCGTCTCGGTGAGCGGCTTGATCCCGGAGGCGAAGTCGGGCCGGTTGAAGTTGTAGATCGCGCCGCGGAAGAACGCCGTGTACGCGCCGGAGATGGACTCCCAGATCGCGGCGAACGTGTCGCCCGGCCGCGAGAAGAAGTAGCCGGCGGCCGCAGCGACCTTCGGGTCCGTCGCGGCGATGAGGATCGAGCCGACGAGCATCGCGAGGACGACCGCGATGAGGCCGATGAGCGGCCCGCCGAGCGTGATCTCGCGGATCGCCTGCCGCCAGCGGCCCCGCTGCTGCTCCTGCGCGGTCGGCGGCGTCTGCTCCTCGGTCGGAGGCGTCTGCTGCACGTCGCTCATGCCGCGGCCCCGGCCGGCTGCTCGCCGGCCATCATCAGGCCGAGCGTCTCGCGGCTCGCGCCTCCCGGGACGATGCCGACGATGCGTCCGCGGTACATGACGATGATGCGGTCGGAGAGCGCCTGGATCTCCTCGAGCTCGGTCGACACGACGAGGACGGCGAGCCCCGCGTCACGTGCGTCGACGATGCGCTTGTGGATGAACTCGATCGACCCGACGTCGACGCCGCGGGTCGGCTGGGAGGCGACGAGCAGCCGGATCTCGCGCGACAGCTCGCGGGCGACGACGACCTTCTGCTGGTTGCCGCCGGAGAGGCGACCCGCCTGCTCGGCGATCGACGGCGTTCTGATGTCGAACTCCTCGACCGTCTCCTCGGCGAACCGCGCGAGCGCGCCGCGCTGGAGCGCTCCGAATCGGACGAAGGGCGCGCCGTGCGAGCGGTCGAGCATGAGGTTCTCGGCGATCGTGAACTGCTTGACGAGGCCGTCGGCCGAGCGGTCCTCCGGGATGTACCCGACACCGGCATCGAGGACCGAGCGCACCTTGTCCTTCGTGATGTCGTCGCCGTCGAGCTGCAAGCGGCCGCGCAGCACGTGACGCAGGCCGACGAGGGCCTCGGCGAGCTCCGTCTGGCCGTTGCCCTGCACCCCGGCGACGCCGACGATCTCACCCGATCGGACCTCGAACGACACGTCGTTGACGACGAGCTGGCCCGTGTGATCGGCGACAGTGAGCCCCTCGACGACGAGCCGCGGCTCGCCGGGTCTCGCCGGCTCGCGGTCGACGGTGAGGTCGACGTCGCGCCCGACCATGAGGGTCGCGAGCTCCTGGTTCGACGCGGTCGGCGACGCCTCGCCGACGACCTTGCCCAGCCGGATCACGGTGATCCGGTCGGCGACCTCGCGGACCTCGCGGAGCTTGTGGGTGATGAAGACGATCGCGGTGCCGGAGTCGCGCAGCTGGCGCATGATCTCCATGAGCTCGTCGGTCTCCTGCGGGGTCAGCACCGCGGTCGGCTCGTCGAAGACGAGGACCCGGGCGTCACGGGAGAGCGCCTTGATGATCTCGACGCGCTGCTGAACGCCGACCGGGAGATCCTCGACGAGCGCGTCCGGATCGACGTCGAAGCCGAAGCGTGCGGAGATCTCGCGGACCCGCTCGCGCGCGGCCGCCAGGTCGAGCGAGCCGGCGAACTTCGTCGGCTCATGGCCGAGCATGACGTTCTCCGCGACCGTGAAGACCGGGATGAGCATGAAGTGCTGGTGCACCATGCCGATGCCCGCCTTCATCGCCTCGCCCGGCCCCTTGAAGTGCTGGACGACGTCGTCCAGGAGGATCTCGCCGGAGTCGGCCTGGAGCAGTCCGTAGAGGACGTTCATGAGCGTCGACTTGCCGGCGCCGTTCTCGCCGAGCAGGCAGTGGATCTCGCCCGGCTCGACCGTCAGATCGATGTGATCGTTGGCGACCAGAGCCCCGAAGGTCTTCGTGATGCCCCGGAGCTCGAGCTTCATGCCGATGATCCTATCCACGAACGAGGGCCGGGGAGGCGGCTTGCGCCGACCTCCCCGGCCCCTGTCTCAACTTCTGGGCTCAGCCCGCGAGGTAGGACTCGACCGGGATCGACCCGTCGATGATGCCGGCCGCGATCTCCGCGAGCTTCGCGCCGAGGTCCGCAGGGACCTTCGACTCGAAGTCGTGGAACGGCGCGATGCCGACGCCCTCGTTCTCGAGCGTGCCGATGTACGGCGTCGAGTCGAACGCACCGGCGGCCGCGTCCGAGACCGCGGACTCGACGGCGACGTCGATGAGCTTGCGCACCGAGGTGAGCAGGAGCGCTCCGACGCTCGGGTCGGTCTCGAACACGTCAGCGTCGACACCGATCAGCGCGATGTTCGCGCCCGAGCTCTGGATGATCGTCGCCGCGGCGAGGTAGATCGGGCCGCCGACCGGGAGCACGACGTCCGCACCCTGGTCGATGATGCCCTGCGCCGTCGTGGTGGCCGCCGCGTCGTTCGCGAAGCCGCCGGTGAAGGCGCCGCCCTCGGGGTTGCTGCGGTCCCAGCCGACGACCTTGACGGCCGCGCCGTTCTCCGCGTTGAAGTAGTCGACGCCCTGGGCGAAGCCGTCCATGAAGATCGAGACGGTCGGGAAGTTCATGCCGCCATAGGTGCCGACGATCCCGGAGGTCGAGTACGCCGCCGCCGCGTAGCCCGCGAGGAACGCGGCCTGGGCGGTGTCGAAGATGAGCGGCTTGATGTTCGGCGCGTCCGTCTTGCCGTCGAAGTCGTTGTCAGCGGCGTCGTCGACGATCGCGAACTCGACATCGGGGTTCGCGAGCGCGGCCTCGACCGTCGCGGCGGACAGCGCGAAGCCGACCGTCACGATGATGGTGCAGTCCTGCTCGATGAGGCTCGCGATGTTCGGCGCGTAGTCCGACTCGTCGTTCGACTCGACGAGGATCGGCTCGACACCGGCGGACGCTGCGGCCGCGCGGATGCCGTCCGCACCGAGCTGGTTGAACGACTTGTCGTCGAAACCGCCGGCGTCGGAGACCATGCAGGGCAGGAAGTCGGAGGCGACCGGGGTGGTCGGCTCCTCCGACGTGGTGGGCGCCGGCGGGGCGGCGCATGCGGCGAGCAGCGCGGCAGTCGCGGCGAGGGCCAGGCCGCCGAATACGGCCTTGCGAGTTGTGATCACGGGTACCTCCTGGTCAAGCTCCGGCACACGCCAGGAGCCGCTTTGTGACGAAAGACTACTCAGCACTCTTGTGCACGGCTGCCTCAGATGCACATGCGTGACGCAAGCGTTATTGCTCCGTGATCGAGCGGCCCCCGATCGCGTTCACGGAGCCGACGGCGACACCACGACGATCTCGCCCGAGACGATCTGCGCGCGGAGCGCCTCGACCTCGGCCGCGAGCTCGGGGCCGACCGTCGATTCGAGCTCGTGGTACGGCGCGATGTCGACGCCGGCGTTCGCGAGCGTGCCGACATAGGCCTCGTTCGTGAAGGCGCCGCCGAGGTGCTGGCCGACGACCTCGAGGACGGCCTCGCCCATCTTCTTCATGACGCTCGTGAGCATGATGGACCGGTACTGCTCGATGCCGGGCGCCTCGTAGCCATCGGTGTCGACCCAGATGAGGAGCGTGCCGGGCGTCTCGATCGCCGCGGCCGCCGCGCCCTCGCCCACCTGGCCGGCGACCGGCAGGATGATGTCGGCGCCCTGGTCGATGAAGCCCTGGGTGAGCACCTTGCCCTTGTTCTTGTCCTCATAGTCGCCGGTGAACGCGCCGTCCTGCGCCGCCTTGTCCCAGCCGAGCAGCAGGACCGAGGTGCCGTGCACCTCGTTGTACTTCGCGATGCCGTCGGCGAAGCCGTCCATGAAGAGCGTGACGGCCGGCTCGTTGCCGCCGCCGAAGGTCGCGACCTTGCCCGTCTTCGTGACGCCCGCGGCCAGGTAGCCGGCGAGGTACGAGGCCTGCGCGGTGTCGTAGACGATCGGCTTGACGTTCGGCAGCTCGATCGACGCGTCGTCGACGATCGCGTAGTCGATGTCGGGGTTCGCGATCGCCGCCTCGCTCGTCGCGGGCGAGAGCGACCAGCCGACCGTGAGGACGAAGCCGCAACCGGACGCGGAGGCCTGCTCCACGTTCGGCGCGAGATCCGTCTCGGCCGTCGAGACGAGCGCCTGCACGTCGATGCCGTACTCGTCGGCCGCGGCCTCCATGCCGGCCCAGCTCGCCTGGTTGAAGGAGTGGTCGTCGAGCCCGCCCTGGTCCGTGACCATCCGGGCGCAGTCGGCGGCGGCGCTCCCCGATTCGGTCGGAGCCGGGGCGTCGGCGCATGCGGCGAGGCCGAGCGCCGCGCCGAGGGCGACCGAGAGGACGAGGGAGCGCGCGATGCGAGTCATGCGTCCATTCTCAGTCCGTCCGACGGGAGCGTCGTCCAGCGGACCACCCGACCGTGCGGCGCCGCAGCTCAGAGCACGTCGCCGCGGCCGGAGATGCGCAGCGCGTCGACGACCGCCTTGACCCGCTGCGCGTGCTCCGTCGTCGTCACGAGCAGGGCGTCCGGGGTGTCGATGACGACGATGTCCCGGACGCCGATGAGCGAGACGATGCGCTTGCTGTTCGCGACGACGACGCCCGTCGACTTGTCGGCGAGCACCGTCGGGTGGTCGCCGAGGATCGCGAGGTCGTTCTTGCGCCCACCCGAGTGCAGTCGCGCGATCGACGCGAAGTCGCCGACGTCGTCCCAGTCGAAGTCCCCCGGGACGACCGCGAGCGCACCGGCCGCCGCGGCCGGCTCCGCGACGACGTAGTCGAACGCGATCTTGCGCAGCTTCGGCCAGATGGCATCGACGGCTGGGCCGCGCGTCGCCGGGTCGTCCCACGCCGCCGCGAGCGCCTCGAGGTCGTCGGCGAAGGCCGCGTCATAGGCGCGGATCCAGTCGAGGATCACCGAGGCCTTCGCGATGAACATCCCCGCGTTCCAGAGGTGCTCGCCGTCGGCGAGGTAGCGCTTCGCCGTCGCGAGATCGGGCTTCTCCTCGAACGCGAGCGCCGAGACCGCGCGCGGCGCGCCCGGGATGTCGAGCGGTCCGTCCGCGTGGATGTAGCCGAAGCCGACCGCGGGCTCGGTCGGCGTGATGCCGATCGTCGCGACCCGGCCCGTGCGCGCGATCGCGACCGCCTCCTCGACCGCACGGCGGAATCCGCGCGTGTCCCGGATGACGTGATCCGCCGCGAACGAGCCGATGACGACGCCGGGCTCACGGCGCTGAAGGATCGCCGCGGCGAGGCCGATCGCCGCGGTCGACTCGCGCGGCTCCGACTCGAGCACGACGTTCGGGTCGATGAGATCCGGGAGCTGCGCCTCGACCGCGGCGCGATGCGCCCGCCCCGTGACGACGACGACCCGGTCGGCCCCGACGAGCGGGACGATGCGGTCCCAGGTGTCGCGGAGCAGGCTGTTGCCCGAGCCGGTGAGGTCGTGGAGGAACTTCGGAGCATCCGCGCGCGAGAGCGGCCAGAGTCTCGAGCCGATGCCCCCCGCGGGGATGACCGCGGTGAAGCCTTCGATGGTGCCGCGTCCGGGCATGGGCTCGGTCGCTTCCATGAGTCCATAGGATAGAGGTCGTGGCAACGAAATCGGCTGGGACCCTGACTGTCGATCCTCCGGGAGCACCACCGCAGCCGAAGAAGCTGGGCGGCACCCTCTACCGGGGTCGCGAGGGCATGTGGTCGTGGGTCCTGCATCGCATCACCGGCGTGGCGATCTTCTTCTTCCTCCTCGTGCACGTCCTCGACACCGCCCTCGTCAAGGTGAGCCCCGAGGCGTACGACGCGGTCATCGGCGCGTACAAGACCCCGATCATGGGGCTCGGCGAGATCGCGCTCGTCGGCGCGATCGGGTTCCACGCGCTCAACGGGCTGCGGATCATCCTCATCGACTTCTGGTCCAAGGGCGCCAAGTACCAGAAGACGATGTTCTGGTCGGTCATCGTGCTCTGGGTCGTCCTCATGGCCGGCTTCGTGCCGCGCCAGCTCATGCACATCTTCGGAGGCGGTGCGTGATGAGCGAGACGAACACCACGACCGAGCGGATCGGCAGCGTCCTCGTCCCGGCCCCGGGCACCAAGTACGAGCGCTGGGCGCGCACCCCCCGACGCGGCATCAACTTCGAGAAGTGGGGCTGGATCTACATGCGCGCCTCCGGCGTGCTGCTCGCGGTCCTCATCTTCGGCCACCTCTTCGTCAACCTCGTCGCGGGCGACGGCGTGCAGGCGATCGACTTCGCGTTCGTCGCGGGCAAGTGGGCCGACCCGTTCTGGATCGTCTGGGACGTCCTGCTGCTCTGGCTCGCCCTCATCCACGGCGCGAACGGCATGCGGACCCTCGTCAACGACTACGCGACGCGCAAGGGCCTGCGGGTCGTGCTGCTCGGCCTCATCGGCCTCGCGACCGTCGCGCTGCTCGTGCTCGGGACGCTCACGCTCACGACCTTCGACCCGTGCCTCGGACTCACCGCCGACACCGCTTCGCAGATCCCGCAGTGCGTGATCGAGTAAGGAATCAATAACGTGACCAACGCGACCGCTTCGGAGACGACCGCCTCCACCGAGGAGAGCACCGTCATCGACGGCGTCCACTACCACCAGTACGACGTCGTCATCGTCGGCGCGGGCGGCGCCGGGATGCGCGCCGCCATCGAGGCCGGCCCCAAGGCGCGGACGGCCGTCATCACCAAGCTCTACCCGACCCGCTCCCACACGGGCGCAGCGCAGGGCGGCATGGCCGCCGCGCTCGCGAACGTCGAAGAGGACAACTGGGAGTGGCACACCTTCGACACCGTCAAGGGCGGCGACTACCTCGTCGATCAGGACGCGGCGCAGATCCTCGCGAAGGAGGCGATCGACGCCGTCATCGACCTCGAGAACATGGGCCTGCCGTTCAACCGGACGCCCGAGGGGAAGATCGACCAGCGCCGCTTCGGCGGGCACACCCGCGACCACGGCAAGGCGCCGGTGCGCCGCGCCTGCTACGCCGCCGACCGCACCGGTCACATGATCCTGCAGACGCTGTTCCAGAACTGCGTGCGGCTCGGCATCGAGTTCTACAACGAGTACTACGCCCTCGACCTCGTCCTGTCCCCCGAGGGCGTCGCGACCGGCATCGTCGCCTACGAGCTCGCGACCGGCGAGTTGCACGTCTTCCAGGCGAAGTCGATCGTCTTCGCGACCGGCGGCTTCGGCAAGATGTTCAAGACGACGTCGAACGCGCACACGCTCACGGGCGACGGCGTCGGCATCATCTGGCGCAAGGGCCTCCCGCTCGAGGACATGGAGTTCTTCCAGTTCCACCCGACCGGGCTCGCCGGACTCGGCATCCTCCTCACCGAGGGTGCGCGCGGCGAGGGCGCGATCCTGCGCAACGCGAGCGGCGAGCGCTTCATGGAGCGCTACGCCCCGACGATCAAGGACCTCGCGCCGCGCGACATCGTCTCGCGCTGCATGGTCCAGGAGGTCGCCGAGGGACGCGGCGCCGGCCCCCACCGCGACTACGTGCTGCTGGACTGCACGCACCTCGGCGCCGAGGTGCTCGAGACCAAGCTCCCCGACATCACCGAGTTCGCCCGCACCTACCTGGGCGTC
>Ga0182745_1005257_pt1 | contig 10599 bp, 7 predicted proteins | sample eDN3rd30CKraftBY_FD_128523 | JGI IMG/M metagenome (GOLD analysis project Ga0182745, IMG submission 128523) | Enriched backyard soil microbial communities from Emeryville, California, USA - eDNA 3rd pass 30_C Kraft BY (version 2) (version 2) | ecosystem: Environmental > Terrestrial > Soil >... | reverse complement strand
TAGTCTGCAAACCTTATGTGACGGAAGATCTCCGGGACGGAGTGGAAGACGCAGAACTCTATGGGTTTCTGGTGCAGGCAAACGAACGCCTGCAATCCGCCACAACACTGCCCGCCTGGAGCGCAGCGATCGGACTGTTCTGGATGGGAGTGCTGATTCATGGGGTTTTGAAAATGCCTTGGGATCAATGGTACCTGCTGCCCGGCCTGGCGATTCCCGTAGTCCTGTCCACGGTGCACTGGATTCAGAGTCGTCAGCGGAGGTTGTTCTGTCAGGAAATTGCTCCACAACTCAATCGGGAGTTGTCCCGTCGAGGAATTCGGCCTTTTGCGTTGATGGCCGGGGTCCGTCAACATGGAGAGTTAAGGGTTCTGTTTGATGAGCTCGTGAAATGGCTGCCTCCCCGCACGTCGACAATGCTGGATTAGTGCTTCGTCTCTTCTAGTGCTTTGTCAATTTAAAAAATTCGGGCAGGGCTTCACACAAAGTCCGACAACGGAGGACATTTCGCGATCACGTACCCGAAATCCAAGCCCTGACAGGGCACGAGAGCGTTTTTGTAAATCTTGTCGCGGACTTGTCTCGCGGCATTCAGCATTTCAATCGAAACACTTTCTCCTGTGCCCGTATTGTGCGTGTTACGATAAGATGAAAGACAGCACTCCGCGCGACGGATCGGGTTTCAATGGAAAATGCAAAATATACCAGGACGACTGGCTCTCAGGATTGAGCGTTAATGGGGATTGATAACAGGAGATACATGGCGGATGACGCGGCTTCCAGTTGGGGACGTCGACGATCTCAGAGTGGTTGGAGCATGGTCACCACGCTCATTGTCATCAATGTCATCGTTTTTCTTCTGCAGACGCTCACCTGGCGGACGGGACTGCTGGAATACTGGCTGCGGTTGAGTTTTGATGGGCTACTGCACGGACAAATCTGGCGTCTGACCACCTACGATTTCCTCCACCAGACCAGTGAAGGTCTGCCGCTGCACCTGCTGTTTAATATGTGGCTGCTATACCTGGCGGGTCGCCGGGTGGAAGACAAATACGGGTCAAACGAGTTTCTGGGATTTTATCTGCTTGCGGGAGTCCTGTCTGGAATCGGCTTCATTCTGTGGGGGCTGCTGACCCGGAACCCATCACCAGCGATTGGTGCTTCCGGTGCGGTGGTGGCAGTGATGATTGTCTACGCGATGAACTGGCCCCACGAGCGCTGGTACATCTGGGGCATTCTGCCCGTTCCAGTCATGATTCTGGCAGGAATCGCTGCCGCATTGGATATTCTCCCCATGTTGCGTGAACTTTCCGGCAATCCGGGGCCAGGCCATGTGGCTCATGCCGCTCATGTGGGAGGGATGTTGTTCGGATTCCTCTATGTCAAATTTGGCTGGCGGGTGACCACTCTCCTCGAGAGCTGGGACAGCAAAAAATGGAAACGCTCTTTTCAAAGGCGTCCACAACTCAAAGTGCATCATCCAGAGCTGGAAAAACGGACGATTGACGAGGACGTCCCGAAAGAGGTCGAGAATCGGCTGGATCGAATCCTGCAGAAAATCTCGCTGGAAGGTGAAAAAAGCCTGACCGACGAAGAACGCCACTTCCTGACCGAAACCAGCCGCCGCTATCGCAATCGAAAATAGAGCGCCGGACATCCGTACGGACCGGGCTCTAGACCAGTTTGGTCTATCATGTGCCCGCGTCGAAGAGGTTTCACTTGATGAAAGACTGAATGTCGCGAAGCAAGTTCGCCACAAGATTTACAAAAACACTCTAGAATCAAAGAGGCGAAAGCCCTGGATGAATCGTGGCCGGGGTATCGTGGCCGGGGTACTGTTGCTCTTGTCCATCTCGTATACTGCAGCTTTCCCCATGCTGCCATAAAAGAGACGAACTGGAATGCTGTTGACTCCTGAACTGCGCAATTCCCGCTTCATGAAAGCCGTTTTCTGTGAGCCAACGGATTGCACCCCGGTCTGGATCATGCGTCAGGCTGGCCGTTATCTCCCGGAATATATGTCAGTACGTCGCAAAGTGACGTTCATCGAACTTTGCAAACGCCCAGAACTGGCCGCCGAAGTGACTCTCACTGCCCGGAGTGTTCTGGGCGTGGATGCTGCCATTCTGTTTGCCGACCTGCTGCCCATCCTCGAACCGATGGGGTTTGATCTGGAATATCAGAAAGGGGAAGGACCGGTCATTCATAACCCGTTGCAAACAGCCCGCGAAGTCGACCGTGTCCATCCGGTGGACGATTTGTCTGCCGTGGGGTATGTCTTTGACGCCGTTCGCCTGATTCGTCAGGAATTGCCGGGAGACATTCCACTTTTGGGCTTCGCCGGCGCTCCCTTTACACTGGCATCTTATGCCATCGAAGGGGGCGGTTCGAAAAACTATGTCCGCACCAAGTCTCTCATGCTGGGGGATGCTGGAGCCTGGGATGCATTGATGAGCCGGCTGGTCGCCAGTCTGGCAGGATATTTGAATGCACAGATTTCCGCAGGGTGTCAGGCGGTACAGATCTTCGACAGTTGGGCAGGATGCCTGAGTCCGGCAGACTACCTGCAATATGCTCAGCCCTATACCCAGAGACTGATTCAGTCCATCACCCCGGGAGTGCCCGTAATCAATTTCCTTACGGGGAACCCTGCGTTGCTGGCTGCTCAAATTGCAGCCGGCGGTCAGGTGATTGGAGTGGATTGGCGGGTCGATCTGGCGGAAGCCCGCCGATTGATTGGTCCAGAACGAGCCGTACAAGGAAATCTGGACCCGGTTTCGATTTATTGCGATCTGCCGACATTGCAAGCCCGCACTCAGCAAGTTCTGGATGCTGCAGGCGATCGTCCGGGGCATATCTTTAACCTTGGGCATGGTGTTCATCCCGAAATGAATCCGGAACATGTCAAGGCACTGGTCCGCATGGTGCATGAACTCAGTGCGAAATGAACTCAGAGTCTGTCCGGAAAGGTTGACTTGTTTTCGCCATCAGCCATGGGAAGCCCTGACAAAACACACAGCGAACTTGCTCGTGGACAGGAGGTCTCTCTTGTCCAACAGGTTTCGTTCGCAGCTCTTAGTTTTTCGAAAGCCGAATTGAAATGATTCACACACCACAGGAGTCATCCGCCGATTCACCAGGCCTGGCGGAATCCTCTGCGGAACATACGGATTCAACACATCCGGTCCTGCCCCGGATAATGCTTGTGCGGCATGGTGAAACCGCATGGTCCGCGGAAGGCCGGCATACCGGACGAGCAGACTTGCCTTTGACCCCGGATGGCCTGCAGGAATCGGCCCGACTCCAGTTGCGGTTGAGTCGATATACACCGGATCATGTCTTGACCAGCCCGTTACTGAGAGCCCGAGAAACGGCACAACAGGCTGGATACCCTCATGCCGAAATTGATGAAGATCTGGCAGAATGGAATTATGGCACGCTGGAAGGGCTGACGCTGGAGGAAATTCAGCAACAGATGCCCGGTTGGTCTGTTTTTCGAAACGGAGGCCCGCGCGGGGAGTCTGTGGAAGAGGTGATGGCCCGCGCGGATCGGGTGGTTGCCCGTTTGCGATTGCTGTCGGGCAATAGCCTGATTTTCACTCATGGCCACTTTTCACGAGCGCTGGCTGCTCGCTGGTGCGGATTGGACTTCGAGATCTGTCCCCACCTGATGTTGCGGACAACTGCCCTGAGTGTGCTGGGTTACGACCGGGATCTGTCGCGCCCTGCGATTCACGCCTGGAATCTTCGGGAATCATTTCCCGGAAGCTAGACCAGTTTGGTCTATCATGTGCCCGCGTCGAAAGGGTTTCACCTGATGAAAGACTGAATGCCGCGAGGCAAGTGCGCTACAAGATTGACTAAAACGCTCTAGTGCCCGGACAGGGCACGACTTTTCTGACGCATACGCGGCTGGATGTGATCGAATCAAACCTAGACTGCTCTACTGGATTCTCTCTTTAGTTTTGCGGGTGGAGAGTTGTGCGGCAATGCTCGCTGCCACTTGCCGGCCCAGCAATTCATATCCAGGGGCCTTAAAATGAATATCCTGGGGATTCTGGATTTCCTTGAGCCGGGGAAGAGCAAATTCGTACAGATCATCGATGGGAATCTGACGCTGCTGCATGACCCCGGCAGCAGCCTTGTTCAATCGAACAATCACTTCGGCTTGCCCGACATGATTGCTCCAATCCTCAGGAACCGGTGTGGTGGACGCCCAGATGAGCGTGGCTCCCGTGGCCTGCAGACGTGTCATGATCTCTTCCAGCCGCAGAGTATAATCGGCCAGGGGAGTCTTGATCTCATGCAGACCGAAATTCACGTGGATCACATCCCAGTGTCCATCCCCCAGCCAGACGTCAAGTTTTTTGAGCGCGTTGCTGGTGGGGCCGCAGTTTTCCGGGGCGCGATGGACGTTGGCGATGCCTTCCAGTTCTTTGCGAACAGCAAGCGTATACCCTCTGGAAACAGAATCGCCGATCAGCAAAACACGCGGAAGTACAGGGACATCTTTCACGTAATCCCAGGCGGTCACTTTTCCAGCAATTTTTTCACGCTGATAAATCGGCAGATAGAACGAACCCAGATTTTCTTCCAGCACGGTTTCCCAGGCCTGTTGTTCCGAAGAAAGCGTGGCCTTCCAGGCGGCAAATTTTTCAACCACTGCCGCGTCTTCAGCAGCCTTCTTTTTGTCGGTCGAAGAGGCATTCTGCGCAGAGTCCGCTCTACTCACATTTCCCGAAACCAAGACGCACAAGACAAGCAGGAAGAATGCAGTTGAGCATCGATTGTCAGACACATCATTTCCTATTCGACTCAAGATTAAAGTTGATGGTATTCTTGCCGGGCTGAACCTCGGCAGTCAGTTCCGTCTGCTCATGATACCTGGGTGGAAGTAACTCCGGAGCGGGGGGAGAGTTGATGTCGCCGGGAATCGAATTGTCACGATAAGTCGTGATAGAAACTTTGTGACTTCCAATTTTTGCTCCCGGAGTTGTGTCATTATATTGGAGACTGTAGTGCCCGCTCGCATCTGTTTCACCAATCGAGACTCGACCGGATTCCGGCTGGAATCGTATCGCAGCATTCGGCAGCGGTTGTCCGTTCAGCAGCACTGTCCCGGAGACTGGAGCAATTTCGGGGAGATCTGAAGGAGCGGAACGGCATCCTACGAGAAACAGGATGAGCCAGAGACCAGTAGCGAAAAGACTTCGGGACATGATAAATCCGTGGAGCGAAAACCGGAGACAGGATCACCGGCTGGAAACAGCCGTAATCACGGAATATTTTGAATGAGGCTCCGTCCGGGTGATGCGGATGCTGCACTAAAATTCTCCGATAACCTCGCCTTTCGAGATGGTTGAGAGAGGTCTGATGACGTCCGTCTGACTGGCGTTTTCGCTGAGGAACCTCACGGAACCATCCGAAAGAAGAATCTGCATGCCGCCGACGTGATGGCTTCCCGCGATGTTTCTTCCCACACCAGTTGTTGTGACGCCGGTATTGAATGGCGCAGCATCCAGATCCAGAAATTGAAAGAGGTTATACGCAGCCCAATACGGTCCGAGGCCATTTTCATTCTTTTTGAATGGGGATTCCGCAAGAGCGATTGTATTGCTGGTGCCATCGGTGATGTCTCGCATCCGGGCAGCCCCGTTCATCGCAAACACTCCCTTGACTGACAATTGCGAATACGGAGAAGTCATGTCATAGTCGCTCAAGGTACTGGCCATTCCATAACTGACCCGGTACGACCCCAGGGAATGAGCATAAGCCCCCACGTTTGTCCCTTTGTCGGAATCCGGGTCAGTCGGACAACGAAAGACCGGGATTTGACCTTTCAGAACGCTGAACTGATTTCCGGTTGTCGGAACATCCGCATTGCAATTCGCGGGTTGGTGACGGCTGTCCGTGCTCGCGACGTTAAAATTGAAAGCATTGTACAGGGCTGCCTGATCCAGAAACGGCAACATCATCTGATAGCCGGTATGGTTTAAAATCGGCCCGCCCGGAGCAACCTTGTCGCACTCGCACCCGGCATTGATTGTTCCCGGAGGGAAAATCTGGTGCGTGTCGTGGTAATTGTGCATCGCCAGTCCCAATTGCTTGAGATTGTTCTTGCACTGGGACCGGCGGGCTGCTTCACGGGCCTGTTGCACAGCGGGCAACAGCAAAGCAATGAGAACCGCAATGATGGCGATGACCACCAGCAGTTCAATGAGCGTGAAACCCGAAGCAGACGAAATGCGTAGCGGCTTACTTATTGAAAAATGGGAGTCCTGACGAAGAGAGAGGGGGGGCATTGAGAGTCTCGTTCTGCAAGGAGCGAAATCAACGATGATCTGACCCCACCTTTATACCGCAAAGTACAAATACATCAAGATCTGTCTGTCTGAACATGCAAATAAGCGGATGCATCAAGGGTTTTCCAAATTTCCCTGAATTGACCAGGGCTTTCGCCATTTGGTTTTGGCGCCGGGAAAGTGAGGTTCCGGCCGAGTGGCAAACCCTGGAAAAGCATCATCCTGCTCGCAACCCAGACGGAGTTTTGCCCTTCCGGGACCTCGTCGGGTGGGGTCAAGGCGAAAGCCCGGGGAATTGATCGCCGCAGGTTGACAGCCGGAGAAAAACGGGCTGGCACCCCATTTTTTACCCCCATTTTTCACGTCAAGCTGCACACGACATCGTTCAGGCAATCAGACCGGCAGGCCGTTGAAGATCCTGAGGACCGGCGGAGACGAGGCGGCTGCAATGGCCAGAGCACCCCAGACTGCCAATAAACAGAGTTGCGATCCGGACAGGTTGAGCGTGGTTGTCGGAGGAGGCAATTGTGCTCTTTCCCGCAGCCCTGGAGACATTTCCGGCAATCGCAACGGGCCGGTACACAATTGCTGAGTCACCCGCGCCAGGCCTGCCAGTGCCAGAAGATCAGCCAGAAGATAAATCAACCGCAACAGCGACCCCCAATGGTCCTCGCCATTCTGTAGCGTGGCAGAAACCAGCCAGGACTCCGTCAATCCCAGGCTGAATGGAGTCAGCGTCAACGTCAACAGGCAGATGAGCAGCACCGGCAGCAGCCAGCCGGCACGTTGTGCAAGCCCTCGAAAAGAAGCAATTTCCACACTCTGATAACGCTCGGAAATCAGTGTCAGCGCGACGGAAAAAAGGACCAGGCCAGCGGTCTGACAGATCAGGAGTGGGACGAGCCAGGAATTCAAAGAATGGGCGGCACAGAACGCGGCGATCAGTGCCATCTGCTGGGTCCAGGCCAGTCCGCTACTCTGAATCCGTGGCAGATATGCCTGCGAGAGGATTAATGAGGCCACAAAGATGGCACCGAGAATAGAGATCATCAGCCCCCACCAGCCAAATGTCTGCAATGCCTCTGGATCCAAAGTATTGAGCAGCCTCAAACCGATGAACAAGACCGCTTTGACCCAGACCACCAACCAGAGCCGTTCCCCCAGTGCTGCTGATTCACTCACCTCGGACAACCAGACCTGAATAGGAAATCCCGCCGCCATGATCAGCAAGCTGCACAACATCAATCCAGATGGCAATAGTCGATATTCATCCCACAGTCGTGAAGAGGCAGGATGAGTTGCGACGGCTGTCTGAATCCTGTCTGCGACCTCTGGCAGTACAGTGCTGCTTTTTCCGGGGAGATCAATGGGGGCGGAAGGGACAATTCCAGCACTGGCAACGAACATCCCCAGGCTGCTGGCCAGCAGGAGCAGTCCGCAGATCTGGATCGTAAGAAAAATGTTTGTTGAGACTCGTTTTCCTTCTCCTCCATGCTGCACAACAAGCAAAGCAATCAACAGAATCGTGACCAGGCCGCCGCACAACAGTGTCCCGAGATCCCACCCCACCACGAAAAGACTGAGGCTGCCCAAGAGCAGCAAGTTGGCAGCGGTGCGATTGAGTGATCGCTGTGCAGTGGTTGTGAACAGTTCTGCAGTCAGTGACAGCCACGGCAGCAGGCATAGAAAAATGGCTGACTCCAGATCAATCCCCCAGACCAGCCGACTCATCAGTTCCGGGGAAGTACCAGATCCAGATGATATCGTGAAAAGGGAAAGGGAAATCGGAATGTCAAGACGTATTGGCACGGGAGCGCCCGTCTGGACCAGTCTTCCCAGCATTAAAATCAGAAGGCCGAGTGACGTTGTCACCAGCAGCAGGTGAAGGCCGATCGTGAGAGAGTTCGCACCACGGCGATAAGGCTTTGACGAGTTAGAAAACAACAACAGGCCACAGACGAAGGGGCAAATCACATGAAACAATAACAGGTATGAAGCATTCAGCTGCATCAATTCCATGAAGGCTCACGCGGGTGTGTCAGGGCCGAATCACGGCTTAGTGTTGGAATACGTCATCGCAAATCAGAGAAACCTGCTTCTCGCAGGGGGGGATCATAAATCAAAGTGGACAGGAAGGCTGGCTTGGAAGGGCAATAATCTGCCACAAGACAAGAAAAAGCCCGGGCTCTCTCCCGGGCTTCTTCGATTGGTTAGACCAGTTTGGTCTCTCATGTGCCCGCGTCGAAAAGGTTTCACCTGATGAAAGACTGAATGCCGCGAGGCAGGAGGCGGATGGTGCGGGATGAATACGCTCTAATTTTGACTGATGAGAGTGGACCATCCACTCAGAACATGCCCAATTGAACGCCATCCCGCGAAACATCGGCTTTTATGATGAGCACGAGCTTCACGGAGACGGGAATCTCCAACAGGCATTATTTCTTCGCCCGTTCCGCTTTTTCCTTGCGACGACGCTCGACCACTTCTTCCTGAATATTCTTTGGAACCTGTTTGTAAGCTCCAAATTCCATCGAGAAGCCACCTTTCCCCTGCGTCATGGAACGCAGTTCGTTGGCATAGTCGAACATGGCTGCCAGGGGGATTTCTGCATTAATGATGGCAGTCCCTTCCCGCGTGTCGGTCGACGTGATCAGTCCACGTTTACTGGACAGATGGCCAGTCACGGAGCCCTGGTATTCTTCCGGAGCTTCCACTTCCAGCCGCATGATCGGTTCCAGCAGCACCATGCCTGCTTTCTCCAGAGATTCACGCATGCAGGCCCAACCGCAGGTTTCGAACGCCTTTTCCGACGAGTCCACGTCGTGATAGCTTCCATCCACCAGGTCTGCTCCCACACGCACGACTTCGCATTCAATCAGCGGCCCCTTGGCGAGAGCGCGAATGAATCCATCTTCCACAGCGGGAATAAACTGGCCCGGAATACGTCCCTGGCTGATCTTGTTGTTAAACTGGAACGTTGGTTCTGCATTCTCTTCCAGCGGATAGATCTTTCCGACGATATGGGCGTATTGACCCGAACCCCCGGTCTGCTTCTTGTGCTTATAGTTATATTCGAATTCCTTAGTAGGCATTTCTTTATAAGCCACTTTCGGCTCGCCGACATTGACTTCGCAGCGATATTCACGCTTGATACGTTCGATATAAATTTCGAGATGCAACTGCCCCATCCCGGCAATAATCGTTTCGTTGGTTTCCGGATCACTGCTGACGTGGAACGTCGGATCTTCGCGACGAAACCGTTCCAGGGCTTTGCCCAGGCGGTCGGCCCCATCCCGCTGGGCGGGTTCGATCGACAGGCGAATCACCGGGTCCGGAACGAAGATGTTTTCCAGCGAGTAGTTCACTTCTTCGGCACAGAACGTATCCCCGGAGGCGCAATCAATTCCCACGATCGCCACAATATCTCCGGCTTCGGCAATATCGATATCTTCGCGGTCATCAGCATGCATGCGAACCAACCGACCGAAGCGAATTTTCTTACCGGTTCGGGTATTCACATAGCTTTCGCCTTTTTTGATTGTCCCCTGGTACAATCGGGTGTAAGTCAGCTGACCAAACTGCTCCATCACTGTCTTGAAGGCCATACACACCAGTGGATCATTCGCATTATCCGTTAAATCGACCCGTTTTACTTCGTGTTCGCCCAGTTCCCCGGTTTTGCGAAGTTTCTCGGTTTCATCAATGTCGATTGCAGTAATCAACCGGTCGGACGGCTTGGGGAGATAATACACGATGCCATCCAGCAGTTCCTGAACTCCCTTATCTTTAAAGGCCGATCCGCACATCACTGGAGTGATGGACTGGGTCAACGTGGCACTGCGGATGATCTTACGGATTTCCTCCGCTGGAAACGGCTGTTCTTCCAGCATGGCCACCATCAGGTCATCGCTGAACATGGACAAGGCTTCCAGCATCTCGTGACGATGCATTTCGGCCTCTTCCTTGAGATTGGCCGGAATCTCATCGCGTTCGATCTTCTCGCCGTGATCTCCGGAAAAGTGAATCGCCTTCATCTCAACCAGGTCGATCACCCCTTCGAACGTTGCCCCGGAACCAATGGGGATCTGAATGGGGACGGGAGTGGCCCCGAGCTTTTCGCGAATTTGCCGGACCACACTGTAGAAGTTGGCCCCCGTGCGATCCATTTTGTTGACGAAGGCAATACGTGGTACCTTGTATCGCTTCATCTGCCGGTCCACAGTGAGTGACTGGCTTTGCACGCCCCCCACCGAGCACAGCACCAGAATTGCTCCGTCCAGAACGCGCAAACTGCGTT
>Ga0182745_1005256_pt1 | contig 10601 bp, 10 predicted proteins | sample eDN3rd30CKraftBY_FD_128523 | JGI IMG/M metagenome (GOLD analysis project Ga0182745, IMG submission 128523) | Enriched backyard soil microbial communities from Emeryville, California, USA - eDNA 3rd pass 30_C Kraft BY (version 2) (version 2) | ecosystem: Environmental > Terrestrial > Soil >... | reverse complement strand
TTTCATCTTCTTGCGGTCGCGCAAAACCTTGGAAAGATTTCCGAGAGCTTCGGACAGATTGCCGCCGGCCTTCTGCTGAATGCCGATCACGATGCCGAAGAAATTGGCCTCCGGCAGGGGAATCCGCTCGTAGAGCTTGCCGCAGGCTTCCCCGATAGGAATTCCGATCGTCTGGGTTTGAACGATGAGCTTGAATTCACTACGGATCGGTTCCGGTGCGTCGTTGGCGATGACCTTGAGGCTGTCGAGCAGCGGCAGCCCCGCCTTGATCCCGCGTACGACGGTATCGACCGCGTCGGGAAATCCTACGAGAAATTTGTTTTCGCGTTTCTGTTTGAGATATTTCAGCACCCACAGAGGCACCCCCGCGCCCGCCGCAAAACCCATGGGCAAAGCGATGAGCAAGCCGAAGTCGAGCGCCATCACCAGAAGAAAAATGGCGATTCCGGCTCCCGCCGCGATCATCAGGAAAGTCTGCTTGCTGATCTCCAGCCCGGCCTGGGCAATCCGCGTCTGAAGCGGAACGGAAGATTTCGCCTTGTGCCGGGCCTCAAGTTCCTTGAGCGTATCCTCGACTTGCGTGCGTCGCATCTTCTGAGGGTCGCGGGACGCGCGAACCACTGCTACCGGGCGCGCGATTTCGGCCTGGCGCTGGTCCGCTTTCCTGCTGGCGGACAGCATGGGATGAAGCAGCACCCAGGCGATGCCGCCGATCGCTACGCTGACCAGGAACGCGAGAGCTAGAGTTTCCATGGAAATTCATTCCATCGATGGCGCTGGATGTTGCCTATGCGCCGAGTTCTTCGCTGATCGAAGCCGAAGCATCGAGAGCGGCGGCAAGCCGCTGATCTTCGCCATAGTAGCGCGCGCGATCCCAGAAACGCGGGCGCCCGATTCCCGTGGAGCGATGGCGGCCGATGATGTTGCCGCGCTCGTCCTCTCCGATCATGTCGTAGAGGAACAGGTCCTGCGTGATGATGACGTCGCCCTCCATCCCCATCACTTCCGTGATGTGCGTGATACGCCGGGAGCCGTCCCGCAGGCGGGCGGCCTGAATCACCACATCGACCGAAGCGCAGATCATCTCGCGGATGGTGCGTGATGGCAGCGAATAGCCGCCCATTGTGATCATCGACTCCAGGCGCGACAGCGCTTCTCTCGGATTGTTCGCGTGCAGCGTGCCCATGGAGCCGTCATGGCCGGTGTTCATGGCTTGCAACAGGTCGAAGGCTTCCGGGCCGCGGACCTCGCCGACGATGATCCGCTCGGGACGCATGCGCAGACAGTTGCGCACGAGATCGCGCATGGAGATCTGGCCTTCGCCCTCCAGGTTGGGGGGGCGGGTTTCCAGCCGCACGACGTGAGGCTGCTGAAGCTGGAGTTCGGCGGCATCTTCGCAGGTGATGATGCGCTCGTCGTTGTCGATGAACTGGGTCAGGCAGTTGAGCAGCGTGGTCTTTCCGGAGCCGGTGCCGCCCGATACCAGCAGGTTGACCCGGCAGCGGCCCAGTATCTTGAGAATCTCCGCACCTTCCGGGGTGATCGTGGCGAACCGGACGAGTTGGTCGAGTGTCAGCTTGTCCTTCTTGAACTTGCGGATAGTGAGGGCTGGGCCATCGATCGCAAGCGGCGGTACGATGACGTTGACGCGGGAACCGTCCGGCAGGCGCGCGTCGCAGATCGGCGAAGATTCGTCCACGCGCCGGCCGATCTGGCTGACGATACGCTGGCAGATATTGAGAAGCTGCTGATTGTCGCGGAAGCGGATGCCTGTCTTCTGGATCTTGCCCTTCACTTCGATGAAGGTCGTCCCGGACCCGTTGACCATGATATCGGCGATATCATCCCGGGCCAGAAGCGGTTCGAGCGGCCCATATCCAAGCACATCGTTGCAGATATCGTCGAGCAGCTCCTCCTGCTCGGCAATCGACATCACGATGTTCTTGATCGCGATGATTTCGTTGACAATGTCGCGGATTTCCTCGCGCGCGGAATCTCCGTCAAGCTTGGCCAGTTGAGCGAGGTCGATCGCTTCGATCAATGCGCCGAAGATCGAGCCCTTGATCTCATAGTAATTCTCCGAGCGCCTTGTTTCGGTCGCGGCCGGAGCAAGAGGCGGCGCCATCGCGACGCCATGCATGGACCTGGATTCCTGACGATGAACCGAAGGGGTTATGTCCAGGCCCCCCCCATCATTCGGCGAATACTGCAAAGGAGGCACAGCATTGATTGCCGCATGATCCACCGCGGGCGCAGGCGTGGAGGACGGTTGAACAGGCGCCGGTTGGCTGGATCGCTTGCCAAACACGTTGTCACCTCCTCAACTGGAAGACAATGCAGCCACGCCGGCGATCGATGTGCCAGCGGTGCCGGTCATGTGGCGAATGATCGGGGCGACAGAGCCGTTGGAATTGCATCGTCATGTCCGTGCCTTTGCCGTTCAGGCCCGCCGCAACTTTTCGAGCAGAGGCGAGAAGAGGCCGGGTTTCGCCTTCCGGATTTCCGATCGGCCGGTCAGCAACTGCGCCAGCCCGTGAAAAATCTCGGTTGTGCGATGACCGACGGACATTTCGGCAATCATCTGGCCGTTGTTGGCGGCTGTTCCAAACAGTTGCGGTTCGAAGGGGATGATGGCGACCGGCTCGTCTTCAAGCGCCTTTGCGAAGTCTGCGGGCTTGATCTCCGGGCGCTTCGGCATGCTGGCCTTGTTGAGGCAGTAGTGAGGTCGCCGGTCGTTCGGCCGCCCCGCCCGCAACAGATCGATGAGGTTCTTGGCGTTTCGGAGGTTGGCCAGATCCGGCTCGGCCACGATCAGAATATCATCGGCGCCGATCAGCGCGCGCCGGGTCCAGGCGCTCCATTGGTGAGGCACATCCAGGACGACGCAAGGCACGGTCGCCCGCAGCGAATCGAAAATGGAATCGAAAGCCTCCTCGCCGAAGTCATAAACGCGGTCGAGCATGGCGGGAGCTGCCAGCAAGCTGAGGTGATCGGTGCATTTGGATAGCAGCCGGTCGACAAAGGCAGTGTCCACCCGCTCGGGCGAGAACACCGCATCGGCGATGCTCTGGGAAGGGTCCTGATTGTAGTCGAGCCCGGCCGTGCCGAAGGGGAGGTCGAGATCCGCGATAACCGAATCCAGGCCGATGTCGCCGGCGATCGACCAGCTCACGTTGTGGGAGATCGTTGACGCGCCGACGCCGCCCTTGGCGCCAACGACGGCGATCACGCGGCCGACCGGCTTGGCGTCGGGAGCCGAAAACAGGTTGGATACGGCGCGAACGATATCGAGCGCGCCGAGCGGTGTGATGAGATAGTCGCTGACACCGCGCTTTGTCAGTTCACGATAGAGAAATACGTCGTTGAGACGGCCGATGACGATGACGCGGGTGCCGGGATCGCAATATTCCGCGAGCTGATCGAGCGCCGCGATGATATCCGCGCCACGGCTTTCGGACTCGATCACAATGACATTGGGCGTCGAGGCGGTGCGATAGGACTCGACCGCGGCGGTGATGCCGCCCATCTGGATCTTGAGATGAGCCTTGGCCAGCCGGCGGTCTTCCGCAGCGGCCTGGATGGCCGCGGCCGTTTCCACGGATTCGCAGAACGCCTGAATGGAGACGCGCGGCACCGGCGCGATGTGGTCGTCCGATGTGATGGCCGGAGCGACGGTCGCATCGCCGTCGGTGCTGGCGCGGGCATAGGTCATCATTGGCCGATCTCGCTGATTCTGCCGCGGCTGTTGGAATAGACCGCTGCCGGGTCCTGTCCCTGGCGATACTTCTCCAGCACCATCGTCCTGCGGGCGGTGTAGATGGGGGTGGATGCCCGGGGCTGCACCAGATCTGCCGGCTCCTCCACCATGGCGGCGAGGTTGCGCTGGGAGGCGCAGCCGAAGTTGTGATACTGCCGATTCTCGAAATGCTTCGCATTGGCCGAGGGGCCAAGGTCGTCAGGCCACAGGCCGCAGGGGCCGGCCTGCGCGGTCACGCGGGGGTAGTTCAGCCGGATCGGTGCGAGTTGGTTCGGATGCGCAGGACGATAGGGACGCTCGATGATCGCGCCGCGCGCTGCGCCGGCTGCCGACAGAATGGAGCGGATTTCCCGATGCGCCTCGCGTGCGGAAGCCTCGTTGGCCGTGCCCGCCGGCATATCGATGATGATCCCGCCGGTGGCCTGGCGCTGCCAGTTGCGGGCAAAAGCCAGCACCTCCGCGCGTTGCAGCGGCGTGAGCCCGCCGCGCTTGGCTCCAACGAAAATCTCTATCGACTGATCGCCCTCCTGCAAGGTGATCGGATGACGCTGGCGGATATCGTTTGGAACCGAGCCGGTGACGTCGCGCGTGCCCATGCAGCCGGTGAGCATCACGGCCGCGCCTAAGGAAAGAGCGATATGCAGCCAAGGCCGGGCGCGTGTCACGGGAACGAAAGTCGTTACGGTGGAGAGCATGGGGAGCCCCTGGAACAATGAATCCGTGCAGCGTCAGTCGAGAATGAAACCGTAGCGACCGTGATACTGGCCAGCCGGCTTCGTTGCGGCCGTGCGCGCCGGGCCGCTCCGGCCGGTCGTGCCGTAGATGCGGTTCAGGCGGCCAAGCAGCACGGCGGAAGGATCGCTGGAGTCGGCGAAGCCGTCGTCCGGGCGCGAGAGATCCTTCTGCGCCACCGCGCGCACGACATAGGGCGTGACCAGCACCATCAGTTCGGTCTGGCGATTGATATAGTCGCGACTCTTGAACAGCGCGCCGAGGATCGGCAGGTTCATCAGGCCGGGCACGCCGTTGATCGCCTGCCGGGTCTGCTCCTGAATGAGACCGGCCATGGCCATCGAGCCGCCGGAGGGAATTTCGAGAGTCGTTTCGGCGCGCCGCGTGCGAACAGAGGGGATGGTCAGCGTCTGATTCTGACCGCCGCCAACGGACTGGGTCAGCGTCAGCGCATTTTCAGTCGACAGTTCAGAAACCTCGCTCATCACCTTGAGGCTGATGCGGCCTTCCGACAGCACGACCGGAGTAAAATTCAGCCCGACGCCGAATTTCTTGAACTGCACGGAGGTCTGGCAGACGCGGGTTTGCGGGTCGCAACTGAAGTTGCCCGGAATGGGAAACTCGCCGCCGGCGAGAAAATAAGCGCTTTCCCCTGAAATGGCGGTAAGCGTCGGCTCGGCCAGTGTGCGAACGACGCCGGCACGCTCCATCGCCCGCAGCGTTGCGCTGATGGACCCGTTGCTGGCCGTCGCGGCCGACTGGCCGAGCGCCGAGCCGAAGGCGGAGAACGGGTTGATGACGCCGTACTGAAGCGTGGCGGAATTCACCGCGAGGTTGCCGGAAATGTCGACGCCGAGCTGCTTGATCACATCGCGCTGCACCTCGGCGACCGTGACTTTCAGCATCACCTGATCGCGGCCGGCCACGGTGATGGCGTTGACGATCTTGCTGCCCTGGGGGGTGGTCACGGCGGTTCCGACATCGAGGAGCCGCGCGGCGATGTCGTATGCCTGCTGCGCTTCGGCTGCGCTCGAGACCGTGCCGGTCAGGATGACGCCGTCGCTGCCCAGCGTCTCGACCCGGACGCCGTCGCCGACCGTCTGTTTCAGTACGGCACGCAGGCCGTTGAGGTCGCGCTTCACCGCGATGTCGAGGCCGGTGATCTGCTCGCCATTCGCATCAAAAAAGAAAACATTGGTCTGGCCGACGGCCGCGCCGATGATATAGGCCCGGCGGGAGGATCGGACGACGGCGTTGGCAATCTTGGGGTCTGCGACCAGCACATCCTTGATGTCGCGCGGCAGGTCGATGACCACGGACTTGCCGATGCCGAGCGGCACGAAGCGGGAGGTGACGTCGCTGGCGGAAACATGGATGACCGAATCCCGCATCGCGGCGGGATCGGCGGCGCTGGCCGGATTTGTGGTGCTCAGCCCGAAGCCGAGAGCCATCAGGGACATCGCCGCCAGGGCCGTGAATGTCGTGGTCTTCATGTTTCCAAACTCCGGACGGGCGCGGATCAGTTCACTGGCGGGGAGACGGTCTGAACGCCGAAGCGCACCATGTTCACTCCGCCCTTGCGGTTGGTGCTCGCGACCGGTTCGGTCTTCGACCTGTCGGTGTCGACGAGGCTGCGCAGCGCCAGTGACAGCGTGCCGAGTTGCTGCGAGAGCGCGAGGGTTTCCACCTGATCGGGCGACAGCTCCAGAGTTGCAGTGCGGCCGACGACGACTTTCTGGCCGTCCTTCTCGCCGATGGTCTGGTCGATCGCCAGGACGCGGATATTCGGCAGGATCATCTCGCTGACCATCGTTTCCGTGCCGGTGGACCGTTCGGCGACGCGGTCCCGCCGGGTCAGGATCACGTCGACATGATCGTTCGGCAGGATGAAGCCGCCGGCACCGGTTTCCGGCGAAACGGGGGTTGAAACAGCACGCATGCCGGATGGCAGGATCGCCGCCATGAATCCGGAGCCGTCGCTCTTGATCAGCTTGGCGTCCCGGATGGGCTCGCCGTTGAGAATGGGCTGGCGGGCGATAGCGCCCTGCAACTCGCTCAGCGCCTCAGGACGATCCTTACGCCGGATGAAGGCCGCGCTGGCGCTCGTGCTGGGCCACTCCTGCCACGACAGGGCGCCGGCCTTGATCCGGTCTCCCATCGCGATATCCGCTCCTGCAACGAGCACTGCGGTGGTGTCGATGGATTTCGCGGGCTGCGCGACGGGGGCCGGCGGCGGATCGGACCGGCCCGCAAGCATGGCGGCAAGACCACCCGCACCGATGGCGACCGCGAGCACGGCTATACGTGCGACATTCATACGCTTGACTCTCTACAAACACTCGCTGCGCATCCGTGCCTGGGCAAAATGGCGGCGCAGGGTGAGTTCAGCAGAGAATGGTCAAGGCATGGTTAATTGCCCGTATCTAAATCGAGTTAATCAAATCTCACGAGGATAGGTCGCACTTGATCGCACTATAGGCGAACGCACGCAGCCGGCGATCCCGGCCGCGTGAGAACAGAAAAATTAACGGTGCGTGAAGGGTCTCAGAAGCCCTTCATCCAGATCGTGTCCGGATAGGTCATCAGGGCGCTGGCCGCGAGCGCGATGCCATAGGGTATTCCGGTGTCCTTATGATGCAGCCGAAGCACCCAGTCCTGCCTGACGAAGACCGGATGCAGCGGATACTCGCGGAACTGCAGCATCAGCAGCGTCAGCGCGCCGCCGAGAACGGAGGCATAGAGCAGAAATGGCATCATCTGGTCGAAGCCGAACCAGAGCGCCGCTGCTGCCGCCAGCTTGGCGTCGCCGCCGCCGACCCAGCCCCGGCTGAAGAAACCGAAACTCACCACAAGCACCAGCAGTCCTGCCAGGAAATGCCAGCCCATTGCTTCAAATGACAGGCCGGCTGCCGGTGCAAGAGCGACGAAGCCGGCGATGAGCAGCAGTGAAATGCGGTTCGAGATCGTCATGGTCAGCAGGTCGCTGGAGGCGGCAAATGCCATCAGCGACGGAAACAGCAGAAGCCGGAGCGCATCTGTCATGAAATCCATGGCCAGTCCGTTCTCGTTCGTTCGCGACCGGCTGCTCAGAAACGAGTCTTCCGGCAAGCGGTACTATCCGGAAGCGTCGTTAACGAATGTGTGGCCGGTTGCCGTATTCGGATCGATTCCCGGAAATAAAAAGGCTCCGGCCATGCCGGAGCCTTTTTCCGGCGAGCAAGCGAGGCTTACTCCTTGATATTGTTCTCGACCTTCTCGAAAGCGGTCTTCAGTTTGCCGCCGATGCCGTTCACGGCGAAGATGATGGCGACGGAGATGCCGGCGGCGATGAGGCCATATTCAATGGCGGTCGCGCCGGATTCGTCCTTGGCGAAGCGGGTAACGAGGTTCTTCATAGTCAGCTCCATGGGTCCACACGTGACGATTTGGCGTGATCCCGAGGGCCGCTGATTTCCCCGGCCGCGCTTGGGACCTGAGGAGGACAATACCGCAGGCTTCTTGCGCCACGGTTAATCCGCATGATGAAAAATCGCAGTATTACACGGTGGCAGGATATGGCTAACAAATGGTTTCCGGCATTGTTGAATTTGAGCAGAAAGATCAAGAGTATTTGATTCAACAAGGGTTGTGTCGCGCAGTGGTGCATGGTGCCCGGCACCAGAGGGCGGAGAATGCCTCGCTTTAAAGACAGTTCATTTTCGATTCATTCACCAATTTCGGGTGGAGTGCATTCGATTGGGACAGGTGTGTCTGTTGGTCCTGTTGGAGTTGCTCGATGAAATTGCTGCGATTGCGAGCGATCGCCTGCGTTGCACTGTTTCTTCTGCCGGTGACGGGAGCGATGGCCGCGGACCGCATGCGCGTCGTGCTGGATCAGGCCGGGCTGGAGAAGCTTCCCTCTGGAGCTACGACAGTCGTTATCGGTAATCCTCTCATCGCCGATATCACCCTCCAGCAGGGCGGGATGATGGTCGTCACCGGCAAGGGCTATGGTACGACCAATTTCATTGCGATGGACCGTGAAGGCAAGGTTCTCGCGGAGCGGACCATCGAGGTGGTCGGCCCTTGGGGAGATACGGTTGTTGTCTATCGGGGGACCGAGCGGGAATCCTATAGCTGTACCCCGCATTGCGAGCGCCGACTGACGCTTGGAGATAGCGCCGGCTTCTTCGATCCCATGCTGGCGCAGGCCAACGCCCGCAATACCCAGGCTCTTGGTGCGTCCGGCAACCGTCCCTGAGGCCCGGCCGGCGCAATACGGTTGATAAAAGGTTAAGGCAGCCTGCCGTTCTGTCCGCAACGGCGGCAACGTTTCAAAAAGAGCCCTTTGCTACAAAGAGGTCGTCGGTTGCCGCCCGGGAGAATCAAGGGCGGGCCCTCGGGGCTTTCGGCATGGTCAGAGTGCTTGGAAAACGGATCTTCACGGCGCTTGAGACGGCGGCCCCCCCTCTGCTCCGGCGCTTCGTCCGGCAGAAAGACGGCGCCACCGCGGTGGAGTTCAGTCTCATTGCCGTTCCGTTCCTCGGAATTCTTTTTGCAATCATCGAAACCGCGCTGGTCTTCTTTGCCTCCCAGATCATGGAGACGGCGACCAGCGATGCGGCACGGCTGATCATGACCGGTCAGGCGCAGAACGCCAGCTTCACTGCGCAGGGTTTCAAGAATGAGGTGTGCAGTCGTCTCTCGGGCATGTTCGATTGCCAGAATGGCGTCTTCATTGATGTGCGCAAATACGAAGCATTTTCCGCCGTCGATATGAGTCGCCCCGTCGATGCCGATGGGAAGTTTATCAACAATTTCAAGTATGAGCCCGGCGGTCCCGGTTGCATCACCGTGGTGCGGGTATTCTACCAGTGGCCGATTCGCCTGGCGATCGGCAGCTATGACATGTCCAACATGCAGAACGGCAAGCGGCTGCTGACCGCCTCCGCGGCCTTCCGTAACGAGCCCTATGCGACGGGAGGCGGCGCATGCTGATGCGCAGATTTGCAAGGATGGCGCCTGCGCGTGGTTTCGCGCGTCTGGCGGGTCGGTTCGGGCCGGACCAGCGCGGTGTGGCGGCGGTCGAGTTCGCGATCGTTCTTCCCCTGTTGCTCACGATCTATTTCGGGACGGTGGAGGTCACGCAAGGCATCGTCATCAACAGGAAAGTGACTCAGGTCACCAGAACAGTCGCCGATCTCGCAAGTCAGGTCGCCAGCATCGACAACGACGATATGCAGAATCTGCTTTCGGCCTCGGTTTCGGTGATGACGCCGTATCCGACGAATACGCTTCAGGTCGTGGTCTCCGCCATCAAGATCGACGGCAATGGCGTGGCGAAGGTCGAGTGGAGCGATCCGAAAAATACGACAGCTCGCGCCAAGGGATCGACCGTCACGTTGCCGGCTGCTCTCAGAGTGAACAACACGACCCTGATCATGAGTGAGGTCAGGTACATTTATACGCCGACCATTGGCTACGTCATCAGCGGGGCCATTCCGCTGTCGGACGTGATCTATATGCGGCCCCGGCTGGGCGAGACAGTGACGCGCCGGTCATAACGAACCGGCCCGGTCAGCGCGCTATTGCTTGACCGCGCTCGCGTCGCCGTCGTCCTTCGCGGGACGGCTAGGGGATCGGAAGCGCAGTCGTGGACTTGACCTTCTGCATGGCGAAGCGGGAGGTGACATTCTTCAGCGAAACGGCGCCGATCAGCTTCTTGTAAAAAGTGTCGTAGCCCTGCATGTCCGCGACCACGACGCGGAGCATGTAATCCACATCCCCCGCCATCCGGTAGAATTCCATCACCTCGGGCATCACTTCGACCGTCTCGGCGAAGCGTTCCAGCCACTCCTGCGAATGGTCGCCCGTTTCGACGGAAACGAAGACCGTAATGCCGAGGCCGATCTTGTCCTGATCGACGATGGCCACCCGGCGCTGGATGACGCCGTCCGCCTCCAGCCGCTGGATGCGTTTCCAGCAGGGCGTGGAAGAAAGGCCGACGCGGTTGCCGATCTCCGCGACGGAGAGCGAGGCGTCCTGCTGCACCAGCGTCAGGATCTTGCGGTCGATATTGTCGAGCCGGCGCGGGGCGGGTTGAAGATCGTCGTCGGTGGTGGACATGGGAATT
>Ga0182745_1005251_pt1 | contig 10610 bp, 6 predicted proteins | sample eDN3rd30CKraftBY_FD_128523 | JGI IMG/M metagenome (GOLD analysis project Ga0182745, IMG submission 128523) | Enriched backyard soil microbial communities from Emeryville, California, USA - eDNA 3rd pass 30_C Kraft BY (version 2) (version 2) | ecosystem: Environmental > Terrestrial > Soil >... | reverse complement strand
TCCACACCCGCCGCCTTGGCCGTCCGAAAACCCTCGACATCGGTATGCGACCCAAACGCCACCACCGGCACCTCGGAGGAAATCAGTGGGGCCAGCGTCGCCCAATCTACCGGCTGGTTGAAATCCACCAGGGCGAGCATCGTGGCTCCATCAGATACCGCCTCGACCGTGGCCGCCTCGTCTTTGGTCAATACCAGATCCACACCCAACTGACGCAGGATCGTGCGCACCCGCATCCCAAAGAACACATCGCGGCTCAAGGTCACAATCCGGGAACCAACGCGCATGGAAATGGGTGTATCGTCTGCGTTGGATATATTGGCCATTCAACTACCTTTCACGAACCACCAACCCATATGTCCAAAGCATACGTCGAACCGAACTCCCCACGTAGACATCTCCCTCAGTTCCGTACCCAAACCGGCATCCGTCACACAAGCCATGCCTGTCTCGTCCATTCATGTAGTGAGGGTGACATACATAGTCGCATTCCCGGTATCATACGCGGGGTTGTCCCGGCAATTGGATACGCATCAAAGAGGCAAGGAGATATCTGCGCATGGCATCCAGGTTTTCCACTGAGGGACTCGCGTCAGTCAGCGCTCGCCATCCATGGCGCGTCATCATCATCTGGATCGTCGTGCTGGCAGTCGCAGGAGCATATGCCGGAAATGGTCTGGCGGATATCCTCAGCACCGATATGAAGATGACCGCCGATTACGAATCCGTCGTCGGTCTCGACAAACTCACCGCCTCGGAGACGCTTTCAGACTCCGCCAACGCCTCGGAAACCATCGTCATCCAGTCGTTGGATGGCACCACCGTCGACGACCCCGCCTTCGCCGAGGAAACCAATGCCGCCGTCACCGCCATCCGCGAACTCCAGGCGGAGTGGGCTGGCAACCCGCCGGCGGGCCCACCATCACCGCAGGATTTGCTGACCGGCGACACACACGGCGCCCAGGTACTCAACTATTTCGAACTTGCCCAATTCGGCATCCCGGAAATCGAGCAACTCGTCAATCAGGATCGAACGGTCCTGCTCGTCCCGGTGACCTTCGCCCAGGATAATGGCAATTTCGATATCGCCAGCTATCTCGATACCGTCGAGCAGTTCGACACCGACCGCTTCGATGTCACCACCATCGGCATCCTCTCGATCAACGAGGAATTCAGCCATGTCGCCGCCGAAGACCTGATCCAGGGAGAAATGATTGGTCTGCCAATCGCCCTGCTGGTCCTTATCTTTGTTTTCGGCGCCCTTGTGGCACCGGTGCTGCCGATCGTTCTCGGCCTCTTTTCCATCGGTATCGCGCTTGGCCTCGTCACACTCGCCGGCCAATTCGGTGATCTCCAACTCTTCATCGAGAACATGGTCACCATGCTCGGTCTCGCAATCGGCATCGACTACGCGCTCTTCATCGTCGAACGCTATCGTGAGGAACGCCGCCTGGGCTACGATGTCCAACGTGCCATCGAGATTGCCGGCGGCACCGCGGGCAAGGCCGTTCTCTTTTCGGGGATGACCGTCATGCTCGCCCTCATTGGCGTTATGCTCGTTCCCTTCAACATCTTCTTCTCACTCGGGCTGGGTGCCGTCATCGTCGTGGCCGTGGCGGTTCTGCTCACGCTCACCATGCTCCCGGCCATGCTCAGCCTGCTCGGGGACCGCATCAACTGGCCCCGGAAGGCGCAAGCTCGTGTTCAGCCGCGAGAGGTTGACGATCACTACAGCGGTTTCTGGGGCACCGCCACCCGGATTGTGGTCGCCCGGCCCGTATTCTCCATGCTCGTCGCGCTCGTCCTCCTCGGGCTCATGGCCTGGCCGGTGATCGATCTCAAAACCGGTTTCACCGGTACCGCGCAAATGCCGCCTGGCGAAATCACCGAAGCCTATGCCGTCCTTGAACGCGATTTCAGTGCGGGGCTGCTCGGTCCCGTTGAGTTCGTGATCCAGGCAGAACACACGGAACAGGCCGAGACCGCCATTGCGGAATTCCAGGCCGCACTCCAGGAAACAGGAGAATTCGTACCCTTCAGCCAACCCGTCCAATGGGATGACGAGAATGATCTCGCGGTGTTCGCCGGCACCATGACCCATGCACCCTCCAGCGACGAAGCCTATGCCCTGATTCATCGCATCCGGGAGGAAATCGCTCCCGCCACCATCGATCAGGTGAACGGCATGGAACTCTGGGTAACCGGCCAGAGCGCCAACGAGAGCGACACCATCGACATGCTCAGCGATCGCACGCCGATCGTCTTCGCCTTCGTCCTCTCCCTCAGTTTCATCCTGCTCACCCTGGCATTCCGTTCGCTGGTCGTGCCACTGCAGGCGATCATCTTCAACCTGCTATCGGTCGGCGCCACCTGGGGCCTCATGGTGCTCGTCTTCTCCAAGGGATTCCTGCGGGATTTCTTTGGCTACCACCCGAGCCCGATCGTGGAATCATGGATTCCGATCCTGCTGTTCTGCATCCTGTTTGGCCTGAGCATGGATTATCACGTCTTCCTGCTCAGCCGGATCCGGGAGCATTACGACATCTCCCACGACAACAGAGAGTCCGTCGCGGTCGGTCTCAAGAGCACTGGCAAGATCATCACCGGCGCCGCCCTCATCATGGTCGTCATCTTCGGCGCCTTTTCCACCGGCAGCCTCCTGGCCCTCCAGCAACTTGGGTTCGGCCTGGCGGTCGCCGTCTTTCTGGATGCCACCATCGTCCGCTCGATCCTCGTTCCCTCGGTCATGACGCTGTTGGGAGACTGGAATTGGTGGCTGCCATCGTGGTTGCACTGGCTCCCGGATCTCCGCATCGAAGGATCCGCACCGGAAAACGCCCCGCAAACCCCGGGGGAGGCGGGCGCCGCGGCGTATGAGTGATCAGCGCGCTCCAGATAGGGAATGGGCCGCTTGCGCTTTTCGGCCGGGGGCCTCACCCCAGGACCCTCGTAACTGCGACCGCTGGGACACCCCATCCGGGACGGGAGACCACAAAGGTCTCCCGATCTGCGCCGATAACCCGATCTCCATCATTACGGACGCCACACCGACCGACATTCTGAGGCTGCAATAATCCCGTCCAGCTAACCACGCACCCAAACTCACCGTCATCCCGCGCGCCGTCGAGGGGGTCTTGCCCGGCCCAAAAAACTCCGTCATGCTGAGGCCGCAGCCGAAGCATCTCCCGGCGAAGCCGACTGCCCGCCATCGCCATGCCACCTGACCGGGAGGAAGGCTCCCTCGTACGGGCGATGCTCGTCATCGCCCATGCCGCGAAGCGGCATCATCGCCCCCTTATCCGGGCATTCCATGGAGGTACAAACCACCCCCATACGGGCGATGCCCCGGATGAATCAACCGCATTGCGTAAAAGGCAAGCAGACGCGGCCCCCGTGTCTGTCCAACCGGCGAGGGGGACCAATCGAATATCCGGCAAACGAATACCCGGGTCGAAAAATCGGCCCGGGTATTCGTCACGTTCTTGACTGGGTCCTATTTCATCCCGTTGATCACCGGTGAGATGATAGCCGCCACCGTCACCGGATCACGGGCGTCTATCAAACTCGGCAACGAAACCACGAATGCCTCATCGACGCCGCCAACTTCCAGGATCTCATCCAGTGCGTCCTGCGGAATCTGTTCGTCCACATTGGTCACCATCATCGCTTCACCCCGGGGCATGTTCCGGCTCACCTGCATTCCGGCAATATTCACCTCATGCCTGGCGAGAATGGTTCCCAACTTGCCGATCACCCCCGGCTGATCCTTGTGGTGGGTAATCAGCACGTATCCCTCCAGCGGGCGCAACAGGGTGAACCGATCCACCTCGACGATACCGGCGATCTTGCGATCCCAGGTAATCACCACGGAATGGGACGTCTCCCCGTGGACCTCGAACCGGAACTGCGGCAGGCTGTGTTCGTCACCGTCATCCGAACTCAACGTCACCGAGATATTGAGTTCTTCAGCTACCATCCGTGCGTTGACGGCCGTTACCCGGCGAGCGATCCACCGCCGCAACGCCTCGCTCAACGCCGCGTTCATGACATGCTCATTGATATCGTTGGAGATCAATCCACGCGCTTCGAGCGTGATGCCGGAGGGGATTCCCGGCATCAACACCGACATCAGGTGTCCGGCTGCCCCCGCCACCGATGTCAACAGCTTCAACGCGGGTCCTTCCAGCGACGCCGCCGGCAGGTTGACGGCATTCGGCACCGCCTCGCCCCGCAACGCCGTGATGGTCGTTGCCCCGATCACCCGGCCAACGGCTTCCAGCGCTTCGGCACTGGATCCCCCGGTGTGCGGTGTCAGGACGACATTCTCAAGCCCGAACAACGGACTTTCCCTGCATGGCTCGGAAGGATAGACATCCACTCCGGCACCGAGGATATGTCCGCTACGGACCGCATCCGCCAGCGCCTGTTGATCGACGATATCCCCCCGGGCGGCGTTGATCACGATTGAGCCCGGTTTCATCATGGCCAGGGTGTCGGCATTGAGCAGATGCCGCGTTTCCGGGGTCGATGGGCAATGGAAGGTAACGACGTCGCTCCGGCTGAAAATCGCGTTCAATTCGACGGATTCCACACCAATCTCGCCGAAACGCTGTTCAGGCAGGAAGGGATCGTGCGCGATCACGTGCATCTCGAACGCTTTCAGCCGACGTGCGACAATCGTGCCCACGCGCCCAAGCCCAACCAGCCCAACCGTACGGCCCCGCAGGTCGATGGGTTTCACCTGCTTGCGTTTCCATTCACCCGCGTGGGTGGTCGCATTGGCGTAGGGGATTTGCCGGGTAAGTGCCAGAAGCAAGGAGATCGTGTGCTCGCCCGCGGAAACAGCATTCGTACCCGGCGCATTCAACACCAGCACTCCGGCTCGCGTCGCGGCCGGGATATCGATGTTATCGACCCCCACACCGGCCCGCGCCACCACCTTCAGGTGCGGTGCGGCAGCCAGTACATCAGCGGTTACTTGCGTTTCGCTCCGCACCACCAGGGCATCCGCATCCCGGATCGCCTCGAGCAGGGCCGGCAGGTCCGTGCCGTCCACATCGACCACATCGCCATGGGCATCGAATTCCTGCCGCGCGCCCGGATCGATCGCATCCGATACGACGATTTTCGGACGTCCCGCCAGGCTTCCAGCTTCCAGTGGTGGCAACGTTTCCAGGTGCCCGGAACGGCTGGAAGCACGTTTCGCCTCGGTCAGGAAGTCAAGGATATCCTCGTATCCCTCCACCGGGACCACCTTCGGGTCATCAATCTCCTCGGCGGGTTTCCCGGGATGGAGCAGGAAGCAATTGACACCGCCAGCGGCATAATTCAACGCATGCCGCTCGGAGTCCTCAATCGCATAGCCGCATCCCTGACGCCGCGCGACCGCCGCTTTCTCGTCCGCGAAGATCACATTGCAATTGATGAAGCCGTGATGCTTCAACCAGTTAACAGTCATACCGGCAGAATTCTCGGGACGCGCCGTGATGATCATCACATTGCCGTCGCCCACAAGGTCAACCAGCCGCTTCACGAAATCCTGAGCGTCCAGAGCCGGGAAGAGTCGCGAGGCGGGTCCTTCCGCATCGTAGACCCATTCCCGAACGTGAAGCGGCACATTCAGTCCCGCGGAATCCACGAACGCCCGCTCCGGCAGGGAGAGTCCGAAATGCTGGTTCGCCGCTCTCGCCAACGGTCCCGGGTGTTCGGTAAGCACACCATCAAGGTCGACAGCCACGCGCAACTGGGGAGGGGTTTCAGGCCGTAAAGTCATAAAGGCAACACCTTGTGAAATAAACGCTCGGCTGGGTGTTTGAGAGGCAAGGTCTCCGCAGTCCTGGGCCCTGTGCCCGGGATATGCCGCGAAGCGGCATCTGGCCTCTCAGTCGATCACCAAAATTCCGTATAAACAATGGACGCGACGCACAGGGGAAAGGAATCCGGTTCCCCGTGCCAGCCGCTTGATTTCCAGCCGGCGTCATTGCCGGTGCGTCGCAAGTGTAGAACTTCACAACCCGCTCTGTCAGGCGGGGTCAACCAGGGTACCGTCTCGACGTACCGGCCGGTTTCTGCGATAACCAATGCAGCGATAGCAGAGCGTGAACATTTGGGAAAGGAAAACTCCATGAAGCGGGTTGACACGGGTGTTTACCGGAATCGAATTGGCAAGACGCAGGATGTCCTCAGGGAGCGTAATATTCACGCCCTCCTGCTTGGACCATCCGCCGATCTCACCTATCTCACGGGTTTCGACGCCCACCACAGCGAACGCCTGAACCTCCTCATCGTTCCCGCCAAAGGGGACGTTTCCCTGGTTGTGCCAACACTGGAAGCGCCGCTCGTTGGCGAAGCGGCGAACCTCGTGTCGATCAGCACCTGGCAAGACCATGACAATCCCGCCGCGCTGGCCGCCAGCGTCATTGGCGGCGCTGATAGCAAGACGATCGCAGTTGGCAACAAGCTGTGGAGTGCATTTCTCCTGCGGTTGCAGGCAGCGCTTCCTGGTGCGTCGTGGATCGAAGGCGATCCTGTCCTGCGGGATTTGCGGATGATCAAGGAAGCCATCGAAATCGAGTTCCTGGCGAAAGCAGCCCATCTGACAGATTTGGCTTGGGAAGAATTCATCAAGTCAGGCCCCATTTCCGGGCTCACCGAACTCCAGGCCCTGCAACGCCTGCTGGATATCAGCGCCACCAAAGGTCTTCACAAACCCTACGGTATTGTTGGCAGCGGCCCAAACTCCGCCTCGCCCCATCACGGCGGCAACGACCGCGTCATCCAGCAGGGAGACTCGGTGATCTTCGATTGGGGCGGCATCATCAACGGGTATTACTCTGACGTAACCCGCACCGTGCACATCGGGGAACCGGACGATGAATACCGCAAAGTCTACGAAACGGTGAAGCAGGCAAACCGCGTCGCCTTCGAATCGGTCAAACCCGGTGTCGCCCTGCAAGACGTCGATCGCGCCGCCCGCAAGCTGATCACCGATGCCGGATATGGCGACGCCTTCCTTCACCGCGTCGGGCATGGACTCGGCATGGAAATCCACGAGGAACCCTACCTTGTCGAAGGGAACGACCTCGCTTTGGCTCCGGGTATGGTCTTCAGTGACGAACCCGGTATCTACCTCAGCGGTCGCTTTGGTGTCCGGATCGAGGACACGGTAACCTGCACCGAAGATGGCGGACGCTACCTGAACAATGCCGTCCGCGATCTCGTCATCATGGAATAGGGAGCAAGTATGGACGATCAGTCGCTGTCGCACCGTGAGACCTCGTTCGAAATCGAACACGGGCACGATGCCTACACGGATGAGGAATTGCTGGAGCAGGCCCAATTCAACGCCCAGGCCTTGCTTCTGGCCGCCGTCGCTGCCCTCGACGGCGGGGCTGAGGAGGTCGATCGCTGGACGGCAGGCGTCGCCAACGTCTTCGGTCGCGGCTGGGACCAGCAACGATCCTGGGAAGCATCGGAAGTCCTGGACGCCCTGCTCACGAACTACCGCTCTTTCGGTGCCCAGGTGATCGATGTCGATTTCGACGCCGAGCCACCGACAGCGACGATCGCCGATTTGCCCGACCTGGAACTTGCCGAAGAACTTGGCGTACCGGAAACGCACGCCGATGCGATCTTCCGCATCGGTGAACACATCGCCGAATCACTTGGCCGGAAACTCACCTGGACCCGCGCCACTGATGCCAGCGATGTCACCCTCAGCGTCACATGAGCGGCACGATCGGCAAGGCAAGGGTGACCCTGTACTTCGAATCGACGTTCTCCCTCAAGGACAAACGTAGCGAAGTCAAGCGGATCACCCGCCGGATCCAGAACCGTTTCAACGTCGCCATCGCCGAAATCGAGGATCTCGATGACATGCGCATGGCGACGTTGGGTCTCGCCGTCATCAGCACCTCAACGCCCCACGCCGACCAGATGCTGGAGAATATCATCGCTGCCATTGAGGACCTGCTGGAGATCAGCGTCCTCGGCGATTTCAGCACCGAAATGATCCCCTTCGGCTAATCACACACCCAAACCCACCGTCATGCTCAGACCACAGCATCCCCCGACGTGCTTGTGTGCCTGGTGCTCTCGCTTCGCTGCGCACGGGGATCCGGTGGGGTGAGGTCACCCCGTGACCGAAAAGCGCAAGCGACCCCATTGTGTCGCTCAGAATGACGTGGCTACTGCGCAGAGATTGCGTGTTCGTGAATAACCCGGGTTTACCACGCACCCAAACCCATCGTCATTCTGAGGCCGCAGCCGAAGAATCCCCCGGCGAAGCCGATTGCAAGCCACCACGTGCTCCGACGCAGATGGCCTCAATCATCAGCTTTTTGTGCGAAGTGCTCTTGCCGATGTCGGGCACGATCCCGTGCAATCTCTGCAACACCAAACCAGTCCCAGGCAAGGTCATTCCAGCGCGGATTCCTCTCGGCAACCAACGCCAGTTTTTTCGCTCTCGTCTTACCCTTGAGCGACTTTTCGCGAGCAATCGCATCGTCAAAGCGGGAGTACTCCTCAAAATACACCAACTTTGTGATCTCGTATTTTGAAGTGAACGAGGATGGGATGAAATGTGTCTTGTGCTCCCACACGCGTCGCTCCAGATCATTTGTCACTCCGATGTAGATGGTGCGAGAGGTACTGGCTAAAAAGTAGACCCAGGCAGTTTGCATATCAGGACCATCCCACAACTACCGTCATGCTCAGGCTGCGGCCTCAGCATCTCCCGGCGAAGCCGATTGCCGGACAACACCTGCTAATTGGCCGGTGACGCCGCCGGACTGGCTGCTGGCGTCACCTCCATCCCAAACCCATCCGGGAACCTCGGCGCAAACTGCACCACCTCGCCCTCCGCGCGATCCGTCACCAGCACCATCCCATCCGGCGCCACCGCGATCCCCGTCGGCTGCGTAATCTCCACATTCGTGATCGTCACAATCTCCCGGCCATCATACGCCTGGAGAAGCCCCTGGCTTGGCGCTGTCAGGTACAGGATGCCGTTTGCGTCGAAGGCAAGATAGTTGATCCGGTCCACGCCTTGCTGCTGCGCCCAGGATTCCACCGGAATCTCCCGTACGACATCACCCTGGGGCGAAAAGACGACAATCCGGCCATTTCCGGAATCGGCAACATAGACATTGCCATCCGGACCAATTGCGATACCAGTCGGCTCCTGAAGCTGACCGGTTCCCGTACCGAATCCACCGAACGCCCGCAGGAACGTGCCATCCTTGCCGAACACCTGCACCCGCTCGTTACCCGTATCGGTCACGTAAATCTCATCGTTGAGCACCGCCACACCGCGCGGCCCGAAGAAGAGGCCGGGCTGGTCGTTGGGATCACCACCATCTCCGATATCCGTCAACACACCACGCTGCCCGAGCTGCCGGACCACGCGCCCCTCCTTGTCCAGCACGATCACGATGTGATCCCAGGTGTCGGCGAGATAGACGAGGCCATCATCACCAAGGATGATGCCAGACGCGCCCTGTCCATTCACAAAGGACATCCCGAGGCTCATATCGCTCGTCGCATCCCAGACCCCGATGAACGACCCGTCCCGGGTATACCGCTCGATCCGTTGGTTCCCGGCATTCACCACGTAAATCACCTGACCATCGGCGGACACGGCGATCCCGGAAGGAGAGGAGAGCTGCCCCAGGCCACTTCCCGGGCCCGGGGAGTTCCGGGTGAAGAGATCGAACGGCCCCAGATTCGGATTGATCTTGTTACTCACCCGGAACGCGTATCCCACCGAAATGGTTGATGGCGCCTGCCGGGAATCCATCTCCCGGAATATCAGGTATCGGTACGAGGGATACCACTCTTCCGGCGAGAACACGTTGCCGACGATCGTCGCTGTATCCAGGTCGATATGGGCATTCGCGGTCCGGTTCTCGAAAGTCCGCTGTTGCACCACGAGCCCGGCCGTATCCATGCCTTCCGGCCCGGAGGCAATCACCACATCGTCCTGGTCATTCCAGCCAGCCGGACCTGCCACCCGCACATTCGGAAAATCACGGAAATACCAGATGAATGGCCATTCGACATCCGGACTCACCGCGATGCTCAGTCCATAGCTCCCCGTGTTATCGACGTTCGAGCGATTCTCCAGACTCAGATCCCGCGATACCCGGTTCACCTGAGCGACCAGCGACCGCACACCTTCCGTCGGGACATTCCGCGCCAGCAACTCCGTTCCGTCCGCCGCCCGCGTGAACGCCAACGCCGTAGTACTGCGGAACGCAAACGCCACCAGCAGGATCGCCAGCACCAGCAAGACGGAGTTGCCCAGATCCCGCAGCGCCAGTTTCCCGTCCAGATGCGACCAGATCAGGTACGCCATTGGCACAACCACGACCACGATGACGAACATCGCCTGGAACCACGGCGACCACCCCGTCGCATCCCGCACATTCACATCATTCGCCCGGGCGATGACCATCACGATGGAGATCGCGCCCACCATCAACCCGAACACCGACAGCGGGAAAAGCCCCGCCCGGCTCGTGAACAACCTGGACCACGCTATCCGCTCCAGCACCCGGCCCAGGCCAAGCCCTCCCAACAACACCAGCGGCAGCGCCACCAGCACCGTCTGC